>LFIK01001200.1_pt1 | contig 20294 bp, 19 predicted proteins | sample 643401 | NCBI WGS metagenome assembly LFIK01 (sample SAMN03777447, study PRJNA286221) | soda lake metagenome | biome: soda lake; feature: Kulunda steppe; material: water; isolation source: sample T5-Br brine of Lake Tanatar-5 | place: Russia: Kulunda steppe | collected 2010-07
GCGGCGTGCCCATGGCGATCGTCACCCAGTTCGCCTTCGAGGCCGCGCCGATCATCGCCTGGACCGACCGGCTGCGCGCCGAGGGCATCGACCTGCCGGTGCATATCGGCGTGGCGGGACCGGCGAAGCTGCAGACGCTGATCCGCTTCGCCGTGGCCTGCGGGGTCGGCCCCTCGATGAAGGTGCTGCAGAAGCGCGCCAAGGATGTGACAAAGCTGCTGCTGCCGTTCGAGCCCACCGACCTCGTCCGCGATCTGGCCCGGCACAAGGCCGCGCATCCGGATTTTGCGGTGGAGCGGGTGCATTTCTTCCCCCTCGGCGGCATCCGCACCAACGCCGACTGGGCCATCGCCCAGGGCGGCGATGCCACCCGCCCCGCCAACGCCTAACGACCCACCACACGCAGAAAATCAGGCCAGACATGACCCGCACCGTCGTCGAATCCGCCACCAGGACCGTTGTCATCGGGTTCGATGAACCCTTCTGCGTGATCGGGGAACGCATCAACCCCACCGGGCGCAAGAAACTGGCCGCCGAACTGGAGGCCGGGGATTTCTCGACCGTCGAAAAGGACGCGCTGGAGCAGGTCGCCTGCGGGGCCATGGTGCTCGATGTAAACGCGGGCGTGGTCTACAACTCCAACCCGAACCCGAACGAGACCGAACCACCGCTGATGACCAAGATGATCGAACTGGTGCAGGGGCTGGTGGATGTGCCCCTATGCATCGACAGTTCGGTCCCGGCGGCGCTGGAGGCGGGGCTGGCCGCGACCAGCGGGCGGCCGCTCCTGAACTCGGTCACCGGCGAGGAGGACCGGCTGGAGGCGATCCTGCCGCTGGTCAAGAAATACAACGTCCCCGTGGTCGCCATTTCCAACGACGACACCGGCATTTCCGAAGACCCCGACGTGCGCTTCGAAGTGGCGAAGAAGATCGTCGAACGCGCCGCCGATTTCGGCATCCCTGCGCATGACATCGTGGTCGACCCGCTGGTGATGCCGGTGGGCGCCATGGCCAGCGCCGGGCAGCAGGTGTTCGCGCTGGTGCGGCGGCTCCGCGCCGAACTGGGCGTGAACACCACCTGCGGGGCGTCGAACATCAGCTTCGGCCTGCCGAACCGGCACGGCGTGAACGCGGCCTTCCTGCCCATGGCCATCGGCGCGGGCATGACCAGCGCGATCATGAACCCCGTCCGCGCGGTGGAAATGGAGGCGATCCGCGCCGCCAACCTGCTGATGAACCACGATGCCAACGGCGGCGCCTGGATCCGCATGGCCAAGGTGCTGGACGCGGTGAAGGAAGGCGCAAGCTTCGCCGACGCCTCGCGCGCCGCCACGGCCAGCACCGGCGGGCGCCGGGGCGGCCGCCGCGCGCGGGGGTGACGGGGGGGAGCGCCCTGCGGTGCAGGGCCGGGCGCGGTTTCAGCGGCGCTCTGACGCCATGACGTAGGGCCGCAGGCTGTCGACGAAGGTTTCCATGAAATCCAGCGTCAGCAGCGACGCCTGCTTGTGCACCGGGCGGACCAGTGCCAGCCGGTGCGCCACCGCGGGGCGGAACGGGCGGAACGCCAGCCCGCGCCCGGTGTATTTCACCGCATCCAGTTCGCTGATGATCGCCACACCGACCCCGGCGCAGACCAGTTCGCAGGCGGTGGTGAACTGGCGCGCCTCGATGAACGACGGCATGGCCACGCTGCGGGCATTGAACGCCGCCTCGACCTCGCGGAAGTAGGGGGTGGTCCGCCGCGTGTGGATCAGTTGGGCATCCGCCAGATCGCCGGGGGTTACGGTTTGCAGCCCGGCAAGCGGGCTGGCCTGGGGGAAGACGCAGACCGTGCGCAGGTCGATCGCCTCGTGCTCCACCGCCGGGTGGCCGGTGAATTCGAACCCGTCGGTGATGCCCAGATCGAACTGTTCGCCCACCATCCATTCCAGGATCCGGTCCGGGCGATCCGGTTCGATGGTGGCGCGCACGCCCGGGCGTTCGCGCAGGAACCCGGCCAGCACCTGCGGCAGATGACTGACGGCGAATCCCGGCAGGCAGGCGATTCGCAGCGTGCCCGCCCGCCGTTCGGTCAGGTTGCGGCTGGTTTCCGAAATCCGCTCCAGCAGCTCCATCAGCCGCCGGATATCGGGTAGGAGCGCGCGGGCCTCGGGCGTGGGGGCAAGCTGGCCGTCGCGGCGTTCGAAAAGCGCAAAGCCCAGATCCGCCGAAAGATCGGCCAGCAGGCGACTCACCGCCGGTTGCGAGATGTTGAGGTGCTGCGAGGCCCGCGTCATCGACCCGTGGGCGACAACGGCGTGCAGGGCTTCGAGTTGGCGCGGGCGCAGGGGCGTGCTCATGGCGGCATGCTACGCTGTTGATCTGCCGTGTCTATAGCATGTTGTTATGAATAAAGTCGAAAAAATTCACTTGTCTTATAACTGTTACAGTGCCAGCGTAGGCGTTCGGGGAGCGGCGCCCCGCTGCGGGGCGTCGTGGAGAATGGTTGTCAACCGATCCCCTTGAAAGGGAGGATATCATGAAGAAGCGAGTTTTTGGCGCCGCACTGGCTGCCACGACGGCCCTGACGCCGGTCTGGGCCCATGCCGAAGTGTCGGTCAACTGGTGGCACGCCATGGGCGGCGAGCTGGGCGAACTGCTGGAAGGCGTGGCCGAGGCGTTCAACGAAAGCCAGGACCAGTATCGCGTGGTGCCCAGCTATCGCGGCACCTATACCGAGACGATGACCGGCGCCATCGCCGCGTTCCGGGCCAACCAGCAGCCGCACATCCTGCAGGTGTTCGAGGTCGGCACCGGCACCATGATGGCCGCCGAGGGCGCGATCTATCCGATCTACCAGCTGATGGCGGACAGCGATGTGATGTTCGACCCGGACGCCTATCTGGACACAGTGGTCAGCTACTACACTGACCCGGACGGCAACATGCTGTCCTTCCCGTTCAACTCGTCCACACCGATCATGTATTACAACAAGGACGTGTTCGAAGCCGCCGGGCTGGACCCGGAGACGCCGCCCGCCACCTGGGCCGAGGCCGAGGCCGCCGCGCGCCAGATCGTCGAATCGGGCGCCGCACCCTGCGGGTTCACCACGTCCTGGCCGTCCTGGGTGATGCTGGAAAACTTCAGTGCCTGGCACAACATCCCGCTGGGCACCCGCGCGAACGGGTTCGAAGGGTTCGACACCGAATTCGTGTTCAACAACGAAACGGTCGCGCGGCACTGGGACAACCTGGCCGCCTGGCAGGATGACAACGTGTTCCGCTGGGGCGGTCCCGGGCCTGGCCCGGATGCCTTCCCGGCCTTCTATGCCGAGGAATGCGGCTTCGTCTTCGGCTCTTCGGCCAGCCGCGCCGGGGTGCTGGCGAACTCGGAGTTCGAGGTCGGCTACGGCTTCCAGCCCTACTATGACGATGTCGAGGGCGCGCCGCAGAACACAATCATCGGCGGCGCCACGCTCTGGGTCCTGACCGGGCACACGGACGAGGAATACGCCGCCGTCGCGGCCTTCTTCGAGTTCCTGTCGCAGCCCGAGGTTCAGGCGCAGTGGCACCAGGACACCGGCTATCTGCCGATCACCCAGGCGTCCTATGACCTGACGGCCGAGCAGGGGTATTACGACGAGAACCCCGGCGCCGACACCTCGATCCGGCAGATGACGCTGAACCCGCCGACCGAGAACTCCAGCGGACTGCGCTTCGGCAACTTCGTCCAGATCCGCGACATCATCTCGGAAGAGATGGAAGCGGTGATGGCGGGCTCCAAGACCGGCCAGGAAGGCGCCGATGACGCGGTGCGCCGCGGCAACGCGCTGCTGCGCGAGTTCGAAGCGTCCATGAACTGAGGCCAACCCTTGCTGCCCGCCCCCGGAAACGGGGGCGGGCAGTTTTCCCTTGCGCGGACTGGACCGATGCAGACCAAACGCATGACCTTCACCGGCAGCTGGCTGCCCTATGCGCTGCTGGCCCCGCAGGTGATCATCACCCTGATCTTCTTCATCTGGCCTTCGTTTCAGGCGCTCCGGCAATCGGTCTACCGGCAGGGCGACGCGTTCGGTATCCGGCCCGACACCTTTGTCTGGTTTGATAATTTCAGGGCGATCTTCGCCGATCCGCTCTATCTGAATTCGCTGAAGGTCACCGCGGTCTTCGCCGTCGGCACCACGCTTCTGTCCATGTCGGTGGCGCTGCTGCTCGCGGTGATGGTCAACCGCATGATCCACTCGCGCGACAGCTACACCACCTTTCTGGTCTGGCCCTACGCCATCGCGCCCGCGATCGCGGGCGTGCTGTGGTGGTTCATCTTCAACCCCTCCATCGGCATCATGCCCTACATGCTGGACATGGTGGGCTATGACTGGAACCACCGGCGCGACAGCAATGACGCCATGATCATGGTCATCATCGCCTCGGCCTGGCGACAGATCAGTTACAACTTCCTGTTCTTTCTGGCCGGATTGCAATCCATCCCGCATTCGCTCATCGAGGCCGCGGCCATCGACGGCGCCGGCCGGATGAAACGCTTCTGGACCATCGTCTTCCCACTCCTGTCGCCGATCACCTTCTTCCTGATGGTCATCAACATCGTCTACGCGATGTTCGACACCTTCGGCGTGATCCATGCCACTACCGAGGGCGGTCCGGCGCAGGCGACCAACATCCTAGTCTACAAGGTCTATCGCGACGGCTTCGTGAACCTGAATTTCGGGTCTTCGGCGGCGCAGTCGGTGGTGCTGATGGCGATCGTCATCGTCCTGACCGTCATCCAGTTCCGCTATATCGAGCGGCGCGTGAATTACTGAGGGGGCAGGGCCATGGTCGAAAACAATCGCTGGGGCAACTTCTTCGCCCATGTCGTCCTGATCCTGGGCGTCGCCATCATCGTCTTTCCGGTCTATGTGGCGATCATCGCCTCCACCCATCCGCCGGGCACCTTTGTGCGGGGCGTGATGCCGCTCTGGCCCGGCACCCACGCCTGGGAGAACTACACAACCGCCATCACCGAAGGGCGCTCGCGCGCGGGCACGCCGCCCATCGGGGGCATGATGTGGAACAGCTTCGTCATGGCCATGGCGATCACCATCGGCAAGCTGTCGATCTCCATCCTGTCGGCCTTTGCCATCGTCTATTTCCGCTTTCCGTTCCGCATCTTCTTCTTCTGGATCATCTTCCTGACGCTGATGCTGCCGGTCGAGGTGCGGATCGTGCCGACCTTTCAGGTGGTGGCCGATTTCGGGATGCTGAACAGCTTCGCGGGCCTGTCGATCCCGCTCATCGCTTCGGCCACCGCGACCTTCCTGTTCCGGCAGTTCTTCATGACCGTGCCCGAGGAATTGATGGAGGCCGCCCGCGTGGACGGTGCCGGGCCGATGAAGTTCTTCAAGGACATCCTGCTGCCGCTTTCCATCACCAATATCGCGGCGCTCTTCGTGATCATGTTCATCTATGGCTGGAACCAGTATCTCTGGCCGCTGCTGATCACCACCGACCCAGACTATTACACCATCGTCATGGGCATCCAGCGCATGGTGACCGGAGGCGACAGCGAACCCTTGTGGCATCTGGTCATGGCCACCGTGGTGCTGGCCGCCCTGCCCCCGGTGCTTGTCATCCTGTTCATGCAGCGCCTGTTCGTGAAGGGCCTGACCGAGACGGAGAAATAACCCATGGCCACGATCCACATGGACAACCTGTGCAAGGTCTATACCGGCGGCGTGAAGGCGGTTTCGAACGTGAACCTCGATATCGCGGACGGCGAGATGATCGTGCTGGTCGGGCCTTCGGGCTGCGGCAAGTCCACGCTCCTGCGCATGGTCGCGGGGCTGGAAACCATCACCGACGGCACGCTCAAGATCGGCGAGCGGGTGGTGAACAAGCTGGAACCAGCGGAGCGCGACATCGCCATGGTGTTCCAGAACTACGCGCTTTACCCGCACATGACGGTGTTCAACAACCTCGCCTACGGGCTGAAGAACCGCGGCTTCAAGAAGGCCGAGATCGACCGCCGCGTGCGCGAGGCCGCCACCATGCTGGAAATCGCGCAGTTCCTGGACCGCAAGCCGCGCCAGCTTTCGGGCGGCCAGCGCCAGCGGGTCGCCATGGGCCGCGCGCTGGTGCGCGAACCCGCGGCCTTCCTGTTCGACGAGCCGCTGTCGAACCTGGACGCGAAACTCCGCGTGCAGATGCGGGTGGAAATCCGGCAGTTGCAGCGGCGGCTGAGGACCACCTCGCTCTACGTGACCCATGACCAGCTGGAGGCGATGACCATGGCCGACCGGCTGGTGGTGCTGAACGGGGGCGTGATCGAACAGGTGGGCACACCGATGGACCTCTATTCGCGCCCGGAAACCACCTTTGTGGCCGGGTTCATCGGCTCTCCGGCGATGAACATGCTGCCCGCCGATTTCATGCGCGAAAAGGTCGAGGCCGACGGGCTGGCGCATGTGCCGTCCAAGGCCGACCTGATCGGCATCCGCCCCGAGGATTTCTCGACCGACCAGCCGGGCGAAGGCGATCTGCAGCTTTCCGGCCAGCTTCTACTGCTGGAACCGGCGGGCGCGGAAAGTCATCTGCACATGCGGTTCGAAGGCTTCGACAGGAACGTGGTCGTCCGGCTGGGGCAGGTCCCCGACGTCGCTGAAGGTCAGGAAATGACCTTCAGCATCAAGCGCAGCGCCCTGCATCCGTTCGATCTGGAAAGTGGCCAGCGTGTCGCCTGAAGCTGCGGAAGTCGCGGGAACGGTACGGCTGCGCCGCGGCGACGGGCCGCCGCGCATCTATGGGCACCGGGGCGCGCGCGGCGTGCTGCCGGAAAACACCATGGCGGGCTTCGACTATCTGCGCGGGCTTGGCGTGGCGGGGGTGGAAATCGACGTGCAGAACGCAGCCGGGCGGGTGCCGGTGGTGATCCATGACCCGCATGTGCCCATGGCGCTGGTGCGCGGTCCGGATGGCGCCTGGTTGAACGCGCCGGGGCCGAAGGTGCTCGACCTGAACCTTGAGGCGTTGCAGCGCTACGATATCGGGCGGCTGAATCCGGCCGCGGAGTATGCCGCGCGCTACCCCGACCAGCGCCCGGTCGATGGTGCCCGCATCCCCACGCTGGACGCGTTCCTGACCTGGGCCGCCGATGGCCCGCCCGAAGTGCTGAACATCGAGATCAAGTCCCACGCCGAACGGGCCGATCTGGGCGATCCCCCGGCGGTGCTGGCCGAGGATGTGCTGGCTGCCGTCCACCGCCATGGGCTGGCCGGGCGGGTGCTGATCTCCTCCTTCGACTGGCGGGTGCTGAGCGCGGTGCGCGCCGCCGACCCGCAGATCGCGCGCGGCTATCTGAGCGCCGAGCAGCCCATCACCGAAGGGCCGAAGCTTGACCCCGACAAATGGATGGACGGGCTGCGGGTGGAAGATCACGGCGGCTCCATGCCCCGGCTGATCGCGGCGCAGGGCGCGGCGGCCTGGTGCGCGTGGCACCGCGACCTGAACGCCGCCCGCGTGGCCGAGGCGCAGGCCCTGGGCCTGGCCGTCAACGCCTGGACCGTGAACACGCCCGAGGATATCGCCACCATGGTCGCGCTTGGCGTCGACGGGCTCATCACCGACCTGCCCGCGCTGGCGCAGGAGATCGTGGCCGGGTAGCGCCGCCCTTTCCCCTTGTCGATTGCGCGCGCCCGGCACCTGCGCTAAGGCCGCGTCACGCAGTCAGGGAGCGCGGCAGATGGACCCGGTCAAAGTCGGCATTGTCATGGGCAGCCAGTCCGACTGGCCGACGCTGCGCGAGGCCGCCGCGCTGCTCGATGACTTCGACGTGGCGCATGAGGTGCGCATCGTCTCGGCCCATCGCACGCCGGACCGGCTGTGGGAATATGGGCGCGCGGCGGCGGGGCGCGGGGTGCAGGTGATCATCGCAGGCGCCGGCGGGGCCGCGCATCTGCCGGGCATGATGGCGTCCAAGACGCCGCTGCCGGTGATCGGCGTGCCGGTGCAGACCCGCGCGCTGGGGGGCGTCGACAGCCTTTATTCCATCGTCCAGATGCCGCGCGGCTTTCCCGTGGCCACCATGGCCATCGGTGCTGCAGGCGCGGCGAATGCGGCGTTGCTGGCGGTGCAGATCCTGGCGCTGTCTGACCCGAGCCTCGCCGCGAAACTGGCCGACTGGCGCGCAGCCCTGAGCGACTCCATCCCCGAGGCCCCGACCGATGACTGACCCCCTGCCCCAAGGCGCGGTGATCGGTATTCTGGGCGGCGGGCAACTGGGCCGGATGCTGTCGGTCGCCGCCGCGCGGATGGGGTTCAAGACCTGCGTGCTGGACCCTGCGGGCGACTGCCCGGCCGCGCACGTTTCAAACTACCACTTCCGCGCTGCCTATGACGATGCGGACGCGCTCGCCCGCTTCGCCGCGGCCGTGGACGTGGTCACATACGAGTTCGAGAACATCCCCGCCGCCGCCCTCGATCTGCTGGAAGCGCAGCGCCCCGTCCGCCCGGGCCGCCGCGCGCTGGAGGTCAGCCAGGACCGACTGGTCGAAAAGGCGTTCCTGCGCGATCTGGGGTTGGCCACCGCCCCCTTCACCCCGGTGGACAACCCCGAAACACTGCGAACCGCGCTGGCCGATGTCGGCACACCCGCGATCCTCAAGACCCGGCGGCTGGGCTATGACGGCAAGGGCCAGGCGCGGATCACGGCACCCGAGGACGCGGCCGCCGCCCTGGAGGCGATGGCGGGCGCGCCCGCCATCCTAGAAGGGTTCGTGGAGTTCACCCGCGAGGTCTCGGTCATCGCCGCGCGCGGTCTGGAAGGGGCGGTTGCCGCGTATGACCCGGGCGAGAACCTGCACGAGGGCGGCATCCTGCGCCGCACCACGGTGCCTGCCATGCTGTCGCCCGCGCAGCGCACCGATGCCGCGCTGATCGCCGGGCGCATCCTGAACGCGCTGGATTATGTCGGCGTGATCGGCGTGGAATTGTTCGTGACGCCTTCGGGGCTGGTGGTGAACGAGATCGCGCCGCGGGTGCACAACTCCGGGCACTGGACCCAGCAGGGCTGCGCGGTGGACCAGTTCGAACAGCATATCCGCGCCGTGGCGGGCTGGCCGCTGGGCGATCCGCTACGCCACGCGGATGTGGAGATGGAGAACCTGATCGGCGCCGATCTGGACCGCCTGCCCGACATCTTGCGCGAACCCGGCGCGGCGCTGCACCTCTATGGCAAGGCCGAGGCCCGCCCGGGCCGCAAGATGGGCCATGTGAACCGCCCGCGCCGGGGGTAAGAGCGGGTCCACTCCAGGGCACTTGACACAAACGGCACCGGCAAAGCGCCCTTGGGGCGTGCGGGTGGGTGGGTGGGACACACGCCTCGAGGGCGCTTTGCTATGCGCCTCCGGCAACCGCCTGCGGTGCCGCCGCCGCGCTCTGCGCCTCGGGCGCGATCAGGCGGGCATACAGCGCTTCCAGAAACGCCTCGGCCCCGTCCAGCGGGTCATGCCCATCGCCCCGGATCATACGGATCTGGGCGTCGAAATCCGCGTAATGCTGCGTCAGCGCCCAGATCGAGAAGATCAGGTGAAAGGGGTCCACCGGCGCGATCCGCCCCGCGCGCGCCCAGGCGCGCAGAAGGGCGGCGCGATCATCCACCAGCGCGCGCAATTCGGTGCGGATGAAGCTTTCGATGCGCGGCGCGCCCTGCAGGATCTCGTTGGCGAACAGGCGGCTTTCGCGCGGATAATCGCGCGACATCTGCAGCTTGCGGCGCATGTAGGCCATGATCTCGGCCTGCGGGTCGCCCTTCGGGTCCAGCGCGCGCAGCGGGTCCAGCCAGGTGTCCAGCAGATCGGTCAGCAGCGCGCGGTGGATCGCCTCCTTGCCGTCGAAGTAATAGAGCAGGTTGGGCTTCGACAGCCCCGCCGCCGCGGCGATCTGGTCCAGCGTGGCGCCCCGGAACCCGTGGGCCGAAAACACATCGAGCGCGGCGTCCAGAATGCGGCGGCGGTTGCGGCGCTGGATGCGCGTGGTCATCTCAACCCCCTGCTACCCGGCTTCGGCACAGGCCGCGCGCAGGAGCTCGGCGGCACCCGCCGACCGCGTGCATCCGCGCCCGGCAATCGGCGCCCGGCATCGCTGCGCGCCACGGCCCGCACCTCAGGGAACAGGGCCACCCATGCCTGCATCATGTTGCGTTTTCCTCGTAACGGGCGGTTTTTCAAAAGAAACTTGACTGAATGGTCAACTCTGATAGCGTCAGTGTCAAGCTTTTCTGCAATATGCCCGGGCTGCGCTGCGGATGCCTCCGCCGGTCGGGGCAAATTCTATCGGAGCACCTCTCATGGCCCTCGACCGCCCCACCCCGAACGATATGCGCGCCTTCTGGATGCCGTTCACGGCCAACCGACAGTTCAAGGCCTCGCCGCGGATGTTCGTGGGCGCCAAGGACATGCATTACACCACCGCCGAGGGGCGGCAGGTGCTGGACGGCACCGCCGGCCTGTGGTGCTGCAACGCGGGCCATTGTCGGCCAAAGATCACGGAAGCCGTGCAGAAGCAGGTCGCGGAACTGGATTACGCGCCTGCCTTCCAGATGGGCCATCCGATCGCGTTCGAACTGGCCAACCGGATCATCGACATCGCGCCCGACGGGATCGACCATGTGTTCTTCACCAATTCGGGCTCCGAATCGGTAGAAACGGCGCTGAAGATCGCTATCGCCTATCATCGTGCCCGCGGCGATGGTGCGCGCACCCGGCTGATCGGGCGCGAACGCGGCTATCACGGGGTGAACTTCGGCGGGATTTCCGTGGGCGGGATCGTCAACAACCGCAAGATGTTCGGCACCATGCTGGGCGGGGTGGACCACCTGCCGCACACGCATCTGCCGGAAAACGCCTGGACCCGCGGCCAGCCCGACCATGGCGCGCATCTGGCCGACGATCTGGAACGCATCATCGCGCTGCACGGGGCGGAAACCGTGGCCGCCTGCATCGTCGAACCCGTGGCCGGGTCCACCGGTGTGCTGCTGCCGCCCAAGGGGTATCTGCAGCGGCTGCGCGAAATCTGCACCAAGCACGGGATCCTGCTGATCTTCGACGAGGTGATCACCGGCTTCGGGCGGCTTGGCTCGGCCTTTGCCGCGCAGCATTTCGGCGTGGTCCCGGACATGATGACGACCGCCAAGGGGTTGACCAACGGCGTGATCCCCATGGGCGCGGTGCTGACCACCGGCGCGGTGCATGACGCCTTCATGCAAGGCCCCGAGCACCTGATCGAACTGTTCCACGGCTACACCTATTCCGGCAATCCCATCGCCTGCGCCGCCGGGCTTGCCACGCTGGAGACCTATGCCGAGGAAGGGCTCTTCGACCGCTGCGCCGAAATCGCGCCCTACTGGGAGGAGGCGCTGCATTCCTTGCACGACGCGCGCCACGTGATCGACATCCGCAACATGGGGCTGATCGGCGCGGTGGAACTGGAACCGATCCCCGAGGCGCCAACCAAGCGCGCCTTCTCGGCCTTCCTGAAGGCCTATGAGAAAGGCATCCTGATCCGCACCACGGGCGATATCATCGCCATGTCGCCGCCGCTGATCATCGACCGCGCACAGGTTGATGAACTGATCGGAACCTTGCGCGAGGTGCTCGAGGCGCTCGACTGACCCCGCCCGACTGACCCCGCCCGACTGCCCTGGAAGTCACTTCAGCCGCTTGAGCAGGATCGCCTCGATCTCCTGCTCGGCCCCGCGCCGCACCCCGTCAAGGCCGAAGGCGCGGCCCAGCCGGCGCCGGAGCAGCGGGCTCCAGCCATAGATGCGGGCCATGCGGCGCCAGAGGCCAAGGCGATTGCCCAGCCGCAGCCGCAACAGCTGGAACGGCGACGGCACCAGCGGCGGCGCGCCCGCGGGTTCATAGCCACGGGATGCCAGCAACGGCCCGACCTTGCCCTCCACAAGGCGCACCTCCTCGGGTGTCAGCTTGCGGCGCCATTGCCGGGCCAGCGCGGGGTCCGGGCGATCATAAGTGGAGTGCTGATCATAGGTCAGCATCCGGTCATCGAAGGGCAGTCCGACATGGCGGCAGAGGGCGGCCAGCGTGTCCTGCGGTTGCTCAACGAGGTCTTCGTAGCGGATCGTCAGCGTTCGGCCTTCGACGGCGGTGCTGTGCTTCTCCCATTCGGTTTCGGTCTTCAGCCAGGTGTCGGCGCCGAAATAGACATGGTTTGCCCACAACATGCCGATAGCCGAACGCGCCACATCCCGGGGGTCGCGCAGCATGTGGACCAGCGGCACCTCGGGCAGCAGCTCCAGCGCTTGGTGCAGGTTGCGATGCAGCATCAGCACCGGCCGCCCGCCCCCCTGCGCGCCGATCTGCCCGATGAGATCGGCCATGAGGTCCAGCCCATCAAGATCATCGCGCACGACAAAACCCGTCTGGCGGAACAGCCAGTCATTCCGCAGTGCCTCGTGGTCATAGGCCCAGCCATCCGGCGTCCTGGACAGGAAATCGAACAGGAAATCATGCTCCCCGGTGCATGACATCTGCGGGTGCGCGTCCAGCATCAGCCGCAGCATCGTGGTCCCGGAGCGCAGCGCCGCAAAGACGACAAGGCAGGGGCTGGACATGGCGGGCTCCGATCAAAACCGATGCGGTGCCGGTAGCAGATATCCCGGAAGCCGTAAACTCGACCCATAACCGCCAGCGCGTGCTTGCGTCGACGCCGCGCCGACGTGTAGAAATTTCAAAACGGTGCAGCAGGGAGACAGGCGTGACGGAACCGGGCAGCAACCTGAGGATCAACCCCGACCGGCTGTGGGACGCGATCCACGAGATCGCCGAGATCGGCCCCGGCATTGCCGGTGGCAACAACCGCCAGGCCCTGACCAACGAGGACGGCGAGGCCCGCGCCCTGTTCCAGCGCTGGTGCGAAGAGGCGGGCGGCACCGTCAAGGTCGACACCATGGGCACCATGTTTGCCGAGTTCCCGGGCGAGGACCCGGACGCGCTGCCGGTCTGCATCGGCAGCCATCTGGACACGCAACCCACCGGCGGGCGCTATGACGGCGTTCTGGGCGTGCTTGGCGGGCTGGAAGTCATCCGGTCCCTGCGCGACATGGGTGTCAAGACCCGCCGCCCCATCGTGGTCGTCAACTGGACGAACGAGGAAGGGACACGGTTCGCCCCGGCCATGCTGGCCTCGGGCGTGTTCGCGGGCGTGCTGGAGCAGGACTGGGCCTATGCCCGCGAGGATGCCAGCGGCAAGCGCTTCGGCGACGAATTGGAGCGGATCGGCTGGAAGGGCGACGAACCCGTCGGTGCACGCAAGATGCATTCCATGTTCGAATTGCACATCGAACAGGGCCCGATCCTGGAGGCCGAGGGCAAGGACGTGGGCGTCGTCACCCACGGACAGGGATTGCGCTGGATCCAGTGCACCGTGACCGGCAAGGGCCAGCACACCGGGTCCACGCCCATGTACATGCGCCGCAACGCCGGCCGAGGCCTGGCGCGCGTGACCGAACTGGTCCATGAGATCGCGCTGAAACACCAGCCCAATGCCGTGGGCGCCATCGGGCAGGTGAATGTCTACCCCAACAGCCGCAACATCATCCCGGAAAAGGCTGTTTTCACAGTGGATTTCCGCAGCCACGTGCTTGACACGCTGGAGGCAATGGTCGCAGAACTGCACGCCCGCGCCCCGGGTCTCTGCGCCGATATCGGGGTGAAGTTCGACGCGGAAGTGGTTGGTTTCTTTGATCCTCCGGCGTTCGATGAAACGCTTGTGGGCCGCGTGCGGGCGGCGGCGGAAAAGCTGGGCTACAGCCACATGAACATCGTCTCGGGCGCGGGGCACGATGCCTGCTGGACCAACCGCGTCTGCCCCACCACCATGATCATGACCCCGTGCGTCGATGGCCTGAGCCACAACGAGGCCGAGGAGATCAGCAAGGACTGGGCCGAGGCCGGCACCAACGTGCTCTTGCATGCGGTGCTGGAAACGGCGGAGGTGGTGGGCTGACCGTCCCCACAGACACGAACAGAAAAGGGAGCACGCCATGACAAGCACCGTCATCAAGAACGGCACCATCGTCACCCATGACCTGACCTATAACGCGGACGTCCGCGTCGAAAACGGCGTCATCACCGAGATCGGACCCAACCTCAGCGGCGACACCGAGCTTGACGCCACCGGCTGCTACGTCATGCCCGGTGGGATCGACCCGCACACACATATGGAAATGCCCTTCATGGGCACCTACTCCACCGATGATTTCGCCTCGGGCACCCGCGCGGCGCTGTCGGGCGGCACGACCATGGTGATCGACTTCTGCCTGCCCTCACCGGGACAGGGGCTGATGGACGCGCTGTCGATGTGGCACAACAAGTCCGGTCGCGCGCAGTGCGACTACAGCTATCACATGGCCATCACCTGGTGGGGCGAGGAAGTCTTCGACGGTATGGCCGAGAGCATCAAGCGCGGCATCACCAGCTTCAAGCACTTCATGGCCTACAAAGGCGCGCTGATGGTCAACGATGACGAGCTGTTCTCCAGCTTCCGGCGGGTGGGCGATCTGGGCGGCGTGGCCATGGTCCATGCCGAAAACGGCGATGTGGTGGCCGAACTGACCGCGAGACTGCTGGCCGAGGGCAATTCCGGCCCCGAGGGTCACGCCTATTCCCGCCCCAGCCAGGTCGAGGGCGAGGCCACCAACCGCGCCATCATGATCGCCGACATGGCGGGCGTGCCGCTCTATGTGGTCCACACCTCCTGCGAGGAAAGCCACGAGGCCATCCGCCGCGCCCGCCAGCAGGGCAAGCGCGTCTGGGGCGAGCCGCTGATCCAGCACCTGACGCTCGACGAGAGCGAGTACTTCAACCCCGACTGGGACCACGCCGCCCGCCGCGTCATGTCGCCCCCGTTCCGCAACAAGGCACATCAGGCCAGCCTCTGGGCCGGGCTGCAGGCGGGCTCGCTCTCGGTGGTGGCCACCGATCATTGCGCTTTCACAACGGATCAGAAGCGCATGGGATTGGGCGATTTTTCCAAGATCCCCAACGGCACCGGGGGGCTGGAGGATCGGATGCCCATGCTCTGGACCCATGGTGTGGGCACGGGGCGGCTGACCCCGAACGAGTTTGTCGCCGTCACCTCAACAAACGCCGCCAAGATATTCGGATTGTATCCGAAAAAGGGCGCGATCGCCGTGGGCGCCGACGCCGATCTGGTGGTCTGGGACCCGGCGAAGGAAAAGACCATCACGGCGGGCACCCAGCAATCGGCCATCGACTACAACGTGTTCGAGGGCCAGCACGTCAAGGGCCTGCCCCGCTTCACGCTCACCCGCGGGCATGTCGCCTGGCATGACGGCGAGATGCGCGCGCAGGAAGGACACGGCCAGTTCGTCGCCCGCGAACCCAACACGCCCGTCAATCGCGCGCTCACCCAGTGGAAGGCGCTGACTGCGCCCCGCCCGGTGGAGCGCAGTGGTATTCCGGCGACGGGGGTATAAGCGCGGTGATCACGGGCGTGCTGGAAGCGGCGCTATACGCCGAGGACCTGGAGGCCGCGCGCGGGTTCTATACCGGCGTGCTGGACCTGCCCGAGATCGCGGCGGTGGAGGGGCGGCATGTGTTCTTCGGCTGCGGCGACAGCGTCCTGCTGATCTTCCGCGCCTCGGCCAGCCGCCAGCCGCCCGGGCCCGACGCGCTGCCGGTGCCGCCCCATGGCGCCGACGGGGCGGGCCATGTCTGCCTGCGGGTCGGCCGCGACAAGCTGGATGCGATGGCCGCCAGGCTGGAAAGCGCCGGGGTCGCCATCGAGTCCGATTTCCGCTGGCCGCACGGCCCGCGCTCCATCTATGTGCGCGATCCGGCCGGAAATTCCGTGGAATTCGCCGCCGGGGAACTCTGGGGGCTGGACGGATGAAGGACGCAAAGACCACCCAGACCGCCGCGCCGGTGATCGAAGCGCAGGGTCTCAACCTGACGTTCGAGACCGCCGACGGCCCGGTGCAGGCGCTCAAGGACATCGACCTGAGCATCCGCAAGGGCGAGTTCGTCAGCTTCATCGGCCCCTCGGGCTGCGGCAAGACCACCTTTCTGCGCGTGGTCGCGGATCTGGAACACCCCACCTCGGGGACCATCACCGTCAACGGCATGTCCCCCGAAGCCGCCCGCCGCGCCCGCGCCTATGGTTACGTCTTCCAGGCCGCCGGCCTCTACCCCTGGCGCACCATCGAGGGCAACATCCGCCTGCCGCTGGAGATCATGGGCTACAGCCGCGCCGATCAGGCCGAGCGCGCCCGGCGCGTGCTGGAGCTGGTGGACCTCGGCGGTTTCGGGCGCAAGTTTCCCTGGCAGCTATCCGGTGGCATGCAGCAGCGCGCCTCCATTGCGCGCGCGCTCGCTTTCGACGCGGATATCCTCTTGATGGACGAACCCTTCGGCGCGCTCGATGAAATCGTGCGCGACCGGCTGAACGAGGAACTCCTGCGCCTCTGGCACCGCACCGAAAAGACCATCGGCTTCGTCACCCACTCCATCCCCGAGGCGGTCTACCTTTCCACCCGGATCGTGGTCATGTCGCCGCGCCCGGGCCGGATCACCGATGTGATCGAAAGCCCGCTCCCGCGCGAACGCCCGCTGGACATCCGCGACACGCCGGAATTCATCGAGGTCGCCCACCGCGTGCGCGAGGGGCTCCGGGCGGGGCATGCCGATGACTGACCCCCGCCTGTCTTCATCTTGCCCCAAATACCCCGGGGGGAGTCGCCGTCAGGCGACGGGGGGCAGCGCCCCCCTGCGCCGTCACCGCCTGCACGCCCGCCCGACATGAAGAACATCCTGCCCGTCCTCACCGTCGTCGCCGCGATCCTGGCGCTCTGGTATGCCGCCACGGTGCAGATGAACCGGGGCTGGACCGAGGATCGCGCGGCACGGGCGGGCACTGAACTGAGTTTCACCGAACTGGTCGCCGACACCATGTCCCAGCAGCGCCCGCGCCTGCCCGCGCCGCATCAGGTGGTGGTGGAACTGTGGAACTCCACTGTGGTCGAGGAATTCACCGGGCGGCGCGGCTGGTGGAACACCGGCACGCTGTCCAACCGCTCGCTGATCCACCACGGCTGGATCACGCTCTCGGCCACCTTCCTCGGCTTCGCGATCGGTACGGGGCTGGGGTTCGTGCTGGCAATCGGGATCGTGCACAATCGGGCGATGGATGCCTCGGTCATGCCCTGGGCGATTGCCAGCCAGACCATTCCGATCATCGCGCTGGCGCCCATGATCATCGTGGTGCTGAACTCGGTCGGCATCGTCGGGCTGGTGCCCAAGGCAATCATCGCCGCCTATCTGAGCTTCTTTCCGGTGGTGGTGGGCATGGTCAAGGGGCTGCGCGCCCCGGATGCGATCCAGCTTGACCAGATGAAGACCTGGAACGCCAGCGGCTGGGAGACCTTCCTGAAACTGCGGCTGCCCACCTCGATGCCCTATTTCTTTGCCTCCATGAAGATCGGCATCGCGGCGGCGCTGGTGGGCACCATTGTCGGCGAACTGCCTGTTCAGCAGGGCGGCCTTGGCGTGCGGCTCCTGTCCGGGAGCTATTACGGCCAGACCATCCAGATCTGGTCGGCGCTGTTCGCGGCGGCGATCCTGGCGGCGGTGCTGGTCGGCGTGATCGGGCTGATCCAGCGGCGCACGCTGCGCCGGATGGGGATGGCGCCATGAGCGCGGCATTCGCAGGGGCGGGATCGGTGCAGCGGCTGGGGCTGATCCTGGCCACGCTGGCAGCCCTGGCGCTGAGCATGGGCGCTCAGGCAGCGCAACCTTCCGGGGCGGCGCTGGTCAATCTTGTGGTGGCCTGCGTGCTGGCGCTGGTGTTCGACCGGGTGCGCAGGTCAGGGGCGGCGAACTGGCAGGGCGCTCTGGTGCTGGTGCTCATTGCCGCCAGCCTTATCACCGCCGCGCTGCTTCTGGCGCGCGAACAGACCGGCGCCGAGGGGGCGGCCTACTGGCTGGCCCTGGTCGCCGTCTGGCTGGGCGCCTGGATGCTCGTGACCTTCCTCGCCGACCTGGAGCGCCTGCCGGGGATCGCGGGCAGCGCGCAGGGGTTGCTCGCGCCGGTGGTCTTTGGCCTGACGCTGGTCTGGGCCTGGGAGGCGGTGATCCGCGCGCTGGCCGTGCCGCGGGTGATTCTGCCGCCGCCTTCGGCCATCGGCGCGCGGATCGGCACGTCGTGGCCCACGCTCTGGGTCGATTTCGTGCAGACCTTCGTCAAGGGCGCGCTGTCGGGCTTTGCCATGGGGGTGGCGGCGGCCATCGCCTTTGCGCTGGTGGTGGACCGGTTCGATTTCCTGCGCCGCGGCCTTCTGCCGGTGGGCAGCTTCCTGGCCGCGCTGCCCATCGTCGGCACGGCGCCGATCATGGTGATGTGGTTCGGCTTCGACTGGCCCTCGAAAGCCGCCGTGGTGGTGGCGATGGTGTTCTTTCCCATGCTGGTCAACACCGTCCAGGGGCTGGCCGCGGCCGAGGCCATGCAGCGCGACCTGATGCGCACCTACAGCGCCACCTGGACGCAGGGGCTGATGAAGCTGCACCTGCCCGCGGCCATGCCCTTCATCTTCAACGGGCTGAAGATTTCATCGACGCTGGCGCTGATCGGTGCGATCGTGGCCGAGTTCTTCGGCTCGCCCACCCGCGGCATGGGGTTCCGCATCTCGACCGAGGTCGGGCGCTTGCAACTGGACATGGTCTGGGCCGAAATCACGGTGGCGGCGGTCGCGGGATCGCTGTTCTATGGATTCTGGGCGCTGCTGGAAAAGCGGGTGACCTTCTGGCACCCGTCCCAGCGGACCCGATAACGCCCCGCGAAAGGGGCCAACACGGAGGTGGAAAATGAAAGTGAAACAGACAGCCGGAGTGGCGCTCGCGGGCGCGTTGGTGGCCGGGGGGGCCTGGGCGGATGACCTGACCCTGCAGCTCAAATGGGTCACGCAGGCGCAGTTCGCGGGCTATTTCGTGGCCGAGGAGAACGGATACTTCGCCGATGAGGGGCTGAACGTGACCATCCGCCCCGGCGGGCCGGACATCGCGCCGCCGCAGGTTATCGCGGGCGGCGGGGCCGATGTGATCGTCGAATGGATGCCCGCCGCGCTCGCCGCGCGCGAGGCGGGGCTGCCGCTGGTCAACATCGCCCAGCCCTTCAAGCGCTCGGGCATGATGCTGACCTGCATGGCCGACACCGGCATCACCGGTCCCGAGGACTTCCCGGGCCGCACCCTCGGCGTGTGGTTCTTCGGCAACGAGTTCCCGTTCCTGTCGTGGATGAGCACGCTGGGCATTCCCACCGAAGGCGGCGAGGACGGCGTGGAAGTGCTGCGCCAGGGCTTCAACGTGGACCCGCTGCTGCAGCGGCAGGCCGATTGCATCTCGACCATGACCTACAACGAATACTGGCAGGTCATCGACGCAGGGATCGGCGAGGACGAGCTGATCACCTTCAAGTACGAGGATCAGGGCGTCGCCACGCTCGAAGACGGGCTGTGGGTGCTTGAGGAGCGGCTGGAGGACCCGGAGTTCGTGGACAAGATGGCCCGGTTTGTGCGCGCCTCCATGCGCGGCTGGGAATGGGCCGCCGAAAACCCGGACGAAGCGGCGATGATCGTTCTGGATTTCGACGACACCGGCGCGCAGACCGAGGAGCATCAGATGCGCATGATGGGCGAGGTGGCGCTGCTGACCGAAGGCTCGGACGGCACGCTCGACCCCGAGGATTTCGAGCGCACCGTGGCCACGCTGCTGGCCGGCGGCTCGGACCCGGTGATCGAGGCACACCCGGGCGATGCCGCCTGGACCCATGCGGTGACCGACCTGGCCTTCCAGTAAGGCGGTTTATCACGAAAGCGCGGCCCCGGTGTCTGCCGGGGCCGCGTGCATTTCGGCCGGGGCTGGGGGGCGCTGCCCCCCGTCGCCCGTTCCGGGCGACTCCCCCCGGGGTATTTTGGGGCAAGATGAAATGGGCGGGGTGGGGCGGGGCCGGGAGCGGTGGCGCGCCGGTCAGGTCCAGCGGCCAATGGCGAGCGCCGAGAGGATCGCGTCGCCGGCGGTGCTGTTGCCGTTGCCGCGCCAGGCCTGCACGCCCGCAGCTTCGGTCGCGGTGATCGCGCCGTGGCTGGCGTGCAGAAGCCGCGCGGTTGCGCTGGCGCCGGGGATGGTGGCGTTGAGGGTCAGCACGGGTGGCGCGGTGAAGGGGGCCGGGAAGGTCAGGGTCTGCGCCGCGGTGCGGTAGGGGCTGGAGAAACTGCCCGAGCCATTGA
>LFIK01001201.1_pt1 | contig 20277 bp, 16 predicted proteins | sample 643401 | NCBI WGS metagenome assembly LFIK01 (sample SAMN03777447, study PRJNA286221) | soda lake metagenome | biome: soda lake; feature: Kulunda steppe; material: water; isolation source: sample T5-Br brine of Lake Tanatar-5 | place: Russia: Kulunda steppe | collected 2010-07
AGGGTACCCCCATGCAGATTGCCGAGCAGGCAGCCCGAGGCCAGGTGGACTTCGCCATCGCCACCGAGGCCCTGGAATTGTTCGAAGACCTGGTGATGATGCCCTGCTATCGCTGGAACCGCAGCGTCATCGTCCCGGATGGCCATCCCCTGCTCGATGTGAAGCCGCTGTCGCTGGAGGCGCTGGCGCAGTACCCCATCGTCACCTATGTGTTCGGGTTCACGGGCCGTTCGAAGCTGGATACCGCCTTCGGTGAACTGGGCCTTGAGCCCAACGTGGTATTCACGGCCACCGACTCGGAGGTGATCAAGACCTACGTCAGCCTGAATCTAGGCGTCGGGATCATTGCCAGCATGTCCTTCGAACCTGAGCGTGATCGCGGCTTGCAGGCCATCGACGCCTCACACCTGTTCGAACACAGCATCACCAATATCGGTTTTCGCCGGGGCACCTACCTGCGTGGGTATATGTACGATTTCATCAGCACCTTCGCGCCCCATCTGACCGAAGAGGTGGTGCATCGTGCCATCGAGACACGCAGTAACGAAGAGCGCCAGGCCCTGTTTCAGGACCTGGCGCCACATCTGAAGGAACTGTAGGGAAGCACGGGAAACCCGTGCTTCCCTCGGGCCACGGGCGCCGGACCGGCGCGCCTGGCCTGCGGTTCAGGTCGCCTGCGACTCGCCGCCCGGCGCCTTGGTGGATTTCGCGGAAGGGGCCCCTGCCTCGCCATCCGCTGCCGCAGCGGCCTTTTCCATGGTCTCCTTGGCCTGCTGCTCCATGGTTTCCATCATGCGCGTCCACACCTCGCCCCCGGGCATCTGGGGCAGCTTGTCCAGGTGCAGTTGCCGCGCCTGCTTGAACCAGCTATGCCATAGATCGGCACGGGCCTGAAGCATCTGGTCCATGGTCTGCTCACTGCGCTCCACCAACTCCCGGAACTCCTTCGGCGTTCCGTTGGCGCCCTTCATGACATCGCAGACCTGGTGCATCCACTCACCCTGCATTTTCAGGGCCTGATCCACGACCTGCTCGCTCAACTCTAGCTGTTGCTGGTAGCTGCGCTCCAGCTGTTCCCCGACAGGCATTGCATTGCCGGACTTGGACCATTGATTCAAGAGTTGGCGCTGCATGTCACTCATACTGTCGAACAACGACTGGACTGACGCTTGCTGTGCCATTTTCCCTACCTCGTAGACACTCGATTGACTTGCACGTGCCTGCCCACGGATACCGGAGCGTCGCCCCGGTTCCGCAAGCAAAGCAGGGAAAATATGGTTCACAGCCAGGGGGTCCGCAAGGAGCAGGATAATTCATATTCCAAGGCCCGCTCCCGCTGCGCTGACGGAGCTACCAGAGGAACTCCGCCCCACCCATGTATTCACGCAAGGCACTGGGAATACGCACCCGGCCATCCGCCTCCTGGTAATTCTCCAGGATGGCAACAAGGCAACGGCCCACTGCAAGCCCGGAACCATTCAGGGTATGCAGCGGTTCGGGTTTTCCCGTTTCCGGATTGCGCCACCGGGCCTGCATGCGGCGGGCCTGGAAGTCGCGGAAGTTACTGCAGGAGGAGATCTCCCGGTACCGTTCCTGGCCTGGCAGCCAGACCTCGAGATCGTAGGTACGTGCGGCGGAAAAACCCATATCGCCGGCGCACAGCAGCAGAACCCGATACGGCAGTTCAAGACGCTGCAAAATGGTTTCTGCGTGGGCGGTCAAGGCTTCCAGGGCAGCCTCGGAATCGGCGGGTCGCACCATCTGCACCAGTTCCACTTTCTCGAACTGGTGCTGGCGGATCATGCCGCGCACGTCCTTGCCGTAGCTGCCCGCCTCGGAGCGGAAACATGGCGAATGACAGACCAGGCGCTGGGGCAGCTGGTCGTCCTCAAGAATGCTGTCCCGCACCAGGTTGGTCACGGGCACTTCAGCGGTGGGAATCAGGTAGTAGGGATGATGCCCGGCAATGGCGAACAGGTCTTCCTCGAACTTGGGCAACTGGCCCGTACCCCGCATGGAGTCCGCATTCACCAGATACGGGACGTTCACCTCCTCATAGTCGTGTTCGCCGCCATGGACATCGAGCATGAACTGGATCAGGGCACGGTGCAGGCGCGCGATACCGCCCCGCATGACCACGAACCGCGACCCGGCCAGCTTGGCGCCGGCATCGAAGTCCAGCTGCTGGTGCGCGGCGCCCAGTTCCACGTGATCCAGTGGGCGGAAGTCGAACTGGCGCGGCTCGCCCCAGCGGCGGATTTCCTTGTTGTCGTCTTCCCCGTCACCGTCGGGCACATCCGGGTCCGGCAGATTCGGCATCTCCATGTGCCAGATGTCGAGGCTTTCCTGAATCTGCTGCAATTCGTGCTCCGCCGCCTTCAGCCTGTCACCCAGGTCAGCGACCTGATCGAGTAGTGGCTGAATGTCCTCGCCCGCAGCCTTGGCCTTGCCGATGGACTTGGACCGCTGGTTGCGCTCGTTCTGCAACTCCTGCACCTGGACCTGCAGGGAGCGGCGACGCTCGTCCACTTCACGGTACAGATCGACATCCAGCACATAGCCCCGGCGGGCCAGCGCCTGCGCATGTGTTTCCAGATGGCTGCGAAGCTGACGCGGATCCAGCATGGTGTTGTTACCCGTTGGTTGACTGGCTTGAGCCGCGGAAGAGCGGCTGATGTGGGCGGGATTGTACCCGTTCCCGGCGATGCATCGAAGTGCGCGGCCACTGATGGGCCACAGGGAGGCGCGGCTAGCCGCGTTTGCGACGCCGGCGGGACTCCGGCGCCCGGGCATCCAGGTCGCGCAGACGGCGCAGGCGCTCGCCGATACGGATCTCCAGGCCGCGATCCACGGGCTCGTAAAACCGCACGGGCGGCAACTCCTCGGGGAAGTAGTCTTCTCCCGCCGCGTACCCGTCCGGTTCATCATGGGCATAACGGTAGCCCTGGGAGTAGCCCAGTTCCTTCATCAGCTTGGTAGGCGCGTTGCGCAGATGCAGCGGCACCTCCAGGGACCCGCTTTCACGCACGTGCTTCATCGCGCGGTTGTAGGCCTTGTAAACCGCGTTGCTCTTGGGCACCGAGGCCATATAGAGCACGGCCTGCGCCAGCGTCAGTTCCCCTTCCGGGCTCCCCAGGCGGTCCTGCGTGTCCCAGGCTGCCAGCGCCAGGGTCAGCGCGCGCGGATCGGCATTACCCACATCTTCCGAGGCCATGCGCACCACGCGGCGCGCCAGGTACAGCGGATCGCAGCCACCGTCGAGCATCCGGCAGAGCCAGTACAGCGCCGCGTCCGGCGAGGAGCCGCGCACCGCCTTGTGCAGGGCGGAGATCTGGTCATAAAAGTCCTCGCCGCCCTTGTCGAACCGTCGCAGGCCGGCCGCCGTGGTCTCGTCCATGACCGCGTCGTCAATGACCGTTTCCGCCAGGTCCGAGGCCACCTCCAGCAGGGTGAGCGCGCGCCGGGCGTCGCCGTCGGCCACGGCCACCAGCCGTTCCAGGGCGGAATCGGTGATGGACAGCCCACGTTCACCCAGCCCTCGGTCGGCATCACTGAGCGCACGACGCACCAGGTTCGCCAGGTCCTCCGCCGTGAGGCTGCGCAGCACATAGGTGCGCACGCGAGAGAGCAAGGCGTTGTTGAGCTCAAAGGAGGGGTTTTCGGTGGTGGCGCCGATGAAGATCAGCGTTCCATCTTCGACGAAAGGCAGGAACGCGTCCTGCTGGCTCTTGTTGAAGCGGTGCGCCTCATCCACGAACAGCACGGTGGCGCGCCCCTGCTGCTGGGCCGCGCGCGCCCGATCCACCGAGGCGCGGATATCCTTCACGCCGCTCATCACCGCGGACAGCGTGATGAACTGGGCCCCGCTGGCCTCTGCCACCAGCCGGGCCAGCGTGGTCTTTCCCGTTCCGGGCGGCCCCCAGAGCACCATGGAGTGCGGATGCCCTGCCTCGATACTGCGCCTGAGCGCCGTTCCCGGTCCGAGCACGTGTGACTGGCCGACAAACTCCTCAAGCCGTGCCGGCCGCATGCGATCGGCCAGCGGCCGGGTCGCAATGGCGCCGTCCATCAGTCGCCGTCCCCGACATCACCCACCACGTCCACGCCCTCCGGCGGCTGGAAGCGGAAGCGGTCACGGCCGAAGCCCACGTTCTCGCGAACGTCCTCAAGCACCAGTTCGTTGATCTGGCCCAGCCCGTCTTCCACGATAACGCGCCGGGGAAGTCCATCCTCCATGCGCAGGCGGACTTCGCTGACTTCCCAGCCGGCCTCGCGCGGCTCCAGCCGGACCCAGCCATCCGCCTCCTGCAGGCTGAACTGTTCCTCCAGGGCACCGAACTCCCCGCTCAGCAGCAGTGCGGGCCCACTGCCCAGCACGTCGTCCAGAGGGCGCACGCTGACCTGCGCCAGATCCGGGTCGTACACCCACAGTCGGTCACCGTCCGCGATCAATTCCTGCTCGTAGGGCTTCTCGTACTGCCAGTGGAAGCGGTTCGGGCGTTGCAGGGCGAGCGTGCCCTCACTGCGCTCGATGGTACGGCCATCCTCATCCCGGGTTTCCTGCGTGAACCGGCCCTCCAGGCTGTTCACGCTGAAGAAGTAACGTTCCAGTTCCTTCAGGGGATCGGCCTGCAACGGCGCACTGAGAAGCAGGAAGGATGCGGCGAACAGGGCCAACTGTCTGATCATGGGCTTCCTCGACACTTGCGATGGAGATGTCCTGGCGCCGGCACCGTCTGGGGCGGCCCCGACAACCTTCTGCCGGTGGACCGCTGGCGATGGGCGCCGGTTCCGGATCAATCCTTGGGGGGCGGCGGTGCGATCACGTCGCGGCTGCCATTGGCCTGGAGTGGGCCGACAATGCCTGCCGCCTCCATCTCCTCCACCAGCCGTGCCGCCCGGTTGTAGCCGATCTTCAGCCGGCGCTGCACGCCGGAGATGGATGCACGCCGGGTTTCGGTCACAACACGCACGGCCTGATCGTAGAGCGGATCCGATTCGCCGCCGGCATCCGTATTCTCGCCGGGCATCCCAGGCAGCGGCAGGGTTTCCGCCGTTTCCTCCAGCACCCCCTCGACGTACCGGGGTTCACCCTGTTCCTTGAGGAAGGAGACCACCTTGTGCACATCGTTGTCCGACACGAATGCCCCGTGCACGCGCAGCGGCATGCCGCTGCCGGGCGGCAGATACAGCATGTCGCCGTGGCCGAGCAGCGATTCGGCGCCCTGCTGATCCAGAATGGTTCTGGAGTCCACCTTGGACGACACCTGGAATGCGATCCGCGTGGGGATGTTCGCCTTGATCAGCCCGGTGATCACATCCACCGAGGGGCGCTGGGTGGCCAGAATGAGGTGAATGCCGGCCGCGCGTGCCTTCTGGGCCAGGCGCGCGATCAGTTCCTCCACCTTCTTGCCGACAATCATCATCATGTCGGCAAACTCGTCCACCACCACGACGATGTACGGCAGGGTCTCCAGTTCAGGCGGCACGGCCTCCGGATCGTCCTCCGGCGTGCGCCACAACGGGTCCTTCAGCGGTTCGCCCGCTGCCTGGGCATCACGCACCTTGCGGTTGTAGCCGGCAATGTTGCGCACGCCCAGGGCCGCCATCAGGCGGTAGCGGCGCTCCATTTCACCCACCGACCAGCGCAGGGCATTGGCTGCCTCCTTCATGTCCGTGACCACGGGTGCCAGCAGGTGCGGAATGCCATCGTAGATGGACAACTCCAGCATTTTCGGGTCGATCATGATGAGCCGAACTGCGTCCGGGTTGTTCTTGTACAGCAGGCTCAGAATCATGGCGTTGACGCCCACCGACTTGCCCGAACCCGTGGTACCGGCCACTAGCAGGTGTGGCATCTTGGCAAGGTCCACCACCGTGGGTGCACCGGCAATGTCCTTGCCCAAGGCCATGGACAGTGCCGAACTCGCCCGCTCCCAGGCTTCCGAACGGATGATCTCGCTGAGCGCAATCAGCTGGCGGTTCTCGTTGGGGATCTCCAGCCCGATCACCGATTTGCCGGGAATCACCTCCACCACCCGCACACTGATCACCGACAGAGCACGGGCCAGGTCCTTGGCCAGGTTACTGATCTGGCTGACCTTGACGCCCGGCGCCGGCTGCGCTTCAAAGCGGGTGATCACCGGCCCGGGCTGCACCGCCACCACCTGGATTTCAACCCCGAAATCCGCCAGCTTGAGTTCCAGTTGGCGAGACATGGCCTCCAGCGACTCCTTGGAGTACCCGGCCTTCTGCTCCGGCGGCGGATCCAGCAGGCTCACGTTGGGCAGCCCTTCCGGACTGGGCTCTCCCTTGAACAAGGGGATCTGCCGCTCCTTGACCACCTTCTTGCTCGGCTTCAGGGCCGGCATGCTCGGCTCAATCTGCGGCGGCTTCCGGTTCTTGTTGCGTTCCTTGTCCCGCTCCAGCGACTGGCTTCGTGCACGTCGCGCCTTGCGCCCTTCCAGCGCATCCTGGACACGACCAAACTGCCTCCCCGCCCAGGCGAACAACTGCAATGTCAGCCTGCCGGTGAGATCCATCAACGAAAGCCATGACAGGCCGGTGAACACCGTCACGCTGGCGAGAAACAAGGCCAGCAGAAGCAGTGTGGCGCCCAGGAAGTTGAATGCGTGGTTGAGGAAGCCTCCCGCCAGGTCACCAGCGATGCCGCCGGCATGCAGTGGCACGGTCTGGGGAATCGCCTCCACATGCAAGGCGGCCAGGCCGGCCCCGGAGATCAGGGTCAGCAGGAAGCCGGCGCCACGGAACGCCACCACGCTCCACAGGAACGCACCATCCAATCGGTGCCAGCGCCAGGCCAGCCAGCCGGCAAATGCCACCATCACGGGAAACAGGTAAGCCATGTAACCGAACAGGTACAGCAGCAGATCCGCCAGCCAGGCGCCGGCCACGCCACCCAGGTTCTGCACCGGCTGGCCGCTACCGCTGTAGCTCCAGCCCGGATCGTTGGGGTGGTAGCTGACCAGGGCCGCCAGCAGGTAAATGGCCACGGCCAGAAGCAGAAACAACAAGCCCTCGCGCAGACCACGACTGACGTGATGCCCGAGAAGGGATGGAGCCTTGTTATCAGATTCGGTTTTCGCCACGCCCGGCAAGACCTTCACATAAAAGATGAAATCTAAGCGGCAAGTCTCTATTTTGCCGGAAAAATGGCAACGATGCACGTCGTCACCTGGCGACAGCCGCCCGACCGGGCCGGGCACCGCCTCAAGGCGCAATGTACCATGGCGGAAACACTGCGACGCAGCCCGGGAAACTCTGGCGCCGCGACACAGTCAGTTAAACAGGCGCTGGGCAATGGAGTCAGCTGGCAGAATGCGTGTACGCACCCTCACCCACCTGGACGATATCCCCGCTGAGCAATGGAATTCCCTGGTCGGGACGGAGAACCCGTTTCTGTCACATGCCTTCCTGAGCGCCCTGGAACGCCATCAGGTCGTGGTCCCGTCCAATGGCTGGCAAGCCATGCACCTGATTCTTGAATCCGAAGCAGGCACCCTGCTCGCGGCCATGCCCGCCTACCTAAAAGGCCACTCCTGGGGCGAATTCGTGTTCGACTGGGCATGGGCTGATGCGTATGCCCGTAACGGCCTAGACTACTATCCAAAGCTGATCATGGCCGTGCCCCTGAGTCCGGTGAACGGGCCACGCCTGCTGCATGCGCCCGACCAGGATCCGGGGCAGCTCATGCCGATCTTCGCCCGGGCGGCGGAGGAGCTCTGCATCAGCCAGGGCTGGTCCTCCGGGCATTGCCTGTTCCCCACGGACGAGCAGCGTCAGCATTTCGAGGACGCCGGCTGGTTGATCCGCCAGGGCGTGCAGTTCCACTGGCATAACCGTGGCTACGATGACTTTACCTCCTTCCTGGACACCCTGAGCTCGAAGAAACGGAAGAATATTCGACGGGAACGGCGCCAGGCGGAAGCCACCGGCTTGCGTTTCCGCATGCAGGCTGGCGACGCGATCAGCCGCGATCACTGGGAGGCCTTCCACCGCTACTACGAAAAGACCTTCCTGGAGCACGGCAATCTCGCCCTGCTGCCGGCCGGCTTCTTCCAGGACCTCGGCGCGCGCCTCGGCCAGCGGGTATTCATGGCGCAGGCCCTGGACGGCGAACGGCTGGTGGCCGGCGCACTGTTCCTGGGCAATGACGATGTGCTGTACGGCCGCTACTGGGGCTGCGAACGGGAACTGGACGGCGTGCATTTCGAGGCCTGCTATTACCAGGGAATCGAGCACTGCATCCGCAACCGCATCCAGCGGTTTGAACCCGGCGCCCAGGGCACGCACAAGATCGCCCGCGGTTTTGTCCCGGTGCGTACCTGGTCTGCCCACTGGATCGCCGACGCGCGGTTCCGCGAGGCCATTGGCGATTTCCTGCACCGGGAGACGCCGGCGGTGGAACGCTACCGGCTGGAAATGAGCACGCACAGCCCTTATAAAGAGCACACTGCGGCTTCGTCAGAAACGTGAACCCATGCGTCAGGAACGGCTTTTCTGGTTGAGTGAAGACGATCGGCTGCATTTCCCCCCGGTGGAGGCCGCCCTCTCCCAACCGAACGGGCTGGTTGCCGTGGGCGGCGATCTTGCCCCGGAACGGCTGCTCAACGCTTACCGCCAGGGCATTTTCCCCTGGTTCGAGGAGGGGCAGCCGATCCTCTGGTGGTCGCCCGACCCCCGCGCCCTGCTCTACCCGCAACGACTGCGTGTGACCCGAAGCCTGGCGAAGCGGGTGCGTAACGCCGGGGTCACAGTGACGCTGGACACCGCCTTCACCCCCGTAATGCAGGCCTGTGCGGCTCCACGCAGCCAGAGCGCTGGCACCTGGATCACGCAGGGCATGCTTGCTGCCTATCAGCAATTGCACGCGGCCGGCCACGCCCACTCCGTGGAAGTCTGGGAGCGGGACACCCTGGTTGGCGGGCTGTACGGTGTCAGCCTGGGATCGGCCTTTTTCGGTGAATCCATGTTCAGCCGCCGGACGGATGCCTCGAAGATCGCGCTGGTGTGGCTGGTGCGGCAATTGGAAAGCTGGGGCTTTCATTTCATTGATTGCCAGCTCAGTTCTTCCCACCTGGCCAGCCTGGGCGCCATGGACGTGCCGCGGGCCCGCTTCATCCGCGAACTGGTACAGGCGCTGGATGCCCGGCAAAACCTGCCAGCGACCTGGACCTTCGATCCCGGTTTCCATCCACTGGGCGACCATGCCGGAGCGGGTTCATGACGGCAAATGACCAGCGGGCGCAACAGCGCAGGCTGCTGCTATACGCCACGGGGGAGCACAGTTGCTCCTACCTGGACCGGATGGCGCGAACCGCGTTTCTTGACCCCGAATACCCGGTGACCAACGAGATCTATTCCGCCCTGTTGCGCAAGGGGATGCGGCGCAGCGGCGATTTCATTTACCAGCCCGCCTGTCCCGGCTGTGCGGCCTGCCAGTCGTTGCGAATACCGGTGCAGCGCTTCCGGCCAAGCCGGAGTCAGCGTAGGTGCTGGCAGCGGAATCAGGACGTACGCTTCGTCAGTCGCCCGCCCTCCTTCGATGCGGAGCACTTCCGGCTGTATCATCGCTACCTGGCCGCGCGCCACCCGGGCAGCGGCATGGATGACCCCCAGCCGGAACGCTACATGGAATTTCTCACGGCACGCTGGGCGACAACCGTGTTCTACGAACTCCGGCTGGGATCGGAGCTGATTGGTGTGGCGGTCACCGATGTTGTCACCGACGGCCTGTCCGCCGTTTACACGTTCTTCAGCCCCGACCTGCCGGACCGCGGTCTCGGCACCCTGGCCATACTCTGGCAGATCCGGGAAGCGGAACGCCTGGGGCTGCCGCATGTCTACCTGGGTTACTGGATTGCGGAAGCGGCCACCATGCGGTACAAGACCCGCTTCCGACCCGCCGAAGTCTATCGTGGCGACAGCTGGCAGGCGCTTGACCGGGCATAGCATCCAGACCTGCGGTTGCCCACCTTCCGTGCTTACAAGCAGCCCTCCCACCCCGTGGCGCGCATCACGGAATCTGGTAGACTCTTGATTTTTTCGTCTCCGGCCCAAATATTACGGGCCCTGACCGAGGCAACGAGGAGCAAGGAACTGAATGGCTCGTGAAGACCACATCAAGATGCAGGGCAAAGTGATTGATACCCTGCCCAATACCATGTTCCGGGTGGAATTGGAGAATGGTCACGTGGTGACTGCTCACATCTCCGGCAAAATGCGCAAGCACTACATCCGCATTCTCACCGGCGACACGGTGACCGTCGAACTGACCCCCTACGACCTCACCAAGGGTCGCATCACCTACCGCGCCCGCTGATCACGACCTCCCGGCAGCCTGTTTTCGGCTGACGGCGCCGACCGCGCCGACGCCGCGAAATGAAACACCCGTCCCGGCTGCCCGGAACGGGTGTTCAGCGCTGCGCGTTGACGGCGACGTGATCAGGACAGGGCTTCTTCGCGCTCCCTACTGAACTGGAACACCAGTTCGTCGTCGCTGGCGCGCACGATCACCTCACCGCCACCAGCCAACCGTCCGAACAGCAGCTCTTCAGCCAGGGGCTTGCGGATGCGTTCCTGGATCAGCCGGGCCATGGGCCGTGCGCCCATCTTGGCGTCGTAGCCATGCTCGGCCAGCCATTCCCGCGCACCCTCGTCCACCTTGAGATCCACCTGCCGCTCAGCCAGTTGCAGCGTGAGTTCCTCGACAAACTTGTCCACCACGCGCCGCACAGTGGCCGGATCCAGGCCGTTGAACTGGATGATGGCATCCAGCCGGTTGCGGAACTCGGGGCTGAACCCCTTGCGAATGGCCTCCATGCCGTCGGTGCTGTGATCCTGACGTGTGAACCCGATGGACGGGCGGCTCATGTCCTCGGCCCCCGCATTGGTGGTCATTACCAGAATCACGTTGCGGAAATCGGCCTTGCGCCCGTTGTTATCCGTCAGCGTGCCGTGGTCCATGACCTGCAACAGCAGGTTGAACACATCCGGATGCGCCTTCTCGATTTCATCGAGAAGCACCACGGAATACGGGTGCTTGATGACCTCCTCGGTCAGCAACCCACCCTGGTCAAAGCCCACATAGCCCGGGGGCGCACCGATCAGCCGGGACACCGTGTGCCGCTCCATGTACTCGGACATGTCGAAGCGGATCAGTTCCACCCCCAGCAGGCTGGCAAGCTGCCGGGTCACCTCTGTCTTGCCGACCCCGGTGGGCCCTGCAAACAGGAAGCAGCCGGTGGGCTTTTGCGGTGAGGCGAGCCCGGCCCGGGACATCTTGATCGTGGACGCCAGGGCCTGGATGGCCTCGTCCTGGCCGTAGATCAGGGCCTGGAGATCCCGCTCCAGCGTCTCCAGCACTTTCATGTCCGAGCTGGACACACGCCGCGGCGGAATGCGCGCCATGCTGGCAATTACCGTCTCGATGTCCGCGACACCGATGGACTTCTTCTGCCTGGAGGGCGGCAGCAGATTGAGCCGCGCCCCGGCCTCGTCGATCACGTCGATGGCCTTGTCGGGCAGGCGCCGATCGGTGATGTGCTTGCCGGCCAATTCTGCCGCTGCACGCAGGGCCGGATCGGTGTACTTGACCCGGTGGTGCTCCTCGAAGCGGGACTTGAGCCCCTTGAGGATGCGATACGTGTCCGCCACGCTGGGTTCGAGCACGTCGATTTTCTGGAAACGGCGGGCAAGTGCCCGGTCCTTCTCGAAAATGCCCCTGTATTCCTGGTAGGTGGTGGAACCGATGCACTTGAGTTCACCGCTGGCCAGGGCCGGCTTCAGCAGGTTACTCGCATCCATGACGCCGCCAGACGCGGCACCGGCGCCGATGATGGTGTGAATCTCATCGATGAACAGGATCGCGCCCGGCATTTTCTGCAGCTGCTTCAAGAGGCCCTTCAGCCGTTTCTCGAAATCACCGCGGTACTTCGTGCCGGCGACCAGCGCCCCCATGTCCAGGGAGTAGATCACCGATTTCCGCAGAACCTCGGGCACCTCACCCTCGACGATCAGCTTGGCGAGCCCTTCGGCAATGGCGGTCTTACCCACGCCGGCCTCGCCGACGAACAGCGGGTTGTTCTTGCGCCGGCGACAGAGCACCTGAATCGTGCGTTCCACCTCGGCCTGGCGGCCGATCAACGGGTCCACCGCCCCCTTTCGGGCACGTTCATTGAGGTTGACGGCAAAACTCTCCAGCGGCGACTTGTTCGCACCGCCCTCGCCCGCCTCGTCATCGCTCTCCACGTTGCCGGGCTGTGCCTGCCCGGCGGCATCCTCGTCGGAAACCTTGGAAATGCCATGGGAGACGAAATTCACCACGTCCAGCCGGGTCACGCTCTGCTTGTGCAGGAAGTAGACGGACTGTGATTCCTGCTCGCTGAAGATGGCCACCAGCACATTGGCGCCGGTCACCTCCTTGATGCCCGCCGACTGCACATGGAGGATGGCGCGCTGCAGGACCCGCTGAAAGCCCAGCGTCGGCTGGGTTTCGCGACTGTCGTTCGGCGGCAGCAGCGGCGTCGTTTCCTCAAGGAACGCCTCCAGATCCTTCTTCAGTTGCCCCAGGTCGGCTCCGCAGGCCTTCAGTACATTGACCGCGGTCGGGTTATCAGTCAGCGCCAGCAACAGGTGCTCGACGGTGAGAAACTCGTGCCGCTTTTCTCTCGCCTCCTTGAAGGCAAGGTTCAGCGTGAACTCCAGCTCTTTGCTCAGCATGCGTTCTCACCCCACCGTGTAACTCTGTGGGCCTGGCCGCAGGACCGGCCTGCCCTCGTAAACCTCGGACCCGCTGCGACTGCAACGGTTCCCTCTCCAGACCGCGCGGAAGCAACGCTCCGCGCACCTCAGGCTTCCTCCATGGTACACAGCAGCGGGTGCTGATGCTGCCGGGAATATTCGTTGACCTGGTCCACCTTCGTTTCCGCCACATCGCGGGAGAACACCCCGCAGACCCCATGACCGCGCGTGTGGACATGAAGCATGATCTGCGTGGCACGGGAGCGATCCATGCCGAAAAAGGTTTGCAGTACTTCGACCACGAACTCCATGGGCGTGTAGTCGTCATTCAACAGTATGACCTTGTACAGCGGTGGGCGCTTGAGTCTCGGTTTCGCCTCCTCCACCGCCAGTCCATCATCGCGCTGCGGGTTACGCTCGTCACTCATGACAGTCCTGTTCGTTTTCCACGTGCCGGGCCGGGCCGACAGTCTCAGTAGCAATTCTAGGAAGCCGGACGCCCGGGTGACAACAAGGCCACCCGGCTGATGGGCATCAGGCCCGCGCCGATGAAATTGACCCAGGCAATCCCCATCTTGCCCCGGAGACGGGTACAATACGCCTCTTGTTCCGGATTCACAGTACCTTTACGGGGAACCCTATGCAGCAGGCAGAACGTGGTCTCTTTGATTTGCGTCGAGGCCACCTGATTCGTCTTGAGGACGGTGACCAGGCGCTGCTCACCGTTGCCGTGGAGACCATGTCCGCCGGGCATCTCTCCGAACTGCCGGAGCTCGGCGGCAACCGCGCCCGCCTGCTGATCACCGCTGAACGCGCCCAGGCACTGGGCCTGGAGAATCCGGACAACGTCGCCCTGTCGATCCAGCTTCCCCGTCGATTCACCGTTTCCGATCTGCTCTCCTTTTGCGCGGCGCCGCTGTCGGTGCTGGATCCGGAATCGGTGCGCGAGGCGGGCCGCCCGGCCAGCCCGCTGGAAGAGGCTGCACTGGCCCTGGCGAAGGCCGGCCGTCTGCTGCCGGCGATGCTCAGCGTGGACTGCGGCGACGCCGCCAGCTCTCGCCTCCAGGCCCTGCTGGATGACCACACCCTGCTGCGCGTTCCAGCCGAACAGGCGCGGGAACTCGCCCGGCTGCGTGAACACCGCCTGGAACGGGTCAGCGAGGCACCGGTGCCGCTGGAGGATGCGGAACAGTCGCGTTTCGTGCTGTTCCGGGAGTCCAGCGGCCTGCTGGAACACGTGGCGGTCATCATCGGTGACCCACGGCACTGGCCCGACCCGGTTCCGGTGCGGGTGCACTCCGCCTGCCTGACCGGCGACCTGTTCGGCAGTCTGCGCTGCGATTGCGGTGAACAACTGCGTAACGGCGTGCGCTCCATCCGCGAGGAAGGCGGCGGCGTGCTGCTTTATCTCAGCCAGGAAGGTCGCGGCATCGGCCTGGCCAACAAGTTGCGCGCCTACACCATTCAGGATCACGGCGTGGACACGGTGGACGCCGACGGCATTCTCGGCTTCACCGGCGACGGCCGTCGCTACGAGGCAGCGGTGGACATGCTGCGGCAACTTGGCGTGAAACGCGTCCTGCTGTTCACGAACAACCCGAACAAGGTGGCCGCGCTCACCGGCGGCGGCGTGACGGTGGTGGAGCGCAGGCCGCTGCACGGCAGTGTCACGCAGCACAATCGCCGCTACCTGCACACCAAGGCCGACAAGGCGGGCCACATGCTCGACGAACTGCTTCAGGACGGCGACACCGCCGGGGGCCATTGACGGGATGACGACGCCGGCACGGACCGGATCGGACATGGAAGAAAAGAGCAAGCAGCGACTGTATTACAGGAACAACCGCATCAAGCAGTTGCGGGCGTTCTGCTTTACGGCACAGGCAGGGAGCATTTCGCGCGCGGCAGAAAGGCTTGGGCTCAGCCAGCCCTCGGTCTCACTGCAGATCCAGGCGCTGGAGCGGGAGATGGAAATCACCGTCTTCGAGCGCCGCGGGCCCAAGATCACGCTGACCCCGGACGGCAAAACCCTTTACGAACTGGCGGTTCCCCTGGTGGAAGGCATCGACGCCCTGCCGGCCCGGTTCGCCGCCCGCGCGCAGTCCATGGGCAGTGGCCGGCTGGATATCGCCGCGGGGGAATCCAGCACCCTGTACTTGATTCCTGATCTGCTCAAGCAGTTCATGGAACAGCACCCGGACAGCCCGGTGAAGCTGCACAACCTGATCGGCGCCGACATGCTCCAGGCACTGCGCAACGATGAGGTGGATTTCGCCATCGGCTCCATGCTGGACCTGCCGGACGATGTGAACTACCGGCCGGTTTACTCCTTCGCCACCTCACTGATCACGCCACTGGGACACCCGCTGGCGGCGCGCGACGCCATCACACTGGACGATCTGGCCTCGGATGCGCTCATTCTGCCCCCGCGCCACCTCACCACCTGGCGCCTGGTGAACCTGGTGCTGCAACAGCACAACATCCCCTACAAGGTGCAGTTGGAGGTTGGCGGCTGGGAAATCATGAAATCCTACGTGGAGCGCGGCTTCGGGATCGGCATCGCCAGCAACATCTGCCTGACCGGACAGGAGCGGTTGGCGGTGTTGCCGCTGCCGGACGTCTTCCCGCGCCGCACCTACGGCGTGATGTGGCGTCGCGGCAGGTTCCTCTCCCCGCAGGCACGCCGCTTCATCGAGCTGATGGAACCGGGTTTTTTCACGGCGGACCAGGATCCCGTGCCCGAGGGTGACGAAGCCCCGCAGGGCAATCGGGTGTTCGTGGCCGCCCACGGGCGTGCAGCCCGGCAACCGCTGACCAAGGACACCCACCGACAATGACAGCGATTCCCGCGTCGTCGCCGCTCCCATTCAACCGCCGGGCAGTCGACAGACGCCCGGCACCGGTTTAGGCTTTGCGCCCATGGTCTGGAAACCGCATGTCACCGTTGCATCAGTCATCGAGCGCGACGGCCGCTTTCTCATGGTTGAGGAGCGTTCCGGCGGTAAGCTCGTCCTGAATCAGCCCGCCGGCCACCTGGAGCCGGGCGAGTCGCTGATCGACGCCGCCATCCGCGAAACGCGGGAGGAGACGGCCTGGCTATTCAGGCCCGATTGCCTGGTGGGGGTCTATCGCTGGTATCACGCGGCGAAACGCGCCACTTTCCTGCGCGTATGCTTCGCCGGCACCGCCCTGAGCCATAATGGCGACCAGGGTCTGGACGACGGGATCGAACGTGCGCTCTGGCTCACTCTGGAAGAACTGCGCGACGCCACCCAGAACCTGCGCAGCCCCATGGTCCTGCGCAACATCGAGGACTACCTGGCAGGCCACCGCTATCCCGTGGATATCGTCCAGGACGTCGCGGACTAGCCGTATTTCTCACCGGTCATGACAGTCAATAGTCGCAGCAAGGTCATCGTTGGTATCTCCGGCGGCGTCGATTCATCCGTCGCCGCGCTGTTGCTGCTTGAGCAGGGCTACCGTGTGGAAGGCCTGTTCATGCGCAACTGGGAAGACGACGATTCCGAAACAGTCTGCACCGCCGAGGAAGACCTGGCCGATGCCAAGCAGGTCTGCGGCGCGCTGGGCATCCCCCTGCACCAGGTCAACTTTGCCGCCGAATACCGTCAGCAGGTGTTCGAGCATTGCCTGCGGGAGTTCGAGGCCGGCCGCACCCCAAACCCCGACGTCCTGTGCAATCGGGAGATCAAGTTCAAGGCGTTTCTCGACCATGCGCTGCGGCTCGGGGCCGATGCCGTGGCCACGGGTCATTACGCACGGACCGGTCAGGATGAACAGGGGCGGGCCACGCTGCTCCGCGGCCTGGACGACAACAAGGACCAGAGCTACTTCCTGTACATGGTGCCCCATCAGGCCCTGTCCCGGACCCTGTTCCCGCTCGGTGGCCTGCGCAAGCCCGAGGTGCGTCGGCTCGCGGAGGACGCCGGTTTCGACAATTTCGAGAAGAAGGACAGCACCGGTATCTGCTTTATCGGCGAGCGCGATTTCCGCGAGTTCCTGGCGCGCTATATTCGTCGGGAGCCCGGCCCCATCGTCACGATGGACGGCCAGAGCATCGGCGAACATCAGGGTCTGAGCTTTTACACCCTGGGTCAGCGCCAGGGCCTGGGCATAGGCGGCGTACCCGGACGTACCGGACCCTGGTTCGTGTCTGAGAAACGGCTGGCCGACAATACGCTGGTCGTGGCCGAGGGTGGCGATCACCCGAGCCTGCTGAGCACCGGCCTGTTGGCCGACCAGCCGCACTGGGTTGCCGGCGAAGCACCCGCGAACAGGTTCAGCTGCGTCGCGAAGACGCGTTACCGGCAGGCGGATCAGGCTTGCGATGTGCGTGTTGATGACGCCGGCAATTGCCACGTGCACTTCCACACGCCGCAGCGTGCCGTGACCCCGGGCCAGTCCATCGTCTTCTACCAGGGCGAACGCTGTCTCGGCGGCGCCATCATCCAGCAGCGCCTGACCCTGGCCACCGAGGAGGCCGCCCGATGACTGCGTCGAACGCCGTTGAATCCCAGGTCCTGGCCCTCGCGGCGGTGTTTCAGGCCCTGATGGAGGTCAAGCGCGTAGCCCGCACGGGGCGCAGCGAACAGGATGCGGTGATTCCCTGCATCACCGGCCTGCTGCGACCCTTCGACGGCGACGTCGGGGAAGCCTACGGCGGCTCTTCCGCCCTGCTGCCGGGGCTGCGCCAGTTGCATCGTCAGCTCAGTCAACCGAGTGACATGGAACTCACCCGTTACGCCGTGGTGGTCTTTCACCTGGAGCGGAAGCTGGTCCGCCAGCAGGGCATGCTGGACACCATCGGCCGCGGCCTCGGCCAGGCCCGAGCCCAGGCCGAGTATTTCCACATCGGCCACGACAGCGTGATTGGACGTCTGGGCGACGTCTACAGCGAGACCGTCAGCACGCTCAAGCCCCGCATCATGGTCCAGGGGCAGCGGGAATGGCTGGAGGACAGCCGTAACGCCAACCTCATCCGTGCCCTGTTACTCGCCGCCGTGCGCGCCGCCACCCTGTGGCGGACCAGCGGCGGCAATCGGTTCCGCCTGCTATTCCGGCGCACCACCCTGCTACAGGCCACCCACCGCCTTATCGACCGGCTCGAGACCACCAGCTAGGTGGCCTCCCACCACCTCACATTGGTTCCGCAAAACGCCCGGGTTTCGTGTATGATTGGGCGCGCCGTAGGGGCGCGTCCGCGCTGACCACTGTTCGTGCGGCCCCGGGGAAGACAAAGTTTGATGACTGGGAGGAATGATGAGCAACAGTTTTAATGCGCGCTCGACGCTGGACGTCGGCGGGAAGGCCTACGAGATCTTCCAGCTGACCGCCCTGCAGGACAAGTACAACCTTGACCGGCTGCCCTTCTCCCTGAAGGTGCTGCTGGAGAACCTGCTACGCACCGAAGACGGCGTCAGCGTCACCAAGGAAAGCATCGAAGCCCTCCTGAACTGGGACGCCAAGGCTGAACCCAGCAGCGAAATCGCCTTCACGCCCGCCCGCGTGGTCATGCAGGACTTCACCGGCGTGCCCGCCGTGGTTGACCTGGCGGCCATGCGCGACGCCATGCAGTCCCTGGGCGGCGACCCGACCCGCATCAACCCGCTGTCCCCCGCCGACCTGGTCATTGACCACTCGGTGATGATCGATCACTTCGGTAGCGCCGATGCCCTGGGCCTCAACACCAAGCTGGAATACCACCGCAACAAGGAACGGTACACCTTCCTTCGTTGGGGCCAGAACGCCTTCTCCAACTTCCGAGTCGTCCCCCCGGGCACCGGCATCGTCCACCAGGTCAACCTGGAGTACCTGGCCGATGTGGTGTTCAGCCGCGAGGTGGACGGCAAGGTCCAGGCCTACCCGGACACGCTGGTCGGTACCGATTCCCACACCACCATGATCAACGGCCTGGGCGTACTGGGCTGGGGTGTGGGCGGCATCGAGGCGGAAGCCGCCATGCTGGGGCAGCCGATCTCCATGCTGATCCCGCAGGTCATCGGCTTCAAGCTCACCGGCGAACTGCCGGAAGGCACCACCGCCACCGACCTCGTGCTGACCGTGACCCAGATGCTGCGTCAGCGCGGCGTGGTCGGCAAGTTCGTCGAGTTCTTCGGCGACGGCCTGTCCAACATGCCGCTTGCAGACCGTGCCACCATCGCCAACATGGCACCGGAGTACGGCGCCACCTGCGGGATCTTCCCGATCGACGGCGAGACCATCCGTTACCTGGAACTCTCCGGCCGTGACGAGCAGACCATCGCGCTGGTGGAAGCCTATGCGAAGGCGCAGGGAATGTGGCGCGAAGACGGTGCCCCACAGGCTGACTACACCGATGTGCTCGAGTTGGACATGAGCACGGTGGAGCCCAGCCTGGCCGGCCCGAAACGCCCGCAGGACCGCGTGGCACTGAAAAACGCCAAGCAGACCTTCGGCAGCAACCTCGCCGCGCACCTGGAAGAACATGCCAGCGACGAGGAAGACCGCTTCAAGAACGAAGGTGGCGACACCGCCGTGGGTGGCCAGATCGACCACGAGCAGGGTGCCGTGGAAATCGAGATCAACGGCGAGAAGACCCTGCTGAAGCACGGCGCCGTGGTCATCGCCGCCATCACCAGCTGCACCAACACCTCCAATCCGGATGTCCTGGTCGCGGCCGGTCTGGTGGCGAAGAAGGCCCACGAGCGCGGTCTGAAGGTCCAGCCCTGGGTGAAGACCTCCTTCGCTCCCGGCTCCCAGGTTGTGCCCGCCTACCTGCAAAAGGCCGGCCTGCAGGACCATCTGGACGCCCTGGGCTTCAACGTGGCCGGTTTCGGCTGCACCACCTGTATCGGTAACTCCGGCCCGTTGCCCGACGCCGTCGGCAACGCCATTAAGGACGGTGACCTGATGGTGGCCTCGGTGCTCTCCGGCAACCGCAACTTCGAAGGCCGCGTGCACCCGGATGTGCGCACCAACTGGCTGGCCTCTCCGCCCCTGGTTGTGGCCTACGCACTGGCCGGCAGCATGACCATCGACCTGACCTCCGAGCCCGTTGGCAAGGGCAAGGACGGCAAGGACGTGTTTCTCAAGGATATCTGGCCGACCCAGAAGGAAGTGGCGGATGCCGTGGGCAGCAGCATCAGCCGCCAGATGTTCCAGGAGCGCTATGCGGATGTGTTCGCCGGCGACGAAAACTGGCAGGGCATCGAGACGTCCGAAGGCAAGAACTACGACTGGGCGCCGTCCACCTACATCGCCAATCCGCCCTACTTCCAGGGCATGACGATGGATGAACCGGGCGTGCCCACCATCGAGAACGCGCGCTGTCTGGTCAAGGTGGGTGATTCCATCACCACCGACCACATCTCCCCCGCGGGTGCCATCAAGCCGGACAGCCCGGCTGGCAAGTACCTGCAGGAGAAGGGCGTGGAACCCAAGGAGTTCAACTCCTACGGCTCGCGTCGTGGCAACCACGAAGTCATGATGCGCGGCACCTTCGCGAACGTCCGCCTGAAG
>LFIK01001202.1_pt1 | contig 20277 bp, 20 predicted proteins | sample 643401 | NCBI WGS metagenome assembly LFIK01 (sample SAMN03777447, study PRJNA286221) | soda lake metagenome | biome: soda lake; feature: Kulunda steppe; material: water; isolation source: sample T5-Br brine of Lake Tanatar-5 | place: Russia: Kulunda steppe | collected 2010-07
AAATGATATTGCTGGATCCAATAAGTGGGGTAAAGGTTGCAAATAAGCAAGAAGGCAACCAGAGTACACAAGGGACAGATGAACACTGATGGAAAAAATACTGGCCACCAGTAGAAGCGGTTGAGTGAAATCAGTTGAAAGAGGCAAGAGAACGATCAGGAACCTTGCGGTTGAAGGCGGCTGATACGGCTGAAATCAGCCGCTCTGTACGGCTGATACGGCATTTGATGGGGTGCGGCTGAACGATGAAATTTCAGCCGCTCATCAGCCGCGGCTGATTTCAGCCGATTCAGCCGCATTTCAGCCGAGCCTGGAAATGTCTGACGCTGGCTGGCGGTTAACCCATTAACTTTAACTTTATACATACATACACAAATACACAATACACAAAAAGCCCATAAGACTGCCCTCAAATTACATGCTCATTCTGTGTTTTATGTGCACAAACTGCCAGTTTAGTACTCAGTGACAACCTAGACGCACTCTTGAAAAATCTAGTTGCTTTCTGGTCTTGGTCTAGAGCAGGGGGCAGCTTGTCACCCACCAGATCCTCACTAGTTCTCCCTTTTCCCTGGAGGAGGAGACTAACAGCTCTTTGGGCCAATATGTTTCCTGTTCCTTAATTGATGAAGGGAGTGGTTTCACTGCCCACAAAGTTTTGTTCTCTTTTTCTAATTATTTTTCCCAATGGCAATGTCACCGCAATGTGTGTTGCCAGAAGTACAACAAAAAACTCTACGTTGAGCAGCCTGTGCGGGTTGCTTGTTGGCTGGCAGTCCTCGTCCACAAACCTATCAGTTGAATGACCCGGCTCACCGACAGCCCTGACCTTGTACCCTTATGCAAGTCTTTTGAGAAAACAGGTTACGAGGACACTCTCACTTGGCCCGAATGCTTTGAAATTGCACTGCCTCCCAAACAAGAAATATCACCTGCTCCTCAAACATTGCAACTTCACCGCACAATGTTGGTCCGGTACTTCATGCAAGCCGCTCGACACTAATACATTTGAAGAGTCCCACCTGGAATTGTTACTGACATGATGACCATGCCGCAAAACAGTCAGATAATACCAGCCACATAGTCTGGGTCCGCTTTTGATCGCTTGTGGCTAATGCCTAAATGCCTTTTGCCAGGAACGCACGCGCTTCATCCAAGCTCTTCTTTGTTGCCTCCCTCTTAAGTTTTGGCAGAGGAGCAAGTCTGCAAGCAAAAAGCAGGCTCGCTCTCAGCAATTCACATCATATGCCTGCTTCACACACTTATTTCGTCGCAAGTTTTGTGTGCTCTCCAATTTCCGTCACAACATTCAACCTGTCGAACCTGACACCAATGATGTAAAAATATGTATGCTTGGGTACATGTGCTGAGTTACACCCTTGCCCAGAGGACTACAGTGTACATGGGACTTGCCAAGGACTACTTGTTGCAGCACTAACGTCAATTACTGTCGATATCAAGCATACTAGGATTCACAGGAATAAGCTCCTTTCGGATATTGCGCCTTATTTTGTAGACTTCAGCCAAAGCTAGCCCATCCAGTTTCATGCTTAGGATTGGGGCAACTGCCAGTCAGTGGATTACCCAGAGCAAGTTAGAGAGGCTTTCTAATCATGTTCTAGGCTCATTCATTGAAAACGCAAAAAGCACAAGTTGATATAAGTTAGTTCAGTAGTGGTCATTGGGCAAAAGTAGCCCGATGACTCCTGCCCAAGGTATAATTCTGTACCCCACTCGGACCAAATGATTTTCCACAGATCTACCAGTGGTTGCACTGAGTTGGATATAGTGTGCTCCTTGTACAATATTGTTATCCATCGAGGCTCTTTCAGCTTGCTTGCATGCCAGCTGCCCTGCACCCTCCAGCTTCTGGACCATCCTACCTCACGCCTGCCAGCAGAGACAGTTGATCCATGATTGAGGTAAAAATAAAGGAGCGAGATGTCTTTTGTAATCTTTTTGTTGTTATCCAATTGATACTGGATAATGATATCGGATATTCATGCTGGATATTGCTTCTGCTTAGAGGCAGCACTTCCTGAGGGATACTTATTTCAGATTGGAACACAAACAAGCAGTGACAAACAAGCATAAAGTGGGAGGCTCCGGATACTCGAGCAGGCGGCGGGGCACCTGAGATGGAAAGTCGATCATCCTCGCAACCTGTGGGTTCGGGGTTCGAACCACACTGGAGGCCACAACCGGCTAAGCTGCCCTCGTTCGGCGGATACAGCCTTGAAACCTTACCTTACCTTACCTATAAAGTGGGAGTTAAGGTTGAGGTACAGCCGTAGAAGATAGGAAAAGGACCTCCCTCGTAAACCCCCCTAGCCACCACTAGAATATGACAGCCAGACCTATCCCAATTTGGAACTTAGTCACTGATCCAAGCAGGAAGTTTTGCAACGCCGCACAAGTGGTTTATTGTGCAGTCTAGGAAGAAAAGCCTTGCCCTCTCAAGATACCGTACTACTCCTTTTGGGTTATTGCGAGTGATTTAAGAATCATTGGGGACCTTAGCGCTATGAAACGTTTGTAAATAACTTTAAAAAGGGCCTCACAAATTATTCAGTTTTAGTCAGGGCCAGGCCCTGGCCCAATTATGAAGCCCCATGCTCCAAAGCAGCAAAGGACGCTTATGATGTAAGTTGCGCAAAGCGGAAGCGTTCGGAGACCGATGGGCAGCCCAGGAAGCTTCAGATTCGCCTCGATCCTGATATTGCACGTCGGGTTGAGCAGCATGCAAAGCAGCAAGCAGCAGCCATAGCAGCCCGACCCCCTCCCCCACCTCCCAGGCCTGTGGGCAGGTCCAGGAAGCTACCTGTCATAGAGGCCCCTCCAAGCCCCAAAGTTATTTAGGTGCAGCTCCTCCCCCTCACGTTCCTGCTTAGGTAGCTGTCAGCTTGCACTTCTGTCAACAGGCAGCTGCATCAGCTATCAAGCAGCAGAAATATGATGCTATGCAGCAGGTGTGGGTGAAGCTGGGAGTATAAGGCTTGCGCCAAAACAAGGTGGGGCTCACCCTCAAGGCATCGCCCTTCCCTGTGAAGAAGCGGTGGCAGGGGCAGAGGCTCGGGCACAAGGGAGAATGCCTCTGAGCCAAGCAATGGAGGCAATGGCAGGGGCAGGAAGGGGCAAAGACAGTGGCAGGGGGAGGGGCAGAGGCAGGGGAGGGGCTGAGCCTATGGAGGTGTCCTCAGAGTCAAAGTCATGTCTGAAGAAGACACAGACATGCAAGAGCAGAGGCTGCTATGATGCTGGCAGAGAGCACCAAATTGAGAGATTTCTTGGTAAATGTAACGTTTAGAAGGGCCCTGAGGACACCAAATACTCGCAGGAAAATTATTGAAATCACTCGAGGACTTTGCGTTAAGCAGGCCACGCGTTACCATAGGAGCTATGCAATATCCCAGCTGCTGAGGCAATCAGCATGGCCACCTTGCAGCCTCAAACCTGTGCTGCAAGTCCTGTTCTATGAGGATGATCCCCACTCATCTAGCAAGTTTGTAGGATTGAGGGATCAACGCTAGCCAACATAAATGCAAATGGTAAACTTGGCAGTGCTTTACTTCTTACTGTAGACTTCATCGTAGAAGTATAGTGCAGCATCCTAGGCCAAAAAATATGTGATAAATTTAAACTTATTAGCTGGCATGGGGCCAGCTTTGAGGACCCAAGCAGAGCTTTGGTATGCCACTCGTGCAGCGGCTAACATGGTACAATGGTGAAATGAGCAGCAAAGAGCAAGCAGTGCTTGGCAAGTAAAGGAAAGGCTCGCAGATTGCGCCTTCCTACTTCCTCCTTGCTGCCCATCACTTCTTGCAAAGCGTCTGGCTTAACTTCCTTAACACAAGCCATTGTCATGAAAGCATTAATGTCAAGCTGGCTGGGAGAAGAGCTGGGGACAATCAATACAGGTATGAAACAACTTGTACGCACCCGTTTGACGCCAGGAATCCAGTCACTGAGTCCACAGCGATGTACATTTTTCTTGCACTCTATGTAGCAGGCACCACCCAGCAAGTGGGTAGGGCATCATTAAAATTCCAGAAGCTTGCATGGAAAGAAGCAAGTCATGTGCCATGCCCAACACTAGAAAACACAATTTGTCATTTCGTTCTCCTCAGATGGCGCTGTATGCATCAGAACACAAGCTGGTGCAGCCGCCGGCCGTAAAAAAAGCCCTTTGCTATTAGCCTAGTCTATGTACAAGGTGTCTCAACTACATGCACGCAGAACCATGGAGAACCTCCTGGCATAGTGCTTCTGGTCTAGTGAAGAAGCATCACATAATGCGTTTCACAATAGCTCAAAGATTGTGCACATGCCAAGTCCACAAAAATATGCAGCGTACCCTTCCTCCAATAACCAGCTCACGTCATGCTCAGACTTTCTTTCACTGTCCAGCAGCGCCCCAGGAACAATGGAACACGCACCTGAGTTCTAGCGCTGCCCCCTCGTGCGTACTTTGACACCCAGGCGTTCATCTGGACCTTCATGTCCTTAATCAGAGGCACCCGCGTCTTGTCATACACATCTAGGTTCATGTATGTCTCAATTTGGTCTGCCAACTTCAAGGTCTCTTCAATGTATACGCTGTCCAGCTGAGCGACTGGCTGCAATTCAGCACCAAGCCACCAGACAACAGCAGATTTGATCCAGGGGAAGGTTGCAATGGGAGCGATCTCAGGGCGACCCAATCCTCACTGTCCAGCCGAGTAATTGGCTGCAGTTGGAGCCCCAAAGCAGGAGGGATGTATCATAAAGACTTCACCTCTGGCAGGGCGAGAGCTGTGGCCAATTCTGTTTCAGAGCCTCACATGTTGTGTGTGTGTGCCAAAGAAAAGCCACTTGCCCCACCTGACAGTTTTGCAAGGCTTAACACGAGTTCAGGTTTCAACTGTAAGTGAAAGTGTGTCACCCCATCAAGCAACTGCAGGCACCCCCCAGGATTTGTACAACACAAACATGCGTTTGATCTAAAAAAGGGTTGCCCATTCTATGAAATTGCGTGCACCGCTTTGAGTACTCACAACATTGGGCGCTGGGCCAGCTGTTTTACGTGATGATGCCTTCTCGTACCCGCTTGCCTCCAATTGTGATCTGTGAGTAGCAGTTTGACTAACCTTGCATTTTAACAGAGCAAATGCACCACGGCTGCTGCACACTGGGGCAGTTACAAAAGCATAGGAAGCAAGCCCATCTATATATCCTAACTGACAGGACAACTCCCGGCTTGCACAAGGGCTGGGCTTAGATCCAACCACTCTGCAAATCTAGGAGAAAAGAAGGAAAAACAGACCAAGGTGTCCACATGCAGGACAGCTTGAAGGGCTCATCAGAAATTGGCATAAAGCTAAGGAGTTTAAATGCTGAGGTCACACATTCATACCATTGAGCATGAGAGGGTCAATCTCAGGGCTGCAAGGCTTGCAATATGGCAGGCTTACGTTATATCTTTACGCCTGCACTCTAGTGCGTACGCCTCCTCTTCCAAGTTGCGGTTGCCAGCAATTCGACGTGCGTTTGCATCCAGCTCTATGTTGGCACATGTTTCTACACAGGTCAAAGCGAGCAAGTCAGGGAAATGTCAATAGATCTATCTTAGGATGTAGTGATGTCTGCTGTGGTGATATCAATGAAGAATAGTGAGTGCATCAATGAAGCAGTTTTTCTGCAATGCACTTGCGTAATCTATGCCCTTCACCTTGTGTTGCACAAGACACTTGCATCACGGCAGTCTTTTTTTTTGTGCATGTAGCAGCACTGATGAGGTGATGCTGGACAAGCTGAAGGAAATTGATGCAATACCAGCTCCGCATGAATTGGGTAATGTTCAAAAATGCAGCCTGATGAAGCATGTGCTGCTCGCAATTCAATCTCTACAGAATTACCTATGCTCTCTGACAGCGCACCTGCTTTAGTTGGCTGCGGCCGCTGTGAGAGAAGCAGAGCACCGCCTATGGACAGGAGGGCTGCACGCCTGCTTGATTCACTGTAAGCAAAGATTGTGTGCGGAATGTTTTCCCTGATGGTCTTCAAATGCAGCTTGCACTTTAACCCCACACCAAGAACTTATTGTGTGGCCGGTTCTCTTGCTGTTGTGCAGGTCAATGTTCAGGCCACACATAGGCCTACACAAGTTGTCATCACATCTCACCTTGGAAGAGCAGAGCACCTTACACAGACACTGGGGATCCTGGTGGACCCTGCCTTGGTCAGGGGTTGAGCTGGCTGCACGTTCTTGCCTGGAAAAGTCTGCATATCAAGTTTAGCAAATAAGTGAAGACTTGGAGTTTATAACGATAAGAGCCGTATGAATAAATCCCAGGATTAAATGACGTGTGCGCACGTCACAAAAGTACAGGAATCGATTATTCTAATTTCGTTTTTGATTGAGTGTCAGAATGGTACAACCAGGACCGCTAAAGGGTGCCACATGCATATCTAGAAGTCAGCTTGATTCTATACGTAGTAAGGTCCTGGAGCCCAGTGATGATAACAGAGATGAGAGACTGCGCCTCAAAGCACTATCTGAGGAGAGAGCAAGCAAATGGCCAAACACTCTACAGGTCTTATAGCTGGAGTGCTTTCATGAGCGGTCCATTGCTTTATGTTTGCATGTCTGATGACATGTCTACTGGGAATACATGTTGAGCATGATGCATGTTTCTGACCCTGCAGGCTGGGCGAGCTCGCAAGGAGCGCGCACGCTTGGAACGTGCTGCAGCAGAGGAGCAAGAGCGCATAGAGGTAGGTTGAGGCTGAAGCTTTGCTGGGACAGCTGCCGACCATATGCTTAATGCTTGCTCCCACAAGAGACCTTCAAATATAGAAGGAGCTAAGACTGTCTTGCTTCCTTGCCTTGCACGCACACTTAATGCACAAACCTTCCAACCTCTCTGGTAGTAGCTATGTCCCTGCAAGCTGTACAATTGGGTCTCATTTCCAGTGTTCAACATGCAGCAAGTGATGTGCCACTGTAATGCGCCCCTGCAAATTACTGTCTGGAGCCTTACATGTTCCTGTCTGGCGTCCAGGCCAATGCATGCTTTAATCCGTCTGCATGGCATGCTCATATCTGTCTGTGAGAGTGAAATGGTTTCCCCGCAGGTACAGCTGTTGCTGAGAGTTTTATCTCACTACCAAGACGTGCTGCATGTCATGCAGGCTGATGCCATGGAGGCAGCCCTTCAAGCAGAGAACAGGCGTGTGCAAATTGAGCGCGCAAATAAAGTGCTGTTTGATGAGACCGACAAGGTCAAGACATTGCACAGCAAGATGCTTGAGAGTGACGCCATCAAAGAGAACGAGTCTTTGGTGGCTTATAAAAGGCAGATCGAGGTGCTGCGCAAAGCTCAGGATGCGGCGTTTGTAGAGCAGCAGCGGCAAGCGCTAGAGGTGTGTGAGCACAGGTGGCATCCAAAGCTTGCCATGCACGTGCCTAGGTTGGATGTATCAAACAATTGGTACCACTGCCATGGCCAGCCATGCTCGACATGCATAGGAGGGAAGGGAAGCCCTTGCCTCTTCATCAGCATCCCAAGATCAATCCAGTCCAAGAAGCCAATGTGCATGGTAGGGCAGCTGGGAGTTGCATAACCATATGGGCAGCACGTGGTCCACCCCCAGGGCACTTGCTCACGGAGCACTCACACGCAGTACCCACAGCCCAACCCCTGGGGCCCCTTGGCAGTTTCAGCGTGAGCTGGAGAGCCCCCCCTGCAGTCATGCTTTCCTGAATGTCCTGTCTAGGGCGGTCAAACACTGGTCCACGCAGGAAGGGCATGTAGCCTTGGTGGAGAATGCAGCACATGGCAAGCTCCCTGATGTAGAGCTTGCCCCCCCTGCTTGCGCTCACCATCCAAGCCCAACCCTCCTGCCGCGGCTTGTGCCTTGCATGGCTGCGCTGAGGTGCCATGAGTGCCTTGCTCAGCCCTTGCAATGAGTGCCTTGCCCGGCTTGTGCCTTGCCTGGCTCGAGTCGCGCTGAGATCCCCGACCTTAGCTCTCATGCGCTCAGTCATGTGTGTGGCTTGGTCATGTGCGTGATTCAGTCATGTGTGTGGCTTGGTCATGTGTGGCTCCATGACCTTGGCACTCCAGTGCTTGATCATGTGTGTGGTGCCTGAGTGCAGGCCGCAGATGCTGTGGAGCTGAAGAAGTATGAGGAGGCCCGGCAGCGGGCGATGGACCAGCGCGACGCGCAGAACAAGCAGCTGGACCAGCTGAAAGCCAAGCTCCTTGCAGAACAGGCGACAGACAGAAAGGAGGGTCTACTCCTCAAGCAGAGGGCGGAGAAGGTGGGCCGGCAGGGAGTGGGGAGGGCTTGCTGCTTAAGCAGAAGGCGAAGAAGGTGGGCGGGCAGGAAGCATGGAAAGCCCGCTTCTCGAGCAGAGGGTGGAGGAGGTGGGCGGGCAGAGAGCAGGGACGGCCTGCTGCTCGAGCAAAAGGCAGAGGAGGAAGGCGAGCAGGGAGCAGGGAGGGCCAGTTACCCAAGCAGAGGGTGGAAACTAGGGCCTATTAGCTGCACAAGTAGCAGATGGTGCCCCCTCAAATGTCCACAGGGCCCCGTCCAGGTCGCACAATGCATCCACACAAGACGATCGCGGTGGTGGTTCCTGGGTGTGCAGGAGGCGGCAGAGATGCGCGCCAAGGAGCTCGCGCGCGTGGCCAAGGGCAAGGAGCACAACGAGGCCACGCGTCAAGCCAACGCAACCCTGCAGGCGTTCAAGCTGAAGGAGCTGGAGCGGCAGCGGGAGCAGGAGCGGGCCATCGAGGAGTACTCCGCCAAGAAGGCCAAGCAGCAGGTGCGTGCACGCTGTGTGCTGCGTGCGTGCAGCGCTCTGGTGCCGCTTTTTGCTGCAGATTGTAGCCAAGGACCAGGGCTGGCAGCTGGGCCTACCACTGATTGGAGTTGTTGATAGGCAAGGAGAGCAAGGGAGAGGAGGAGGGAGTGCCGTGCAGGAAGGTTGGGGGAACAGAAGAGGACGGGGGAAAGGGGATGGAAAGCTTGTGTCTAGGAAAGAGGAACTAGCACTCGAGGAAAAGTGCAATAGCAGGAGTACCTTCATTCAGGCCCTCGTGATGTGACCAGCCTGCAGGTGTGCCGTGCTGCTAGGTTGGGGTATTTTGGACACACCAGACCCGCAGCCTGCGCCTCTTTTGTGAGGGGGGGCTGCTGTTGTGGCGCAATCTGCGAGGCATGCCCTTGCCCCATCTAGGTTTGCGCGTGGCCTGCCTGGGTCTGTGCATGTCCTGTCATAGTCCGTGTGTAGCCTCATCTGGTCTTAGGTCTCGGGGCCTCAAGGCCTATGACGAGGAGATGCAGCAGCAAAGTACGACCATGGGCTCAGCCAAGCGCGATGAATGATACTCAAGGTCGCCCTTGACTCGCGCAGCTGCCTGAGCACCACCAACTATTCAGCCGGAGGAGCCCTGCACACACGGCGCAACATGCGTTGCCCTCGGCCAAGTGTTTCAGACATATGCTTGTGGGGAACTCTGTGGGCACTGCGGCCTTGCAGGCTGAGCGCGCAGAGCACGAGGCCAAGAAGCGCGCGCAGAAGGAGGCGGAGCGCAAGCGGATCGCAGATGCTATGCAGCAGAACTACATCAACTGGCACACCAAGGAGCAGCAGGTGTGCAGCGTGCCTTCTGGGGACTTGGCTGCGGCAGGCTGCCTTGACCCTTCAGGGCGGCCTTAATTTTGCAGCATGGCCTTGTGCTTATGCCCAAGCAGGACTTTAGGACCAGGCACGCGCGCCTTGGAGCTGTTGGTGTTCGAGGACTCAGCAATCGGTGGCTTTTCTCCAGCGTAAGACGTTGGCTCAGACAATGCCTAGCCTAAAAAGTTAGCAAGCAGGGGGGACACTTACGAGCAAGCATGGCCACTTGCACTTGAGCCACAGCAACAGTGGCAGCAGGGGCCCTTTGCCCCTGCCATATTACACATGCAAGCTTTGGGCAGGCAATGGCACACCATGGGCTTAAGCGCCACTCTGGTGTTGGGTTCACTGTGCGGCCGCAGCTTCTGGAGCGTGATGTAGCGGCAGAGGAGGCCCGCGTGGCGGCAGCCTTGGAGGCGCAGAGGCAGCGGCGAGCACAGCAAGCACAAGCAGCAGCAGAGTTCAATCGACTGCAACTCCAAAGGAAGGTGGGCTGTAGGTGGCTTACTTGGTTGAGCAGTGTGGGCATTTGGGTCTTTTTGCAAGAGGTGCACCTCTCAAAGTCACTGACTTTGCGAGCTTGCTGTGCATGGCCAAGCTGCCATTGGTTGCTGGGCCTGAAGGTAGCTTCGTGTTTTGGCTGTGCCTTTTCAGCAACCTAGGGTACACACCTCTTTGCCTTGGCTGCACCACTGCGCAAGTGAATCTACGTATAGCACCTCTTTCCCGAGGCTGCACTACTATGCACCTGATCCTGCACACAGCACTAGCCCAGATCAGCCGGAACACCGTTCACTCTTACAGCTCAGTCCAGATACACGCATGACCATCATTTCTTAAGTCAAGAGCATTGCGTCCGTAGGGAGTAACATTTCCTTTTTATTTCCTTTCCATTTTACTTTTTTACCTTAACACTTTACAAACATTCCTATTTCTGGAGGCACTAAGCCAGGTATGTTTGTTCTGTAGATCATTCCATCTGTCTGATAGTGTGAGTTGGGGTAAAGTGGATGACCCTTTTGGCCTGAGTGATAGATGGTGTGCAGTTGTCTTTGTTACAAATGAGATAGGAAAATGTGCAGGTCATGACCCACCGTGCTAACTTTGACCACCAAACTTTCTTTACAGAAGGAAGTTGTCTTAAAATTAGTTATCCTGTCTTAAGAGGGTTGGCCTTTAACCCTATTAAAAAACCCCTATCAAAGGGTTTGGCAGATGTTTAGGCATTTTCTGAGGGAACTTCCTGGAAATAAGTGCCCCTTGGGATACTCATTTGGGTTCCTTCATTTCGTTTCTGTTGCTATTAATTTTTTTGTTTTAAAGCAGCAAATTCATGTGTACTAGTTTTATTCTTGAATTAGGTAGAGAGGCTGCATGTAGTAGGGTTCAGGCTGGCACGCATCACCTGACCTGCCAACAAGATAAGTGCTTCTGCTGGTTAATTTGCTGTTCCCTTGTGCCAAGCTTGCATTCAGCACAATGGGGAGCACCAGCACGGAGGACATGCAAAATACATAACTGATTGGGCCTCCCGGGATTTGTCATGTCACAGGCAGAGCAGAAGGCCAGGTCGCTGGCTGAGGATGCTACCTTTGCAGCAGCTTGGCAGCAGCGAATTAAGGAGCTCAAGCAAGAGGAAGGGGCGGAGGCTGCAGATCGCCTTGCTGAGGTAAGTTCTAACCTTGCTTGGGCACAGTAACACTCATTTGTTTCACACTTATTTATTTTTCTCTCGACCCAAAAAAGTGGAAGAACCATGGTCACACACAAAATCTTCCCGCCCCAAAATTTTTTCGCTTTTAAATCAAAACCTCCAAAGTGCACTGTCTTTGGGCAAAAATGGGGTTGGTCTCAGGATGCCCCCAGGGAGGGTCCCATTTGTGCGAGACCCCCAGGAACCCCTTTCTTGGGGTTTTGTTGGTTGGAAAGGACGTTTACATTGGGAGGATGTCTGAGGAAACAAGGTTCCCCTGCATGTGTTACACATGTGATCTATGCAGCAGTAGCAATATCTGGCGATAACTCTCCAAGCCGACAGTGCACTGAGATGACTTCTTATGTATGAGTTCGCCAGGTTCACACTTGTGGGGTGCCAAATATGGTGATGGACAGGCAAATAGAAAATGAGAGGAATAGTCATCACTGACATTTCCTAGGCCATAGGCTGTCAATTTGAGGAGCACTTGCCCACAAAAAAGGCTTTTTTTGCATTAGTGAGGACGAACTCTTATATGAAGGCAAGGACTGATGCACATGAGAAAAGAGAAGTTTTAAAGTGTGCGCCAACCGCAGTATCCATGCTCTGCGAACTTTCCAGCATCCTGTCCATGCACTTTCCCTTGATGGCTTAGGGTCGGTTGACTGTCATGCAAGACCTTGCAGGCCATGAGCCGAGCGCTTAAACGAGGACGCCTGCAGCATTGCAGGCTCCTTATGAACAGTGCAGTCTGTGTCATGTTGCTGCCTGATTGTGGCATGAGGACCTGTCACAAAGAGCTCTTTGGATCCTGTTGCTGGTCTTGGGAAGCTAGGAAACATGAGTGCGTGGTTTCTGAAAGTAATGCTGGGAGAGAAGGGTGGTCATGGGGGAAGCAGGTGCAGGTGGAATGAAAAACATTTGATGATTCTAGTGTGATCGCAAAAACATTAAGAAGTGAAAAAAATTTGCCAAGTGAAAAGAGTAGTGAAACTTTTCGTGTGTGACCACAGCCTTATGGGTTGTGACTGCTGTGACTTTTGGGCGTGTGCGCTTTCATGCACCTAATAGGTGCACGCGTGCGCATGCCCGTGCGTGCACTCAAGCATCTGCAAGAAAGTTTGTGGATGGTGAGATGCTGGGTGTGGTTGAGTATATGCCTCACCATTTTGTGCCTGCTTGTGTAGCTTTCATAGACAAATGCAAAGCTATTAATGGGATTGGTTTCTGCGTGCAGTCCAGGATGTACGCTTAGCACTCATGCTAAGATTCACAGACGTATTTCTGTGAATCTCTATTAATCAGCGATTTTATTGAGAGGCAATGAGACTTCTATCGCCTAAAAGGACTGGGCTGTACGCAGACCAAATATTAAGATCGGACCTCCTGTGTGCAGGCAAAGAAGCTCATGGAGTTCCAAAAGCACCAGGTACTCATGAAGGCCAAACGCAAGGCTGCTGCCAAGATGGAGGAGCTCCAAGAGGCAGCCCAGATACAGCTCAGCTTGAAAGATCAGGTAACACAGTTTCTCCTGCCTTCCATCACCACTTAAAGATATTGAAAAGGCTATATAGAAGAAATTAATGTTGAAAATCATTTAATTTTCAAATTCTATAAATTCATGACGAGACACTCGTGGAGCATGTATCCTCAACTGTGCATATGTGCAATCGCTTAGCCAAATAAATTGATAGTCTGTTAATGCTTGCTATCTATTCACCTATCTTCACCCTAATGAGCATATTTTCAATCTTGAGTTGAAAAGGCATGTGCAGTTCATCCTTGCACGCCCTTTGCTTCTCTCTTTGTCTTGGTTTAAACAGCACTCCTTGTATGGTGTCCCACTACTTCACCCTTCTCTCCTGGCACATGCCTTGTGAACTGAGCAATAGGCATGTTGATAGTTGTGAATTGCGAACAAGGTCCATTTTCAAACGACCCTGTAGTTTTTTTTCAGAGCTAAAGCTTGCCTAAGCAATCCTCAAAGCGCACCCTTTGCTTTGCATCAAGGTGATAGTATTTAATTACCCAGTTCTGCTGCATGCACAGCTCATGCAAGATTCCATTATCCATCATGTTGCAGGAGGAGGTGTTCAGGCAGTATGCAAACGAGTGTATCAACGAGTATGCCTCTCGAGGCAACACCACTGTACCTTTAAAGCACATGCTTAACAAGAAGGAGGGCTTACAACCGTTCATGCCTTAAGTTTGAGTTACCTGTAAATTGTAGTTTCATGCACACAGCTGAAGCCTTTTTAGATAGCTGATAGGTGCATACAGGCCATACCATAGACTTTGAAGCCATTCACTGCATTTTGGCATGTCTTATAGCAATACTTAAATTAATATTATGATTTTCTTTGGCTCAGGCATGGAATTGTATTTTTAATAACAACACGTAGCTCTCTGGCCATGGTCCCCACTACGAACTTTGCAGTTTAACACCTGGTAGCCCACCGGATGGCTTATCTTGAAACAATACTTACATTTGTAGCCCAACAAACTTGGCGTACATGAATCATGACTGCACATCACAAGATATGATGAGTTGCAGCTGGCCCGTACTGAGTACAGCCCATCCCTGTATACATGCCACCAACTTTTCCTTTTTCCATAAAGTCAGGCAGGCTTTGAAGCAAGCAAGTTTGGCAATCACTGCCCAAAATGATCAATTCAATCAGTATCATGCCGCATGATTCATGCATGGTGCACGCTCGTTGGCCTGTATCTCAGCCAAAAAGGCATTGCAGCCCTGTAGGCAGAGATAGATAAGGCAGGTGTCCAGTGGTCTGCCCATGGTGCTCCTAATCGGCCTTCAAAGCACCAAATTGGTGTAGACAGGCCTCACCCAATGTATGAGTGGCAAGGCAACATACACATGAGGGATGCATAGGTTACGCAATGGAACCCATGAAAATATGTTATTTACATACAAATGGCTCTTTTCAGAACCCTCCCAACCCCCACTAATGACCTTCTTCCTTGTTTGATGGTGGAGGCTTGCCTGGTGCTTGCACCAGATGTAAACTTCTCTCTTAATTCACGCAAACAGGGGTTACCTTGTTGGCGTAGTCTTTCTTTCTTTCTATTAAGTTTACAACTTCAACCCTAGTTACCCTGTTAGGGGTAACTGCCAGCCAATCTGCTTGGCTGATTGGTTTGTGGCTGGTCTTCGCCAGCCTAAAAGTAATCCTTAATTTTCGAGATGGAATGACAAAGTTAATTGTGTCGTTGCCCTAACTTGAAAATTTGTGCCAATGAGGAAGGAAATTTGTGCCATTGAGGAAGGAAAAGACAGTCTGACTTGGCAAGGCCTGCTTGGCTTCAGCTAAGCACTCAATCTGAGTTGAACATGAATGGCAGCCTCGTCTCAGCATGCAGCACATCAATGCTTGCAGCAGCTCATCGAATATGTGGGTTTGTACAGGACACTGCCTTATGTGACAGACTTTTTGCCTCCCCTCAGGGGAAAGGCTTGGCTAGCTAAGGCATGTCTAGTCCATGCTGATATGAATGGCTGTCACTGACAGGTGGAGCTCAGGGTTCTTGTGCGAAAGTGAAAAGGAAAAGAAAAGTTCCCTAGAAAGAAAAGAAAAATTCCCTCCTTTAAAGAAGGGGGATACTTTGTATAGTTGTCCCTAATCTGTGGATCAATGAAGCCCAAGATAGATTCTGGTGTGGCCATCATTGCCGTTTGTATGATACAAAAGCTGAGGGTGTTGTTAATAGCATGTATTTGACAGTGATTGCTGCCGGGTGCTTGCTGTTCAAAGTGTAAGTTGTTCCGGCAGGAGACATGCCCAACTTTATCATTGTGACCTCAAGAATGGGGCGTGCATGGCTCTCTTTCTCATCACCTTCCTTGCACTTGGACAGCTTGGAGACCTATCACATTGGAGGCCATCTTGCTTGAGATACCGCGCTACAGACGTGGTGCAGCCCCTCACTGCACAATACAGGCCTGCGGCTTAGGCCAATGTGCCAGCAGCTCAGGGCTGCACAGGTGGAAAGGACGTGGCTGCCTGCCTGCCCATGCGGCAGCCAATAGGGCCATGTTCCATGCGCCCTACGTGTGATTTGGGGGAGAGGAGGAGGGTCACACAGGAAATCATGCCCATGTGGGACTGCCTTTGCTTAGACAACTACACACGACACCTCCCGATCACACTCGTGAGCGCAAGCGCCTGAAGCATGCGCCCAGCGCTCCAGCTAAAAGCAAATGTGAGGCTGCTTGCTTGAACACTACCATGCTAAATGTGAGGCTTCTTGCTTGTAACACTACCATGCTTCTGCTGCATCGGCTGCATAGGGCCAATGCTACTCAGCCCAACATATCAGGGCATGGAAATCCAAATCCAGACCAGACAAGCAGGCCTTCTCCCAGTGTTTTGGACACCTGTCCAACTCTTAAGGAGCCCGCATGCCCGGATAACCCCGTACGGCTGATTGCCATGAACATAACTCTAGGATGCTCGTGCATGAGCTGAGTGCACGCTGGAGGTCAAGGACACAGACTTACCTCTTGCTGGGGCCACTTTTTAGTTTTGCGGGGTTGGTCACTGCCCCACAGCAGAAGCAGCACCGCGTGGTGTGGTGCTCGCTGAGCCACACAATGGTCACGCGACGCTGTCCACAGTCGGCAGAGCCACTCTGAGCATGCAGGAAGTGATCGAGTGTGCACATGTATACGTGTGCATACACGCAAGTGCGCGCTCATGGGCGTGCCAATGTGCGCACGCGTGGTATGCACCTGCCCCCACAGTTGTGTGTGTTTGCCTTCAAGCCCAGACAAGGAGTACACATCATAAGAAGCAGCAGTAGCAATCTGTCAAACCTGGTCTTTGGTATGAGGGTCGATTTACGAGCTGATGCTGATGCTAGGTCCACTCCGCGTGCCCGAGGTAACCACACACATGATGCAACACATGCACATGCCTCTTATCAGGTATCGCAAAAGTGTGCAATGGATCACATCATCTTTTGAGGGTGTTGCGATCAAGCAACACCCTCAAAAGCAAGAAAATAGCGCACTCCCACAAGACCAGTCCCGCGCATTGAGTGATTGTGGCAGCACCACCACGGACAGTGGCATGGGACACCTCACCCGCACTGCTCTCAGCAGGGTATCCTCCGGCTTCTTCAGTGGGCTGGAGCCCACGCCCCATATCGAGCCGCCAGAGGGGGAAGGCCTGCCAAACAGGAGGGTGGTGATGCAACACGTCAAGGAACGGCCCCTGGACCTGGCTTTGCCACAGCTTGCGTGAGCTTGCCTCCAATACCAGCACTGCATTAGGATTATGAGAGCCAGGCTGTTCAAGTATCTGAAAGTTGCACGGAGCACACCGCTCAAGGATTTGGGAATGGCCATCCATGCATTCACCTAGCCTGCACAGCTGATCAAAGGCAGTGCTTGGGCACCAATCACAGTCTGGGTCGGGCAAACCCACCCAATGGCAATCACGATTGGGGTTGCCCCGTTTGTCCCTTGCACCACCGTGCAGAGCATGTCTCCCACTGCCCGGTCCATAGAGCTGCGCTAACACTCCAGTGCCAACTGCCGTTGCATGGCCCTCTTGGGGTCCCATGCAAGGCTGGGGAGCACTGGGCGGTGTGCAGCCAAGAGCTGCAAGTATGCATGCCGCTCATGACTGCTGGTGTGAGCGCCGCCCTGCGTTGCAGTCCCGGAGCAAGCACCTCTGAAGCCTGGTCATGGTGCACGCACAGGCTGCTGCAGGTTGTGGCTTTAAGGACACAGGGGCACATGGGAGCTGCCGGCATGTAGAGGAAGACGGAGAGAGAGAGCTAGAGAAGCAGAAAGAGAGAGTGTGCGTGTGTAGAGGGGGGGGGAGGGGGGGCTAATTAGCTTGTTAATCAGGCTGCCTCCCCACCACATTGTGCAGGCTGGCGCATGTGTTTCAGTCACCAGGTAAAGGTGAGGACTCTCCATGAACAAATCGCCAGCATACGCTACCCGTGGGTGCGCTTGCGCGTGCATGTGCGAGCGTTCTTGTGTGCGTGTGCGTGTGTGTGCATGTTACGTGCACAAGTCATCACACCACCTCAGCAAATCCCATGCTCACACCACACTTTGTGAGCGACCGTGCAAGCTGAGCAATGCTTTGAGCAGGACACAGGATCGTGAGCCACACGGGCATGGACGCAAGATGCATGTGCAGTTGAGCATGGGCGTGGCTGTACATGCAGCTGGTGGAGCCATCGCTGATGCTTTAGTAAGCACCACCAACAATGGTCTGGAGAGCGAAATGGGTCGGCTAATTGGCATGTCGTGCAGGCTAGACGTGGCCAAGTTCCATGAACGCGCACGCGCGCAGACACACACACACCACATGCACACACAAGCTCACAAATCACCATTGCCAGATCGGTCTAGACTTTGAAAGATGCGTCCACGGAGTGCACCTCTCGACATGAGCGGTGTTCATTTACCTTGTCCCGCATCATCGCCAGCAGCTCGGGCAGCACCGGCATCCGCGCAATGCGCGCCGCGGCCTCCAAGCGTGCCTCTCGGAAGTGGCACTTGTCTGCCCGTTGCTGCCGGCTGTAAATTGTCAGGTGGCTACCGCCGCACTGAAGCTCCTTCCTGCAGCCAGGCACCTGCACTCCAGGAATAGGGCAACAGGCACGCACAAGTGGTTTTGGGGGCATCCAAGGTGCATGTGCAAGTTTGCGCAATCTTGTGCATCTCAGCTCTGCAGATGCGTGCAAGGGAAGAGAGGCTGGTATCTCACGCCCCCCACGTGTGCGTGTTTCCGCATGTGTGTGTGTGTGCTTGTTTTGCGCATGTGGACAGCATTTTGGCTTGCACACGCCTTATGTGTGCGTCTTGTGATCTTGGGTGCTTTGTACGTACATGTGCATATGTGTGCAGGTGTTCCCCCAAAGGAGGACGGGCCCTTTTTGGGGGGTGGAAGGGAGTATGCAGCCACGAGTATTGCAGCCTACTCATACAAAGCGCGCTGCCGTGAGAGCGGCCAGTTCCCCAACGGACTTGGGCCATCTTGGGAAGGAGTTAAGGTTACAGGTTGTTAAAGGAGTTAGAGGAAGGGCCACCCATACACTGCTCCACATGCTCCAGACACAGCTGCTACTCCGGGCACACCTATGAGGGCAGAAGTGGTGGGCAGAAAGTACTGCCAATCCCATGGTGCAAATGCGCACCTGCAGCTTGGGGGGGTGCAGGTAGTCCACCTCCTCCTAGCCTGCGTTCTTGCGCCACTGCGCACTGCATGCGTGCAGCGGCCAGCTTGGCGTGGTAACGGCAGTTGTCCGCGCACACCCGCATGCTTTTTGGTCTGCATGCGGGGGCCTGTTCATGGGCTCAAGCTCCCTCTTCCCGGCCTGGCGCAATATAATGGAGCACAGAGAAAGAAAGGAAAAGAAAAGCTAAGTAGGCGGTGAAACACCCCCCACACCAATAAAGGATAAGGAGACACATTGGCCCGAAGTGCCGTGAGTCTCCTTCTCCAATGGAAAAGATAACTAGTGGGGATCTGCAGGGTGGCTGGCAGCCCCCTGCTGCAGACATACTTGAAGGCCTTGAGAGCTTTTTGTTTTTTCACGTGCACGTCTTGTTGTGAGCAAAATGGACATAGTGAGCATGCAATATAATGGCAGTCTTGTGGATCGTTTGTGAATCAAGGCCGAGCTCATTAAGATGGTGCGAAGTGCTGGAGGTATAGATCGAACCTCCCACACCGAGGAGGATAGTGTGGAGTCAAACCTTATTGGCTTTCAAGTCCCTGCATAGTCTCGTGTTGTTTGCTAGAGGCCTCCAGCTGGTGAACAGGCCTGGTGTCTTCACAGTATTTGACCTCTATAAGGTTACCTCTCTCTTATGAGCTTTGAGGACATAAGCTTTGTGCGGTTTCCCATTTCATCTAGTGTGCTGCACCTGTTGCAAGTGAGGAGTAGAAGGAGGCACAGAGGGCCCTTCAGTCACAACCACTCAGCCTCTGGTTTGTACATTGACCAGCTTCACGGCAATCCTGTACGACAGCCAACATGTGCACTTGAGATCCACAGAACCAAAGAGCCGGCGATGGCCCAAAAGATGTCCAGGCCTGAGTGGCCAGCACAGGCAGGAATCAAGGCAACAACCCACGGGCCTGCATATTTTTTTGCCTACCCACCACTGCTCACGCGCAGCGCGCCACCTCCTGCTTCAGCACGATACGACCCATGCATCGCACTATACCACAAGTTGCGGCCAGCGTGCCTACCCTCTACACCAGTCGTGTGACACCATGTAGGCCATACACGCAAGGGAGATGGACATGCACCTGCGCACATGCAAACTGCCCACTGTTGCACCCTCTCAGGCTTACAAGTGCTGCACTACCTGGGCGCACCTGAAACGTCAGGCTGGTCTGTAAGCCCGCCCAGCCCACATCTGTGCCCATGCACGCAACCTGGGTACCTCCCAGAGGTCCACACAAACGACTAAGATCAATGGGCTCACACTCCAGCAGCCTTTCTTTGAACAATTAAGATTGTGTGAGACCATTCATAGCAGACAGGATGTGGGATGACCAGCAATCATCGCACCGTGAGCTCAGTTGCATGTCAGCTTGTAAGATCTTTCTCGCAGTGGAGCTATTGCTTTGGGTCAAGCATTGTGTAGCCGCACTGCCACCCAGAACAAGTTGAACTGTAGAGGCTCTAGACCACACTCGTGCATGATGCACCATGAAGGGGTTGTGACAGTGCTCAGGAGGATTCTAATGGTCAAGGACTCAACCCCTTCATGGTGGGTCATGCGCGAGTGTGGTCTAAAGTTAGTTAGTTAGTTACAAGACGCGAGCGGACACAGCAATGTCCTTAAGGCAGGCAAGGCAGAAGAGCTGAAAAACGCTAGGAAAAGGAGAACTGCCAGAAAAGCCAACTAGCTTAGATG
>LFIK01001203.1_pt1 | contig 20271 bp, 9 predicted proteins | sample 643401 | NCBI WGS metagenome assembly LFIK01 (sample SAMN03777447, study PRJNA286221) | soda lake metagenome | biome: soda lake; feature: Kulunda steppe; material: water; isolation source: sample T5-Br brine of Lake Tanatar-5 | place: Russia: Kulunda steppe | collected 2010-07
AGATGCTGTTGCGCTGCTTCCAAACGATTCCACTTTTGTAGCGAAAATGCTTGTATGGACTGCCATAACTTGCTCAGAATCGCTGTGTCCGGGCATGAAGAAGCCAACAATAACTCAACGACATCCAACATAGAGCAATAGTTCGAAACCGAACTGCCCTTTTCCCACAGTATCTCTACCGCTGCTACAACCTGCTTATATTCATCTTTCGTATGAGGTTGCTCGAGAAAGTTCGTCAGTATATTTTCTGCGATCATGACATCTTGATGGGTGACCACTTCATCCAAAGCAAGGAATTCAGCCCAAACGCTCCAAAAATTTGCCGTACATGAGATTTCTCTTTCTTCTAACCAACTGAGAAGAATAGGCAGTATGTTTCGCAACATAATACCTATTGCTTCAGCATTATTGGATTCCAGCAGGTCTCGAATTTGAATTGGATCGAAAGTATCGGACGTCCAGTACGGGCTACCGTGGATACATTCTTGCTCCAACGCACCAATGTCGGAATCAGACTGCGCTATTTGTTCAATCCAGGAAGACCACCCCCCATCAGAAGCCAACCTTTCAGCCTTCAATGAACTCCAGAGTTCGTTAAGCCTGGGAAACTGCTCCAACCTCGCTAAGGTTTCCTCAGGCAAGGCTTCGATCTGCGCTACGATTTCTTCTAATTCGCTTGGCGATGCAGTGAGGCTCTGTTGAAGTAACTGAGTGGCTGCATTTAGGTCATCAGTTTTTGGAGTAATAGTTGGAACATTACTTGGCTCGACTTTCTCAGAGTTGGTGCCTGTCCACTCAGCTAAACTTGCCAGCCAATCTCGATCGATAAAACCCGGAACATCTTTAGAGTAACCAGGTGTTCCCACTACTGAGGCGCCAACCGCCCAGATCTTCCAGTCATCCTCAAAACTGGAACTGCTTTCTATTGCAGGGGGCGAACGAAAAAGCGGACTCAGTCGACTACAAATTGCTCTAGCAGAATCTATTGCCTCCCCTGAGAGACCGTGCGCGTCACACAAGTCATACAGACCTGAGTGCCCAATTGCCCGCAATAAGAGGATAGTGACCCGGATGGGAACTCGTCCCTGAAGCAAATCGGACAACTGAGAGTGGTCTAATATGTCATGCCACTGCTTCCCGGTTGCAAGTGCTTGAAGTTCAAGCGATAGCAAATTGCGCCGACTTACTTGCCCACTTCCTTTAAGTTCTTTATAGAAACTAAAAGCAGCACTACCATCTTGGACACTACAGGCTGAGAAAAAGTCACGAAGTATTCGGCCTGTTGGCCGTATCAAATCGACCGTGATGTCAGGCCGCTCTTCGTACAACTCAAGCAGCTTTGCAAAAGCCTGATAGACCCTCTTCTTAGCAGGCACATCAGACTGATCAAGCAACGTTACTTTGATGATTCCCTGACGGGAACGTTTTAGCAAAGCCTGCTCGGCAATTGTTTCGGCCTGCTTAATTATGGGGAGATCCGAAGAAACATCAGCTGAACCGAGAAAGGCGCGCATTACGCTGCGTAACTCAGATAGCTTCCTTGCATTCTGAGCGCCACCATAAAAGAACAATTCGCGACCAGATTTTGGTTTCAATGGTAAAACGAAAGGCCACTGCCCCATGCTGGCGGGCACAACTAGTGGAGAAAATAGACTTTGAGATACCTGGTCGTATTCACCTTTTAAAACTGACTCCAAGCATATGCTATTGCCAGCATGGAAAAAGTCCGACAACCAAATCGGCGCTTCGCTCATCCCTCATCCTCAAATTCATACTGTCCATTAAACTCGATAAACGCCTCAGAAATCATATCCTTGTCACTAGTCAAGATCAGGTGTTCATCGTTACGGTTGGCACCGCTGAAGGTATAGTTCATAGAACCTTTCAAGAAGAAGTATCGGGTCAGAAGGCCTTTCGTATGAACTGGATCGTTTCTCTTTAGATAGAACTTAGCGGAGGACAGCAAACGGTTTTTTAGATGATTAATAAAGCTCGCATTTTTTGGGTCGTTTTTCGTAACTAACCGCAAAACACACCCTTCGTTTACAGCACATGCAAGTACCTCATTGAAGCTTATTTCACGACTCTCCCAACTAGGATTCAATGCATCCCACTCCCCCGCCCGATTGTCTAGCAAAGGGAAGTCGCTCAACCATGGAGAGACTAACCAGATCGGTTCAGGTTTTATTATCAGTCCTGCCAACTGAGCTCCCAAAACCTCTCTGAACTGACGCTGGCCTAACGGGCCATGCAGAAATATCTGACGCTGGTTGTTCATTGTAATGCTTCCGCCAACTCAACCCGGAATACAACATCTCCCTGAGAGCGCCTTATCGAGCCAACCCTGGGGTAAAGGTATAACCCTAGAAGGTCCACAGGTTGTAGTTGCAATTCCGCAAGCATGCTTGAAATGTCGTCTAACTGTTCACGAGGAACACACAAATCAACACGGCCTATTCGCCGCAATGCTTCGTGCGTTTGCGCTAACCAGTCTTCTCCCGAAACGAAGATCTGAGGGGAATCATCGCCAAAAAGAGCAGCACCCAACAATCGCTCTGAGACTAGAGGCTTACCATGAAAGGGACTGTAGTAGTTGAGTTCAGCTTGTCGGATGTCATGACCTCTCGGCCAAAGCAGTCCTTGATATCTGCAAAAACGTCGAAACACCTCATCGTCGCCCGCATTTAACCCTAGGTCTTTCTTAGCAAGAGTATGGGCTGCAATATTAAGAGGGCACTCGAGACCAATATCTTCCTCCAAATCACGCCATTCGTTAAGCAAACGCTTCAACTCATTATCAGTTTGGCTAGTGCTCGCAGGCCTCAAAATTCGAGAGTACAAAACAGTCAAAAAACTGTGAGATAGTGCGAATCCCTCTTGCTTAAGTGCATTGCGTAGGTCGCTATTTGCTAATCTGCGCTGCTGGTGATTTTCTGCATCCCTCACTCCATCCAAAGCCTGAGTTAGGGGCGAACTTGAAACGACTGACTTAAGTAACGCGTATAGATCATAATCGATCTGCTCGTAGTCACCTGGCTCCAGTGACCGAGCAAAAACATTTAACGCTTTTACCGGATCTTCCAGATAGACTCTACTAAGTCGAGAAATAACACCGCTGCCTCCCGGTTCAGACTCACTCATCCAAACCGAAAGATCGGCGCCTTCCCATTCTGAATCACAAACGACCGCCCTTTCGTCCACATCTGGAAGGAGAGAACTGAGTGTTTGTTGCGCGGATGCTGCCAATGTATTCCCTAAGACTTCACGCGCCCAATCGAAGAAACCTTCGAGTTCTAACGGATCTTTCCACAAAGCTTCTGCACATTTTTCGAGATCCGAAATTAAGTCTTGGTCTGCGAGTAGTGATCTTAGCACCCTCTGCAATTCTTGCTCTTCACCCGCCTCTTCCTGATCACTCGGCTGAAAAAGACTCAAAGGGACCGAAAGTAATTTAGATCGTCCATTTTCGCTGCCTAAGTTTTGAATAGCGTTGCGAATCGACAACTCTGTTCCATTTTCTACAATCGAGATCTTTTCGGCCAAAGCGGCCAGATAGCACTCAGTAACCCAGCCTGCTTGAAATGCCTCATTTTCAAAACATTCCATATTTTCAACGAGGTAACGAAAATAAACTGGTCGAAGGCTCTTAAGCACCTCTGATGAGGCGGTGATTTGGAAGATACGCTCCTCATCGATTCGAAAGCGAAATCTAGCACCGTCTACCCATTGCCTCGTTCCAATACCGACGGGTTGTCCACCTTGAACCCAATTAAAAGCTACTTGGGACCTATTCCCACTTTTATATCGGAGGGAGGCTTTCGAGCCTGTCGTATATCGGGTTATATCCAGCGGCGTCATCTGTTGATGAGTACAAAAGGTGACGTCAGAAAGATATTTGTCCCAACTGCCGGTTGGCGGTTTGTGTATTGGTGTATCTTCAGTAATCTGAAAGAAAGCCTGCCATCTGTGCTGCGCGTTACTTCTCTCAGTCAAATTTAATGCGGGATCAAGCGCTTTCGTTCTAACTTCACTTGGCCTGTAAACTGGTATGTGGTTGCCTTCGCGGGTTGATACAAACCCCTCCTCAAAAAGCGGAAGCCCGAATGCCGAATGAACGTCGAAATCAACTTCGACGCTTTCTTCACCTGCAGGATTAAAGCTTTCAGGAACGAGCCAATCGGCTTCGTAGTTGCTATCGATAGCATACCTTTTTGAAATTCTACCAGGAGCGAACTCTCTCAGTCCTTGGATGAAGGATAAATACTCCCAGGAGGTGTGACGATCCCGACCACGCTCCAACCCAATCGCCAAATTAGGTATGTTGAGTTCACTAAATAGCGCGTCAGGTATGAACTCAGGTGCCGGTGACCGCCGTTCCCGCAAAGCTGCCCATTCAACGCCAAATTCACGCCAATTAGTCGTTAAGTTGCGGCGCAATGACGGTAAAAATTCCATCATAATGGAGCGCGGCGGTGACCAAAGGATTCTATCAAGGCTCTCCGCACCCTCTAAACGAAGTGCTTTTTGTATGTAGCTTATAAATTGATTCTGTAACCTACCTTCGCTTAGGATCCCATCAACTAGTTCCAGAAGTGATTTGCAAAATGCAGCATTTTTTGACGGCTTTTTCAGAATTGACCAAATAGAACCTCGGCCTAACATCGCCCCGAGCCAATCCAGCGCCGCCATCGATGCCTGCATCTTTTGGATATGGGCATTCCCTATTGGCAAGCCTTGTCGTTTTATTTCAGGACTTATCAATTCTTCATAGCGTTGAAAAGCAACCCGATCGCGGCCGAATTCAGACAAAACAGCTAACATCCATGGACGCATGGTTCTCAAACGTCCCGCACGGCCTTTTCGCTGCATATAGGAAGCAACATCTCTGGGCGCTTTGTGCTGGATTACAGCGCCAACTGATGGATCATTGAAGCCAACTTCAAGAGATGCAGTTGCGACAATAATCTCACCATCAACATCAACACCCGAGTCCTGACTGGACGTCCTAGCGACTCTGGCCCGATCATCGACAGAGATGGAATGCCCAATATCTTGAGAAATTCTCCAGTCTTGCCCAAGCATTATTTTTCTTCTGGGATCACTCGCTGTAGGGGAGTTAGGACCACGCAGGCTCGCCAGAGGTTCTCGATTAGGAGTCAACCCGCGCCATGAAGTTCTCCATCCCTCAGCGTCAGCAAGTTGATGGTAGAATCTGTTATTTACATCCAGATCATCAGTAAATACAAAGCACTTCTCTCCCCAGGTTCCTTTCGACACCTTATCTCGGTTATCCAGAATTCGCCTCGTGAGCATGCTAGCCTGGATCGTGGTTGATAGGAGCGATGTTTGAGAAACAGGGTCTCCGCGGAGCGCGAGCATGTACTCACTGCCCTCTTCAACCATTTCATCGGATTTAGGCTCTACTAGCTCTACATTCTTGGTCTGGGCACCAATTAACTCTGCAAAAAAGTTTTCTGCGTCAGCGAGTGTTGCGGAAAGACCAACAAAATGAGGCCGACAACGAGCGAACTGCATCCAACGGCGCAACAAATAGGCTGCCTGCGCCCCCGTATTGCCGCCATAAGTATGCACCTCGTCCAGCAACACCAGTGTCGGTCCCTTGCTCGGTCCCACGCCAAACAGATGGTTCTGGTAATGATTTGCCAAATTCTGGTTCAACATTTCTGTTGTGGTGAACAATATATCGGGAGGCTTTTTCTGTAGGATTTGTCGAGTTAAACCGATCTCATCTTCACCTACCGAGTGGTTACAACTCGAACAAGTCAGGACCTCTTTTCCTTGGGCGATGTGATCTTGACTCCAACGCATCTTTCCAGAGCAATCACGTGTCTTGCAACGGAGCAGATCAAAATCAAGCGACGAATTGCTTTGCTTCTGAGTTCTACTCTTTGCATCGCTAATACTAAAAGGTGTATCACCGAAGAGGGCACCAATCCGTATCTTTCGACCAGTTTTGGAACTGAGTAACGGGTCAAGCTTCCGACTCTGCTCCCAAGTCTCCATAAACTGATCTTTCAACAGCTCTTTCCTGGGGTAGATCGCCAAAATTCTTACCCTGGCTTCGGAATTACTGCAGAGGTCATCCGCAAGTTCGGTCATGGCTGGCAAATAAAATGCGAGCGTCTTCCCGCTACCAGTTCCAGCGCACACAATGGTCCCTGAGGGAGGACCATTACTGCGATTATGATGTCGCCATGCTTGTATGATTCTTTTGAAGGATCGCTCCTGAAAGCCGGCAAGACGGAAGTTTTCCATAGGGTGCAACAGACTCTGGATAGCATCCATTTCATTGGCTGCCAGCCCAAACTCATGCCTGGATTCAGATATTAATGCCTCGGGAGTCAGTTCCCTCAACGGATAACTGCGCGGACGCCGCACGAATCGGAAATCTGATACTAAAGTGCGAGCTTGGTCGATTGGTTTTCCTAAAAACCATTGACGAAGATTTCGGTAAAGATGTACCGCTTCGCCCATCCGTGTGCGATAGATTTCCCTTCCGTCAGGATCTGGCGACCGTACGATCATCGCATGATCAAGCAGATCGAAAAGAACCTCTTCAGGGTCATACCCTGGGTTCGTACTTTCAAACAAATCCATGAGTTCAGACTTCGTAAAGAAGCCCTCGGTATCTCCCCAAGAGAGAAGTTTCGTTTCTTCCTCCTCGAGTTTGTCGAGGTAAAGCTGAAGCTTTGAAATTGGAGTCATTAGTGCCTTGTACCGCGACGCTGGATTACGAATTGATCAAGGTAGCCGTGCTCTTCAAGCCACGCCATAACCTTTGCTGAAAGCAGCGACAATGGAACCTTACCCAGAGGATCCCGATCCAAGCGATCGAAAAAGGCGGCGACCTGCGGATCAACATCCCATTGCATCTTGCTTTTTAGTTCGACCATCCGCTCGCACAAACTATTGATCGTATCGATTGCAGTGGGCTCACTCGGGATGCGTTTAATCAGACCATTGAGTTGGTTCTGGCTCTCTAAATAACTCCTATAAACCGTCTCTAGGCCAGGCAGACTCTTCTGGCTTTCAAGCTTGATATTTTCAACCGCAACCCTGCTGGTTATCTGCTCTACCCAGAGGTTCCAACATTCCAAAACTGCCTGCCCAAAGGTTTCTACCAGCCTTTCGAGACTCGCTTCAGCGTTTGCTAATTCATCATGACTGCGAGCTTCGTAACGTTTCGTCTGCCAAAGAGTTTTGAAAATCTCGATGTTGTGCATGCACTTAGCGCTCTGGTTCGCAATATCCTTAGATGACGTCAGCATTTGAACGTGCTCGTCAGGCAATAATTTAAGAATTTTAAATTCCGCAATTAGCCTTTTCATTTTGTCGTGAGGCGTCCCCAATCTTTCATAGATTAATTCGCACTCTTCAATGATGTGCCTTGACTTTTCGGCCTGCTTACCCAGTTCTAACTCGTTTTTTACAGACTGAAGCTGCTCCTTAAGAGTTGACATCAGAATCACCTCTCACCATTCGCACGTCGACTTCCAGACCGGCAATCAATTCATCAATTCGCCCATAAGCCTGCTCCAACTTTGAAGCGCCCCAAGATTCATTTTTGTTCTGAAGCCGAGGGAAAACGATACTGTAGACCTGCTGCCAGACCTCCAAAACATGAGAGACTCTTTTTAAAGCAGCGCCATCAAGGTAATTCAGAAGTCTAAGTTGTTTGACCGAGTCATTAGTTTCGAATACGCCAACCAACTCTCGCACAGGCGTCCAGTGCCTTGACTCCAATAACCCTTCTAGCCTCCCTATAAGCGTTTTAGCCCTGGGGACTTGCTCTGACGTGGGGTACTCACCTTGCTTTTGGAGATCTCTCACCAAGCTTATTAGCTCTTCTATCGCTAGAGAGAAATTTTCACTGTCTTCGCAGTCAGAAAGAAGCGCTAACTTCTGATTCGTGTCGCTTAATTCTTTTAATGCTTGCTCTTTTTGCTGTCTGATATTTCTAGACAATTCTATTGAACCACTTCCCCGGAGAGCACGAAGTACTATATCGCCTTCCAGCCCGTGATCATTTGAGGCAACAAGGTCCAACCACCCAGAACGAAGAGAATCCCAGTCGGCAAGCACAACCTGCCGAAGGTTATGAATTGCGTCGCAGGCAGCGTCTGGAAGTCTATCGCGCACGGTTCCAGCCGGTTCGATCAGTTTTCCGATTTTTTGCTTGTTGTTATCGGAGTCGGAGAAACAACCTACTGCGAGCGCAGATTCGATATGGGATTTTAGCCTCTCATCAACTTTCGATCTGGCACCATCAACGAGGGTTTTTTCTACATATGGAACCCATGTCGCTGCAAAGTTCTGGTAGTGGATAAAATCCTCATATCCACCCTCATATTTCCAACCTAGAGGATTTGGGTCATTTTTCCCGTTATTGTATTCATAACGGAGCAAAGCGACTGCGATATGATAGATTTGAATTGATTTAACTTTATCCTTGAGATCATCCCCAGCGAAAAAGGAAACCTGGGTGTTGCCCAGGTTTCCCTGGGCATTAGGAATGTGCACGCTGACTCGTCTTCCATGCTTGAGGACTGGCAGTTCACCAACCCCCAACCAGTTCGCCCGTGCATACCGCAAATACATGGTCGCTAGACCATTTCTTATATCTCTAGCTTCATTCTGCCCTAGTTCTCCGTCACCCTGGAGCCATTTATCGATTTCGAACTTCAATCGCTCCGCCTCCGAGTGAGGACCGCGGGCAGGGTTCGGGTCCACAACCGGTCTGGAGGTCGGTTCAATAGTTGGATCTGGGGAGGGTTCCGGATTCGTGCCTGGGATAACACCTTTGATTAGATGCTCTGCAAAATCATTTAAGGCAAACTCAGACGCCACATCAGCGCTCAGTTTTTTTTGCAGTTCGCCAAAGTCGCGAGAATTAAAACCCCAAATTGCAGCCAAGGATTCCGCCCGCCCAGGGTCAGTCAAACCAAGTCGATGAATTTCGCCACGCAATGCCCCGCCAGGCTGCACGCCAGCAAACCCAGCAGGAGGAAACTCCCCTTTGTCACATATTGAGCGGTATCCTCTAAGCACAGTGCGTAGTATCTGGTTCAAAACTTCTCTCGGATTGAACTGCAAATGCTCGTCAACGTCTCGACAGAATTTGTCAGCCAGTGCCCGTATCGCTGCGGGACTGAAAGGGTAAAGTGGGATTCCAGTTTGGGCCACTCCAAACGCATCCAAGTGTTGTGTGTCGGCCTCCGGATCATGCCAAATTTCTGGCCAAGACTCAGAACTTCCGTTGGCCCAGGAGGATAAAAGAGCCTCTGATCCATGCCGTGCTGCGTTAAGATAGCGACTGCAGAATTCAATTATCCTCAGATATGTTTGCTCTTCCGTGCCAATGGACTCTTCAATTAACCACTCTGCGCGCGCTCGAGTAAAAATAGTCCCCTGACGCCGAGAGTAGCCTGGATAACCATCGGTAACTGCAATTACTGATCGCAAAGGGCATAGCCTCGATTCTCCATCTCTCATGCCCTCTTCTAATAAGCTGTCAAGAAGAACATCTTCGATAGCAGAAATGGCAGCCATATCTTCTACAAGTACAACTAAAGTCTGGCCGTCCTGGTGGAGGCTTCTTCGAATATCTTTGAAAAGATCTTGGAACGATCCGCCACTAAAATGAAAAAAATGCTGAAAGGCTCGGCGTGTCGCCTCACCAAGAACCTCATTTAGCACTATGGCTGCGGATGCTCTGGAGTCCTCACTAGTGTTTAATCGCGAGTTTCGAACATACTCTCGCGCACCTAAGGACAAATCACTTAGGTTGTAATTAAAGTCTAGGTCCTTGGACTCTATTTGATAATTGTTCCGGAAAATCTCTTCATCACTAGCACCACTAGTTAGACGACTAGCGAACTGAAATATGCAATGGTCGGGAGAAAGGAGGTACTTTTTATACTCGGAGTCATTAATCAATGACTGTAGACCGGACTTCCCTGTATGCCTCTTAATATTTCTTAAGCGTGCCTCTTCGTCTGGCCCTGGTTTGGTGTTATTGACCCGGTATTGCTCAATCTCCGCCTGTGCCTTGTCACTAAGTTGAAGCAGCAGATCCTCCATGAACGTGAGCAGATGGCGAGCAACTTCCTCTGTTTTTAGACCCGCACCAACGGTTGTAATCTTCTTTCTTGCCTGCTCAAAATCTTCACCACTCAGACCATCAAGGAGGAGTTCAAGAACTTGCCGCAGGCTTGCATTTTTTGGAATACGAACAATGTGCCAATTCGAAGACTCATCTCTTAATTTAATCTGCGCTTCAAGCCACCTGATTAGGTGTGACTTACCGACTCCAGACCTTCCTATAATTGGAATAGGGCGCTCGACCTCAAGAAAATGGTTGAGTAGATCGCTTTCCGTACATTGCTCAGAACCTGCATTCGTCCTCTTTACAAGCTGCATCGGTTCGTGAACAGCCAACAAGGTATGCTCCGATAACTCTTCAGCCTCTGTTCGTATACATCTTTCTATATCGTGATCTTTTGGCCAATAAGAAATGAGACTCAAAACTATGCTTCCCTATACTTGATTATGCTTGCCGTCCGTTTCTCTTTGGGCAATACCAGTGAGACACTAATCACGTCATCTGAACGTTGCTCCAACGTTATCTTTGACCCTAGATTTAATCGAAAGAGCGCATGGCTCAAACTTGAGCTTATTTGCGGCAACTGTGGTTTAGTCCATCCCTTATCCGACATCAGCGACTCAACAACTTCCCGATAAATACCACCGTCAAGCATCGGCAAATATTTTCCTAGCGATACCAAAAAATCCTTTGCAGGCAATTCTTTATTTCCTGAGAAGACTTTATCCAAGACGGATTCCACTGCCCGAGTCGGATCAACAATGAGGTTATCTTCGATTGGCTCAAGGAAACCAAGAAATTCTCCGTACTCAAGCATCGTCGAAGCTTCATTTGATACGTTGATTGACATTGAACTTGGCAACCGACTATTTATCGCTTCCGCGCAATTACCTGCCGCACCCGATTTGAGAACTTCGCCCCCAGAAAACGTGTACCTATCTTGAGCGAGCAGGCAGCAAATATTTCTTAAGAGCGGCGCCGTGCGACTACCCTGAGTTATGTCAGTTTCTGAAGCATTCTTTATTATTAGACTCAGAACTCGACCTGATAAAGCCTGACTACTCTCAACATTTGACGGCATGTGGATACCGGAGTCGTCTTCAACCCATAACCCCTCTTCGATCCAAAAGTTTAAATTCCACTCAAAACGTTTCGCTGCGGTATCGGTTCCAGGTAGAGATTCAGGTCTGCAAACTTCAATCAACTCCTCACGTGCAATCGGTTTTCCCTCTCGACGAGAAAGAACTCTATCGATAAGGTTGAGCAAACGAACACTGCTGCCTGCGTGAGCGTTATTAATTATGGACATAGTTTAACTGCCTAACGAAATGCTCTAATTCAATACTGTATTGGTTAGTTTCCCACCACTTACGGTATGGATTTTCATTTGAAGGAATATTGTCAGGGGCCACTACAATTCGAGGATAATCAACGAAGCCCAGATCCGGAATTTCGGTCTCGTGTGGCATTAAAAGAACAAGTTCAGCCCACCGCGAATCTTCTTCTCTTTCATCGATTGAACACCAGAACTTTCGGATTCCGGCGGGAAGACATTTTTGTAGTTGCTCTAATGTGCCCTGTTGTGCTCGAACAGCCTGGATTTCACCTTTATTGAGGAGATCACTGATCCATTGCCGCCACTCCTGCAATAAGACCCGAGGACTGGACAACTGCGAATAGTGTACAAACGTTACGCTCGATCCGAACCGTTGCTCTGAGGTCCTGCGGGAGGCATGCCACCCAAGGACTCCGTCGGCAAATCCAAGGGTAGGCGTGAAAGGTTCTAAACCATCGAACCGACATCCTGGGCATCCGCCGCAGGCTACCTCGGGCGCGATACCCTCGTGTGTGTAAAAATCACGGAGTTGCTCGCACAATTTAATTCGTGGATTCTTTATCCACTTCTCCAAAGCCTTATATGCCTTGCGCTGTGAATCTTTCTCTCTGTCTCGCCTTGGGTTAACTACCTCACGCCAAAAGCCCTCATCATTGTGGCGGTCTTTAATGATCTCGACGTCTATTATTTCTGAATACTCGCGATATGAGATCTCAAGTCTTTCTTGATAACTTTCTGAGGACCAGTCCTCCCCATCAAGCAATACTGGAGGTGAGAAAGCTCTCAGATGGATATCAATCAGTCCTGCTCTACGCATCAACAACAAAGTCCGCCAGTTCCAAGACCTGTTGCGTTTACTATTCCTGTCTAAACCTTTATGCAGAGTCGCCAAAGATACCTTCCAATAACCATCCTCACTTTGATGCGCGTTCCGTCGCATCCCATTCCAGCGCACCAACCCTAGTTCTGAGGTAATGATTTTGCTTTTCGCGATATTCTGGGCCACCTTCAACTGCTCAGGGTAATAGATCATCGTGGCCAAGCTTGCGTTACCATCCCGACCACCTCGACCACTTTCCTGATAAAACCGGTCTAAATTCTCTGGTACTGCTGCATGAAGAACTGATCTAACATCGGACTTATTCATCCCTACCCCAAATGCCGATGTTGCAACCATCACGTCAATATCTCCGTTACGCCACGCCTCGATCAACCGCTCACGCTGCTGAGCATTGGTCTCGCCGTGAAACAGACCAACTCTTTGGAAGCCTTCAAATTTGAGCAATGAATGCCATGACTCCGCCTCTTCAACTTTCGTGGTATATAGAATTAAAGGACGCGGCATCTTCCACAATGCCTCAATAGTTTTAACTCGATGCTCTTCTCGACTATCTGTTTTAAAAATATCGTAGCTCGGCTCCGGCCGAAGGAAGCTTCCGTTTACCTCTATGGCAAGTTTGTTGCCGCTACAAAATAGGTTTTTAAGAGTATCTAATGTGTCCGGGTTGAAGGTTGCGGACATTAGCACTTTCCTGAAGCCTGCTTTTGAAACCCTCTGCAAAGATTGCGCAAGCGGGGCTAGCATTTGGAACTCCGGTCTAAATTCCGCCCCCCATGCATCGACTAAGTGCGCTTCATCAACAACCAGCGAGCCAATTTGCCCGTTTTCGGCTAATTGGAATAAATGAGGAGATAGCGAACCCGTGACAGCTTCCGGGGAGCAGAATAAGACTCGCTGAGTTCCTGCTTGTATTTTCTCTAGTAACAATTGTCGCTCATCAGGGTTCTGACTCCCGTACCAAGCATACGGCCCTCCATGATCGACACCTGTTTGAGCGAGTAACTCCTTGATCCTATCCGCTTGCTCTATTGCTAACCCGACCGTGGGCACAACGATTAAATTGAGTTTGTGGCTTGGAGAGAAAAGGACCAAGGCTTGTGCAACTAGAGTTTTACCGCACCCCGTCGGAAGATTAATAAAAAGAGTGCTGTCCTCAGGCGAGGTCAGCGTTGTCCTCACAGCTGCCTGCTGCCCTAGTCCGTTGTAGTGAACATAAGAGTCACTTTTCAGTGCCTTGGATAGTGCCACGTCGATGTTGGGCTGAAACAAGAACCGTCGTTGCTCCCGACGATATACCGCTAACTGTTCGTCTGAAAGCATGTACTCGCGCAAGGAAATACGGCCTGTAAGGGGGTTAAACCTCAGATTGGCGTGATCAAGTTGGACATCCTTAACCCGGACGCTTGGGAGTTCAAGAGATGCATCACTAATTCCGTGTGCAACAGCGCAGCAAAGCGCGTCCTGACAAGCTTTTATTTTATCGGATGGTCCTGCATATGGATCATGCACAACTTTGAGAAGGCGCAGAAAATAAGGTTCACTAACTTCCTTCTCAAATTCATCGCTGTATGCTGTGAGAGATTGTTTTAGAGCGAACCATTGCCGTTCCACTAGTTAGCTCCTTTTCTCTGGAGCGTTTCCAAACTGCACAACACAATTGAAAGCACTGAAACCAACTGTACGCTCATCTCGGATACCATTCTACCCTCAGTTATCTCAATTTCTCTTACCACCCTCTCCAAGCCCGCCTGCTCAACAGAGAATACTGTCGTTTTCCAATCTTCGGCAGGTATCAATTCTTCAATCTCATGCCAAACGTTAGCCCGCATATTCAGATCTTGATACCCGTCGCCCCTGCCCTCACTCTCATAGGGTCGCTCCAATATGGCTTGCAGTTGCTCTGACACAGGTTGACCATCTTCGCCAAGCCATTGAGATATAATCTTCGGAGGATAACTTTCGTCTCCACGGCGCTGGTGCAATAAGTCATCCGATGAACTGGTAGCGGTTACAAGCCAGTTAAGCTTAAAAAATATTCTAGGCTCAGGTGAGGGCAATTTATCGAAAATCCGGAGGAAGGCACTCGCGATTCCCCGAGAATCCTCCTGCATGAGTTGCCATATTGAGTCAACGAACGGTTGTCCGTACCGAAACGGAAACACGCCATGTTTATCGGCAACTTCACTTCTAGAAGCACTCATTGGCTGAGTTGAAGGTGGGTATCCATTATCAAAATCGATACCGGTTAGGCAGGTATTCAAGAATGATTTCAAATCAACTAATGTTCGGCCCTTTCTTGCAGTTTCCCCAGCAAACGCAAACCGAAAGATACCGCTTAGAGAACCTTTCAAGTCGAATCTCAAAGCTTTTGTAATCCAGCCAGCCATTAGGTGCGCATGCTGTTCCGCGACCTCATCAGCGTCTTCGAGTTGCTCGGCAAACCTCTGCGCCAAGCCAACATCCTCGTCCATTGCCATCAGTTCTTCTTGGGCTTTGACTCTCTTTCGCTCATGGGCAAGCAAACCGTTCTCGCCAGACAACTCCTGTGTACTTTGTTCGAGGATCCCATCACCACTCTGAAAAACCTTCTTCCAAGTATGCTCAAGGTGATCCTCTAAAACATACTGGAGACTTGCCACCGTTTCATCAAAGAGGCCTACTCCGTTATCGAGCAAATCTAACCATCGAGAACTGAGGCAGGGTCGATCAGGAATAAGCGCTAAGCTTTCTACTGGCCTGACCCCTCGCAGATTTGCACTGTAACGGTTCAAGCGGCCGACTCTTTGCTCAATGCGACTGAATAATCGGCTTAGGCTATAGTGCAAAGCTAATCGGTGACCGCCATGCAAGTTGAGGCCATCCTCTCCTCGCGGGTCACATACGAGCACTCTGACGTCAGATTTGGAATCACAAAAAGCGGGTACTTGTCCCGGATTATGGATTTCAGCCATGGTCTCTAGTTGATCCGACAGAAGCGAATAAACATGAGAAGCCGAGTTTGCGTCTGCACAAAAGACTACCGCTTTCCCCTCTGGATGCCGGGATAGCCATAACGTCAGCGATTCTATAAGAGCACGATCTTTCGAGTTTTGCTCAATGATTGCGGTCTCTCTTAACTCGGTTAAGATCTCTATCTCAGCCTCTGGAAGAACCTTAGACTCCTGTTCTAAGAGCGTCGTGGCGCGTAAACCAACTTTATCTGGGTTAGCCAGAAGGTCATCAATCCAACTCAAGTACTGCCCGGCGTCCATTCCTAGGAAAGTTTCAGGACTTGCCTTGGCTAAGCTTCTATATTCTTCAATTAGCTCGTCTAAAGTAATAATTGAGTCATCGACATGCCAATTGGTCCGAGTCAAGCCGGCCAAACCGGGAAAGAGGAAGGAGAGCCCAGCGTTATCACGACGGTTTCGCAACATGCGCTGATGGAGACGATAGTGCTCGCCAATGTACTTCCTAAGTAGCTTAATTCTCTCGCCTCGCTCATCACCCTCTTCAGGAGCCAGGAAATCTACAAGGGGTCGAAGTGAATTCACCTCCTCAATGAGAATTTTGTCATCCGGGAAAAGTGACTCCAATTCGTCCAGGATTTCTTCAATAATCGAATTAGAGGTTTCCGGTGTTATTGCGCCATAGATACCACCGAACCGCTCACGCTCTGAAACTTTAGCCAAGAAAGCCTCAATCCCAGCCTCATCCAGCCTATATGCATCTGGAGACAGGCAGTGAAGCATTGACAAGAAATTCTTTTCATTGCCATTTAGTGGAGTTCCCGAAAGCAAGAGAGCAACCTTCGCTTTCTGGCAGGCATCGCTATAAGCGCCGAATAGTGCGCGATTCTCGTGATTCTCAGACCACGCGAGTGGAGCTACTTGGTGAGCCTCGTCGACAGCTATGAGGGTCGGCTTCCCTCTAGACTCCACCGATTCAGAGAAAGCCTGATGACTACAAATGGCTATTGGCAGATCGGGCTCATCTTCCGTCGCGATCAGTTCACCTAAATGGAACCTTCCCTTTAGCTCTTCTCTCCACTGCTCTATTAACGAGGCTGGGACAGAGATAATGACGTTAGCAAACGCTTTGTTTTCAAGAAGGTGTTCGCGAATTACCAAGCACGCCTCGATCGTTTTGCCAAGTCCGACCTCATCAGCAAGCAAATATTTTTGAACTTCATCTTGCAGAATTCTGCGCACGACAGCTAGTTGGTGTGGTTCAAACTCAACACTACTACTGGGTATTGCTGCAATTGACCTACAAGCAGATCGCTGCTCAATGTAAGCAGAGGTGAAGCGCTCCCTGAACGGAAAAAAATATGGAGCGTCATTAGAACGTGCGGCAAGGAACTCGGATACACTTAGCTGCTGACCTTGACCAAGGTTAAGACAGTATAGGTCATCCACTGATACTTCGCGGTTTTCTCCCTGGCGAACAATCACCAAGTGCTTATCGTTCGGCCTCTGTCCTCCATATCGGCACCGCATAAATATGCCATTGGCTGGTTCTTTGTAGTAGATAACCGTTTCGTCTAATAGACGCGCTCTTTTTAGAAACGTGTGTGGGTACGCTGCTTCCCTCGACTCAGGACGAAATGGCGACTCGAAAAAACCAACCGTAGCCTTGTCGGTTTCAACAGAAAGTACTTTTCCTATACCTGAAAAATAACGTGACTCAACTAGGTCCCCGATCCCCACTTCCTCTGCCATACCACCTCCTTGGCAAGTTTTGGAGCACCATAAGGCTCGGCGTCATCCCTCCCGGGTTAATTATGCCACTGAGCGGCAACATTAAAAGCGATAGTCTGAAAAAGTACAGGCTAAGACACGAAAAAATCCAATAGAGCGGGGAACTTCAAGCCCCATTTTTAAAGTGTCCTAATCGGGAACAAACGGAGGGCGATATTGCAAGTTCTCCCGGGCAATGACCATTGCGGACCCTCGCGATGACGCCCGCTCAAGAACCTCAGAATGGATCCCGAAAAGACAACGATGCCCTCGACCTCGATTGTAAAACAGTTCGATGTAATCGAAGAACTCGGAACCGAAACGAATCTACAGTGTACGGACGCGTTTTTTGATTCGCCGTTCCTGCAGAATGCTAAAGAATCATATACCAAAGACGCAATTCCAGCGGTTGCCTATTCCACTCATGCTCCTTTTGAGACTCTATCCCCGCGAGATCCACGGCTAATCATGCCATTCCGACTTGCTGCCTTGCTCGGGGACCATTAAGGCAGGCGGATTTGAATTAGGCCGCCACACCGCGATCAACACTGCAATGCGTTGACACTCATCACCGGCTCTGACTTTAGCTCAGGAGCGGTTACAAAAGACAACTCACCAAAGCGGGGCCTCCTTGAATGTAGTTATAAATCACTGACAGATCATCACCAAGGTTTCGTGTACTCAAATTTTCATGCGGCACGATCTAAAGCCCAGACTTGTCGTCGACTATGCTGTGGTTAGCAGTTAGTATAATTGTTTAGGCGATGATGATCGGTGCGGTCCGTACGGCGCACGCCGTCTTAGCACTAAAGTTTCTGAGCAGGTTAGCGTTTCTAACTTTCCTTACTTGAAATTCGGAATGAATCGATGAGTCAAAAACTCCTTTATGTGGCAGCAACTAACTTCGAGGCAGCGCGCAGTGTCGACTGCCTGCCTGCGGGTCATCGGTCGCGCCATTTGCATGGTCACAGTTTCATGACTGAGGTTAGAACCGCCTTGCCTGACGGTTGGGCACAGTTTACTGGCGCCGAAGTCGCGGAACTAACTGAGCGACTGCAGCAGTGCGTGGCGCCACTTAACTACAACCACCTAAACGCGATTCTGAATTCACCTACCGACGAGAACCTCGCGAGATGGATTCGCCAGCGTCTCTGTCTGCCGGGGATAGAACATGTCCACCTGCAAAGCACACGCCAGGAGGGCGTTGACCTCGACCCTGATGATTTTGCCCACGTGTGGCGCCGGTATATTTTTCAGTCAGCGCATAGGCTACCTAATGTGCCGGATGGGCATAAATGCGGCCGCATGCATGGCCATGGTTTCGAAGTTGTCCTTCATGCGAAGAAAAACCCTGGGGATTGCAATCGTTCAATCGACTATAATCTGCTAGATGAAACTTGGGCGCCCCTTCACAGTCAATTAAATTTCGCGTGCCTGAACGATATAACTGGGTTGGAAAACCCTACTAGCGAAAACATCGCGGGCTGGATATGGAACAAACTAAAACCCAACTTGGCTGAGTTAACTCAGATCACCGTGAACGAAACGGAGACCTGCGGCGCAAGCTTCGACGGAGATAGTTTCCGAATTTGGAAGGAGTTTAAGCTAGATAGCGCCGTCCGACTGAAATGCGCGCCGCAGGACGATGCCCGGCGGCATATTCACGGGCATAGCTTCACATTACGACTTCATCTCCATGCCCCTTTGGATCGCGTTTTGGGATGGATAGTCGATTTTGGCGATGTGAAGGAAATTTTCAACCCGATATTCAGGCAAATCGACCATCACCCACTTCATGAGTTCATGGGAGATGAGGACTCAGATACGGCTAGTATCGCCCGGCGCATCCAAGAAATGGCCGCGCCATTGATACCCTCGCTCCATCGGATTGACCTTAATGAAACACGGGGATGCGGTGTCATACTGCATTGGGGTGAATAAGCAATGGCCTACAGTGTTAAAGAGATTTACTACACGCTGCAGGGCGAAGGCGCTCAGGCGGGGAGTGCTGCTGTCTTTCTGCGGTTCACCGGGTGCAACCTCTGGAGCGGCAAAGAAGAGCATCGCTACAAAGCAATTTGCCAATTCTGTGATACCGATTTTGTTGGGACCGACGGCGTCAATGGTGGAAAATATGCTACGGCTGAATATCTTGCTGATAAAGTAGAATCGCTCTGGCCTTCACTCTCTATGGACAACCGTCTTGTTGTATGTACAGGGGGAGAACCGCTACTGCAACTTGATGAATTACTGATCGAGTGCTTACACAACAGGAACTTTCGTGTCGCAGTAGAGACGAACGGAACTATAAAAGCGCCGTCTGGCATCGATTGGTTGTGTGTGAGCCCTAAGGCAGGCGCCCAATTGGTTCAGAAGTTTGGAGACGAGTTGAAATTGGTATTTCCTCAACCTGGCGCCATGCCTGGGGCATTTGAAGACCTCGCCTTTTCTCAATTTTTCCTGCAACCAATGGATGGGCCCGATCAAGCGGCCAAAGTTCGCGCAGCAATAAATTACTGTTTGGAACACCCCAAATGGCGTCTCAGCCTGCAAACTCACAAGATCACTGGTATTGCTTAGAAGGTTCCGCTAGACCATAACAATCCCACATTCCGGCTTACACCCAACCACTCGGCTAATGCTTAATAGAAATCTCACCAAGTTAAAGTTGCTACACTGATCATTCTTTGTCTGAAACAAACGCATTTGCACGGTCGCTTCAACGACACCGAGTGGTCGGTCGAACTTTAAAACCAACAAAAGCGGGTAAATCGCTCGGTTGTGCAACCATCATTGGGATCCGCCACCGGTTTAACTGAAAGACCAGAATTTACCGTTAAATCCCATCATCACCCTCCTTCTAATCAGTCACCCCCTTGGCGCATTCCTCGACATTCTGCAAGTTTTTGACCCAAATAGACCTCTTCACTATAACCCTCTAAAACACGCCTTGATCCATCGGCCACTTCATCAGCCAACTCATGGCGCTCGAGGCCTAGATCGGCGGCCAGTTCAGCACCTGCAACGATGTGATATTCGGCAGGTTCAGCGAACTCATCACTCCCAGACGACAACTGTTCAAAGCACCCACATTCAAGGTGCATTCGCATGAAAGCAATACCATCTGAGGATTCCGCCCCTGCGGCTTTACCAGCCATTAGCAGACAGGCTAAACAGATTAAGACAGTCGTTCGTTGCTTCATATCAATCCTTTGAAAGGCCACTCCCTTTCGAACGCTAATTCGATAGTGCC
>LFIK01001205.1_pt1 | contig 20266 bp, 30 predicted proteins | sample 643401 | NCBI WGS metagenome assembly LFIK01 (sample SAMN03777447, study PRJNA286221) | soda lake metagenome | biome: soda lake; feature: Kulunda steppe; material: water; isolation source: sample T5-Br brine of Lake Tanatar-5 | place: Russia: Kulunda steppe | collected 2010-07
CCTCCCATCCCCCCTGCCCAGCACCCTTCACACCTGCACAGAGCCTTCATTGCTCCTGTACACAGCTGCTATTGCACCCGCACGAAGCCCGGGTCTTACCTGCACAAAGCCATTCTCGTCTGTGAAGGCGTCGCTGAAGTCTGGGTCCGCACACCGGTTACGCAGCTGGCCTCCAAACAGCAGCACCCCCATCGTGCCAAAGATGGCAAAGTAGAGCGCCATCAACAAGGTCACGTCCACCAGCGCGGGCAGCGAGGATATCATGGACGCCACCACGACCTGGCAGAGAGGTTCGGGGAAAGAAGTGCGGCTCTGAGCAACACTTGCGACCACACATGAGAAGGGGGGGCGCCGCCACTGTTCCGCGGTGCCGCAGGGCTACTCTCAGGAGCGACGGCGCCTAGCCGTTCCTGACGCTGACCAGGAGGCTCAGCAACAGCTCGGGACGTGCACAGCGCCTAACACATGTGCCCTCAAGCAGGCAGGCTGAAATGCACATGCATTAACACTCTCAAGGGCATGTGCGCTGACACACGCACACAAACATTCGCACAATACATTTGTGCACATCTTTTTTTGCACAAACTTGCACACTCACGCACACACACACGCACACGCACAAGCGCACACGCACACGCACGAGCACACACACACGCGCGCACACACACACGCACATGCACGTAGAGGCACACCTTCATCTCCTTCACACGTGTGATAGTGCGCAGGGGGCGGAGGGCTCGGATACCACGCAGGGCTGTGACGTTGGCAAAGCCAGCAATTGAAATGTACCCGGTTCCAATGATGGCCATGTCCAGCAGGTTCCAACCTGGCGCAGGAAGCAACATGCAGAGCAGCATTTGATGGTCTCCTTCTAGCGTGCAAGCAACGCCCAGAGCAGCGTTTGGTTGGGCTGTGAAGGGTAAGAGCCCTGTGCCCCTGCTGAGAAGTACCCAACACTTTTCCCGGGCGCGTGGTAGCACTCCTGGCTGTGCATGCAGAGGGCAGGTATGACGCTCTGCCCTCTTGGCATGCAGGCATGACGCTTTTCCCTCTTGGCATGCAAGGAGGTGCAAGAAACAGGAGTTTGAACTGGTCCTGGCAGAGCGGCTGGTCTTGCTCGTTAGGAGCAAGGAGCGGAGGAGAGGGGGGGTGGCTCCACATTGTGCAGCGCAGGCGTCAGGGAACGGTGCTCATCCCCACGGAATCATGGACACCCTCCTCGGGCCAAGAACGCGACAGCCGGAGTACACCGCCTGACAGGCAGGTGTTCTGTCACAAGGAGGCTGCCAGCTGTCACAAGGAGCTGTCACAAAGAGGCTTCCAGCTGTCACAAGGAGGCTGCCAGCTGTCTCTGATGGAGGCCATGGAGAGTGGGCCCTCTGCTCCCCTGCACACCGCGTACGAAAGCCATGCCAAGCTGCGCCCTGCTGCTGCGCGCGTCCGCGTCAGGCCACAAGGCCAGGCCACGCCTAAGGGCACGCAGGCAAGGGCAGCAAGCACCACACCCCGCTCCTCACCGCTGCGCATGTAGGTGTTGGGCTCCATGATCAGGCCCAGCGCAAAGATCTTGAGGAGCATCTCCAAGGTGAAGAAGCCCTGCAGCCGCGCAGGGGGGGCCGCCCAAGCAGCATGGCACGCATCTGCTTCAGCCAGCTTGCCCCGCTGCGAGCCATACCTGCAGCTTTCGCTTTGCTGGCAGCCGGACATGGGCACATGCTGGAGAGTGGAGCATGAGCAGCGTGATCAGGGCGTGATCAGGGCAGGGCAGCACACTGTCGCCCCAGGGGGCCTGACATCACCATAGCCTGTTCCTGTCCGTGCGTTCATATCTTACATTCAGGTGCTTCCTAGGCAGCTGCTGAGCGGCTGATGCACAGCAGCACTCACCGTGAACACGTAGTCCGCGATTCGCAGCTGGCGACCCCTTCTGGATTCTTGGAAGTCAGGGGCATTGCTGCAGGGAAGAAGTGCTTGAACGTTAGCGCTGTGCACGATGGGTGCTCATTCACGCATGGGCGCAACCACTACCGCAACCACCGCAACCACCACCACCACCACCACAACAACAACAACATCAGCATAACAGCACAGGCTGAAAGATGCGAGCACACGTGACACATGTCAAGAGTTTGAGTGCTGGGGTGCAGCATGCTGCAAGCGGCATAGATCTGGGCAGGACGGAGCCCTGGCGCTGATGTCGGCTGTGCGTTACGTGTGCGGAGCACCAAGCAGCGCAAGCTCTGACGCATTTCACACTCGCGTCCCCTGTCCCATGGACTCTGTTGTTTTGCTCTTCTTGGCATACGGGCTCAACATGCAGACACTAATTGACTTTATTGCCCTGTCCTATCCAGCGACCGCAGTTTCAAACTTGTGCAGCAACTCCCCATAATGCGTCAGTACCATTTCTGACCCAGCATCCCTGCGACTTTGGGGACACTGCACAATAGCCCTGCGGGCCATAACAGAACAATATAGACACAGATGGCAGCAGCTTCCACAAAATCCAGTCATGGGTGCAGTCTGTCCACTGGACTGACCTACGGCGCCCGACACACAGCATGATACATGGCGCAGCATTTCTGACTGCAGGCATCACTACCACGTAATGGAAAGAGGGAAAGAGTTGAGCCGTAAGGCTGCATGGCATCTGACAACCAAGCTTTCAGCTTGCAACATTGCATTGCCAGCAGCGCTACAGTTGCAAGCATACCCTTGCGCTGAACTCAATGCAAGTGCCATGCAAGGCAAGTTTGGGCAGGGTCAAAGAGGAGGGTCAAAGGGGCCCGCCTGTTGTGTGCTGCAACACCAGACAATCTCCGAGTTACCGCGGGAGCCTCCTTCGAAAAGCCTGTGCATGCTCACCTGTCCAGGGCCAGGGTGATACAGTTGGCGGCAATGGCCAGGAGGACCAGCATCTCGAAGATGCGCATGTGGGTCAGCAGCAGCAGCTGCTTCCTGAGCCAGAATCGCTTTGGGATGATCCCCAGGGATCTTTCGCAGTACGCTGCCTCCAGTTGCTGGTCAAGTTAAGTACAGCAAAATGGAAAGTCAGACCGTGCTTGCGCATGCCGTCTTGCACACTCAATTTCACGCAAGCAATGGTAGCTTCAAAAAATAGAGGCAAATCCTTTGGGGGCCTCCCACTCAAGTGCATGGAGACCTTGGAGAGGTGAACACAGGGAGAATTAGGAACTCTGTTGACAAATCCTCTCACCTCGAAGCTCGGCGGGGTGCATGAGGCCTTGAAGAGAAGCACGCACTGTTTCCACGCGTTGCTGAATAGCACGCGGGCAGTGACAGGAGGGGCAATGTCGTCCTCCTCGAACGGGGGAGGTCGCTTCGACACTTCCCCCTTTGCATCTAAGCTCATGTTGCCCAAGTTAAGCTAGATGTTTGCCTGCCAAGGCCGCCTTGCTACGTTGCAAAAGCTTGATTGCATATTGTGCACTAGTGCACTGCAAGCTCTCGTGCCATACGACTAGGTAAACTCAATATAAATGTATCAACAAACATGCATTACTGCACAATAAAAATAGAATTTGGCCGTTTCCCACAGGCAAGGGAAATACGCGTTAATATGCGAATAATCTCATGATTAAAACTTAAAAGGATAACCTGATGGCAAGAAGATGGAGTGGGTCGCTCCCAAACACTTTAGGCCAATGTGGGTCCAGAGATTTTATGCACGTTTCCCCCCTTCCATAGAGGACACATGCTAGTGGTCAAGGAGCATTGGTCAAGGCCTGTGCCCATAGAGAGCAACGGCTGGCAGCCCCAGGCAATATATGGCAAGTGGGACCCCCCTCAACGCATGAGAAGTTTTAGACTGGGCATTCACATGATCTTCTTGTGTGTGGTGGGCAATCAGATTGGTTGCAGTTACCCAGGAATTACATCTGGCACAAACTCAATTTGTTACAAGGCTGTATTCCTTCATTGACTCCGCCGTTCTTTGCGGACCAGCATGCATGCCATTACTGACTTCTTACACCATTCACACTTATCGATGCTAGGACTGGCGTGATTGAAATTCAATGCATGTATAAGTCATTTCCTTCCAGTGTCCCTGCCAAGTGCCCCTAGCAGTACTGGGCACACATACCGCACACAGGCCCACGCCCCCCACAGGCCCCTCTGCAGCACCCTGCAGGCCAGCCTGAAATTCTGCATTGGAGCGCATTGTGTACTCTGTAAGTGAGTGTTTGTGAAGGGCACAAGGCAATCTTGTGTCCCTCTTTGAACTGTATTTTAGTCTGTATTCTGCTTCATGAATTCAGCTGGCCTCTGAAGCTACAGCCAACGACACCTGCAAGAATTGCATGCACGCTGACTCTGTTGCAGCCATGGGTTTCGTGTTCTAAAGTTCTCCATGTTCTTCATGTTCTTCATGTTTCATGTTCTTAAGTTCTACGATGTGTTCTTCATGTTTCATGTTCTTATGTTCTCCAATGTGTTCTTCATGTTTCATGTTCTAAAGTTCTCCATATTCTCCATGTACTTCTCTGAAGAGCATGATCTCTAAGGTGCAATGCAAGACCCTGTTTCTTAGAACATGACTTTAAATGAGGTGTTCCTTCAAATGAAACGGCTGAGGGTGATGGATTTTAACCACTGAGGCATGTTGACAGCCAGTTTGTAGCACAAGTGTTGCATCAAGGGCTGCAGATTGTATGTTCATAATGTGAGCAGCAGCCAGTAGGGAAGTGGCCAAATGTTAGCTCATGGAGGTGCTACAAGATCTTACTCAGCGATCTGCTGACGTTTTCTTGAATGGCTTCTAGAAACAATTTCACTATTCTCTCTGCCCGGAGGAACCTGTATGATGAATGTTGGCAACAATGGAGTATTTGCTGTCACCCCTTGCACCAGAGCTGATTTTATCATCTGGGACACTGTGATTGGTAATGTCACAAGTTCCAAACTTTGGGAACTCACCCCACTGCTTTGATAAGAGAAGACATCCTAGACTTTCAGCTAGGGGTACCCTCAATCTGTGTTGAATACCATAGATCCCCAGCCACTGCACTTACATCCAGCCTAGAGGATCCTTCAACAAGGCATAGCACAAACATTCCAACCTTCTCACCAAGCAAGTGGCGCACATTTAAGGTCTCACCAATGAGTTCCTGAACACAAGGGAGGGGACCAACCTCATGTCAAGCGACAAGTGAGTTACTGCATGCGCCTGCGGGGACTCATGAGCATTCACTCGAGCAAAATCCACCTTACGACCACTTATGAAACGCTGTGAGAGCATGTACCGAAAATAAGTAAAACTATAAATAAATCTCTCACACTCCGCAAGCCACCGCCCCACACCCTCTCTACCTTGATCACCTGTATCACTGAACCTCTCTTGAGCCTTGGTGTAAATGGGCTCAATGAACTCACTAACCGCAATGGAACTCAGGGTCTTTCAACAGCACAGCTCCAGCTCAATCATCCTAAGATATCAGCCAAACGCAAGGTGGCACACAATTGCCTAGCAGCTTTAGTCAATCTCCCTCCTTACATGGATCCCACTGCAACTGTGATCCATAACATTCTCAGAATTAAAAACACTGACTAAAACCCTTTAAGCCAGCCGCAAAATCAACAATGCATACATCAGCAGACTCGTGGACACCCACTCCAGTTGCTCACCTGAACCTTCCTCCACTACTGACTCATGTCCACCTAGCCCACCAACAAGCACCTCGCAAACGCACACAACAAAAGCGTTTCCCCGCTCCCAACCACGCTCCACAACCCACTTTTTGCATTCACTCACTGGACTCCACTTACCCTATCCTCCAATACAACCAACTGCAATTCACACAAGTTCTTTTAACTCTACTCCAAACCAAGACATCTTCCCAAAAACACAGAGCAACAGACAAGCACTTCCTTTCACCCAACACTCGTAAACACCGACCAGATGCTGTGGTGGCAAGAGGTAATCTATAAGCTGATACTGGCCTGCTAGTTTAAGATTTTGCTCCAACTATAGGAAGAACACCACAACCACCGCCTACATAAACAGCCTACTTACTCCGCCATAAACCCACTCCAACACCCCACCCAGTCAACACACCCAGAGTCCAAACGACCAGAGACAAATGAGGAGGAGACTCTTACGCATAGAAATGGACCTTCCCTGCACTTCAATCAAGCCCCTATAACAGAAAAAACAATTTACCAACACGACCTAGATTTCACACACATTGTCTCGTGGAGGATTGTTTTGGACAAAAAAAGGGACACACACTCTTCAGCAGAAAGAGTGCTTCACCCACGCCTTTTATAATAAAAAATCAAGCACCCCCATCTTCAAAATGGCTGGTTTCATGCCTGAGAGCACCCATCCAATAGCTCGGTCTGCACTTGAGTGTGCACACTGCGAGGTTTGCTTCCTCTTATATGGCCTTGAACCTGGAAAAACTGAGCAACCCTTTGATGGTATGTTCATCTGTGACTTCTGCAACCGAACTGACAACTAGCTATGCCCTAAGAACGCTGGCTAACATACCAAAGAACAGAGAGAGGAAGTTGACAAAATTGATAATTAGGCATGCCCGGCCTGTGCTGACCTAACCATGGAACAAAAGCAAAAAAGAAACTATGACTCCTCTGACAACGAGCTTATCAAGGTAACATGGAAGCATACCTGGGAACCAGAAGAACCAAGTTACAAATGGCCCACATGTCAGAAACACATCGTAGATTTTGAGGCACATATGGATGTACCTGACCTCGCTGTGCCCTCAGCTGTTTAAACTATGTGAAACTTTGAGCGACAAGGCTTTGTCTGCAGATTATAGATAACATCTGGAAATACAAATATGACACTCAACTTAGAGAAAAATCAACTGTGGCGTCAATCCCACAAACCACTTAGACGCCTCTGAAAAAAACTCCCATGTACCCTACCCAAAAAGACAAATTGCTCGCTACAACAACTTCTTCACCCCTGTTGCTCCCCGAAATATAAACCTCAGAAATGGCAGGCATCATGACGTGTCAGGAAAATGCAAAGGCATGCTCACTCCAGAAAGTTGTAACATCCTCAACAAAGCATTTCATGACACCAAACTTGATGCAATCCATGGTACCATCATGTCTCCCACTAATAGCGCTACCTGGGCTTTAAGGCCTCCTCTCCTGCTCTGCCATCCATGACAGTGTGACACCCAGAAATAAGATTAAGAACACCTACATACATGTTCTCCCTTCCCATTTTCACTCTGCCAAATGTGCACTAATGACCAGAGGAAAACTGGCCTCCCCTCTTGACCACACCCCTAAGTATCTTAATTGCTGGAGCAAGGCCTCTCGTGACTGAGTTTTTGGAGCATCTCCCAATCCTTCTTCATGCAAATTTTCCGGCTTCTCTGTCTGCCATCCTGTGTATGACAACCAACACATGTATCATGCCCTAAGACATGCTATTCACCCTGCCATAGCAAACAACACTGAATCAGCCACCAGCCACCTTCATGTTTCTTCCTTTCTTCCCCTGAGGGAGGACGGATGACCACCAACCCCTACTCAAAACTTCTCAACGCCTATCCCCATTCATGTTGCACTCTAGGGACTATTTCCTCATCCAAACTTGACTATGCCACCCCCTCCTTCTGCATCAGCAAAGAGATTGTACTCCCTTGCCACAATTGGAGTATGCAAACAGGCTGTCAACATCTCTACCAAGCTGCCACCAACGTTAGCCTCCGAACTATCCTTTTGGAAGTTGGTGGCCCTATTCACAGCCGTTGATAAAGCCTGGTTTCAATCCTCAGAAAGCTACCAAGCTTGCTTTGAAGCTTCATGCTCACTCAGTTCAGTACGTACTGAGCGTGTACGCTTATCATTTGTAAGTTATTAAGTTGTTAGTACCAGACATGCTCTTGAGAATAATCTTGTAACCTTTCATTTAAAGTCAACATGGCATTCTTGAAGAATGGGGTACTGCCAGGCTTATGGGGTGAGGAGGGTGACTGGCTTCTATTATTATTGGTGGAGGGGTCATATAGTGCCTAAGCCCTATTTGGCCCCTCTTCCTTAATTGATGCAGGGAGTGTTTCACTGCCTGCGTACTTTTTTCTGCATGCTTTTGAAAGAAAGAAAGAAAGAAAGACTACGCCAACAAGGTAACCTCTGTTTGCGTGAATTAAGGAAGAACTTTACATCTGGTGCAAGCACCAGGCAAACCTCCACCATGTTTTTGGCTGTATTGGCACAAACTCCTCGACATACATTGTGGTGTTTTTTTAATGCAACAGCGTATATTCTATGACTCAGCAAGTTTGAATGGGATCATCTGGATGAAGGTCTAAGCCCATCTGGTTGAAGGTGTAAACCCATTGTAACTTAATGGGATCATCCCATTAAATGATAGGATGATCCCAGTAATGATGCCTGAAGCATGAATCAATACCATTGCAAATGAAAAACAGCAGCTTCTGGATTTCTCTCACCTTTTTAGTGTTGTCCGAAGACTCAGCACTGTGTGCTGTAGCTATTTAATAGCCCAACAAGTCGTCGTGAGGTTGGTTGCAGTACGGTAGAATTCAGAGAAACATATTCAGAGAAACAGCGCTGGTCTGGCAGGTACAGCTATGTACTGTTGGGCAGTCTTATAGTGTTGCTCGACTGTCCTTACACTTCTTTTCAGTTTTTTAGACTTGCTCCTCCTGTTAGTTTTTTTCAACAGTCGAATATCGAGTGTTGACTATGGCCTTATTCTTGTAAACTTGTAACTTTTATCTTGCACTTAACAGATGCGACTAAGTTTCTTGGACTGCTTCTGGAATGGCTCATATCTGGGTTTTCTTCTCCAAAAAATCCCTATGGAGCACCCAAACAACTGTTCCATTAAAGCAAATGGCGTCCATCTCCTCTACATTGCATGCATTGCCAAAGTGGCCTGCATTCTATTCCCTTCTTCAGGAAGGGATTTGATGATCAAAACTAACATCCTCATGGCTAATCAGACTCCATAGCATTCTTGCTGGCTGCAAGCCCTTATGTCTTCGCCGCCCGGTCCCGTGAGATGCAATTGCTTGCGAGGAGCTGCACCACCGGCTGACTAGACCACCGTCACCAGCACCTCCAACCACTTACATGGCTGGCGCACTGGTGCTTCCACCTGGGAAGGAGCCAGACCCCTAATATCTTACAATAATCATGATGGCGCAAGAGAGGGAGCATCAATACCCCTCCCGTGACAGCATGCGCAACCCACCCGTGACAGCATGCGCATTCTTCAAACCATCTCCTGTGACAGCATGCGCATGTCCAGGCTCTGTCTTGCGTTGATGACTTGCTGATGCACAGGCATCAGCAGTGCCATCAGAAAATCCACCACTGGCTGAACCAGCTCTTGCCTGTCACGGCACGGTGCAGGTACGCTCTTATCAGGAGGATGATGGCGCCCCCCATCAATATCCACGACCCAAGGACAACTATGGGCGCATAGAAGTCGAAGAACCAGGGCCAGGCTTGGAACGGGCCTTGCTCCATGTTCATCGTGAAAAATTGGGCGACGCTGAAGAGCACCTGCATGCCAAGTGGACGGGTTAGCGCAAGAATGCCCATGGACACACTAACGAAAAAGTGTCACAAAAATGGGTACTCGCCCCAATGCAACAGAAAGGGAAGGCTTGGCAGCTTGGCCCACGCATGCCACAAGTGCTGCCTCGTATGGGTGAGCTTCTTATGTGCACATGCCCGCCATAGGTTTGGCTGCATGACCCAGGAGGCGCAAACCGGGGCAGCAGCAACAGCGGCATAACACCTGGCGCCGACGGCTGTTGCCCCCACCCCCCCCATTCAAATCTTAGGCCCATGCAGCCAGCAGGCATGCCAGCCTGCTCACCCCGCACACGGCAGCAACCACGGAGAAGACCAAGTCCCTTGTGAGGAGCACGTTCTGTGTCGCGTCAAGGTGCAGCTGCACCATGTCTTCCGCATCTTCAATGTAGTGTTGGACAGCCTACAGGGTGAGCAGGTGAGGGGCGTGAGCCTTAAGCCATGACACGACCAGCTGTGTTGCCTGACAGCCTTCAATGTAAGTGGGCCATGAGTGGGTCGTGCGTGAGTAGGACGCATGAGTCATGCAGCATGACACGGGATGACTGTTCTTGGAGGTGTCCACAAAGCATGTGAGAAAGGGTTTTAGTATATGCGGCAAGCACATGCTCGCATACGCTTGCTGAACAGACCAAAAGCATGTGTCCAGTCGCCTCCCCTCACGCCCCCTAACCCCCCGGTCCACCCGACTCACACATACATACGTCCCAAGCATGCGCAAGCGACAATGAAGGAAGATGTCGGTCACCTTCACCTCATGCAAGAAGCTGCACACAAGCATGCTGGCACTCAACGCGCACGGCTCTGGGAGCACGAGAGGCGCATGCGGGTGCACGAAAGGTGCATGCCAGAACACAGCAGGCGCATGCCGGAGCAAGACGCTGCAAGGTGGCAACCTCTTGGGCCTCTGCATGGTATGCAAGGCCCTGGCCCGCCATGCCTCTCCAGTTCGCGTGCCTGCCAGGGCCACAAACACCCCAGAGCTGACAAAGCATACAGTCATGCGCCAGGTGCGCAAGCTCCGGCTCTGCAAGCTTCCCACCTTTTGGCCTGTCGCACGCAACGTCCAACTTGGAAGTTTCCAGCATGAATTCTCCTGCATGCAAGCTTCACCCCATCAGTTATGACATGCAAGCTGCTTACCTTGAGCCTGTTGTAGATGACATCCAGCTGCAGGTAGTACGACTCAACAAGCATCTCGACCTGTAGGGGCCAGCAGCCAGATGCGGCAGTGAGGCTGACGATGCCACACAAACACACACACACACGCACGCAAGCACACACACACACACGCAAGCGCGCACACACACACACATACACACACACACCAACCGCAAGCATGCCTGCCTTGGGGCCAAGTAGACAAGAGCCCGGCAGACCAGCGAGCAAAAGGTGCACATCTTCACGGGGAGTGGGCCACTCTGAGTGGCATCAGTTGGGTGCAGCAAAGAAGCCACATCCAAAAATAGGCGTGCTGCTGCTGCTGCTGCTGCTGAGACACGAAGCAAAAGCACGATGCAAGTCTCATTGTAGGCTGCCCAACCAGGAAGCCCCAACCACAGGCATCCCTTTATGCCCTGCATACAGCACTGTGCGCCCTGAGTGCCCTGTACCAGCGACGCCCCACATGCCCAGCACACCACTTTGCAGGTGCAACAGCCTACAGGTGCTATGCCCTGCACCTCCGAGGCACGACGCCCCACACCTTCAACACCCACTCCGCACCTCTCTCACACAGCCCGCACCTGCGACACTGCTTGCTCAAACTCCCCGCTGCTGCTGCTGCTACTGCTGCTGCTGCTGCTGCCACTGGGGTCGCTGTGGCCGCGTACGCTGCCACGCTTCCCTCTGCCGCTCCACCCTCCCGGGCTCCCTGCCACTCGCTGGCCTGCGCCAATGCTCTGTGGCGGCCCCTCCCCGAGCCGCCTCAGGTTCTGCGCGCTTAGGCGCAGGCTCCCTCCCAGGCCACCCCTGCCGCCGCTGCCCGCATGGCCGCCAGCCCCGGCACCTTGGGGATGCAGCGCTCCCGCCGCAAAGGGCGAGGGTGGCGGCGGTGCGGCCGGCGGCGGGAGGGGGGGTTGCGGAGGCAGGTCTGGCAGGTGCTCGCCTGGCACTGCAGGGTCACTGCCTTCGTCGCTGGGGGAGTCTGACGTGGAGCTGAGCGGAAGCTGCGGGGCTGGTGGCGAGCGCCTGCCCGAGCTGGCGGCGGCGCCGATGCCTTGACTGGTGGTGGCAGTGCTGGAGGCGCTTGAGAAGGGGGGCCCTTGGGTGGGGAGCGGCAGCGCCGACTGAGGCAGGTCAAAGCCATGCACAGCCTGGGGCACGCGCCGGGGGCCATCAAGCGCGTCCCCCAGCATGCCAGCACATGCGGCACTGGGCACAGGGGAAGGCTGCTGCTGCTGCTGCTGCCACTGTGTTGAAGGGGCGCTAGCTGCCAAGCCTTGGCACATGCCTATTGGGGCCTCCCGAGGCAATACACGGGGTTCCATCTCTGCTTCCTCCTCCTCCACCTGCATATACACATGTGCGTCGACTAGGGAAGAGCTTGGCCACTCAGGAAAGGCATGCCTTCATCTATCACACCTCCACTGGAGCAGCCCAACCCTGCCTGGGGAACGGCCAGCGCATGTTTGTCGACCATGAGATGCATCCACGATTGAGTATTTGCCTGGTTTTCTACAATGTTTCTGTGCTGTCATTTACAGTCATTTACAAAGGCCGAAAGTATGCAGGACCCTTCTGATGACTGGCTGCATGATGCTTAACCAGCTGCGTGGCATGCAACCCATGCCGAACAACCAGCTGGGAGCAGTGGCATAGACCTTTCCCACTGCAGGCTTTGGAGGACCTCCACCTCCTCAGCCTTGGTCGCGCATTGCAACTCAGCCTTGGTTCCCATAAAATTACGAGTCTTGAGGCCTACCACACCTCAGCTGAGCTCAGCCTCAGGAGAGGATAAGGAATAAGGAAGAGCCGTGCAAGGGGTAAATTCACCCCATGCACCAGTAAGGAAACGGTTCATCATGGGTGCAACCACCGGGAAGCTCCCCCACCGCCTCAACTGAGGAAGTATGAATCATACTAGTACTGCGTGATATCTATTGATGAGCCCTATCGCTCCAATCAGGATGGTATTGAGGCTCACTTTGTGGCATTGCTGTGCAAGGGCATTTTCAATGTAATTTGCTGTTCAGTTGCTCTTGCAAGTTGATGCTCTGGTCGTGCGTGATCACAATATTTGACTTCAACGAGGTAACATCCGCGAAGGGTGAAAAGCCTGAATGTCAATTTGATGGTCATTCTGCAATCTAAATGGCACGTGAAGTAGGGCATCCCAAGATGGGTGTAAAGCATTGTTTTAAGGCTTAAAAGCTGCGCTTTGTCAACACTGCAATGGTCGAGTCAAGGGCAAAATATCCACCACATCATGGCTTTCACCTCTGGCAAAATGTCACAGTGTCACGTCAGCAATGTGCCATGTGCCACTGCCCTGCTTCAGCTTCAAGGGGGAGTTAAGAAATTTAAGGCACCTTGGATACGCCCATTGCGTGCCTCACGTGTGTTTTCTTTACAGGAGCTTTACAGGCTGGCTGAGATGAGCATGTACTGCAAGGCGCAAGTATCAATGACCATGATTAACGATGCCATAAATCAGCAAGACCCACAGTGCATGCAGACACATTCAACCCCTCAAACAGGGTTGTGTGTGGAATCTGGCACATACCACGCACCGCCCTGGTACATGCCAGGGTTGGGCACATAGGTAGGCCAACAGCAAGCACACACATGAGTGCACACACAATTTCACTCCTGCTCATCAACAAAGCACGCCATTGCACTTGAGCACGTGCACGCACACCCAAATACAAACAGAAACACAAGCACTACACAAATACAGAGAGACACACGCACCTTTTCGAGCCGCCGCGCCCCAAGGGCCGGATGGCCTCCCATCGCGTTCACCTCTGCCATCATGCGCGCCGCGGCCTCCTGCACCGCCGCGCGCTGGGCTTCTTTGGCGGTCAGATGCATGCCCCACATATCATTGTCATCATCAAGCAGAGATTTTAGCTGGCTGCACACCTGCACAGAATATGACGCCGCCATCAGGACCCAGATTTCAGGGTGAGGGTGGGGGGTCAAGGTAAAGGTTGAGTGGGGACTTCGATGAGATGCAGGGTTTTGAGGGATGAGCCTGCATATGGTTTATCTTGGGTGTGAGCGCTCAAGTGGAAGGCATGGCAGTCAAAAAGTGGTTAAAGTTCAAAAGCAAGAGAGATGCAGTGCTGCAGTGCTACAGCGCCTGCTGCTGCGGTTAGAGCGCCTGCCACCGGGGGCGTGAAAAACGGCTGCAGCGCTACGGTGCCAGATGCTGAGAGCAGTGTCTCTGGCAAACACCCTTTGGAGTCAGGAATGGGGAGCACAGTGGGATGTATGCCCAAGCCCGCTGAATGAGAACAGCGCGCTTGGCAAGCAGCAGCAGCAGCAGCACAGACAAAACACGTGTGCATGCCGGCATACAGCACAGGTGCGCACTTCCGCAAATGTGTTCACACGATGCAGGCACTTCAGCATGAACACACATGCACGCTGCACGCATGCACGCATGCGCACACACATGCACACACAAGCAAACATACACGCATGTACATGCCCTCTCCCCACGCACCCGCACAGCCTTGGTCGTCAGCTCAGCCAGCTGCTGCTTGGCCACGCGCAGATTCTCCAGAACCGCCACCTCAGCCTTATTCAGCAGCACATCTATCAGCGGCATGGCAGTCGCCTCCAGTTGCGTGCTTGCGAGGGTGAGGCTGCTGCACATCTGCGTGAGCAGCGAAGGGCACGCAGAGGCATGCAGGTTTTGCTGTTATGGTGTGTGTTTATATCACATGGATTATGTGTGTGCATGTGCTGTAGTGCATGCGTGTTTTTTAAGGCGTGGATGCATACACTCATCCTCACCTGATTGAGGCACAGCTCCAGCACTCACAGCCCAAGCATGCGCACTCTTCCTCACCTCATGCAGGCACAGCTCCAGCACCCGGAGCTCAAACGGGAGGGGCTGCGCCTCCATGCTCTGCATCACAGGCATGACGAGCGGCGCCTGCGGCGCCATCTTGGCCTTCCCCTTCTGCTGCTCCTTGCCGAGCCTCTTCGGCAGCACTGCCGCCTCGGGCCGCAGGAGCGGCAGCAGCGGCGGCGGCGGGTCCGCACCAGCGGGCTGGGCGTCGCCAAGGGCAGAGAACACGGCTGTGTGAAAAAGATGGGCTGGACTCGGGTCTCCTGCGGGAGCGGCAGCACCACCACACATACAGGTAGCACCTGGAGCATGCCACGGGGTCAGAGAACATGCAGCAGGCGCGGACTGTGTGTGTGTGTGCCGCTGCAGGGTGCTGCGTATGCATTGATGTGCTGCTGCAGGGTGCTGGCAAGGCCTGTGGGCGCCCGGGTGCTTAATGGGTCCCATGGTCGCCTCGCTGTCTGGGCCAAGTCAAGTGCCGGGCTCACCAGTGGCAAGAGGCTGGCCTGGGGCGTTGGGCCGGGCCCCCTGCGCATGCGCCCGCACCAGGAGCTGCTGCTCCCGCTCCTGCCATGTGTTTGGGACCCCTCCCCCACCACCGCCGCCCCCGCCCGCCGCTGCGAACGCCAGGCGCTGCTGCAGCGCGGCCATGAAGCGTACGGTGGGCGGCTCGGCGGGGTTCACCACGTACGCGGCTTGCGTGGTGATGATGATGCACGCAAAGTCCAGGCTGGCGATGATGGCATCCTCGCGCACCAGGAAGGCTCCACCCAGAGGTGGCTCCTCCAGCAGCCGCAGGTCGCGGCCCTGCGCGCGTGCAAAAGCACATGCGCCCCGAGTCAAGCTGTGCGCCCTGGAAGCAGCGCCTGCTGCGCTGTGGGAGCCTTCATGCAGGCAAGAGCCGCACAGATGACCTGGTCTTGTCTTGCTCCTCGCCCCAGCTGTGTCCATAAAAGAGGATGCAGCCACCAAGGGCGGCAGCATTGCCATGCACACCAGGGGATGCATTGCCATTCAAGTCATACCGTCACTCCTGCCCGCACATGACCTTGGGCCCTTTCCACCACATGCCCGACCTCATTGTGGTCATTGTGGTCAAGGTGCTTTGTCATTGTGGTCATGATGCTTTGTCATTGTGGTCAAGGTGCTTTGCATTGTGGTCATGGTGCTTAGTCATTGTGGTCATGCCTAACCTCAGTGGTGGTCATGGTGCTTTGTCTCCCTCTGCTCATCCCTTGTTCCCTGGGCCCCTCAGGCCTCACGGATGCGCACTCGGCTGTAGACATGAGGGTGACGCCAGCATCATGTGCCTTGCCATCAAGCGGGACAGGGGAGGCTGACCTGAGCGGAGGCGCGGCATGGCTCTGCCACAGCTCCTTGCAGGTTAGAGGGCGGACTCCACGCACGGCCTCAAAAGCACAGCTCTAGGTGCACACTCAAAAGCCGCCTTGTACGACCTCAGGAACCGCCCTCGGCGCGCAAGAAAAGGCGCGCCGTGCATCTTTCACTGTCTTCCGACCACTGCCTGAGCCATCCTACGGTGCTAAGCGCGGCAAAGACCTTGTGCCTTGACTCAGGATGTGCAGTGCACCGCCAGCTGCTGCCTTGCTGTCCCGCTCCCAAAGCCTGCCAGGCACGAGGGAGGCCACCCAAAAAGGGGGTCTGCCTGAGGGCGCCATGCTTGTCTTCGCTGTGAGGAGCACAAGTGAACACTGCCGCTTGGGTACCGAGCACCCCGCTCACAGCAGGCATGCACACCTGGATTCCGAGCTCCATGATGAGCTTGACCCTCCCCTCGTGCAACACGCTGCTGTTGCCCTCGCGGTCGATGCGCACCCACGGTGCGACGAGCGCGCCTGTGCAGGTTGCCAGGCACAAGCAGAAAGGTTGCATGCATGACACAGGATGTGCTTTGGATTCGAGGGTCATGCCTGCAAGGGCGCAGGACACGCGCATGAGCGTGCATGCGCGTGTCCTGTGCGGGCATTGAAACAAAAGGGACAGGTCCCCTCAAGCGAGGCCTGTGCGCAAGAGCGAGAGCGCACGCAGACGTGCACATCCCTTTGGGGTGTGCCCAAGTGCAAACCGCCTGCACAGGGACATACAGGGGGCACACGCAGGGACACCCAGGGCCCAACAGGGGCACACATCTAGTGTCGGGCACACAAACCAGAATCCACCTCCCGCACGCTTGCCATCTGCAGGGGCGCTGGGGGCTTTCAAGGCCTGCATGCCCGCGCTGGCGCATCACCTCACATGCGCGCATTCATGCTCGCCCTTCTCATTCACAACAAAAAGTACAAAAGGGCGCTGCATGGGTGTTATCAAGGCAGGTCCTTGTCACAACCCAATGGGGCGCTGGAGCTCAGGGTATCGGCAACAGAAACTCATCCCAATCCTGGCTGCCGCTGCGCAAGGTGCATCCAGGTCTGCTTACAAATCATTTCACTGGCAGCATGCCTGGGCGAGGATGGTGCAGGCCCCGGGTCTAGTGTCAAACCTGAGACACTCGCTGCTTCCTCCTCATGGTCACTGACGCACACAGTCGTGATGCAGGCAGATTAGACCCACGGGATGGGGTATGCGTGCAGAGCACTGTGATCAAAAAGAATAACCAGCATTTAAGGAGGAAGGCGTGAGCCTTCAGCAATGCTACTTGCCACGATATCGTAACTTGTGGATTCAATTCTCTGCACTTTTTGGCTGTGTGCTATGGAGCCGGCCAGCCCCCTCAAGAATGTGTAACACACATGTACACACACGCTTGCATAGACAAACAAAACACACCTTCGATCGCATCCCCAGGAGTGGAAAAGCCCCTTCATGTACCTGCTGCCTGCTGCGCAGCTCATCAGTGACTGATTAGTCACTGATCATAAGCCCCACTGTGATCGATGACGGGGAAGGGTGCACCACTCACCGGATTTGGGCGCCTTAGGCAGCAGCAGCAGCCACAGCTCCTCCTTTTCACTTTTGTCATCATCTTGCTGGTGGTGGTGAGCATTGCGGCCCTTGTGGTGTTTCAAAGGTAAGCCATGGCTGATAGACCCTGCCAAACCTGCTGGAGGGGGGTGGGTGGCCTGTTGGGACAACAGCCGTACCATGCCTCCAAACTAGGAGGATGGCCTAATCTGCACCACACAAACAGTGAGAGGAGGAGCAAGTGGGTGCACCGCAGGTATGTTGCGCACCTTAAATGCTTGTCAGTGTACCGCAGATGTGCTGGAGAGCCCAAGGGCGAGGAAGTCACCAGATTCCTTATGAACATGAATCTAGATTACTTTCCTCAAGCATAAAATTAGACCAGGTGATGAGGATGAGGATGCAGCAATAATGCAAAGCAATGCCCTAGTGCAGCCAGGGCAGCCAGGGCAGCCGGTGTCTTTTTAACAACTCACTGATAAACAAAGTCAGTGAAGAAAAATGTGCCCTTCGACCTCTTCTGACAAGGCGCTGTCCTAGCTGATGGTCCCACCCAATTGCAAGCCTGCAGTGCAAGCGCTGGCTATCTTGGACCACTCCCCATTTTCCTGCATGATCAAAGTCCAAATGCAATAAATTACACATCACACACATACGCATTCAGATGAGCGTGCTTCGCTGGTGCCCTTGGTCTGTGCACCTTTGTCCATTCCAAAAGCCCTTGACATAAGTATCCATTCCAATTAAAAGCTCTTATTTATGCCGCAATATTCTAGCCTGTACGGCGGCATCTTCCAGGTTCGCATCTTTTCGCATCAACTTCCGAATTGTTAAGTAGAAGTGATATATTTATGGCGTCATATTAACTGGCTGAATTGGAACGCTGACCAAGGTGGCAGGTATACAAAGAGGGGGCCACAGCACAGTCCTAGAGCACTTGCTAGGCCTTGACCTGTAATCAACTGCTAAGCAGATTGGTAATGGACTAGCAGCCTCTGTCTCTGCTTGGCAGTTTTTGGCGCAAGCTGCAGTTTCAGCATGAGCCCACACACCTGTCTTTAGACTCCTGTAGAAGTGCTTACTGTGCGGTTTTAAGTCTAACAATGGCATATAATCACGATTCATGTGAACAACCCTACTGCATGCAGGCGTTGCTGATCCACTGACAGGAGGCCCTGCCTGGGTCGAGGGAGGCATGCTGAGGATGGAAGAGTCTGATGTAGAGGTGGAGACAGGGCTGGAGACAGAGAATGAAGCTGCACCAATGAGGCTGCACCCAGGTGGCAAGCCCGTCCGAAAACCTCGCAAGGCCCGCAAGAAAGGTACCAGTTGGTTTTCACGTCCCTTTGCGAGCCCTACTTCCCAGATTCTGTAAGCATTCCCCAAAATATGGTTGCACAGGTTGGCAAATGCCATGAACAGAAGTGTGAGTGTGTGTGTGGTGTGTGTATGTGTGTGCGCGCGCACGCGTGCGTGTGCGTGCGTGTATTAGAGAGCACATTCACATCCTTGTCGCTTTCAATTCCTCTCTTTGCGTTGCAAACACCAGGCTTGTCCTCACATGGCTACTACTGCAGCAGCAAACCTTGCAGGCATTTTTCAGGCAGTCCCGGCACGTAAGCACGGTGCTGGGTGCAGTTGATCCAGATCTCTTCCAAATAACGCTTCCTCCCAATGGAAGTACCTCCCACATGCACAGGGACCAGATGGGATGTTTGTGGCCACGAAACTCCTTTTTCTCCTTGAGCTTAACTCACTCGAGCAGCAGGCCCTGCAGGGGCCGTGCGTGCGGCCCTGCTCGCGCGTGTTCGACGGGGGAGCTGCCTGCCGTGCGTGTGCAGGTGACAAGAAGCTGCCCGCCGTGACCGCCATGGCGTGGCTGTGCGTGGACGCCAACGGCTCGAGCGCGCTGCTGCAGTCCGACAAGTGGCGCGTGGCAGAGAAGCTGGGCATCCAAGCCCGCGACCTCCGCCTGCTAGACCCCCAGCTGTCCACAACCGCCTCCCCCTGCGCCATCCTATGCCGTGAGCGGTGAGCCCTCGTGCGCCGCGTGCCCTCTGCTGCGATGTGAGCGGAGTATTTGTCCCCCTTTCTTTTCGTGGCCCCCGTGGGATGGGGAGGGCAAGTCGCCTCAATGCCAGAGTCCCTAAACTATTTGACAGAGGCACCTGCGACCCACCGAGCGCCAGCGAGCACTGAGGGCAGGCACACACGCTCATACTGCAGGCAGGTACACGAGCGCATATTGAGGACCAGTACACAAGCTTGTACTGTGGACAGGATCACCGGAACGTAGTAAGGGCAGGCATGAAAGCTCATACTGCAGGCAGGTAAACAAACGTGTATTGAGGACCGGTACATACTGTGGACAGGATCACCAGCGCTTGTTGAGGACCGGTACAGAAGCATGTGTTTTGTACTATGAGCTTGTGTTTTGTACTGAGGCCTGTTCTTGAACATGCCTGATCAGGCCACTTGTCAGCAGCAAATATGACAGCAAAAGTAGCGGGTAATTGGTCCGTTTCTGGGCCAGTCCATTTATTATGGAATCACAACGGCGTGTCATAAGGCAATGCTGGCTGGACAGCGCAGTTCCCGCGCGCCCGGCCGGTGGTCTCGGCTTGGCGAACGGTGCACTCAGGCACCGTGTCCCCGGCCCCTAGGAGCCGCGCTGCACCCCATCCCGCGCCCCGCGAGTGTGATTTGTGGTGCCTGGTGTGTTTGTGTTGGCGTTTGTGTGACAGTGGCGAGCGC
>LFIK01001207.1_pt1 | contig 20244 bp, 24 predicted proteins | sample 643401 | NCBI WGS metagenome assembly LFIK01 (sample SAMN03777447, study PRJNA286221) | soda lake metagenome | biome: soda lake; feature: Kulunda steppe; material: water; isolation source: sample T5-Br brine of Lake Tanatar-5 | place: Russia: Kulunda steppe | collected 2010-07
CGGTGCGTTCGCCCCGTGTGTCGAGTCCAGCGACGACAAACGCATTCCGGCGGCGTCGGTCACGACCTCGATCGCCCGGCGCTCCGGCTCGTTGAACCGACCGACGTCCGTGCTGGTGAACTCGGCGACAGCGTGGACGGTCCCGTGATAGCTTAGTGGAGATGCGAGCGATTCTCGGTAGCCGAACTGGAGCAACCGGCTGACATACTCGCCGTGGCCGTTCGGGGGCGCCCGCCTGTCCACGACACGCTGCTGCTCGTTTTGTGAGGCGGCGGCGACTGCGGGAAACGGCTCCTCGCTCGTTTCGTACAGCTTTGCCGGCCCGCCCGGCTCAGACACCGAAAGCGGATCGACCCGCTCGGTCACGGGGTCGTACGTGCCGACGAGCGCGTACTCCGCTACTCGGTCACCGAAGTCGATGACTGCATCGCGCACCGCCGCCGCTGTGTCGGCCGCCACGAGGGTTTCGACGGCCTCGGCTACCGCCGCCCACAGGTTTCGATACCGATCTGCCTGCTGTTCCGTACGCGCAACGTCACCCGAGAGGCCCTCTATTGATGTCTGCTGATGTATCTGTGTGAGCGCCGCCGAAACCTGTTGGCTCACCGCCCGAATGAACGACTCCAGCGTCTCGTCGGGTTCCTCGACGATCACGCTCAGGAGGCTTGCGTCATCGAGCTGTGTGACGAGCGCGTGCTTTTCGCCCGCCACGGTCGAGTCGAGAACGGCATCGCCGTCGAGCCAGTATGTGCCGGGTTCGTTGAACGCTCCCCAGAGGTCCGTTTCGCCCGGCGGGATCCGCTGTCGACTCGCTGTTTCGGACTCGTCACCCGCCGTCGCGATCCGCACCAGCGCTCCGTCTGGCGTGTCGCGGTTGTATACGCCAATCTCGTCGGCTGTCACGACGTCGGCGATCGCCTCGACACACGCATCGAACGCGTCCGCTGGATCCGTTACTTGGAACACACGATTGCTCACGGCGTACAGGTTCGTCAACCGGCGCTGTCGGTCGATCTCGTCGCGTGCGTCGGTGAGATCGGTGATGTCGTTGGCGACACCGAGTATCGCATCGTCGTCACTGTCGAGCGGGGTAAACGGTATCTTCCACGTTTCCAATACGCGTTCCGTACCCGTGGCGTCGGTAAGTGTCTCTTCGGCACGATACAGCGGGTCGCCAGTCTCGATCACCCGTTGATCGTCTTCAGTGAACGCGTCCACCTCGTCCGGGTCGGCCGTGAAGTCGGCGTCGGTCGAGCCGATCAAGTCCGTCACTGTAGTGCCGTACGCCTCCGCGACCGCCTCGTTTGCAAGCAGAAACTCTCCATCGGTGTTCTTCGCAAAGATGAGCTGCGGGACCGCGTTGATGATTCGTTCGAGCTGATCTCGTTCGGCCTCGATTCGATCACGCGCCTCGCGCAGTTGCCGTCTCTGTGCGGCGAGCTGTATCGCTGTACTGAGATATTGGGTAATGATCAAGACGAGTTCGCGCTCGCTCTCGTCCAAACCAGCCGTGTCTGGCGCTCCCACAATAAACACGCCGTCATCTCCAACGGGAACGATGAATTCGGCACCGATTGGCGTCTTACGGTTGTGGGCGTGAGCCTCCGCGGCAACATCCGGATAGTATGCGGGCGTGCCGGTATCAAACGCTTTCCACGCGAGCGACTCGCCCGGCCGGAATTCCGGTACCTCATCGACGATCGACTGCCCCGCGCTGGAGACAGCAACTGGAACGAGCGCGTCAGTCACCGTCTGCTCGGAGGCGGTAGCAGCAGTCGTCTCCGTCTCAACGGTTTTACACGCCCAATAGCCGGAGAACGGTCGGTCGATAATTTCCGTCACCCCCTCGATCGCGGTCTCGATCACCGCTTCGTACTCGTTCGCCATCATCATCTCTTCAGCGAGCGAACGCGTCTCCTCGAGTCGACGAAGCCGGCGTTCCCGCTCGGTGAGATCGATATTCACACAGGCTATTCCGCCGTCGGGAAGCCGCGCAAGCGACACTTGCTGCGTGATAGAACTCCCGTCGCGTTTGACGCCGACCAGTTCACCGTCCCACGACCCCGTCTTTTCGACGATCGGAAGTATTTCCGCTTCGATCCGCTTGATGACGTCGTTCGTGTACACTTGTCGCCACGTGTCGCCGCGTAGCTCATCGGGGTCCTCGTACCCGAACATCGTGACGTGCGCGTCGTTGAGATACGTGTACTCACCGTCATCGTTCAGGAGCGCGATACCGGACGTCGTCAGATCCATCGCGGTCGCCTGGCGTTCGAGCCGGTCGAGATACGCCATGCGCTCGCTTGCGTCCTGAAAGACGCCGAGTACGTACTCGGTGCCACCGTGTGTAATCGTCGTCGATGTTGCGTCAACGGGGACTGTCGATCCGTCTGCACGAAGGATCGTTACTGGATCGTCGACTTCTGCAATTGCGTGTTGCTGCTGGCCTTTCTGAACTGCCTCGAATCCTTCGCGATGACGGGTCTCGGTCTCCGGGGGGTGCAGTTCCGTCTGGTGCATCCCGATAAGCGACGACCGGTCGCGGCCGAACAGATCGGTCGCAGCCTCGTTGACTGCCACGACGGTCCCCGTGTCGGCCTCTGCGACGAGGATCGGTGATGGCGCCTCGATCGCCAACCGCGCAAGGAACGTATCAGCGTCGCGGTCAGGCGAGGTGGGTTCCGGACTCATCTTGATATGTAAATTACTACTCTGAATCGACTTGAGGGTGTCGCCGCGATGGCATACGATCAGGTTTCACGGCGGAAAAGCGAAAAATTCCTGCGTCAATAGACGCCATGATATTCAGGATTAGCGAGTAGATGCCTATTGCAACCACTGAACAGATACTTTATTGAGAATTCGTGGAGACTCTCCCCACGACTTTTCGCACATGGTATGAGAATTGGATAGAAGGCACGCATCAAATCTATCCTCCGAGATTATGACTTCTCAAGGCCGAGCTCTTCCTCGATAGACGACTCTCCCAGCGCTGCCCGAACTGCCGCCGGGTAGAACTCCTCGTTCTTCGGCATGTCCTCGCCGTGTTGTCGTCGCCACTTGACGTTCAGTTCCGAGTAGCGTAGTTGTAGGTCGTCAACAAGCGTCTCTGGGAGGTACATGTTCACGTTCTTTCGCTCTCGGACAGTCCCGCTGCTCTCTCTGTTCTTCTCGCTCTCTGCGTTCATTTTGCTCTTTGACATCTTTGTGGTTTCTGGTCTCTTTGAGGTCTTTGAGTCCTTTGATGTATTTGCTGTGTTTGATGTCTCTTCTGTCTCTGAGGTCGACAGATCGTCTTCGGGGACGGCATCGTCATGATTGTCGTCATCGTGGTCGTAGCGGTCGTCCCAAGGGTTCCGATCGCGCTTCTCATCACTGTCAGTCATCAGCATAGTCCTCCAAGTGCTCAGCGACATCGAGGTACACCTCTTCCATGTCGCAGTCCTCCTCGTGTTCGAAGATGGAGACGCCGGCGTTCCACGCCCGTTGTAGCGCGACGCGCTTTCTGATCTCAAAGACCTCACAGTTCTCTCTGTCCTCAAAGATGTCTTTGAACCACTCCATCATCTCCTCGGCCTCGCCGTCGACGCCGACTTCGTTCGCGACGAGTCCAACCTCGTCGACATCGCCGAATGCGGACTCGATCGACCGCAACTGCTTGAACAGGAGCTCGATTGCGCGGATGCTCGTCGACTTCGCCTGCGCGGGGATCAGGACGTTCCCCGTCGCGACGATTGCGTTGTCGGTGAGCACACCGAGGTTCGGGGGACAGTCAACGAGGATGTAGTCCCAGCGCTGATCGGCGTCGCTCTCGTTGAAAAGGATGTCAAGGCGCTCCTCACGCTTCATCACGTTCGCGAGCTCATCCTCGGCGTTGATCATCCGCTCGTGACTGGGAACGACGTCGACCTCTTGGTGCTCGACGGCTAGCTGTTCGAGGTCGCCCATCCGGTCGAGATCAGGGAGGACGTCGAACAGCGAGTCACGATCTGGATCGTCGTACAGATCCTCGAAGCCGAGCCCCTCAGTGGCATGTCCCTGTGGGTCGAGGTCGATGACAAGAACATCATGGCCGCGCTGGTTTAGTGCGCCGGCGACGTTCAGTGTCGTGGTTGTCTTCCCGGCACCGCCTTTCTGGTTGGTAACTCCGAGTCTCATACGTGTCTTTGTCCTCAAAGAGAGCAAAGATATCGGAGAGGCATAAGAGTGCGTCAGACACTCATAGAATGTTGGGGGTCACAGACAAGTCAGATCTTCGAACGGGTACCTACGCGGAACCGTCGCGGAACCGTTCGATCGGGATATCGGAGACGTCGTCATAATCGTCATCACCACCAACTAAGAGCGTCGCGCCGACATGTTCAGCTGTTGCCAGCGCGAACGAGTCGCCAAGCGCAGGATTATACCTGAGCGTATACTCCGAGGCGTCCATCCAAGTATCGCCGACATCTACCGTTTTGATACCGAGATCGGTCAGCCAGTCGAGATACTCGTCGGCTGTGTCGCGGTCGTACTTCCGGGCGATTGTGTACCGGATCTCAGCGAGATTCACGTAGCTGGCGTAGCCGATGGTGTCCTCGACTGCGACCGCGTCGAGATACTCTTCTACAACCTCGCTGCCTGGTTCATCGTCGGCGTGTGCTATCAGTGGCTCGGCGTCGAAGACAACGCGGTCAGGAACCGACATTACTCTTCAGTTGAGAACTGCGAGTCGCGTTCTTTCCGGTCCTGGTCGCGTTTCTCTTTGAGGATCTCGGACGCAGGTGTGTCCGTACTCGCTTCGCTACGGGCGGCAAAGCCGCGCATCTCGCTCGGTGAGCGGACCTGTTCAACGATCACCTCTCCATCTTCGGTTTCCCGGAACAACACCTTCCCAGGCGCTTCGATCCCGAGCTTCTCGCGGAACCGTTTTGGGATGGTCGCCTGGCCGTGCTTAGTGACGGCGACAATCTCTTTTTCAGAGTTACTTGACTGATCTGTCTTACTCATAGTTCATAATTATATCTCGATCATAATTAAATTTTCTTCTTATTGACAAACAGTTGTTGCTCCTCTGTCGGGTGTTTGGTCGAGTTCGAAGTGTAGTTCGGCTTTTGAGGGACACGAAATACTAGAGTCAAACAGTCCTCGAACATAGCGGTTCGATCACCCGTCGTGGTCAATATACTCGGCCTCCCATTTAGTCCGAGCTTCGATCTCTCTAGTACCCCGGCGAGTAGTGCTGTACTCGTTGGTCCGTCGGTCCCGCTGACTTTTTTCGATGCGCTCATGCGTAGAAGATTGTTGATGGCTTGCCTTCTTGCGGTGTGAAGAATTTGTCTTCGGTTCGAGGATGGTCTTGCAAACCTATCTCTGTTGAGTTTAGCACTCATTTCGAGTTCGACTGAGCTGTATCAACGATCTCCGCCAGAAGAGCGTAACAGAATAATACTTCCTGTTATAAACTGTGAATTTAATGATATTGAATAGTACGATACCTATTACCATATTTGGATGTATCGATAGTAGTTCCATGAGAAAGTCAGAGGAACTCTTTATGACTATCACTGAGGCTGTTTCCGACGCGCTGAACACGCCGATGGAACAGTTGCCCCCACTCTCTCAGTCAATTGATCTTGATGGATTAGCGGAAATTGTTACAGAGAATCGATCCCATGATGTGACGGTTACATTTTCTTACGCTGGTCACAGAGTTCTCGTTCACTCAGACGACACCGTCTATGTTCGCCCGATCCAGAATGACAACACAGATCGATTGAACACGGTGTACTTTGACAAGGAGCAACCACGCAGAGGACACAGCTAATTACTGTCACCCCTGACCGACCACTCCCTCCGTAGACTGTCCTCGGATTCTCAAAAACGAGAACTCGGCGCGAGGTACTAAATATGGTATCATACAGCAGAAATATATGGAATTGGAAGATGCAGAATCGCCACTTCGGCGGTACATAGAGAACACGCCAAATGGAAAGGAGATTCCTGACGAGACGTTCAGACGGCGGCACATCGGTGTGTTGGCTTTCACGCTCGCGTTGCTTCCGTTTGTCTTCGGAGTGAGTCGGATGGTGGGCGCGGAGTCGATCACTGGTGCGGAATTGCCGGTCATCCCAATGCTACACTCCGTGGTCGGCACTGGTATCGTGTTGGGATTGGTAGTGATAGCTGCAATTCCGGTACTTCCCCGCCGAATTAGAGCGGCGACAGGCGCGGTCGCGTTCATGGTACAGGGGTCGGTGTTAGCGTACTTTACTGGCGGATTCATCGAAGCACACTTTCTCTACTTTGTTGGAGTCGGGGTTGTTGCACTGTATGAAGATTGGGTACCGTTTGCGATCACGATTGGCTACGTTGCCCTCCAACACAGCGTCTTCGGGCTCATCGAGTGGTTCACAGTGTATAACCATCCGGCAGCGATGGCTAACCCGGTCATCTGGGGTGGAGTACACGCTGTTGGGGTGCTGATGCTTGCGGGGACAATCACGTTCCTCTGGCAGTCTCTCGCAATTCAGCGACAACAGGCCCGCGAGAAGGTCCAAGAGAAACTGGAAGAAGCAAAAGAAGCGAGAGATCGCGCAAAGGATAAGGAAGAAGAGGCGGCCGAACAACGCGAGGAGATGCAGGAACTTAACGCGGAACTTGAACAGGCCGCTGCCGACTACCAGTCGGTCATGGTTGAGTGTGCAGCCGGTGATTTCACCCAGCGACTCGATACCGACGTGAGCAACGAGGCAATGGCTGAAATAGCCACCACGTTCAACGACATGGTGGAAGATCTTGAGCTGACGTTCGCGCAGATCCAAAATTTCGCAGATGAGGTCGCCTCTGCGAGTGAAGACGTGAGTGCATCGACTGCAGAGACGCAGCGTGCGAGCGAGCAAGTCGCGGACTCTATCCAAGCGATTGCAGCAGACGCGGATACACAGCACGGGCAGAGCCGAGAGGCATCGAACGAGATGCAAAATCTCTCTGGGACGGTCGAAGAAGTTGCGTCCTCAGCAGACGAAGTTGCTACAGCCTCTCAGAATGCGGTTAAACTCAGTAATAACGGGCAAGAAGCCGCGTCAGAGGCAATTGATGAGATGGAAGAGATTGAGTCCCAGTCTGAACAGACAGTCGATCAGGTCAACACGCTCGCAAGTGAGCTTGATGAAATCGGAGAAGTTGTGGAGTTGATCGAGGATATTGCTGAGCAGACGAATTTGCTTGCGCTGAATGCCTCGATAGAAGCGGCTCGCGCTGGTGAGGCGGGATCCGGGTTCGCCGTGGTGGCGGACGAAGTGAAGGGGCTTGCAGAGGAGACTGCGGAGGCTGCTGATGATGTTACCGAGCGGATAGAGCGTGTTCAATCTAACTCCGATGAGACCGTTGACGATATGGTGTCTATGCAGGACCGGGTTCGTTCGGGCGCTGACACGGTTGAGTCGGCCCTCGCTGCTCTCGATGAGATCACGACCACCGTCGAAGGGGTGAATGATGGTATCCAAGAGATCAGCGACGCAACAGACAGTCAAGCCGCCTCTACAGAGGAAGTCGTAACCATCGTTGAGGAGGTCGCCAACGCGGCAAATGAAGTGAACAGCGAGTCCGATAATGTCTCAGCAGCAGCCGAAGAACAAACTTCATCACTTGCGGAGGTCTCTCAGAACGCAGACAACCTCAAAGAGCGAGCAGGGAAGCTTCAAGACCGCCTCAGCGGGTTCACCATTGATGTGGACCCTCAACGGGGTAGTGCTGCAACGGGCGAACAGGTAGGGCTTCAAGCTGGTAGTTCGCTCGCGGCAGTGGGTGACGGTGGCAGCATGGAGTGATGCTCAGCTACTGAACGCCCTGCGGGCGTTCCCGGCACTCATGTGTGTGTTGAGGGATGAGTGAGGTTTGAAACAGTTGGTACAGCCGCTCTCCCCACCCCCGCTAGTGTATGTTCTAGCTCCTGTGTAGAACTGCGGAAAACGATCGATCGCCGATGTGAGTTATGTGAACGGTCGCTGCGGCCGCCAGCACCTGCCGGCAAGCTGTCTCGACCATATCTCTGCTACGTAGTGCTGCACTCCGACATTCTGGTTTTCGTGTACTGTCGCCTACAACAGTTCCCAGCGTCATGGCCCTTCTCAATACCTGACGGAGCGTATGTTGACGGTTCGACGAGATGTCAGCGTCACAACGACATCACCCCACTGGAATTGTAGTTCACCTGCCGACGGTGGGTACAAGAGAAAATTGGTGATCAGTGTGTCCTCAATCGCGTCGCTTAATACTGGAAGATCGTTCGGATCGACGTGCTGATAATCACCGACTTTTCTATGATAAAGTCTATAGGTGTCCCATGTAAATCGCGGTCATACTGTTCTTTAGACCCGTTTATCATGCATATTAAATGTCTCCAAACATAGTGAAGATATCGGCTGCTTCGGATACAGCCGATGGATCAATTGAGATATATTATCACTCTGACTCATTACTACCTTCGTCAGGAGATTCTGAAGACGGGTCGACATCAGTGGTATCGGTTCTTTCGACCGGAAGATACACGTAGTGGACTGTGTCATCGAGCACGTAGAATCCCTTCCGATCGTCGTCTTCCAGAACGCGTTCGTTGGTATCGATCGCGATATCCACGAGATCCCCAAGCGAGTCAACAGGGATAGCGATTGTTTCTAGCGCCTCGCTGGGGACTGATACAGTACTGATCCAATCTTCTGCCTCGTCTCGCTCGGAAGTATCTATCGTATTCAGATCGTCTTCCGTTGGAGTAAGCCGACCAGTCCGATTCAGTCCGAGAAGGCCAATCATGCCGGCTATTGATGTGAAAAGCACCCCGAACGATCCGTACCTCAGAAGAGGTCCGTGCGTGCCTTCGGAGTCGACAGTTTCCGTCCGCTCGTAGCGTTCCTGAACGCCCTCATCGGCTTGGACGCTAAATGACCCGCTACTTGGCTCGACAAGAATCGAATCGACGTGTCGGGTCCGGACTTCCTCACCGTTGACCGTACCGCTGACTGACGTATCGAAGACTATCCGAATCTCCGTGGTTCCAAGGGTAGCCCCGAGACTTGCTTCAGTTTGTTCGAGCTCCTCGACAACATCGGACACGTTCAGCTCTGTCGTCGTCGTCGCCGTTTCACCGGGAGCAAGCCCCTCCACGCGAGAATGATCGATAGGATCAGACCGTTGCCAATAGACGTTCCCCTCAGGATCGACGGAGCGCAATCGGACGCGGACCGCAGTTTCGACGGTCAGGTCCCCGTCGTCGCTCGCAGCGTAGCTGTAATCGTGTCGTCCCTCCAGTATTGGTGACACTCGCGAGAAATACACAGGACGGTCGAGAAGTGTCTGGTCTTGCTCGAACACGAGGTTCGGTTCCGTTACTCTGGCTTGATGGCCAAGTGTCGTCTCTTCTGACCACGCTGCGACGACGACCTCTTCACGTTCGATTGGCGGGTTTGTATGCGTGTGATACGCGGCGGCCGCGCCAGCACTACTCGTAAGGACGAGTACGACGATATTGATCTCTCGGTAGTTATGCTCAATTGCGACGGCCTGACATCGAGCTATCAGATCGCGACCCGCTTAGTCAACGAGTTCCGGGACGATACCGATCAGATCAGCACGACTGGGTATCCGCGAGCCGCTGTCTATGATATGCTCTGGAACGAGTTAGACTAATGGGGGGACAATTCTGATCGTCCTTGACGAAGTCGATCACATCGAGGATGACTCCATCCTCTATCAGTTGCCGCGAGCTCGGGCGAATGGCAACCTCGAGACAGCCAAGACTGGGATTATTGGTATCTCAAACGACTTTTCATTTCGTGAGGACCTCTCCCCGAAGGTACGATCTTCACTGTGTGAGGAGGAGATCCACTTTCCTGCTTATGACGCCACAGAACTACAGCAGATTCTCCAGCAACGAGCTGATGTCGCGTTTCACGAGAGCGTTCTTGAGGAAGGCGTCATCCGCCTCTGTGCTGCCTACGGGGCAAAGGATGCCGGCGACGCTAGGCAATCACTCGACCTATTAATGAAAGCAGGAGATATCGCTCGCGATGACTCTGCCGAACACGTCATCGATGAACACGTTCGTCAGGGCCGGACATCACTCGAACGGGGAGAATTCGTGAAGGAATTGGGGGCCTCACCCAGCATGGACACCTCGTGTTGTATGCCGTGTTGACGCTCGATCAGCAGGGAAAGACTCCGGTTCGCTCGCGGGATGTTCGACCCAGATATACGAGTATGGCCGAGCGGGCAGGGATCAACCCGCTCGTTACACGCCGGATGCGTGATCATCTTAGCGAACTCATTATGCTCGGGATTCTTGACGTCACCGAACGCAATGAGGGTCGCCGCGGTGGAACCTACCGCGAGTATTCCGTGTCAATGGATCTCAGGCGTTGAGGATCGTATTTCGCCTGGGAAGTCCGTGATCGTCCCGTGCTGCTCGTCGATCCGGTCAATCTCGATATCGATGCCGTGCGTATCATACAACGTTCGAAAGAGCCGTAGCGTATGGTCGTGCCATTCTCGGACGTCCGCATCAGCGTAGTAGCGGAGAATCATGTGTCCTGCTCGGTGTTTTCTGCGGCCGCGATGCGGTCCGAGAGGCTTTGGGCGAGCCACTCGTTGGCGAGTTCGCTCGCATAATCGACCATCTCTTGATGGCTCATCCCCTCGGTTCCGAAGGATTTGTAAACGTGCCATTGTTCCGCACTTGGATCAAAGACAATTACATGTGTCTTCGCTTTCATATCCAGCAGGAACGCTTCGATCGTGCCAGGAGACGATCCGCGAGGCGGCCCGGGCGTACAGCGAGGCCGACCGCGCCGCGGTCATCACGGGAATGGGGACGAGCCAGCACCGCTGCGGCACCGACAACGTTCACGCCCTGCTCAACCTCGCGCTGTTGACCGGGAACGTCGGTCGGCCGGGGACCGGCGTGAACCCCCTACGCGGCCAGAACAACGTGCAGGGCGCCAGCGACGTCGGCGGGCTCCCGGGCGTGCTCCCCGGGTACGAGTCCGTGACGGACCCGGACGCCCGCGAGCGCGTTGCCGCGGAGTGGGGCGTCAAGCCGCCCGCCGATCCCGGGCTCACCGAGGTCGAGGCGACGCACCGGTTCGGCGACGAGGTGCGCGCAGCGGTCGTCTTCGGCGAGAACCCGGCGGTCACCGAGCCCAACGCGAGCACGGTCGCGTCGGCGTTCGAGGCGCTCAACTTCTGCGTTGTCATCGACCTGTTCGAGACGGCGACTGCGGCCCACGCCGACGTGGTCCTCCCGGGGAGCGCGTGGGCAGGGAAGGCCGGCACCATCACGAACACCTACCGCCGCGTAATGCGGATGCGCCCTAACGCCGACCTGCCGGGAGACGCCCGGCGCGATCTCGAGGTCCTGTCTGCGCTCGGGCGGCGGCTGACCGACCGGCCCGACACGTTCGACTACGACGGACCGGAAGCGGTCTTCGACGAGCTCGCGCGCGTCGCCCCCATCTACGAGGGGATGAGCTACAGGGGGATCGGCGACGCTACCAGCGCTGGCTGTTCTCGGCCGCGGACGACGCCGGGACGGACGTGTTACACACGGAGAAGTTCCTGACCGGCGAGCGCACCGCGCCCCTCGCCGTTATCGATCCGGTGCCGCCCGCGGACGACCTCAACGCCGGCGAGCTGACGCTGACGACCGGCCGCGTACTCCAGCACTTCAACAGCGGGGCGCTCAGCCGGCGGTCGGACCGGCTGATGGCGATCCGCGGCGAGGACGCGCTTCAGATCCACCCTGACGACGCGGCCGACCGCGGGATCGAGGACGGCGCTCCGGTAACGGTCTCGAACGAGCGCGGGACCGTCGAGGTCACCGCCGAAGTCACCCCCACGGTCCGCGAGGGAGTGACGTTCTGTACGTTCCACTACGTGGAGCCGCTTGCGAACGCATTGACGGGCGACGCGCTCGATCCGGACGCGGGGATTCTCGAATTCAAGCACTCGGCGGTCGCCGTCGAGCCGGTCGCCGAGGGCGACGCGGCCGGCGCCGACCCAACGGGCGTCGTCACCGCCCGATCGGCGTTCATCTCCGATATGACCGCTGACGCTCCACTATCACTCTTGAGAGACGGGTGTCACCTCTTATGTAATGGAAAAGCGGATCGCTCCACATGGCGACATTTGGAGAGTACGGGCGGGGCGACTTCGGGCAGGGCGGTTTAAATGACGGACTCGACGTTTCCGGGCTGGTCGACGAGATCGGACTCGACGGCGACGAGATTGCGTGGCGAAAGGATTTCGTCGGATTCGACGAGGAGGACGAGCGTCGGTTGAGCCGGTACGAGGACGCCTTCGCGGAGAACGCCGAGCAGATCGCCGACGACTTCTACGACAACCTCACAGGTCACCAGCAGACCGTCGACGTGATCAGCCGCTCCGACAAGGGGCTCGAACAGCTCAAGCGGACGCAGTCGGCGTATCTCGTAACGCTCGCCGAGGGTGACTACGGATCGGAGTACTTCGAGGACCGTGCGCGGATCGGGAAGATCCACGACATCCTGGAGATGCCGATGAAACACTACCTCGGCCAGTACGGCGTGTACTACGACCTCATCCTTCCGATTATCGGCGACCGACTCACCGACTCGCTCACGGACCGGCTGGCCGACGAGGGCGCCGGTGAGGGAATCGGCGACGCGGTCGAGGCGGCCGTCGAAGAAGAGGTCGACGACGCGATCGAGGACCTGCTCTCTATCCTCCGGATCATCAACCTCGACATGCAGGTCGTCACGGACACGTACATCCACTCGTACAGCGAGAAGCTCTCCGACGAAGTCGAGCGGAACAAGCGGCTGATGGCGGATGTGGAAGACGAAGTTCGGGAACCGATCGGCGACCTCCGCGAGTCGGCGGCGGACGTCGCGGACAGCGCCGCCGAAGTCGGTGACGCGTCGGAAGAGCAGTCGCAGCGGGTCAACGAGATATCCTCGGAGGTGGCGAACCTCTCGGCGACGGTCGAGGAGGTGGCGTCGACCGCCGACGAGGTGGAGCGCACGAGCAGCCGGGCGGAAGCGATGGCCGACGACGGGCGGGAGGCGGCCGACGACGCCGCGGTTGCCATGGACGATATCGGTGACGCCGTCGACGAGGTGGCCGACGACGTCGAGGCGCTCCAAGACCGCGTCGAGGAGATCGACGGGTTCGTCGACGCGATCAACGGGATCGCCGACCAGACCAACCTGCTCGCGCTGAACGCCTCGATTGAGGCCGCTCGGGCCGGCGACGCCGGTTCCGGGTTCGGCGTCGTCGCCGACGAGATCAAATCGCTCGCGGAGGAGTCTCAGCAACACGCGAGCGACATCGAGTCGATGGTGGGCGGGATCCAGACCGACACCGAGGACACCGTCGAGAGCCTCTCGGAGACGACGGAGCGGGTCGACGAGGGGAGCGAGCGCGTCGCCGACGCTACGGAGAACCTCACTGCCATCGCCGAGGCGGTGACGGAGACGGCGGACGGTATCGGCGAGGTCTCGGACGTGACCGACGAACAGGCCGCCGCCGCCGAGGAGATCGCCGCCACGGTCGACGGGGTGGTCGATCAGTCGAACCGCATCACTGAGAAGATGCAGGAGCTGGCGGCCGAAAGCGAGCACCAGTCCGAGGCGGTCGAAACGGTGGAGCAGACCGTGCGCCGGCTGGCTGGAAGCGATCGGGACGACGCCGGATCGGTCGCCGTGTCTCGCACGGACGGCGGGACGGTCAAGAGCGGGACCGACGGCGGAAGGGTGGGGACGGACGGCGATCGGTCGGTTCCGGCGGGACTCCCGGAGGGAATGCCGTCGTTCGTGATCGATCGGCTCTCCGACGAGGAGCTGCAAGCGATCGCAGACGGAGAGATGGAGATGGACGATCTGTGCTGACCGAATCGCCCTGATCGAATCGCTCTGACCGGATCTCCGGCAGTCTGTCACCCGCCGTCCAGAGTCAGGGCGCGAAATACGCGTCCGGACCTCGGATCCCGGTGAGTTCGCGAAGCGGACGGGCGCCACACCGTCCGCAGACGTCCGGTTCCGCGGGGTCGTCGGGGAGCGCGAACACCGTTTCGCAGGCGTCGCAGGCGGCGTATCGGAGCGCAAGTCCCGGCGAGTCAATCATGAATGTGACACGCGGCCGACGCACATGAATCCCGCTCCGGACTATGGCGAGTGAATCTCGATCCGAACGGTGGCGAGGACCGCTGGGCGCGCAACCCCTAAGCCGCGAGCGATCGCACTATCGATCGAGTCGTCCGTACGGGCGCCAGTCATTCGTCTTTAGCTAAGACTCACACCTCGGTTGTGTAGCGGTAGCGAGCGTCTCTTGTAAGATCGGTCGTTGTTGATGGATCTTCTGAGCATCCTCGATGAGCCGCTCCAGCAACGGTGGTGGTGAGTAGCCGAGGTACTCACCGAGTTCGTGGAGAACAAGCTGGACGTGCGACCGGAAGGTCGCCGCCCAGCGTTCCGGTGGAAACACAATCTCGTCGTCAGCCTGCTCGGTGACCAGATCCAACAGCTCACGGCTCACTAGCAGCGACAGCGACGCCGCATACAGCAAAATCTCCACGACAACAGGGTTTCTCGTGTCAAACTCATCTAGTTCGTATTGCGGCTTCAGCTCACAAAACAGCGTTTCTACCTCCCATCGACACCGGTACATCGTTGCGAGATCCGCCGGGAGAAACTCTTCTCTCGGCAGATTTGTGACGTACAGATGGTAGTCGTCGGCGTTCTCGTCGCGGACGCCGACGACGCGAACCTCGACGACCTCGCCCAGCGGTACGCCGGCGCACAAGCCGTGCTTGAGGCGACCTCCAACTACTACCACATCCACGATACGCTGTCCGAGCACTTGGATGTGACCGTTGCTCATCGCAAAAAGATCAACCAGATCGCAGACACCGACAAGAAAACCGACCGCGTTGACGCCAAAGAACTCGCGCGGATGCTCCGGTTAAATTCGGTGCCTGAAAGCTACGTTCCGACCGAGGAGGTCAGGGAAGCCCGCGCACTCGTGCGCGGGCGACAGACGTTGGTCGAAAACCGTACCAAGTACGCCAATAAAATCCACGGACTTCTCTCCGATCACGGTATCACTGAGGACGTGAAACCGCTAACCGTGGAGGGACGAGAGTCCCTGCGGGGACTCTCGATCCCGACGCCGTTCGATACGTTGCTTGAGTCGTACCTCGACCTGATCGAGTCGCTCACCGAAGAGATTCAGAAGCTCGATGAGACGATCGAAGAGCGCGCTGGGTATCTGAAGGAGACCCAGCTGCTCATGACGATTCCCGGTGTGAGTTACTACACGGCGCTGACGATCTACGCGGAGTTAGGTGGGATCGACCGGTTTGACGGTGACAAGGAGGTCGTCAGTTACGTCGGATTGAACCCGGTGATCCGCGAGTCAGGCGACTCGCGGATCGAAGGAAGTATTTCGAAACGTGGATCAGGGCGTGTGCGATGGTTGCTCGTTCAAGCAGCAAACACCGCAGTTCATACCAGTAACGACGAGTACCTGAGTCGGTTCTACGACCGGTTAGCAAGTCGAAAGAACTCACAGAAAGCGATTGTGGCAGCAGCTCGGAAGATGCTGGTATCGATCTACCACGTGCTTGATCGGGGAGAAACGTACGATCCACCCGGTGTGACCGCATAGACGAGGGATCTGAGGGCCGCCGGTCCGGCGGCCCTCAGTGGCCAGCCGAGGCCCTCCATGAGCGTCAGCTATCGCCAGACAGCGACCGCACCGCAGACACGTTCCGACCGCCTGCCGGTTGTGATAACAGCAGATCCCCGGACGGCGTAATCATTTTGTCGCTAGGCGTGGTTTGCCCGAATAGCAGCGTTTCCATAGGTGAAATTCAATTCTGTAGACGTATTCTCACCTGAAACAGCCGGTTGATGAGAGCTGCATTTCGAGTATATACCTTGTTCTCTATATTGATAATTACAAGCGAGGATTATTCAATATACTGTACTAGATGAGCATATGTCAGAGCGATCTGAAGGGTATCGATTCCATCTTGAGAAAGCGCTAGAAGCCGATAGTCTCGAAAAGAAAAACTTCCATATTCGACAGGCTCTCCAGATCGCTGTAGTCTACGATGAGCCGAAATAATTAATCTACAAACCTGCTACCCACCAGTTTCCAGCGGAAACCAGATTGTAATCTCGGTGCCGCGTGGCTCACGCTCATTGACGTGGATCTTCCCTCCAGAATGGTTTACTGTCCAGTAGACCAGCCACAATCCCAGTCCGCTACCGTGTGAGAGTGTCTCAATAGCCCCTCCCGATTCGAGGACATCTCTGTCAAATTCTGGGATACCCGGACCGTTGTCCCGCACGCTAAGAGTGCCCCATGATCCCTCGACAGCGAGGTTGACACGCACATGGGGGTTTTCGCTGTCGTTGTGGATCACAGCGTTGGTCAACAGCTCTTCAATTGCGGCAGTAATCGATTCGACGGCAGAGACGACGAGCTGTGTCGGGCCTGTAACGTCGACATCTGCGTTGGGCCAGTCGTCGGCCGTCTCTTTGGCAAGAACCCGAACCACCTGCCCGATATCTACAGAGGTTGGCCCGTGTGAATCACTGAGAACAGTCGTAATCTCCCGCGACTTCTCACTCGTCGTCAACAGAGTTTCGGCCCGGTCAACGATGGTGCCGGCAGCGGCTTTGGGTTCGCCCTCAAGATTCCTTTGAAGTTGCTCGCCCCGACCATGGATCACGTTCAGCTCGTTGCGGATATTGTGCCGCAGGATGTTATCAAGTACGTGGAGCTGTCGGGTCCGTTCTTCGAGATCAGTCACGTTCCGGCAGATCGCCAGCGTCCCAGCGAGCTCTCCGTCCTCGTAGTAGGGGTAACGACTTGTATAGAAGATCGCCTCTCTGTCGCTGTGCTTGAACGTCGGCTCAACGCTGTATTCGACCGGCTGTTCCGTTTCGATCACGCGCTGTTTCTGTCGGGCGATCGTCGTGGCAGTTTCTTCATCCATAAACGTGTATTCGCCGTCGCCGAGCAGTTCATCTCTCGACAGCCCGGCGAACGAACACAGCGCGTCATTAACCAGCCGAAACTCCCCCTCACAGGTCTGGATCATGATCGGATCCTCAAGCCGTTCGATGATATCGCGGTACAACGAGAGCCGACCTTCGAGTTCTTTGCGTTCGGTAATATCGGTCTGGACGGCGACGAACGCTCTCGGCTCCCCGTCTTCGACGATGGGTGCGATCGTCTGATCGGCGACGTATTGCGAGCCGTCGCTGCGTTGGTTGGTAATCTCCTCGTGCCACGTGTCACCAGCGGTAATCGTCTCCCAGAGGTCGCTGTAGAAGTCGTCGTCCATCTCTCCGGAGTTGAGAAGATTCGGTGATTCGCCGACAGCCTCGTCTCGGCTGTAGCCCGTGACCGATTCGAACGCCGAATTGACGTAGTTGATCGTTCCGTCCGTGTCGGATATCCAGATGGCGTGACCGGAGGCTTCGACGGCCTGCTTGAACAGTTCCAGCGTCTCCGTCCGTTCTTTGAGGCGCTGCGACTGGGTTCGCAGCCTGACGAGCGCCTGTGTCCGCCACTCTAGTTCAGCCTTTTTAATCGGCATCGAGACCACCTCGTCGGCGGTTTCGAACACGACGCTGTCGGCAATCTCCCCACTGTCAGTTTCAATGAGTGAAAGGTCCGCCTCCGGTATGAGGAGAAGACACGGCAACAGAGCTGGCTTCGCCTTGCGTTTTCGGGCTCGAAGCGTCTCAGCGTGTGTCTGTAGCATCTCCCCGTCGAGGATACAGCAGTCGAACGTCGCCGTTTCGACCGGCTGGTCCGGATCGACCAGCGTATAGCGGTCATGAGCTTGGATCCACTCAACCACCAACCGTTGATTCCCCTCTCCAGAGAGTAATGGGAACAAGGCTGCCTGCCCAGCGCCATCATCGGGTGAATCGTCCGTAGGGTACGCGTCGTTCATTCACGTCCTCCATCGATTTTGTCCTGTTTCGCCGTCGTCCGTAACTCGACAATAAAAACTGCGCCGGCTGGATCCGCTTCATCAGGATTATCGAACAATTCGCTCTCCACTCTGTCCTCGATCCAGACATTCCCGCCGTAACTCTCAACAAGACTGTCGACGAGAAATAGACCCATTCCGGTTCCCCCGCTTTCAAGCCCTTTCTCACCCTCCCGGAACAGACTCTCTTTCACATCGTCTGAAATTCCCGGTCCGTTATCAGCCACTCTGATGCGGACTGACTCGTCAGCTTCCTCAACAGTAATCATCACCTTCGGTTGAGCTGTATGGTTGTGCTGGACGGCGTTGTTGACGAGGTTCCGAAACACCGACGAGAGCAACTCGTTCGCCAGCACGTGTGTACCTCGATCGGGTGGATCTGCCATCGTAATCTCGGCATTTGCGAACGTCTCTCGACGCTTTTCAAGTTCCTCACTGAGGATCTGTCGAAGCGGGATTGGCTTGAGGTCCGGTGTCCCGTCACCGTGAATGATTTCTGAGAGGTCTCGGGCGACATTCGTGAGTTCGACGACGTGTCGCCCCGCCCGGAGAATCCTGTCGAGTTTCTCCTGTCCAGTTGGCGTTACCTCATCTTCAAGCATTTCGCCCCACGCGACAACAACGTTCATATCGTTCCGGATGTCGTGTCGGAGAACTCGGTTCAACACCTCGAGTTGCTCGCGTTGCTGGCGGAGACTCTCTTCTAGCTCTCTCAGCTCAGTAATTTCGTGGTTGACGGCGATGAACTGCGTAATCTCTCCATCAGGGCCTTCTACCGGAGCGATCGTCTGTTCGATAACATACCGATCCCCATCTTTTCGACTGTTGATGACTGTACCGTCCCAGACGTCACCCGCTGTGATGGTGTTCCACAACTCCTCATAGAACGCCTCATCGTGTTCACCTGATTTGAGAATGCGCGGGGTGTTACCGACAACTTCCTCGCTCGTATAGCCTGACTGAGATTCAAATCCTTCATTAACGTACTCAATTGTGCCGTCTGTATCGGCAATTAACACCCCGTGACCGGCGTGTTGATCCCGGATCTGTCGGAGTTGTGCGCGCTGATTGTATGCGACAATCGACTGATCTCGAAGGCGGAGAAATGTCTCTAGCTGTTCACTAAGTCGATGTTCTGTGAGTGGCATGTCGATCAATCCGTCAATCGCATCCCACAGTACCGGATGTTCGTTCTGGAGACGAGTGTAAATCTCTTGGTGTTTCGACTCCGGAACTAACAAGAGATACGGGAGAATGATCTGTTCGTCTTCTTTACGCTTCAGAAGTTCCGACCGGTGTTCGTCCAACTGCTTTCTGTCGAGTAGACAGCAATCGAATGTAGCCTCAGCAATATTCGTAGTTTCGACAAGTGTGTACTGATCGTGTGCGGTGAGCCACTCTTCAAGGACACGCTGATTTCCCGGGTCAGTGACCAAAGTGAGCACGCGCGTGGATTCGTCGACTGCTTCTCGATTCGTATGCTGTTCGTTCGTGGGCATGATGTTCGGATCGGCGACTCCTATGACTGTTCTCTCATTTCGTGCGACAGTTACGTCTGTTCGTCGTTGTCAACGTCGTGTTTGCTGGCAGTATCCGTATCGTTCCACTCCGGCGTCCCGGTGAGAATACCCCGAAGCTGCGGAAGAGGCTCTCCGACACGGATCCCGTCCGCCGTAATTTCGAGTTCCCGGAGGCTACGTTCGAAGTCGCTCGTCCGCATCTTCAGCGTCCCGATGACCTTCCGCACCTTCCCGCGATACTCAACGTGACGCAAGAACATGATGTTGTCCGCGAGATTGCTCGTCCGCTCTTCGGTCGCATGGAAGTCTCCAGTGATATTGTGAACCTCATTGACGAGGATCGTGGAGACGCCAGCGGCCCGCAAGAATCGGCCGATCCGCAACAACGCACCCGTCGTGTTGTCAAGCCCACGGAGATTCTCCTGAAACCCTTGTGAGCCATCGATCATCACCACTTCGGTACCGTCGGTGACCGCCTCGCGGACGAGATCCTCAAATTCGCCGACCGTATACTCTTCCGGATCGATTTCGACGATGGAGAGCTGTCCGCTGTCCAGCGCATCCTGTAGCGGGAGGCCGATCGCAATCGACCACCCGAGGGCCAATAAGAGACCGGTCTGCTCACTGTGGCTTCTTTTGTACTATTGACATCCTCCCCGCCCTGAAGGGCGAGTTTTAGCCTTGAAACGTCCATACTACGCC
>LFIK01001208.1_pt1 | contig 20240 bp, 12 predicted proteins | sample 643401 | NCBI WGS metagenome assembly LFIK01 (sample SAMN03777447, study PRJNA286221) | soda lake metagenome | biome: soda lake; feature: Kulunda steppe; material: water; isolation source: sample T5-Br brine of Lake Tanatar-5 | place: Russia: Kulunda steppe | collected 2010-07
ACCAAAGACGGTGACACCGAGTGGGTGTACGGGGAAGGGCGCAAAAAGGCTCGCATCTACGCCGGGAAGGTGGATGAAAACATCGTGCAGCACTTGGCTCGCTGCGTGCTGACTGACATCGCCTTGGCTGTAGACAAGCAGATAGGCAAGCACTACCCGCTGGCCCACACGGTTCACGATGAACTCGTCTACGTAGTCAAAGACTGCGATGCCCAAGACGTACTGGATACCGTGCAGGGGCACATGAGAACACCCCCCACGTGGTGGCCCGAACTCATTACATGGAGTGAAGGGGACATCGCACAGACCTACGGTGACGCCAAATGACCAAAAAAGCAGCATGGAGTTTCAGCGCCCTCAATTCATTTGAGACCTGCCCACACCGACACTACCGAACGAGGGCACTCAAGGACGTCAGAGATGACCAGTCCGAAGCCCTGCTGTGGGGTAACGAGGTGCATAAGGCGCTGGAGTTACGGATCAAGGACGGCAAGCCACTACCCACGACCATGGAGAAGTGGGAGCCTATCGTGGCCAAGTTGCTGGCCCGAAAAGGCGAGTCGATTGCCGAGCAGAAGTTGTGCCTGAACGAGAACCTGTCGCCCACCAGTTGGTTCGCCAAAGACGCGTGGTGTCGGGGCGTGGTGGACTACATGCTGGTCGATGGTAAGAAGGCCGTCGCCCTCGACTGGAAGACCGGCAAGCCCAAGGATGACCACGAGCAGTTGATGTTGTTTGCTGCGCTGCTGTTCCATCATTACCCAGAACTGGAAGTCATTCGCACCGGCTACGTCTGGTTGGCGCACGGCTCCAAAATCACCAGTAAAGAGTTCACCCGTGCTGACGTGCCGCAGATTTGGGAAGAGTTCCTACCCAGAGTCAAACGACTGCAGCAGGCGGTGGACGCTGACAAGTGGCCCAAGAAACCCAGCGGCCTGTGTCGGGCGTGGTGTCCGGTGCTTGACTGCGAGTTCAACGGAAGAAGCTGACATAAGGAGGTACCCATGGCGCTTACGCCCGAGGGAAAGTAAAGAAAGCCGTCAAGAAGTGGTTGGTAGACCGTGACGCGTACTACTACATGCCGGTCAGCAACGGCATGGGCAGAGTCGGTGCGCCTGACTTCATTGTGTGTCTGCGAGGTCGGTTCATCGGCATCGAAACCAAGGCACCGAGCAAGAAGAACAACGTCACGGCCAATCAGAAGCGAGAGATCGAATGGATCAACCGCTCTGGCGGCTACGCCATCGTCGTTGACGATGTGTCTCAACTAGAACCATTGGAGGGTCTATTAAATGCAAGTAGTGGAGAGTAGAAAGTCCCTGCTTCTACACCTGCGAGTTCCAGAGCAGGTCAAGGCAGTGGTGCCCAAATCCAAAGAGATCAAATACAAGGGCAAGAACCTGCTGGAAGTTCCGCACACACTGGATGTCGTACGTGTCCTGAACAATCTGGGCATCAAGGCGCCAAGCCCGATCAAACACTACTACAACTGGTCGGGTCAGTACACACCGTTCGACGCGCAGCGAGACACGGCAGCGTTCCTGACAGTCAACAACCGAGCGTTCGTTTTGAACGACTTGGGGTGCGTGGATGCAGACACTGAATACCTGACCCCCACAGGATGGCGTCGTATCGCAGATTATGACGGCGGTTTCGTAGGGCAGTACCACCCAGACTCAGGATCGGTATCGTTTGTTGACAGCCCCGAGTACGTCAAAAAGCCCTGCCACCAGATGCTGCGGGTCAAGACCAAATACGGAGTGGATCAACTTCTCAGTCCAGAGCACCGCGTTTTAATCGCAGACCGTGCGGGTACTAAGCAAGAGACGCTGCAGGCCCACGAACTCAAAGCGCGGCACGACTTGTGGGTTGAGACTGGAAGGAACCCCAAGTCACTATCAACAATAGGATATGGCAAGGCTTCTATTCCTTGTACGTACTTTGTGGAAGGTGGGTGCGGAATAGACCTGTCCGACGCTGAACTGAGAGTTCAAGTGGCGGTGATGGCAGATGGCCACTTCCCACCAAACAATACAGATCGGTGCATAGTGCGCCTGAAAAAGCCACGGAAGATAGAGCGGCTTCGCCAACTGTTAGAAGACGCAGGCATTGAATCGTACGAACGCGCTCAGCCGTCAACGGGGTTTACTATTTTTTCGTTCAGCGCCCCGTGGAAAGTGAAAGAGTACGACAGTAGGTTCTGGGAAGCGACCGCTGCCCAGCTTGCAATTGTGCGAGATGAAGTAGTCCACTGGGATGGCTGCGACCGCGTCGGCAAACCTACGGTTGAGTTTATATCCAACTCCAAAGCGTCGGCAGACTTTGTACAGTACGCATTCAACACTGGAGGTAGGACAGCCAGAATTGTAGTAGATAAGCGTGGGCCGACGTATTCTGTCCTTATCAGGAACCACGGCGCTCCGCTACAACTCGCTGGTTCGGGGAGTAATGGGCGAAGAACGTCGATGGAGTGGGTAGAAAGCCCCGATGGCTACAAGTACTGCTTCATGGTTCCCAGCACTTACCTGATACTCCGTAGGAACGGCTGCGTGTTTGCGTCGGGCAACACCGGCAAATCTTTATCCGCGCTATGGGCGTACGACTACCTGAGAATTATCGGACAAGTAAGAAAGGCGTTGATCATCTCGCCGCTCAGTACGCTGGAACGAGTCTGGGATGACGAAATCTTCAGGCACTTCCCCCACCTGTCTTCAGCCGTGCTGTATGGCACACGTGCCAAGCGCAAGAAACTGCTGGAACAGGACGTGGACGTCTACATTATTAACCACGATGGGGTCAAAGTCCTGAAAGATGATCTGGCCAAGCGGGAAGACATTGATCTGGTGGTTGTAGACGAGATCGCTCAGTGCGCCCGCAACGCTGGTACAAACCGCTGGAAGGCGCTCAAGGCTGTGACCAAGGATCGCAAGAGGTTGTGGGGTCTGACAGGTACGCCGATACCCAACGCACCGACAGATGCGTGGGCGCAGTGCAGACTGGTGGTACCTGAGAACGTCCCGCCGTACTTCACACGGTTCAGGGATCAGGTCATGCGGCAGTGCGGCCCGTACAAATGGATCGCCCGCCACGGTGCGTTGGACATTGTCTATGACTGCATGAAGCCATCCATCCGGTACAGCCGTGACGACTGCATTGACTTACCTGACGTCATGTACGAGACCAGAGAGGTGCCGCTGTCCAAAGAGCAGATGCGCATGTACAAGGACATGCTGGAAAAGCTCAGTGCCGAATTGGAAGGCGAGCAGATTCAGGCCGTCAACGAGGGGGTCAAACTGCAGAAGCTGATCCAGATCGCCTGCGGCACGGCGTACAGCCTTGATGGTGGTGTGATCCACGTGGAACCAACTGACCGGCTCAAGGAACTACGCGACCTGATCGAATCTTCCAACTCCAAGACGATTGTGTTTGTCCCGTTCACGGCGACGGCAGAGATGGTTGCGGAGCACCTTGAGAAGAACGGCTACTCGACAGGGCTGGTGTATGGCGACGTGTCGAAGGCGAAGCGTGACCAGATATTCCTGAACTTTCAGAAGGCCGACAACCCTCGCGTTCTCGTGGCGCAGCCTGCTGCCATGTCGCACGGCCTGACCCTCACCGCAGCCAGCACGATTGTCTGGTTTGCCCCTGTTACCAGTGGTGAGACTTATGAGCAGGCGAACGCACGAATCACGAGGCCCGGCCAGAAGTACAGCCAGTTGATCGTGAATATCCAAGGCACCCCAGCAGAGGCCCGAATCTACGAACGACTCAAAGAGAAGGCAACGGTTCAGGGTGTGTTGCTGGATTTGGTGCGACAAAAGTAGTGTAAAGTAGTTGACAGCTACCGTATACTGTAGTATTATTTTCTTACAACATAGCAAAGGAGGTTTCCATGCAGTTGAACGACTTGATCCGCAAGTACATAAAGATTCGTGATGCCAAGGACGAGTTCGTCGCGGCGCACAAAAAAGAACTGGCGAGGTACACCAACGCCATGAAGAAGATTGAGGAGATGATTCTCAACGAGTTCAACGAGACTGGGCAGGAGTCGGCCAAGACCAAGTTTGGCACGGCCTATGTCTCTACCAAGACGTCTGCAAGGGTAGTGAGCAGGGACGATTTCTTTGGCTTCGTCCGCGAACAGGGCGCGTGGGATATTCTGGAAGCCCGTGCCAACACCACTGCAGTCAAGGCGTTCATGGAAGAGCATGACACGCTACCCCCCGGCGTGGACGTAACCCGCGTCAACACCATCAACATCCGACGTTCCTAGGAGCATAGCAATGAGTGACATGATCCCGTTTGAATCTGGCCAACTTCCCGCGTACCTGCAGGGCACGGCTGAGAAGAACAACGCCCTGACGCAGGGCGTGACTGGTGGGTTCCCCATCCTGTCCATCAAGGGTAAGGCTTTCACCTTGGTCAGCGGCGATAACCGCAGCATCATCACCAAGCCCGACGAGCCTGATGAGCCAGCCAGCAGCATCCAAGTAGTCATCGTGGATGCCAACCCGAACCTGTCCAAGACCTACTACGAAGGCGAGTACACCGAGGGCAGCAACGCCAAGCCCGCCTGCGCTTCAGACGATGGTAAGACCCCACTGCCTGACGTGCCCGAGCCGCAGGCCAAGTCCTGCGCCATGTGTCCCCGTAACGTGTGGGGTTCTGGCAAGAACGGTCGCGGCAAGGCGTGTCAGGACGCCCGTCGGATCGCCGTGGCCCCTGTGGGGCAGATGAATGAGCCGATGCTGCTCCGTGTGCCGCCTGCCTCGCTGCGTCCGCTGAAGGACTACGGCACCATGCTGGCCAAGCGCGGTGTGTCGTTCGATGCGGTCGTGACCAAGTTGCGGTTTGAGCCGAGTGAAGCCACGCCGAAGCTGATCTTCCAGCCGGTGCGGTTCCTTACTGAGGACGAGTACGCTGAGTTGCAGGAAGTCAAAGCCGACCCGCAGGTTGACCAGATCACTGGCGTGGCCCCCGCCCCACTGGCAGAGTCCGTCCCTGTAGACGACCCTGCACCGAAGGCCAAGAAGGCTGCGAAGCCTGAGCCAGAGGCCGAGCCTGAGCCGACCCCGAAGCCGAAGAAGGCCAAGAAGAAGGCCGAGCCGGTGGAAGAGGTAGTCGAAGCGGAAGCCGAAGATGAGGACGAACTGGACGCGCTGCTCGCCGGTTTTGACGACTGAGGGGGCCAGCCATGACAGACTTCACTGAGGCACTACAAACGGCGGGGGTTAAACCCCGCCATCTCAGTCGGCTGATGGGGGTCTCCAGAGTAACGGCATCGAATTGGATTCGTGGGGCTACGCAGCCCCACCCACTAATTTCGGCGCAGGTGGACGTTCTGTTTAGGGCAGTGAGTATCGCTTTGGAAGATGGCGCGCTGCCCGTTTCTGATAAGCTACCCCCTGAAGAAATCTCCGTTAAGACGGTCTCTACCGTAAAGAAGTATATGGATCGCGTAAGTCAGGGCGACGCCGAACCCGACGCAGAGTAGCGGGGTACATTCAACGCGTGGGGGGAACCCGCCCCCCACGCAGACCTAGCAAAGGCGCAGTATGAAAACAGCAGATTTTTTGAGGGTGGTGACGCCCTCCGAAGGGATACTATTCGCCGCAGAGCCAAGATCGTTTACGAAAGAAGACGGCCGGAAGATCAACTACTACAAGCACACCGCCTGCCGCAGCCACGACGATCTGGCTGCGAACTGCAAGGCCCACTCCAAGGCAGGCAACCATTCGTTTTTTGCACTGGCGTCGTACGAGCAGGAAGAGTACCTGACCGACGACCCGTACAACTCCGGCAAGCAGAAGAAAAAGCAGCGCACTCAGGACAACGCCATGCTGGCTCGCAGCATGTGGCTGGACATCGACTGCGGCAAGGGTAAACCGTACAACAGTCAGATCGAAGGCGCTCGCGCACTTCACGCAGCGGTCAAAAAGGCCAGCCTACCGCCTCCGACTTTAGTCGTAAGCTCAGGCAACGGACTGCACGTGTACTGGGCGTTCACCAAGGACGTGCCGAAAGACATCTGGCTCACCGTCGCCAAGCGGTTCAAGGCGCTGATGATGAAGGTCGGACTGGAGTACGACAACAAGGTCACGAGCAACATTGCCTGTGTGCTCCGCCCCATAGGCACGTACAACTGCAAGAACGAGCCGTTGGAAGTGAAGGTGCTGGGCAAGGTGCGCCATCTGGTCAGGTTCTCTGACTGGGCCAAGGTCGTCTCCAACGCCTGCAAGAAGCACAAAGTCACTGTGCCCAAGCCCATCGAACCGTCGCTGAACTCAGCACTGGGTGGTGGGCTGGATGAATACCCACCGTCTGACGCCCACAAGATCGCAACTCAATGCGCGGTCATGGCCAACATGAAGGCCACCAAGGGCGCAGATCAGGACGAGCAGCAGTGGTACAACGCCCTTGGCATCCTGAAGTACACCGAGCAGGGTGAGGAGATCGCCCATGAGTGGTCATCTGGCCACGACGGGTACTCGCCCGAGGCCACCAACGCCAAACTGCAGCAGTGGACATACGGCCCGACGCGCTGCGACACAATGCGCGAGCTATTCTCAGAATGTGCTGAGTGTAAGCTGAAGTGCACTTCGGCGATTCAACTGGGGCACCCAGACCCTGAGCATCAGACTACTGTCGAAGTAGTTGATGAGCAAGCAGATGAGGTCACGGTCGAGACGCTGCCTGAGTTGCCCGAAGACATGCGCCAACACTACGCGTGGGTTGAAGGCAAGGGTCTCATGGCCAAAGTAAAGGATGAAGACAACAACATCCAGCACATGATGATCTGCTCCCAGTTCCCTGTGCCGCTGTTCATTTTCTACGACAGGGTGGCTGAGGCGTACATGGTGCGGATCACCTCTCGCACAGCACCGTTCACGTGGGTGTCTGGCGACATACCGCTGGATATTGTCCAGCGAGGTGGGGTCAATCTGGTTGGGGCGCTGGGCGGCAAGTGTGCCGTCACGGTGCGGGACGATGGCAAAAAACTGGCTAGGTTTATGAAGACTTGGGTAGACATCATCAGGCAGAGCACCGACCTGCAGACGATGCGGGATCAAATGGGTTGGCAGAAAGACGGGTCGTTCCTGCTGGGCAACCGGCTGTACAAGAAGAACGGCGATGTCAGAGATGTGGTCGTGGCCAGAGGGCTGGCCAAGTACGCCGAATCCCACACCAAGCAGGGCGATATGCAGACATTCGTCGATACCATCGACAAGCTGTACAACCGGCCACGCTACCAGCAGTATCAGTTCTTCTGGCTGGCCAGCTTTGGCTCCACGCTGCTGAAATTCCTGCACTCCCACAACATGGGCGTGACGCTCGCCGCCTACTCACCGGACAGCGGCACAGGAAAGACCTCGGTCTGTAAAGCAGCCATCGCCAACTTCGGAGACCCCAGCGGGTTCGGCCAGCAGGCCGACGGTCAGGATGGAGCCACGGAGTACGCCATCACGGTCATGGCTGGGCTGCGTCACAACCTGCCGATCCTCATCGACGAGATCACGGGCTGGGATAACCAGCGGCTGGGCAAGTTCCTGTACCGTATCTGCAACGGCACGGCGAAGATTCAGGGCAGCGCGGACGGTGGCTTGCGTGACACCTCATCGTACAACTGGAACACGGTCAGCTACATCACGTCCAACGCGCCGCTCAGCGGCAAGCTGTCTGCTGAGGTCAAAAGTAGTCAGGCCCAACTGGCTCGTCTGTTCGACGTGCGGTTCCACAGCATGAACTTCTCCACCGAAGATTCCGTGTTGTTTGAGCGGTTGTGGCAGAACTCGGGCAACACGGGCAGCGAGTTTATTCATTACGTAGTCAAGCACCAAGACAAGGTCGCGCTGCTGTGTCGGAAGATTCTGGACAGCCTGAACAAACAGGCCCACGCCACGCAGAGCGCACGGTACTGGATGATGCTCGCGGCGGTCACGCTGGCTGCAGGCCACATCACCAAGATGCTCGGGATGCACCAATTCGACCTTGACGTACTGCGTGAGTGGACGTTGAGTCGGATCGCTGAGATCAAGTTGAACGCAGAGATGACCGAAGAATCGGAAGAAGACACTATTCGCGCCATGCTCTCGGAGTTGCAGGACGGCATGATCGTCACCATCGACGCACCGACCAAACGAGGAGACTATGTGGCGTTCGCTCCGGGCTACGGCGCACCACGGCGCAACGTGTCGTCCAGATTCATCGTCTCCACGGGAGACATTTACATTCCTGTCTCGGTGGCCAAGGCATGGTGTGCGTCGCACAACCTCGACTACTTCGACCTTCGACGCCGACTGGTGGACAGGAAGTGGCTGGTGGATAAAGACGTGCGGTACGATCTGGGGCGTGGGACATCCGTGGTCTCCACTCGGGTGCGGTGCTGGCAGTTGAACCTGCAGAGCGCCGTGAACATCATCAAGTCCGTAGACGCAGGGCTTTTAGGTGAGGGAACAGCATGACCAAGAAACTCTACTACTTCAGCGGCCGCAACACGCCCGTCGTAGCGACCAGCGCCAAGGAAGCACGGGCCAAAAAGAAACGTGGCGGCGACGAGATCGTCGCTGTGCGCACCCCGTCAGCGGCTGACAGGAAAAAGATCGCCAACGACAAGTGGGTTACGACTCGACGCGACGGCAAATCCAAGGTCAAGAGCGCCTATGGACACGGTAGAGGTTATGGCCCAAAACGGAAGTAATCATGCTAGACTGAAGTCACTGCTGCGGGCTACCCCTACTGCCCCACTCCCACGCCAAGCCCTCCCGCAGCAGTCAGCCCCCCTGCAATAGGGGGGCTTTTTATTGGGCGAATCTCTCCACGTACTCCCCGAACCCACGATCAGTACGCATACCCGTCTCGTTCCTGCTCTGACGGATGTCCCTGCGGTTCCTTGCGGCCCGTCGCAGAGACTGGTGCGTGATGCGAGCCGATGGGTATTCCTGCGCGTTACGCTCGTTGAACGCCCTGATCTCCTCAGTCACTTGAGTCACTCGGTCACGGTCTCCAGCCAGCGAAGCCTGCGCGTGGCGGCGGATCAGGTCGTTGCGTCGGTTGGTCAGCGCGTTCTTGACGTCGTACATCCTGCTCGTCGCGTCGTAGAAGTTCGCCTCGCGGCGGGTCGAGTACCCGAACGCTCGCCAGAACAACTCCGTGCCTGTGAACTCACCTTGGTCGAAGATCGGCTCACCGCTACGATCCGTCATGCCATGCTCATGGAACCGGAACGACCGGATGATGTTCTGTGCGAATTTGATCGGAACCACTTGCTCCGCTGCGCGCAGCCGCTCGTTTTCTGTGTCAGCACTCATCAGATCACTGGCCCCTTGGATCGCCCGACCTGCATACCCCACCGGAGCACCGCCAATGGCAGACAGCAGCAGGGTGTTGAGGTTTTCGTCGTGGCGGTCTGACCAGCGAGCAAACGGTGTCGGGAACAGCATCTGACCCAAGCTGATCCTCTGTGAAATATCCACGTCAGCCAGTGTGGGCAGTCCTTTCATCAGCATGTTGGACATACGCTGCGCAGACTGCTCGTCGAGGCCACCGCCCGTGGCGAACATCTCGGTCAGGCCGTTGCGGATTTCCACGAAGATGTCGGCAGGCTCATCGTCGTCGCTCCAGAGACCCTTCATGGCGTTGAGCGCAAAGGCTAGAGTTCCCACCAACGGCGTTGCTTGTATGCCACCCAGCATACCAGTAGTCGTGAACAGGCCCAGCAGTCTCCGGCGAGCGATCACCCGCTCCTGCTTCGTGCGCGCAGACATTGCGTCACTCATGTTGGACAGCATCAAGTAGACCATGCCCTGCTGGAACATGCGGAACTGACCCATCATGCGAGCCAGAGGTTTGCTGCCCAGCACCTGCTGGAAGTACCTCGGTCGGTTCAGACCTGAGTAGTTCAACTGCGACTCACCCGTAGCCTTGACGGTGTAGTCGATGGCCTGCTGTTCAATCTGTGCGTCGCTAAACTGGTTCTTGCCTTGCGTTCTCTCACGCGTCAGCTTGGCTTGCTCCAACCGATATGCCGCCAGTCCGGTTGTGGCGCGGTTGACCAACTCCACGAATCGGGCCGGGGTGTTCATGAACTGCAGGAACTCGCCTCGGCTGCTGAACTGGCCGATACCTTCGCCGCCTGCTGCTGAATTGTGCAGGTCGTGCTCGATGGTGATGTCCAGCAGGTTGTTGTCCAGCAGCGCCTGCAGCGCCCGACCGTCACCTTCCGAAACCAGTCCATCCCACCTGATTTCTGCTCTCCAACCATCCCGCCCGTAGTTGACCTTCATCAACTTGCCAGCGTCTTTGTACGCCTTCCCCACCTGAGCAATCACACTACCCACCCCATGAGTACCTGCCAGATATGGCATGGCCACCACCCCGACCTGCGAGGCGTTCGTGGCGAAGTAGGCCGGTGACAGCCCCAAGTGGGCAAAGTACGACGTGTTCATCAGCGCGTTGACCGCAGGCGAGTGCTGCTGGGAGTACATCAACTCAATACGCTTGGCGATCTCGCCTCGGGTCTCCATGCCCAGCCGGTCGCCGTTGCGACCCAACTGGCCGACTTCCTGCATCGCTTGGTTGATCTCCGACCCATGTCTCAGACGGCTGATCTTGTGAGCGTTCTGGATCGCAGACTGGGAGAAGACAGCGCGCATGTTCTCATCAGCACCGGCAACCCCCTCACGCTCCATCCGCGACTTCGCCTCACTGTTCATCGGCAGCATGTCGGCGTACATACGAGCCAGAATAGCCCTGACCTGCGAGACGGTCTCGGCAGGCATGTCGGAGTTGACGAAGTACTGTTCAATCTGCTGGATGTTCGGGACGTCGATACTCTCGGCGCGGTAGAAGTCCACGGCACGGTTGTAGAACGTCTGCTCACCCATGGTCTTGCGCAACTCGTCCCTGCGCTGGCGCGCTCGGAACGTGCTGTTGAAGCTCTCAACCCTGTAATGCTTCTCATCTTTGCGCATCCGCTGGTACAGCGCCTTCTCCCGACCCTGCAGCGGGGCTTCTTGGTTTTTGGAGTACAACTTCGCCATGTCGTCGGACATACCCACGACGAAGTAATCGCCCAACCGCTTGAGCGGGAAGTACGGGCCTTTCATGCGGCGCATCTCTGACAGATCACGGCGCAGTTCAGTCGCTCTGCGACCGTTGTCCATAGCCTCGGCATGAAGGATGGCGTCCTCCATGATCTTGAGTTGGTCGTTGTAGTAGCCCGCGTAGGTGTCACGCACGTCGGCATACAGCACCTTGACGTCGAAATCCAAGGCGTCGAACGCTTTCTTCATCTGCCGCTGCTTGGCGTTCGTCGGTTTCTGGTACGTCGGGTCGTACTGCTCCATGGTGGTCTCACGCATGAGACGGTGCATAGTCGTGACCTGCTCGTGCTTCTGGTTCTGCAGCGTGGCCCAGTGGTTGTTCAGCGCATGGGCTGAGTTCAATATGGTTTTGGCAGACCGCTGGACTTTGTTCACTGCATCACGGAAGTTACGCACCGCTGCGTATGGGCTGCGCTCGGCCATCTGATCCAACGTCATCAGGCCCAGTTTTGCGCGGGTGTAGAGTTCACCGGCCTTGTCACCCAGTGCGTTATCCAGCAGGTTGTCTTTGGCCCATTGGAACCCGCCACCCAAGAGCGGCGGCGAGTCTGTCTCGGCGTTGACGCTTCGCAGCGGGATGCCATCCGACGCCCTTGGCCGGTCGTCCGTCGTCATGAGGCGCAGATCACTGGCAGCTTCTTCCTGCAGACGGCCCACCTCACGAGCAAGCCGCTGCGACACCTCACCGGGGTAGCTGATCATGTACTCGTCGATGGTCATGTCCATCGCGTCGAGGACTGACTGAAAGTCTTCGGCCTCAGCGCGCAGCTTGCTCCGCTCACGAGACAAACGCTGGTTGAAACTCCGACGAGTGCGCCCATCGGCAGTTCTCGGTTGCGCACGAGCAGCGTCCACCTCAACCGCTTGGTTGAACACCGCCTCAAATTCGCGCCCACCAGCTTGGATGTCGGCCATGACGTTGTCAGCTACATCACCTTGGAACAGCACGGTCGTGTCGTAGCCACGCTGCTCCATCTCGCGCAGTCGGGCCAGTCGCTCAGCACCCACCCGTGGGGTGTGGAACGGACGCAGGCCAGATTCTTGGGCCACAGCTTGGTTGGCGCGCTTCATCAGCACCAGAATCTCGCCATCAGACAACTTCGATGTCTCAAGGAAGCCCATGCTGCGCAGCCACTGGCGAATCTCACCCAGAGCGCGCTTGAATGCGGCCCTGAAACCCTTGTTTTTCTTCCGCCCAGACGCGAACGCGAGCATCTCGTCCATCATCATGGAGGCGTAGTTCTCGTACGTCTTGTAGCCTTGGTGTTTCCTGTACCGGCGCAGGTCGTCGCCCACACCCAGTCGATCCGCGATCTGCATCACGGTGTCGTTGCCAAGTCCCAAGAACATCGACGCCAGTTGCTCGTCTTTCCCCTTGCCCATGTACTTGTGAAGTCCGACGTGCCCCGCGACTTCGTGCAAGATGGTCTCTTCCACCATCTGCTTGGTCTTCGACCCTTCAGCGATGACGTACACCGTGAACGAGCCGTCTGGGTTGCGCGTCTTCACACCAGCAATGGTGCGAGCACCATCTTCGCCAACCATGATGGTCAGCTGGGAGTACAGCCCACGAGCACGGTCGCTCAGATTACGCAGGTCTGCGATGCTGTTGATGACTTGGACGCTCAGGTCTTCAAGGCTCTTCCAACCACGGGTGTTGGTGATGGCGTCAACTACGGACTGCGCCTCTTGCTGCGTGATGGGCGGGCCTTCAGTAACTGCGTCTGCGTCCAGCATGTGGAGGCTGACGTCTCCATCGTCGGTCTGGACTTTTACGGTTCTGCGCTTTTTCTTGACGATTACTTCGGCGTTGCGCGCCCGCGTTTGGGCTGCTGTCGCTTCTGTTTGTCCCGGCGTTCCTGCCGCTTCTTCAGAAACAACGCGTCCGCTCTGCTCAAGGGCTGGCCTTGTGCCAACGCTTGCGCCTTCAGTTGTTCGATCCTGTCCAAGGAGTCGAGTATTTGCTGCCTGTTCATCTTGAATCGCCTGTGTGATTTCCTTAAGTGCGTTGCGCGTTTCGATAGCGGCTCGGTTGAAGCTGTCTTGCGCCAACCATGGCATCACTGCGTCGATTACGGTCTGCTGGTAGCCAGCGTCAAGCTCCATGAATGGAACCCGCGCTGCAGGCTCAGGGCTGTTCTTGGCCAGTTGGTTGTACAACCCGATGATACGAGACCCGTCGCTGTCTCCTTGAAACGCGTTAATCCATTCTTGGTGTGCAGCACGCTGCTGCTCAGCCTCCTCGGCAATGCGAGCTTGTGCTGCTTGCTCATCTTGCTGGCGTTGAGCGTCTTCGTTGATCTTGGTGAACCAGCCGCGCTTCTGCTTTTTGCTGAGGTTGTCCCAACTCTTGCCGGTCTGCTCCTCGTAGACCGAACGCATGGTCTCTGCAACGGCTTCGTTGGCCAAAGCAGCGTCAATGGCAGGAGCGTCTAATGTACCAAGTTGGCTCTCACCTTTATCGGTTCTCCGAACGGTCAGGTTGCCACGGGAAATCTCCCCTTGATCCACACCTTCGCCAATCTGAGGGCTGTCAGGTGTGTCATCTTGCTGCATCTTGCGGCGCTTGGCCTGCAGGCTGGCTAACACACCCTCTACGTCGTCTCCGTAAACCTGCCTGAACTTGTCACGCATCCCGCGCAGAGCGCTGTTGACCGACGACGTGGACATACCAGCCAACTGGCCGATGTTCTTGGCCGACAAGGCAGACGTGCGCTCGCCACCACGGAGCGACACCACGGAATCAAAGTCGTAATTGACGATGGCCTCAAGCAGTTTGTCCCAGACCTTCTGCTGCTGCGGAGACAATTGAACCCGCTCCATACCCGCAACCAAATCCTGCACGGCCAGTGTGGCGGGCACGCTGTCAGTTGACTGCCCCTGACCCACCTGATCAGTAACAACCGGAGTCTGAATCTTCTCGCCTACTCGGAACTGGGCGTTGTTGGCAGGCAGGTCAGTACCGTGCGCCACCGTCCACGCCTCGGGCTGACGGCGCTTGGGGCGTCCGTAGGTAAACGTGGTCTGCTCACCAGACTCATCCACGCGGGTGAGGTCGATCAACTCTCGCTTGCCGGTCTTGGTGTCTTCCGTGCGCGTTCTGGCCCCGAACACCGTGCCGTCGCTTACTTGAAGTACCCCACCACCTTCGCTCCAGATGGTATTGGCCCACGCCTGACGGATTTGGTCTTGGTTCTGCGCCTCGGCCAGCCCCGGCACGTCATCGGCTTGCACCACGCGTGTCTCGGTAGTAACCGGCGCATCGCCATCGGTTGTGGCGGGTGCGTCACCCTCGTTCTGGGGTTGACGGGTCTGTGCGCTGTCGCCAACCTGCTGCGACTCGGCCTGCTGGTCTTTCTCGTTACGCACCGCTCGGGCCAGTTCGCGCTTCCACGCAGCCGTACGCGGGTTACTTATGGTTTTGGTCAGAGAGTCGGCATCGCGGCTGCGGAAGTTCTCCAGCGCGTCTATCAAGTCTTTCCGTGGAGTGCCGTCATCCTGACGGGTGCGACCCTGCAACGCCTTGCGCCCAGCCTCAGTCGTGAAGATGGGGTCTTTCATGATCTCGACGCGAGCCAGTCGGGCTGTTTCTTCACGCTGACTCAACTCACGGTTGATCAACCGCTTCTCGGCAGCGGATGTTTCAGGGTCTTCGCGGCGGGTGCGCAAGGTGTTCGCGTCAAGTTGCGCGAACTCAGCCATTTTGGCCTCTGGGTTAGCCACGGACTCAGCCTCGGCAGCGCGACTGTCGCCTTCAACGGTTTTCTGACGTTGGGTGTACTTCGCCTTGGCGTTGCGTCGTACCCGCTCCTTGGCCAGTTCCATCGCCCGCTGGTACTCAGCCGTGTTGGGGTTAAGCGGGACTTCCTGCAGTTGGCCCTGATCATCCACGACGACGATTTTGGTGGCTTGGGCGTTCTGCAGCACCTTTGAGTTCGACCGGATGGGCTTACCACCTTCGGGCAGGTTCATGTTGTAGTTGCGCACGGCGTTCCACTCAAGGAACTCACCCATGGACAACTCGTACTCAGTCCTGCCGTCGGGGCTGACGACAAAAATACCTGACGGCTCGTCGAACGCTTCTTTGATCGCGCCTTCGGCTTGCTTGCGGCGCTGTTCGCGCACAGCAGGGTTGTCTTCTTTGACCCCCGTGGCTTCTTCTACCCGACCCTTAAACTCCTCGGTGGTCACACGGCGAACGCCTGACTCGCGCTCCTGCTGGCGCTGGTCAACAACATCACCAAGAGTAACAATGGCCTCGCGCTGGTTGATACCGGGCCTGCGACCTATCTCGGTCATGTCGGCTTCTTTCAGCGCCGCTTCAAAATCTCTCTGGCGAGACTTGGCCGAAGGACGTTTGCTGTCCAGTCCGACCGTGCGGTTGATCGCGCCAGCATAGGTCGTCGGGCGCTCACGAGTGTCACGGCGCGTCAGGTCAGATTCCTGCAGGCTGGCTCGGTTCTCAAGCTCGGCCAAAGTGATCTGGTCGGCATCCAGCCCGACAATATCCTGAAGAATGGACTGCCGGTTCTCGTCGTTGATGACCCCCTGCGGGGCCAGATCGGCATCCGTCTGACGGTTGTTGAAGTTGCCTTGGCCTTCCTGCGGCTTGAGGCGGCGTGAGTCGCCACGTAACCCACCCACCAAGGCTTGTGAGCCACCACTGGACATGGCACCGGCAAACGCCGCCTGCATCATGCCTGCGCGGTACTCCTCGTCGAACGTGATGTCTACACCGGCACCAATATCAGTCAGCAACTCCTGCGTCGGCTCAGTAACGGCTTCAATCGGCGCACCAATGGCAGCACCCTTGGCTACGCGGGTCGGCAGATTGCCAGCAGTAGCCCAGTCACCGAACCGCTTGTGGGCCTCAGTCACTCGGGTTGCAGCACTGCGCGGGAGGAACCGACCTGCGCCCAGCATGGCTACGTTGCCAGCGAACTGAATCGTACCGGCGGCGACACCACCAGCCAGAGCACGGTTTTTGTCGATGTCGTCGAGGGTGTTACCTTTTTCAAACTGCACCTGACCGGCCTTACCGTAGGCGTCACCTGTAGTCTGAGCAGTAAAGAACCCGCCCAGTCCAGCGTAGAACCCTCGGTTGGCGACCTTCTCAACCTGTCTGCGAGCCTGTTCTTCAGGCATCTCGCGTATCTTGCGCCCCAGTCCACGGCGCACACCTTGGTTGACCGCTGTGCGGGTCAGCCCCTTACCGACGGCACCGGCGAGACCACCACCGGCAAGGTTGAGTAGGCCGGTCGGCAGGTAGAACGCAGCCGCGTCACCCCAGTCACGCAGCGTCCCGCCATCCATCAAGTGGCTCAGTTGGTACGAGTCTTTCTGCAACTCGCCCATGCGGTCGGTGCTGCGCTGGTAGGTCTCATACAGGTTGTCACGAAGCCCGTCCGCACCCACGTAGTCCGCCGCCAGTGCAGCAGCACCTGCGCCCAGCCCTTTAAGCTGGTGTCCGTAAGAGCGAAAAGCCCGACTGACGTTGCCGTAGTCGGGTTCGCGTTGAGATGGTTGGCCACCAAGCAGCGCCCTGACCGTAGTGGGCTGCATCCCGACTTCCTTGGAATACTGCCCGATCACCTCGTCATCGGAGCGGTCAGCCAGTTCAGGGTACTGGCTACGCAGATCGTCTATGTTGCGGATGGACATTAGCGACCACCGCTGCTTGGGTCGCCTTCAAAGTGTTCGACGTAGTCTCGACCAAACCTGCCAAGGCCACGGGAGAGTCTTGCTGTGTCATCCAACATACGAACGGGTCGGCCAACAGCGCGGTCTACCAATAGCGAACGGGCCTCGTTAAGTCCAAAAGCAGTGCCTTCTGCGGCCCGTTGTCCCGGTGTAAGCCCTTGGTACAAGTCTTCGCTAAGCCCGACAATGCCACTACCCGCAGCATCAGGCTCAGCTTCTGGAGCAGACGGGCCAACAATTTCATCTTCACCACCCTCAGTCCGCAGGCCGGGGCGATCAGGCAGACCACCAGCACCACCGGAAAGGCCAAGGACAGTAAGTAGCACGTCCATCCGCTCGTTCATACCCATGTCAGCGGTCATACCCAAAAACGGGGTTGTTGGAGACACAGAGAAGTGCTCTTCCGCATCGGTCAGCAAATCGGTCAGAAACTCCCGCTGGGCCTGCTCACTCTCCAGCGTGGCAATGCCCATGGCTTGAGCGTGCTGCTCAAGTTGCGTACGAAGGTCGCTGATGTAAACGGCACCCAACTCAGGCGACTGAGCGCGGGCGTACAAGTACCTGTCGATGCGTGCTTGGTCGCTGCTGGGCGGCACCAGCACGTGGGCCTCACCTTCTGAGTCGATGGAGATCAGGGAGTACTGCTTATTACCCTCGTCATCTTCAGTCACTTCCATCTGGTACTGGGTGCCGGGGGTCAGGGTTTCGTCCTCACTGACCATGCGAACACGGTCTGCGGTGCTGCCTGCACCGTCTAGCATCTGCCTGATTTGCTCTGCACCCAGTTCAATCTGGGCATTGTTGACGCCCACCTTCTCGGCAACCAAAGCGCGCTGGGCGCTGGGTGACGCACTCTTGTAGGCTTCCGACTCTACGAACAGGGCAGGCTGGCCACCCTCCGCGACAAACTTCGTGTACTCATCTTCCAGATCAATTACATCCTGAATGCGGTCGGTTTGAATACCAAGTGCGCGGGTGCGCTCTCGCGTGTTGGCGACTCTGGCGTTGGCCTCCTGCTCTTGCACCCTTATTTGACGGCTACGAAACGCGTCAGTAGCTTCGTCGCGGCTCCGGCGGTACGCGTCAGTAACTTCGTCGCGGCTCCGGCGGTATTTCTGTTCTTCTTCATAACGGCTATCTTCCACACCAAACCGTTCACTCTGCCGGTCAAACACCCGATCCCGGTCAGCCTGCGCAGCTTCCTCACGAGTCAGCGCATCAGCACGCGCTTCCGCGTCATTGGCCAGATCAATCCGGCCCTGCTCGCGGAACATCTGCGCGGCGCGGCGAGTCAGTGCTGCTTCACTAGGAGCTTCTGGGCGAAGGCCGACGCCCTGTGCCTCGGCTGAGGGGTGCGAGCGGGGTAGGTTTGGCTGTCCTGCGCCGGGAGCCAGTCGGTTCACAATGCCCTGTGCTTGCGGCTGAGGCGGCACAAACGACTGGTTCGGGTTGGTTGGGGCCAAGCCGTGCGCTGAGTAGTGGTCGTAGTAACGCGCCTGCGCGTCGTCGTAGGCGTCTTGTGTAGGCTGCACGTCACGCATACGGGCCAGTTCGGCCTCAACGTCACGGGTCACTCGGCGGTCGCGGCTGCGGTTGAACGTGTCGATCCACTGGTTGGCCATGGCCGTACCAGCGCCTAATCCTCGTGCGAAACCCATTACGCGGCCTCCTCAGTGACTTCTATGAATGGAATGCCCAGCATGGCGTAGTCCACAGCGGCGTACCCGTCGTCGTCATACTTGACGGCCTCTGGCATCACTGTCTCCACCTCGTCAGCAATCACGCCACGGAACCTGCGGTTCGGGACGCCAACGTAGCTGAAGTCGTAGACCTTGATGCCGCTGTTCTGGTCGGTGTAGACGAACTGGATGTCTTCTTTCAGGCGACGGTCGGACATGTTTCCAATGCCTGCGGCACCCAAGTTACCACCTGCGCCGACCAGCGCACCCCACATGCCAGCTTGGTTATTCAGGCCGGTCTGGTAGATGCTGGACTGACTGCCCACGATCTGCCCAAGACCCTGCATACCTGTCTGGTACCCGCCCATAGCGGTGCCTGCGGCCTGACCCATGCCAGCCATATGGGCTGCTCCGGGTTGCTGGTATGTTCCTGCACCTGCGGAGCCTGCTCCAACAGAGCCTTGGTAAGCTGCAGACGATGCGCCGGGAAGGTTTCGTCCCAGTCCAGAGGCATCCAGTCGTCTGGCCCAACCTAGCTGTTCTGCTTGAGTATCTGCGTTCGTCATGGCGTTAGCTCGCTGCGCGGCGAGTCCTACGGCTGCTTGCTGTCGTGCTGCTTGAGCAGCAGGCGAGTTCGGGTTGACCCCTCGAGCGGCGTCCGACCGTGCCATCATCTGTTGAGTGCCGCCAAACGCCCTGCTGGCGGCGGCTGCGGCCTCGCCTGCCATACGGTCACGGTACGACTGGGTGTTGAAGGTCTCCGCGTCGGCCACCAATCCCCGTTCCAGCGGTCGGAACGTATCGACGTGGTAGTCGTAGTAGTCCTGCGCCTGCGTAAGTTGTTGATCTTGGGCTGCAATCTGGGAGCGAGCAATGTCGTGCATCAGAGGCTTCATCTCCTCATACTGCCGCTCCGAGAAGTCCAGTTGGCGGGTGCCAAGCTCGCGCCCAAGGGCAATAGCTTCTTCTGACGCCTGCGCTAAAGCCGTGTAATCAGGGGCTTTTTGTGACTTTCCACCCATTTCAAGCCTCCAGCCAGCGCGTGGCGTCTGCAGGGGTCATCACGAGAACCATCATGTCGGCTCCTACCGCAGCGTCTTTCATAACAAACTCCTCACGAAACCCGAGCTTTTTGTCGAACGCGATGGTGTCGGGTTCATTGGTGGGTACCATTCCGGTAATTCGCTTTAGTTTACACTGCCGAAAGGCGTAGTCACAACCGGCCTTGAACAGTGGAATCAGCAGCTTAGTCGGCGTTCGCACGGCAATATGCACCGTACAGTTCGCCCGGTTGAAGTTGTTGAACACAATACCAGCTAGTACAGAACTGCCTTTCATCACGCCCATGGCGTAAAAATCTCCCCAGTGGGCCTCTTGACTGACCTGCTCGGCAACCCACGCGCCGATCAATTCCTTCCGGTCAAACACTAGGCGGGGTGGGCCATTGAACAGTGTTGATGTCTGTTGCGTCTGGGTAGTCATCGGTAATGTCTCGCAGTTGCTGTCGGTACTCGCGCCATGCAGCGCGTTGCTCATCGGTCAGGGGGGCGTCCAGTACTTGCGTCCAGTCTGAATCGAAAAGAAGTCCGGTGCGCTGCTGGCGCATCAAAGACAAGGTGTTTTGGCTGTACTTCTCAAGGTTCTCAACCCACGACTTCGATGTATAGTCAAAATCATGGGTGGGTGACGGACGACCGGGTTTGGGAACCAACGTCTTTTGGCTTACGTCCACATACAGATTTTCGGTGCCTGCACTCAA
>LFIK01001209.1_pt1 | contig 20240 bp, 21 predicted proteins | sample 643401 | NCBI WGS metagenome assembly LFIK01 (sample SAMN03777447, study PRJNA286221) | soda lake metagenome | biome: soda lake; feature: Kulunda steppe; material: water; isolation source: sample T5-Br brine of Lake Tanatar-5 | place: Russia: Kulunda steppe | collected 2010-07
CGGCTCGCCACCGCCGGTGTGCCCTATGGCAATGTCGAGGTGGCGGTGGTCGATGAGGATGGCCGCCCGCTTCCGGCGGGCGAAACGGGCGAGATCATCTGCCGCGGCCCGCCCGTCATGCTCGGCTACTGGAACAATCCCGACGCCACCGCGAAGACCCTGCGCGACGGCTGGCTGTTTACCGGGGATGTCGGTGCGATCGACGCGTTCGGTTATCTCTCCCTGAAAGACCGCTCCAAGGATCTGATCATCTCCGGCGGCACCAATATCTATCCGCGCGAGGTGGAGGAGGTGCTGCTCACGCATCCCGCCGTGCGCGAGGTCTCGGTGATCGGGCGACCGGATCCGGAATGGGGCGAGATCGTCATCGCCTATGTCGTGGGTGACACGAATGCACAGACGCTCGACGCCTTGTGCCTGTCGCGCATCGCCCGCTTCAAGCGTCCGAAGCATTATCGTTTCGTGGACAGCCTGCCCAAGAACAATTACGGCAAGATCCTCAAGACCGAGCTGCGCGAGATCGATCGCTTGCATGGGGAGAGCGAGACATGAGCCGCAAGGAGAAGACGCAGAATAGTGCGGCGCGTGACGAGGCGGGCCCCTCATCCGCGTTCACACCGCGTCCATGCCCGATCTGCGCCAAGATGTCGGTGGAGCGCTACCGGCCCTTCTGTTCGAAGCGCTGTGCGGATGTGGACCTGCAACGCTGGTTCACCGGGAGCTACGCGGTCCCCGTCGTGGAAGAGGACCGCTCGCCCGAGGATGACGGCGAGCGCTGATCTCTGCGTCATTTGCCGGCCATTCAGGCGCGGCCACTTTCTCCGCCTTCGGCGATGAAGCGCTTCAAGTCGTCCAGGGAGGCGAAGTGATAATCGCCCTCCGGGGTCTGCGCGTCGATGGAGCCGTCGGAATACATCGTGTAGGTGTTGCCGCCGGATTCATAGGTGCCGATCACGCTCGGCGGGGGGACGGCGAGGTCCTCGGCGGCGACCACCGGCTCCTCGGTTACGGCTTCGCCGACCTCCTCGTCCGGGGAGGGCCCGGCCTGGACTTCGTCCGCGACAGCTTCCGGCTGATCCGGTTCTGACGCCGTGGGGATATCGGCGTCTCGCGGCGTCTGCGGCGAAGCGGGTTCTTCCTCTGCCGGCGCATCGGGGGGCGGGGGCGCGTCGGGAGCGCTTTGCGCCGAAATCTCCTCAGCGACATCCTCGGGGGAAGCCACCACTTCCAAAGGCTCCGCTTTCAAGCGCTCCACTTCCAAGGGCTCCGCTCGCAAAGCCTCATCGTCCGGATGCGCTTCTTCCGGCGGCTCTTCTGCACGCCACTCTTCCGGCGGAACCTCTTCTTCTGGGGGCGGCTCTTGCTCAGGCGCTTCCAGGATGGCCTCCGGTTCCGGTGCTTGTTCTTCCGGCGCCTGCGTTTCCGGTGCCTCTGTGAGCGGGGACTGGCTCAGGGCGTCTCCCGGATCCTGATCCTCGCTGCCATCATGCGGCGCGGTCTCGTCGGCGCCTTCAGTCTGGCCGGCGAGGAGGTCGGCGAAAATGGCCCTGTCGCTGAGCCTGTCGTCTTCCGCTTGTCCGGCGACATGGCTGGTTACGGCTTCTGCGTCCTGCGCAGCGATATCGGGCGCTACAGGATCCTCGTCTGCCTGACCGGCAAGCGCGCGGGGTTCCTCGGTCTCCTCCCCGTGGGAGGTTGCGGATGCCGGTTCGGGCAAGGCCTCCTCCGCCGCAGCGATTTTCTCCAAGTCGTCACCCCGGTCGGCGTCATCGCCTGACGGCTTTGCCTCCGCATCATCTGGAGGCATCTGGCCATGCGCGGCTACCGCGCCGACTGCGCTTGCGGCGCCTGCGGCGAGGGGGAGCGCGGCGGGATCGGCGATGCGCGGATCAGCGGTCCGGGTGTCGGTCTGCCCTGCGGCTCCACCGGGCGCGTCGCTTTCTGCCGCCGGGCGGGGAGGTGTCGCGGAAAGTGGCGCCGCCGCTGGTTGGCGGGCGAGGCTCGTCGTCATGCGCCGCAATTCACCGGCGAGAAAGGCCATTCCGGCGAGAAGCACGCCGCCTGTGGCGACGATCACGCCGGAAAGCACCTGTGTCCAGCCGCGTTCGATGATCACGATCTCCCACCCGGAAATCGCCGAGTAGGTTCCGCCGAGGATCATCGCGGCGGCAACGCAGTACATTGCGATGATCATACGACCTCTCATGACGCAGTTTACCATGGCTTGAACGTTAATCTTACCGGCTCCACTTGCCAATCGCGCAAAATCGACAGACCGGCCTGGCAGCGGCTTCCCGCCGAAAAAATTGCCGTTCCTGCAACGGAATGGGGCCCCAGACCGTTGCCGTGTCGTGCGATGGGGCTTACCTAAGCTTCGCAGTGCGCCCGCATGACGCGCGGCGAGACGGAATTCGAATCAGGAGAGGAAATCGACATGTCCTTCAGCCTTCCCGATCTGCCCTATGCCTATGACGCGCTTCAGCCGTATATGTCCGCCGAGACGCTCGAATACCACCACGACAAGCACCACAACACCTATGTCACCACCGGCAACAAGCTGCTGGAGGGCTCCGAGTTCGAGGGCAAGAGCCTCGAGGAGATCGTGAAGGGCTCCTATGGTGTCAACCAGGCGCTGTTCAACAATGCCGGCCAGCACTTCAACCACCTGCATTTCTGGAACTGGATGAAGCCCGATGGCGGCGGCGCCATTCCCGGCGCGCTGGAGAAGAAGATCGTCGAGGATCTCGGCGGCGTCGACAAGATGAAGGAAGACTTCATCCAGGCCGGCGTGACGCAGTTCGGCTCCGGCTGGGCCTGGATCGCGGTGAAGAACGGCAAGCTCGAAATCATGAAGACGCCCAACGGCGAGAGCCCGCTCGTGCATGGCGCCAAGCCGATCCTCGGCGTCGATGTCTGGGAGCATTCCTACTATATCGACTACCGCAACCGCCGGCCCGACTATCTCAAGGCCTTCATCGACAATCTCGTGAACTGGGAATATGTCGAGAAGCTCTACAACGAAGCCGTCTGAGCGGCTTCGGCAGAGCGCCGGATGATCGAGCCCGCCGTCATGGCGGGCTCTTTCGTTTCGTTACCACCAATGGCCGGCGGCTTCCGCCGTGCGGGTGGTTTGCGGCGCGTGCCGGGCATCGTCGAGGGCTTCGAGCAGGCGGCGCACATCCTGCTCGAAACCGGTGCTGGTGCGCTGGCGCGGACGCGCGAGGGTCACCGGCAATTCGTCGTGAATCCGTCCCGGATGCGCGCGCATGACGAAAGCGCGGTCGGCCAGGGTCACGGCCTCCGAGACGTCATGGGTGACGATCAGCACCGTGGGCTTCACATCCTCCCACAGGTCGAGCAGCGCGCCGTGCAGGCTCGCCCGGGTGAAGGCGTCGAGCGCGGAGAAGGGCTCGTCGAGCAAAAGCAGCTTGGGGCGCGTCACCAGCGCGCGGGCAATCGCGACACGCTGCTGCTGGCCCCCGGAGAGATCGCGCGGCCAGCGTTCGGCATGTTCGGCAAGCCCGATCCGCGCCAGCGCACTCGTGATCCGCTCGGTACGCTGCGCCCGGGGCAGGTCTTCGAGCCCGAAGCCGATATTGTCCGCGACCGTGAGCCAGGGCAGGAGCCGGGGCTCCTGGAAGACCACGGCGACAGCGGGATGCGGCCCCGTGATCGTCTCTCCGTCGAGCACGATCCGCCCGCTCGTGGCATGGTCGAGCCCGGCAATGAGCCGCAACAGCGTGGTCTTGCCGCAACCCGAGCCGCCGATCAGGGCCGCGATCTCACCGGAACGTACCGCGAGATTGATGTTGGACAGGGCCTTGGTGCCGTCGGCATAGGTTTTGCCGAGATGTTCGATATCCAGCATTACAGCCGCTCCCTTACGGTATCCTGCCAGCGCACCAGCGGGCTGGTGCATGTGACCAGAACCCAGTCGGCCGCCTTGCCGAGCAGGGCGAAGGCGATGATGGCGGCGACGATCTGGTCGGTCAGGCCCATCTGCTGACCATCGACGAGGAGATAGCCGAGCCCCTCTGAGGCGCCCATGAATTCGGCCGCGACCACGAACATGAAACCGAGCCCCAGCCCCGAGCGCAGGGCGGTGAGCGTCTCCGGCAGGATCGCCGGCAGCAGGATGCGCCGGGCCATGGCGATGCGCGAGAGCCTGAAGGCGCGTCCGACTTCCACGAGCTTGCGATCCACGCCGAGAATGCCCTGCGCGACGCCGAGATAGACCGGGAAGAACACGCCGACGGCGATCAGCACCACTTTCGAGGTCTCAAAAATGCCGAACCACAGGATGAACAGCGGCACCCAGGCGATCGACGGCACCGAGCGCAAAGCCTGAAGCGTCGGATCGAGCAGATTGCGCATCAGCCCGCTCGCTCCCGAGATCGCACCCAGCGCCATGCCCGCGATCGCACCGCAGCCAAAACCGACGAGGACGCGCCACAGGGTCGCCCAGACATGCAGCCAGAGATCGCCATACAGGGCGAGCTCGTGGAAGGCGGCGACGATGCGGCTCGGCGGCGGCATCAACCGCCCCTCGACGAGGCCATAGCTCACCGCAGCCTCCCAGCCGACGGCGAGGCCGACGGGGAGGGCGAGCGCGAGGGCGAGATTGCGACCGTGCCGGCGCCAGGCCGGATTTGCGGCGCTCCCTTCGGGGCGCGCCGCATCATCCTGCGTCTCGGTGGGCCGGGTAAGGGCGTTCGGCAAAGCCATGCTGCCTCCTGAGGTGCTCCTGATCGAGACGGTGCGTGCTTACTGCGTGGTCGCAGGGGCAAAGCGCGTATCGATCAACGCATCGAGATGGCTGGCGACATCCACGTTGCGGCGGATGACGCCCGCTTCCTGGAGGGCCAGACCGGCCTGCAGGATGGTCTCGTGCTGGGCTTCGCCGATGGCGGAATGGGTCAGATCCGTGCGCTCGAACTGGCGCGCGACAACATCTTCCGGCAGGCGGGTGAAGGCGCGAAACAGTGACTGGATCGTGTCGGGATCCTCGAGCGCTTCCGCGCGGGCGCGCTCATAGGCGGCGATGACCCGCTCGACCAGCTCCGGATGCTCCTCGGCGAAGGCCGTGCGCACGTTGAGAATGCCCCAGCTATTGGCGTCCGCATCGCGATAGAACAGGCGCGCACCGCTCTCCAGCTCGGACGCGGCCATCATCGGGTCGAGCCCGGCCCAGGCCTGCACGTCGCCACGCTCCAGCGCAAGGCGGCCGTCGGCATGCTGCAACAGCACGAGGCGCACGTCGCGCTCCGTCAGGCCGGCGGAGGCCAGCGCGCGCACCAGGAAGATATGCGGATCCGTGCCGCGCGTCACCGCGACGGCCTTGCCGGCGAGATCCTCGACGCTCTGGATGTCGCTGTCAGCCTGCGTCACCAGCGCCGTCCATTCCGGCTGGGAATAGACGTAGATCGCGTTGATCGGATTGCCGTTGATGCGCCCGATCAGGGCGGCGGCGCCGGCGGTGGAGCCGAAATCGAGCGAGCCGGCATTGAGGAATTCGAGCGCCCGGTTGGAGCCGTGCGATTGCACCCAGCGCACGTCGATCCCGTCCTCGGCGAGCGCCTCCTCGAGATAGCCACGCTCCTTCAGGAGCAGGCTGACCGGGTTGTAGGTGGCGTAGTCCAGGCGGATTTCACTCGGCGCTTGCGCATATGTGTTCTGCATGCCGAACGCGGCAAGCGTGAGCGCGACGCCGGCTGCACGCGCAAGACGTGGGAAAAGGCTGCGAATATTCAACAACGGGGCCTCCTGAACGATGATAAAGCCTTGAAAGCGTAGGATTCTTTGAGAAGACGCCGCGCGCCCTCAATCTGCTTCGTTCTTTTTATGAAACGATCCGGGCGGGATGTCAAACGTGGCCGGGAAATGATCCATAAACACGAATTCTAATGTAAAATATCTTCAGGCGAATCCGCAGCCTGAGCGGGTCGTCGCGGTCCCGCCCGGGCTTAGGCTCAGACGCCTGGTGCGTAGACCGGCGCGTCGAAATCCTGGGTCGCCGGAGCCGGCTGCGCCGTACCGTCGAGGATGAAGCCCGGATAGCCGCGCGCGGCGATGTCGTCGCAGATGGCGCGGTAGCGGCCCATGCCGCCGGTATAGGGCATGAAGACGCGCGGCTTGCCGGGCACGTTCGCGCCCAGATACCAGGAATGCGGCACCTGCGGCAGCAAGGTGCGCCCCGCCGCTTCCTCCACGTGCTGGCCCCAGGCCTGGGCCGCCTCCATGCGCGGTTCGATCCGGGTCACGCCCTGTTCGCGCATGAAGGCGATGCAGGCGGTGATCCATTCCACATGCTGCTCGATCCCGATCGGCAGATTGACCAGTACCGAGGGACTGCCCGGGCCGGTCACCGTGAAGAGATTGGGAAAGCCCGGGATCTGGAGGCCCAGATAAGTCACCGGCCCCGCCGCCCAGGCCTCGTCCAGCCTCACCCCGTCGCGCCCCGTCAAGCCGAGCCGCAGCAGCGGCCCGGTCATCGCATCGAAGCCGGTGGCGAAGACGATCACGTCGAGCGGATATTCCGCCTTCTCCGTCAGGATACCGTTTTCGGTGATGCGGATGATCGGCTCCGCGCGCAGATCGACGAGATCGACATTGTCGCGGTTGAAGGTCTCGAAATAATCCGTATCGACCGGCGGACGCTTGGCGGCATAGGGGTGGTCGATTTCGGACAATATCCGCGCCTTGTGCGGATCATGCACGATCTGCCGGATCTTGCCCTTGATGAATTCCGCGGCGGTGGCGTTGGCTTCCTTGCTTGCGAGAAGATCCTGAAACACCGCGCGAAAGCGCAAGCCGCCCGTCTCCCAGGCCTGCTCATAGAGCGCGAGCCGCTCTTCCTCGCCGACATCGAAGACCTTGCGCCTGGCGATCTCGAACGGATGGCCGTTGGGCGTGCGCTGCACGACGTCGCGGATCTCCTCGAAATGCTCCTTGAAATAGCGCTTGCGCGCCTCATCAAGGGGCGCGTTGCGGGCAGGGACGGAGTAGTTCGCCGTACGCTGGAAGACGGTGAGATGCGCAGCGTCGCGGGCGATTGCCGGTGCCGCCTGGATGCCGGTCGAGCCGGTGCCGATCTGGCCGACGCGCTTGCCGGAGAGATCCCCCCCCTCATGCGGCCATTGCCCGGTATGGTACCACTCGCCTTGGAAGTCGCTCAGGCCGGGAATATCGGGGATGTTGGCGCTCGACAGGCAGCCCACCGCCGCGATCAGCCAGGTGCAGGTGAGGCTCTCGCCGCGATCCGTCTCGACGATCCAGCGATTGCCCGCATCATCGAAACGCGCGCCGGTGACCTTCACGCCCAGGGTTATATCGCGCATCAGGTCGAGACGCTCGGCGACGTATTCGAGATAGCGCAGGATCTCCGCCTGACCGGGATAGCGCTCGCTCCATTCCCATTCGCGGTAGATTTCCGGCGAGAAGAAATAGCAATAGGAATGGCTCTCCGAATCGCAGCGCGCGCCGGGATAGCGGTTGGCCTGCCAGGTACCCCCGATCCCCGCCTGCGCCTCCAGCACGCGCGCGGACAGCCCGAGCCGGTCACGCAGCAGATGCAGCTGATAGAGCCCGGCGAAGCCCGCCCCGATGATCAGCGCGTCGTAATCAGGGCCGCGTTTTCCCCCCGGCGTCCCGGTCCCGGCATCACCCATCACCATTCTCCCCGTTCGACGTCCTTGTTTTGAGGAGAGTGTGAAAGGCGCGGTGGGTTCGATCAAGCTTATGCGTCGCTAGAGGGGCGCGATAATCGACAAGCCGCAAAGCGCCAAATGCCCAGATGCGGCCTGCTCCCCACGGCGAGATTGCGCGCGGTGCCTCAGCGCATGGCGGTGACTTCGATCTCGACCTTCATGGCCGGATCGAGCAGCCCGGCCACGATCACGCAACTCGCTGCCGGCGCCGCTTTTCCCATATATGCGCCGCAGATCGGCAGAACCGTTCCGGCATCCCCGGCATCGGTCAGATAGATCGTGGCGCGAACCAGATCGTCGAGCGAGGCATCGGCCTGTGCCAGCGTCTCGCCGATGGTCCTCCAGATATTGTGCGTCTGCGCCGCGACATCCTCCGGCATGCGCATCGCCGCGTAATCGTAACCCGTCGTCCCGGCGACGAAGATAAAGGGCTCGCGGATCAGCGCACGCGAATAGCCACATTGCTTTTCGAAAGGGGAGCCGGTGGTGATGCGGCGGGTGCCGGTCATGCAGAATACTCCGTCACGGTCGGGCGAACCTAGAGCGCCTCGCCCCGCAACAGGCGCGGCGCCTTGCGGTCGAGGCCCGAGGCCTCGCGGATGAAGAAGCGCTTGAGCGGATTGATCCGCTCCACCAGGCCGAGCCCGAAATCGCGTAGCATGCGCACAGGGGTCAGATCGTTCGAGAACAGCCGGTTGAGCCCGTCCGTGATCACGCTCATCGCCACCGTGTCGAAGCGGCGCGCGCGATCGTAATCCGAAAGGACGTCCGCCCCTCCCGGATCCATGCCGAGCCGTGTGGCATCGACGATGCATTCGGCGAGCGCCGCGACGTCCTTCAGTCCGAGATTGAGCCCCTGTCCCGCAATCGGGTGGATCACATGCGCGGCATCGCCGATCAGGGCGAGCCGTGTGGCGGTGAAGTCGCGGGCGATGCCGAAGGAGAGCGGCCAGGCGCGCAGGGGAGTTTCCAGCGCGATCCTGCCCAGTTCCAGCCCGAAGCGCCGCTCGACTTCCGCGAGCGCGTCCTCCGGGTCGAGCGCCAGCATGGCGGGCACGTTCTCGCGCCGCTCGGTCCAGACGATCGAGCTGCGATGACCGAGCGAGCCGCCCGGTGTCAGCGGCAGCAGGGCGAAGGGGCCCGAGGGCAGGAAATGCTCGATGGCGCGCCCGTGATGGTCGCGCTCATGGGCGATGGTCGCGACGATGCCCGACTGGGGATAAGACCAGCCGATCCAGCTGATTCCCGCCGCCTCGCGCAGCCGCGAGCGGGCCCCGTCCGCGGCCACGCAGAGGCTGACCGGCAGCCGCTCGCCATCGGCCAATAGAGCCGTGCCGCCCATTGGATCGGCGCTGAACCGGCGCACGGCGACGCGGCGCAGATCGATTCCGGCCTCCCGGCAGGCCGGCAGCAGTGCGGCGAGGAGGGCGCGGGCGGGGACCATATGCGCGAAGGCCTCGCCGGGCTCTACCTCGCCGTCGAAATGCAGGAAGGCGGGGCGGGCCGGATCGGCGAGATGGCTGTCGGTGATCACCATGTCGCGCATGGGCTGCGCTTCGGCGGCGACCGCCGGCCAGATGCCAAGCGCTTCGAACATGCGCCGGCCCGCCGCCGCGATGGCATAGGCGCGCTCGTCATCGGCGCGCGCATCCGGGGCGCCGGCGGCGGGGAGGGCGGGGTCGCAAACGGTGACAGCGAGACGTTTCGGGCAGGCGCGGGCAAGGGCGAGCGCGAGTGTCAGCCCGGCAATGCCGCTTCCGGCGATGAGGATGCGGCTGCGCTGCGTGGCCGGGCCGTCGCCGTCGCGCGCTTTCGCGTTGCGGCTTTTGCCCTTTCCGGTCCGCACCTCGCCTTTGCCGGCCATCCTGTCTCTCCCCTCACTGCCCTTGCGCCATCCCGTGATGCGGAAAGCGCGGGGCTGCACATCGCGTCTCTCTTGACCTGCGCGCGCGATCCATACCCTATGCCTGCGTCACGGGGACAAGGCAATCGGGTCCGCGCAAGCCTCGCTCGGCCCGGCCCGTCACGCCCGTTTGCAGGAGCCAAAGCATGTCGCAACAGCCGCAATCCGCCGCGCTCGCCGATCTCGTGTCGATTCTCGACCTCGAACAGCTCGAGCGCAACCTGTTTCGGGGTCGCAGCCCCCAGACCGGCTGGCAGCGGGTCTTCGGCGGGCAGGTGATCGGCCAGGCGCTGGTCGCGGCCTGCCGCACCGTGGAGGGCCGCAGGCCGCATTCGCTGCACGGTTATTTCATGCTGCCGGGATCGCCCGATATCCCGATCATCTATGAAGTCGATCGCATCCGAGACGGGCGCTCCTTCACCACGCGCCGGGTGGTGGCGATCCAGAACGGGCAGGCCATCTTCTCGATGTCGGCCTCGTTCCAGATCGATGAGCCGGGCTTCGACCATGCGGCAGACATGCCGGATGTACCGATGCCGGAGGATCTCGCCGGGACGGGCGGCTTCGCGCCGGAAGTTCTGGCCAGGATGCCGGAAACGGTGCGGCGCTATTTCGAGCGCGAGCGGCCGATTGATCTGCGTCCGGTCGAATTCGAGCGCTATGACGGCAGCCCGCGCGAGCCGCGTTTCAATGTCTGGATCAAGGCGAAGGAGCGCCTGCCGGACGATCCCACCATCCATAACTGCGTGCTGGCTTATGCCTCCGATCTGACGCTGCTCGATTCCTCGCTGATAGCCCATGGCAGAACAGTCTTCGAGAAGCGCATCCGCGCTGCGAGCCTCGATCACGCCTTGTGGATTCATCGTCCCTTCCGCGCTGATGAATGGCTGCTCTACGCCCAGGACAGCCCCAATGCGAGCGGGGCGCGCGGCTTCTCGCGCGGCGCGATCTATACCCGCGAGGGCAGGCTCGTCGCCTCTGTGGCGCAGGAGGGGCTGATCAGGGATGTCGCCGGCGACTGAGCCTGACATTGAGCCTCACTCCGCGCCGGCCCCCGCATTCCCGGCGAGCCACGCGCTCGCCGCCTCGACACCGCCGGGGCGATGCGGCACGCCGCAGATCTTCAGCCCCATCTCGACGCCGGCCAGAGTGCCGAGCACGGCGATATCGTTGAAATCCCCCAGATGTCCGATCCGGAAGACCCTGTCGGCGAGCGGCCCGAGGCCGTTGCCCAGCGACATGTTGGCTTTGTCGAGAATGGTCGCGCGCAAGCGATCAGCGGAATGGCCCTCCGGCAGCCGCACGGCGGTGAGGGAGGCGGAATGGCGTTCGGGATCGGCGCACTGCGTCTCGAGCCCCCAATGCGATACCGCACGGCGTGTCGCCTCGGCGGCGCGCTGATGTCGCGCGAAGACGTTGTCGAGACCCTCGGCATTCAGAAGGTCGATGGCCACGCGCAGACCCTGCAACATGTTCGTGGCGGGCGTATAGGGGAAGACGCCCTGGGCATTGGCCGAGAGCATGTCTTCCCAGTCCCAGAAGGCGCGCGGCAGGCGCGCCGTGCGCGCGGCTTCCCGGGCCTTGGGTGAAAGCGCGTTGAAGGATAGCCCGGGGGGTAGCATCAACCCCTTCTGCGAGCCCGCCACGGTGACGTCGATGCCCCATTCGTCATGCCGGTAGTCGATCGAGGCGAGCGACGAAATCGTATCCACCATCAGGAGGGCCGGATGGCCGGTTTCGTCGATGGCGCGGCGCAGGGCCGGAATGTCGGAGGCCACACCCGTCGAGGTCTCGTTATGCACCACGCAGACCGCCTTGATGGCGTGCTGCGAATCGGCGCGCAGGCGCTCGGCGATCGAATCCGCATCCACGCCATGGCGCCAGTCGCCCGGAATCACCTCGGTTTCGAGGCCGAGCCGACCGGCGAGTTTTTGCCAGAGATTCGAGAACCAGCCCGTCTCCGCCATCAGCACCCGGTCGCCCGGCGAGAGCGTGTTCACGAGCGCCGCCTCCCAGGCCCCCGTTCCCGAGGCCGGGTAGATCACCACCGGTTCGCGCGTGCCGAAGACGGGCCGGATATCGCGGAGCAGGCCCTCGGCCAGGGCCTTGAATTGCGGCCCGCGATGGTCGATCGTCGGCTGGGCGATGGCGGCGAGAACGGGCAGGGGCGTGTTGGTCGGGCCGGGAATCTGGAGGAAATGGCGACCGGTGCTCAGGGGTGGATGCATGGGGCAGGAACTCGCTTTCGGCGGCTTCATAGGGCATATGCTCGGCGCGGAGCCTAACCCATTCGCCCGTTCGGGAAATGCGGCGCTTGTGCAATCCCCTTGCGGAGAAAACCCATCGCAGGTTCAGCCGCGTCGGCACCTGCGGATCGGCGGGATGCACTTACAAAATTTTAGAATTGTCACAAACTAGGTCTCTTGCCGCATTGCCCATTGCTCTATGTTTGTTTAAGCACGCACCGACGCAAGAATTGACAGGGCTCGCGCGGGGAATGCATCCGAGGCGCGAGGCCGGTAACCGGGAGATGACGCATGGCGCAAGCCGAATCCCGCAATCAGACGCCGCGACCCCTGTCGCCGCATCTGCAGATCTATCGCTGGACCTGGACGATGGCGATGTCCATCTTTCACCGTGTGACGGGCGTGGCGCTCTATGTCGGCGCGCTGATCCTCGCCTGGTTCTTCCTGTCGATCGCTTCGGGGCCGGAAAGCTATGCCGGATCGTCCTGGTTCTTCGGTTCCTGGTTCGGTTATCTGATCCTGTTCGGCTTCACCTGGGCGCTGATGCATCACATGCTCGGCGGCCTGCGCCATTTTGTCTGGGATTTCGGCAAGGGCTTCGAGCCTGAGCAGCGTTTCCTTCTGGCCAAGCTGACTTTGGCCGGATCGGTGGGGCTGACCCTGCTGATCTGGATCATCGTCCTGATCGCGCGCTGAGGAGGAAGCATCATGGCTGAGAACCGTTTCGACACCGGCACCTCCATCCGTACCCCGATGGCCCGCGCGCGCGGGCTCGGCGCGTCCGGCGGCGGCACCGAGCATTTCTGGCAGCAGCGCATCACCGCCGTCGCGAACGCGCTGCTCGTCTTTCCGATGATCATCATCCTCGCGATGACGGTGGGGCGTCCTTACGAAGATGCGGTTGCGATCATGTCGCATCCCCTTGCCGCGATCCTCTCCGCGCTCTTTGTTATTAGCATCGCGATACATATGCGGCTGGGAATGCAGATCGTCATCGAGGATTACGTTCACGGCAAGGGCGCGAAGGTCGCGGCCCTTCTGGCGAACACCTTCTTCACCGTCGCCGTCGCGGCGGCGAGCCTTTACGCGATCCTCAAGATCGGCCTGAGCCCCCTGCTCTGAGGGAGATGGAACAGACATGGCGACCAACGGAAAAACGAACGGCGCGCCCGCAGTGAACGGTGCGGCCTATCCCATCACGGACCATACCTTCGACGTGGTCGTGGTCGGCGCCGGCGGCGCAGGCTTGCGCGCGACGGTGGGCTGCAGCCAGGCCGGCCTGCGCACCGCCTGCATCAGCAAGGTCTTCCCGACTCGTTCGCATACCGTCGCGGCGCAGGGCGGCATCTCCGCCTCTCTCGGCAATATGGGTGAGGATGACTGGCGCTGGCACATGTACGACACCGTCAAGGGTGCCGACTGGCTGGGTGACCAGGACGCCATCGAATATCTGGTGCGCGAGGCACCCGCTGCCGTCTACGAGCTCGAGCATTGGGGCGTGCCCTTCTCGCGCACGGAGGAGGGCAAGATCTATCAGCGCCCCTTCGGCGGCATGACCACGCATTTCGGTGAAGGCACCGCGCAGCGCACCTGTGCCGCCGCCGACCGTACGGGCCACGCCATCCTGCACACGCTCTACGGCGCGGCGCTCAAGCACAATACCGAGTTCTTCATCGAGTATTTCGGCATTGACCTGATCATGGACGAGGAGGGGCGCTGCCGCGGTATCGTCGCGCTCGACATGACGACGGGGACGATCCACCGCTTCCGTGCCCAGATGGTGATCCTCGCTACGGGCGGCTACGGACGCACCTATTTCTCGGCGACTTCCGCCCATACCTGCACCGGCGACGGCAACGCCATGGTGCTGCGCGCCGGCCTGCCCTTGCAGGACATGGAATTCGTGCAGTTCCACCCCACCGGCATCTATGGTGCCGGCTGCCTGATCACGGAAGGTGCGCGCGGCGAGGGCGGTTATCTGACCAATTCCGAGGGCGAGCGCTTCATGGAGCGCTATGCGCCCTCGGCCAAGGATCTTGCTTCGCGCGACGTCGTATCGCGCTCCATGACCATGGAGATCCGCGACGGGCGCGGCGTCGGCAAGAACGGCGATCACATTTATCTGCATCTCGACCACCTCGATCCGAAGATCCTGCACGAGCGCCTGCCCGGCATTTCGGAAAGCGCGCGGATCTTCGCCGGCGTGGACGTCACCAAGGAGCCGATCCCGGTCCTGCCGACGGTGCATTACAACATGGGCGGCATCCCGACGAATTTCCGCGGCGAGGTGCTCACCCTCAAAGACGGCAATCCCGACCATGTGGTGCCGGGCCTGATGGCGATCGGCGAGGCGGCCTGCGTCTCGGTCCACGGCGCCAACCGCCTCGGCTCGAACTCGCTGATCGATCTCGTGGTGTTCGGTCGTGCGGCGGGTCTGCGCTGCGCCGAGATCGTCACCCCGGGCGAGAAGCAGGCTGATCTGCCGGCGAATTCCGCCGAGATGGCTCTCTCGCGTCTCGACAAGCTGCGCCATGCCAACGGCTCCACGCCCACGGCGCAGCTGCGTCTCGACATGCAGCGCACCATGCAGAACAACTGCGCAGTGTTCCGCACCGGCGAGATCCTCGAAGAGGGCCGCACCCTCATCAACAAGGTCTGGAAGTCGAGCGACGACGTGCGCGTCACCGACCGTTCCCTGATCTGGAACACCGATCTGATCGAGACGCTCGAATACGACAACCTGATCGAACAGGCGGTCGTCACCATGGAATCGGCGGCCAACCGCACCGAATCGCGCGGCGCCCATGCCCGCGAGGACTTCCCGGATCGCGACGACAAGGAATGGATGAAGCACACCCTGTGCTGGGCGGATACGCAGAACAAGTCGGTCAATATGGATTACCGCCCGGTTCATGCCTATACCCTGTCGAACGAGATCGAGTATATCGCGCCCAAGGCGCGGGTGTATTGAGGATCGGAGGGTGACGTCATGGGCATGCTTGCCATCAGCGATGACCTTCTTGACAAGATCATCGACGCGGCCAAGCAGCGTGGCGTCGCGCCTGAGCGGCTTGCGGAGGATCTTCTCAGTCACTCGCTCAGGAAAGCCGGCCCTGCGGCTTCAGCGGCGGGCGGTCGCCGTGCCGCGCAGATCCGGCGTGCCGAAGGCATCGCGGCGATGACGCCCCGCAACGTGCCGCAGACTGATGCGGTCACGCTTCTGCGCGAGGAGCGGGAGGCGTGATCGTGGTCGATGCATCCGTGGCAGTGAAGTGGTTCGTCCAGGAGTCAGGGCACGATCAGGCGGTGGCCTTACTCGCCTGCGATGAAGATCTGATCGCACCGGATCTCCTGGTCGCCGAAACACTTCACGCGCTGCGCAAGAAAGTGCGTGGCGGCGAGATGAGCGCCGAGCAGTTTCTGGCGGCAAGCCGCGCTCTTCCGGAATTTCTCGATCGTTTCGAAACTGTGCAGGGAACCTCCTCACGCGCCGCCGAGCAAGCACTCGCGCTGGATCACGGCTATTACGACTGCGTGTATCTTGCGATGGCCGAGGCGCTAAGCGGATTGCTCGTGACAGCGGATGAACGCTTCGCCACCAAGGCGGCGTCCGCCGGTTATGACGCAAGCGTTTTGTCGCTCGCTGCTTGGCATGAGACCGCTGCGACAGCCACCACTTCGCGTTCACCTTCCAACCCTCTGGATGGATAAATTCATGGCCAAATTCTCCCTTCCGAAGAACTCGCAATACACCGAGGGCAAGGCGTGGCCGAAGCCCGAGGGGGCGAAGAACCTGCAGGAGTTCCGGATCTATCGCTGGAATCCGGATGACGGCGCCAATCCGCGCATCGATACCTATCATGTCGATCGCGACGATTGCGGACCGATGGTTCTCGATGCGCTGATCTGGATCAAGAACAACATCGATTCGACGCTGACCTTCCGGCGCTCCTGCCGTGAGGGGATCTGCGGCTCCTGCGCGATGAATATCGACGGGCAGAACACGATCGCTTGCACCATGGGCATCGACGAGTGCAAGTCGAGCGGGACGGTGAAGATCTACCCGCTGCCGCATATGCCGGTGCTGAAGGATCTGGTGCCGGATCTCACCAATTTCTTCGCCCAGCATGCGGCGGTGGAGCCCTGGCTGCAGACTGATTCGCCGACGCCGGAGCATGAATGGCGGCAATCGCCAGAGGATCGCGTCGAGCTCGACGGGCTCTACGAGTGCATTCTGTGCGCCTGCTGCACCACGGCCTGCCCGTCATATTGGTGGAACGGCGACCGCTTCCTCGGCCCCGCTACCCTGCTGCATGCCTATCGCTGGCTGGCCGACAGCCGCGACGAGCGCACCGGCGACCGGCTCGACAATCTGGAAGACCCGTTCCGGCTGTATCGCTGCCATACCATCATGAACTGCGCCAATGCCTGCCCGAAGGGGCTGAACCCGGCCAAGGCGATCGCCAAGATCAAGAAGATGATGGTCGAGCGTCACGTCTGACTTCGTCAACGTGGTGAATGAATTCTTAATGAGTGCGTCTTTCGCGTAACAGGCGCGGCCCGAATAAAGGGCCGCGCTTGCGTTTTCCTGCGCCACGGGTCAACACTGGCAGCATGAACGGCCCGTTTCGGCCATAATGGCGCCGCTTCCGCGCCCGATCCTGCGGTTACTGGACTGAGCATCATGATGACGCTTTCGACGACTTCCCCTCGCCCCGCTGCTTCAGCAGAGACCTTTCTCTGCGATCATGTCGATACGCGGCGCCTCACGCCGCGCCGGATGTTGCCAGCCCTGCGTGTTGCGGTGATTCTCGTCGCAGCTGGGACGCTGGCAGCTTGCCAGACCGCCCGCTTCGGTGGACCCGGACAGCAGCGCGGCATGGTCCAGGAACTCGAACCCGGGCCCGCCGCGCCGTCGGGGATCGTCATGGCCGAGCCGCTGGGCGAGCCGGGGCGTGGGCGTTTCGACGATTTCCCCCGGATTGACGACACGCGCTCCGACCGCCCTGATCGCATGGAAGACCGGCAACAGACCGCGGCCCTCAGCGAACCCGAGCCGCAGCGCAGCCGCCTGACGCGGACGAGCTTCGTCGGCTCCTGGAATGCCAGCGAGCCCGGTGGCGGCACCTGCCGCGTCACGCTGTCCTCGACGCCGGCGCTTGATCTCTATCGCGCATCCGCATCCGGGTGCAGCAATCAGGAGATCGCCAGCGTCAATGCCTGGGATCTGAGCGGCAACGAGGTCTATCTGTACAAGCAGGGAGGCGCGGTGGCTGCGCGGATGCAGGCATCCCCCGGCTCGATGCGCGGTGTCATCGCCCAATCCGGTGCGCCCTTGACCATGTCTCGCTGATTTGGCGCAATGCGCGCTCAACAGGGCGCGCATCCTGAAGGCGCGCGCCAGCCAGAGCGTGTTGCGACCTGACGGAGCCAGGCCGGGTGCTCTGATGCATCGATTGACGCATCATTTATCCGTCAGCCGGTATCCACCTGACGGAATGATGCTCTCCAGCGAGGGAACCATGCCGAGTGTGAAGCTTCTCAGCGACGATGAATTGTGCCCGCAGGCGCGCGCCGTGTTCGACGATATCCGCGCCACGCGCAAGAACGACTTCGTCAACAATTTCTGGCGCGCGCTGGCGCATGACCCGGTCCAGCTTGAGCGGGTCTGGGGCCAGGTAAAGCAGGTGATGGGGCAGGGGGCGCTCGATCCGCTGACCAAGGAACTGGTCTATGTCGCCGTATCGATCGCCAACAATTGCGAATATTGCATCGGCTCGCACACGGCAGCAGCCCGCGCCAAGGGGATGAGCGAGGCGCAATATCACGAATTGCTGGCGGTCATCGCTCTGGCGTCACAGACCAACCGCCTGGCGACGGCGTTGCGCGTGCCGCTGGATGAGCGCTTCGCCGACCCGCCGGAAGATTGATGCGTCAGCGGATCTGCCCCGGCTGCTTGCAGTTGGTCCAGCCCTGGAACAGGTAGAAGCCGTTGAAGCGCGCTGCGCGGGACGCGACGCCGCCGTCGAAGCCGGGCTGGCTATGGGCGTCCGCCGCGATCTTGCCGCCGAATTCCCAGGCTTCGCCCGCGATGAAGGGCGGCACGGCCCGGTCTTCCGGGACGGCGCAGAACAGCTCCGGCTCGTCCTTGCGGCGAAACAGGTTGAACGCGGCGGCCTGGTTGGAGCGCGCGGTGTGAGCAATGGTCTGATCGGCAAGCATGATTTTTCCCCAAAATGTCATTGTTGTTCGTGGAAGCAAGAACTGCTCCACATCCCCTTTGAAGGTGACATAGTACCCAAAAACGGCAGTGGAATGACAGGATACCATGTTTTTCTTGTCATCATACAATTTTCGGGCGTAAAATGCCACCGATTGACGACCCTTTCTGGCTGTTGCTGCTGCTCAAGATGACGGCAAGCGCCCTTCTCGTGGTCACCGCTTCGATCGTCGTGGAAAAGAGCGGGCCGCTGGCTGGCGCGCTGATCGCGACGCTGCCGCTCTCGGCCGGGCCGAACTACGTCTATCTCGCCCTCGATCACGACCCGGCTTTTCTCGCGGAGGTTGCCCGCATCGGCATGCAGGTGAATATCGGCAACGCGTTCTTCGTTCTCGCCTATGCGGCGGTAGCGCCGGGACGTCGGCTCGGCATTGCGGCTTTGGCGGCGTTCTCGGGATGGGGGGCGGCGGTGTTCACGGTGCGGATGATCGATCCCGGCTTCCTCGCCACGATCGGGCTCAGCTTCGTCGTCTTTACCGGCGCCTATCTTGCAATTCGGCGCAAGATCGGTGACGAGCGCCCGCCACCGGCCCCGCGCACGCCTTTCGACATGCCGTTGCGCGCATTCACCGTGATGGTGCTCGTGGCCGCCGTGGTGATTTCCGGGCGACTCGCCGGTCCGGCAGTCGCGGGAATCCTCGCGCTCATGCCGCTTGTGCTGACATCGCTCGTGATCATCCTGCATCCCGGGATCGGTGGCGCTGCGACGGCCCAGGTGATGCTGAACGGCTTTCCGGGTCTCCTCGGCTTCGGTCTCGCCGTTGCCTGCGTGAGTGTGGCGGCAATCCCGTTTGGGTCCCCCCTCGCCTTGACGGCGGGATTGCTGGCAGCCGTGATGTGGAATACCTCCTGCCTGATCATCGCGCGCCGGGGACAGGCCCGCCAACGACAACTTGCGCAGAAACGGACACTTGCATGAACACCATTCGTGATCGGCTCGAAGCCGTCCTCGCCCGCCTCGATGCCCGCTCGGATGAAGAGGCCGTCTTCACCCGCCTCTACCTGCACGAGGCCCGCGCCGCCGCCGATGCCGCCGATGCGCGCTGGCGCGAGGGGGTGTCGCTCGGCCCGCTCGACGGGCGCATCGTCTCGATCAAGGATCTGTTCGATGTCGCGGGCGAAACCACGCTGGCGGGTTCTGTGATCCTGCGCGATGCCCCTCCCGCGCAGGCGGATGCCGTCGTCGTGGCGCGGCTGCGCCGGGCGGGCGCGGTGATCACCGGCAAGACCAACATGTCGGAATTCGCGTTTTCGGGGATCGGCATCAATCCCCATTTCGGAACACCGGGCTGTGCGGCTGATCCCGCACGCGTTCCCGGCGGATCATCCTCGGGAGCCGGGGTGAGCGTGGCGGAGGGCACCTCGGAGATCTCCATCGGCACTGATACGGGCGGATCGGTGCGGATTCCGGCTTCGCTGAATGGCTGTGTCGGCTTCAAGCCGAGTACGGGCAGGGTTGCGACTGACGGCGCCTATCCGCTCTCCTATGCGCTCGATTCCATCGGCCCCCTTGCCGGAAACGTTGCTGATTGCGTGGTCACGGACGCGATCATGGCGGGCGAGGAGCCCCGCGCGTTGGAGCCGATGCCGCTGGCCGGTCTGCGGATCGGCGTACCGCGCGGGCGCCTGTTCACGCAAACGGAGCAGATGGTGGCGGTCGCCTTCGAGGAGAATCTCGCCAGGCTCGAGCGCGCGGGGGCGCGCATCGTCGATATCGATATCGAGGATCTGCTCGGTGCCATGGGCGACCTGATGGCGGAAGCACCCCTCGTCGCCATCGAGGCGGCAGCGGTGCATGCCGATCACCTCGGTTTCGACGACAAGCTGTTCGACCCGCTGGTGATCACCCGGATCCGCATGGGCGCCGATTATCGCGCGGCGGGTTACATCCGCCTGATGCGGGCCCGCGATGCCCTGATCGCCCGGATGGATGCGCGGCTTGCCCCGCTCGACATCGTCGCCCTGCCGGCGACAGCCACCAGCGCGCCGCCGATCGCGCAGCTGCAGGCGGATTTCGACACCTATATGAAGGCGAATGTCCTGATGCTGCGCAACACGACCTGGGGCAACCAGTTCGACCTGACGGGGATCTCGATGCCGATGCC
>LFIK01001210.1_pt1 | contig 20238 bp, 23 predicted proteins | sample 643401 | NCBI WGS metagenome assembly LFIK01 (sample SAMN03777447, study PRJNA286221) | soda lake metagenome | biome: soda lake; feature: Kulunda steppe; material: water; isolation source: sample T5-Br brine of Lake Tanatar-5 | place: Russia: Kulunda steppe | collected 2010-07
AAACCTTTTGGGGCTTCGATCCGGCCGGTAGACCGGGGAGGTGTCGCGGACACGCATAGATACATCCCTGTAGCTTGTCGGCGGCGTCCATGCCGCCGACAGTCCGCAACACCTCCCCGGTCTACCGACCTCAGTGCGGCAATCCAGCTTCGGACCGGACTGACTAACCAGCAGCGGAAGGCTCAAACTCCGCGCGACAGTTGGGGGTTTCCCAGACGGTGACCCGCACCAGCCGGGCGCGGCCCTGGCTGCGGACGCGCACGCCGGGGGACAGGCGGCTGAACCAATGCTCGGCCAGCACCTCCGCGGTCGGCGGTGCCGGCAGCAGGTACAGCCGCGTGCCCATGGCGTTGTCGCAGGTCTCGCAGTAACCCCGCTCGGCAACGGCGGCGCGCAGCGCTTGCTGCCATGCCCCGCCCGCACTCTTCGGGGCAAGCAGGGCGAGCACCTCCGTATCCTCGACCCAGAGCATCATGCCGTGGTCACAGGGGCCATCGATTTCGGCGATCATCAGTTCCTTGAGGAAGGAGAAATCCAGCACCATGCCGTGCTGCTCGCCGGATTCCGCCAGGCTCACGGATTCAGCCGTGGCCTCCACCACATAGCGGTGGCCATGCAGGTGGCGGCACTGGGAGCCGTGTTCCGGAATCCGGTGCGCGGCGTCGATTTCGATGCGGCGGGTAATGCGATGCGTCATTCGATCCCCAGAAACTTGTGCGTCTGCAGGCTGAGGCGCCACCGGGGGTGGGCCAGGCAGTAGTCCAGCGCTGCACGCGTGTTCGCGGCCTGGTCGGGGCCGTCCATGGGCTGCAGCAGGAAGTGGGCGAAACCCAGGTTTTCCAACTTTGCGGGGTCCAGCCCCGGTTGCGGGTAGACCAGTTTCAGTTCGTTGCCGCATCGGGCCTGCAGGGGGTTGCCGGCCTTCGGGCTGACACAGACCCAATCGATGCCGTCCGGTACCGGCAGGGTGCCGTTGGTTTCCACGGCCACCTCAAAGCCCCGTGCATGAAACGCGGCGATCAATTCGGCATCCAGCTGCAGCAGGGGTTCACCGCCGGTGCAGACCACATAGGGTGCGCCGCCCCCGGGCCAGCGCGCCGCCACCGCGTCCGCCAACGCGTCGGGGCCGATATAGCGCCCGCCGCCAGGGCCATCGGTGCCGACAAAATCGGTATCACAGAAAGTGCACTGCGCGGTGGCCCTGTCCCGCTCCAGGCCAGACCACAGGTTACAACCGGCGAAGCGGCAGAACACCGCAGGGCGCCCCGCGTGCATGCCCTCCCCCTGCAGGGTGTAGAACAGGTGCTTTACCGCGTAACTCATGGGCTCGACCGGTAACGTCGCCAGCCCTCGGCACGGAGCACGCAGGCGGGGCAATGCCCGCAGCCATAGCCCCAGTCGTGCCGCTGACCACGCTCCCCCAGGTAGCAGGTGTGGCTGTACTCCAGGATCAGCTGCACAAGGGCGTTCCCTCCCATCTGTTCCGCCAGCTGCCAGGTCGCGCCCTTGTCTAGCCACATCAGTGGCGTGTGCAACACGAAACGCTCGTCGGTACCCAGGTTGATCGCCACCTGCATGGCCTTCACCGTGTCATCCCGGCAATCCGGATAACCGGAGTAGTCGGTCTCGCAGACGCCGGCCGCCAGGTGGCGGATGCCTCGCCGCCAGCCCAGGGCAGCGGCATAGGTGAAAAACAGCAGGTTGCGCCCCGGCACGAAGGTCGTGGGCAGGCCCTTGGCATCGGTATCGATGGCCACGTCACGGGTCATGGCCGTATCGCTGAGCTGGGCCAGTGCCGACAATTCCAGCACGTGGTCATCGCCCAGACGCGGCGCCCAGTCCGGGAACCGCTGCCGTAGCTGCTCGCGCAGTTCCTGCCGACAGGCCAGTTCCACCGCATGCCGCTGCCCGTACTGGAACCCGACCGTTTCCACCCGACGATACCGGGACAGCGCCCAGGCCAGGCAGGTGGCGGAGTCCTGACCGCCGGAGAACAGAACGAGGACAGACTGGCTGTCGTGCATGGGCGTGATGACCGATTAGATGCTGAAAGAGGCTCATTGTCCCCGGCAGGCCCCATGGGGACAAGCGCCGGACATGGCCCGGACACACGAAAGGCCCGCCAGGCGGGCCTTTCGGAAGCACCGCGCGCAACCGGCCTCAGGCGGCCATGGCCGAGCGCAGTTTCTTCAGGGCGTTCTTTTCCAGCTGCCGGACGCGCTCCGCCGAAACGCTGTACTGGTCAGCCAGTTCCTGCAGCGTGGTCTTGTTGTCGGCAAGCCAGCGGCGGGCCACGATATCCCGGCTGCGCTCGTCCAGTTGCGCCAGCGCCTGCTGCAGCGACTGCGTCTGGTGCGCATCCCAATCGGCTTCTTCCACCGCTGCGGCGGGATCCAGCCGACCATCGTCCAGATAGGCCGCCGGGGCACGGATCACGGTGTCCTCGTCGTCGGTGTCGGGCTGCGGATCGTAGGCCACATCATGCCCACTGAGACGGGACTCCATCTCCAGCACCTGCTCCGGCTTCACCCCGAGATCCTGCGCCACGGAGTTCACCTCGTCCTGCGACAGCCAGCCGAGCCGCTTCTTGGAGCTGCGCAGATTGAAGAACAGCTTGCGCTGCGCCTTGGTGGTAGCCACCTTGACGATGCGCCAGTTGCGCAGGATGTACTCGTGGATCTCCGCGCGAATCCAGTGGACAGCGAATGACACCAGCCGCACCTTCACGTCCGGATCAAAGCGTTTCACCGCCTTCATCAGGCCCACGTTGCCTTCCTGGATCAGGTCGGACAGGGGCAGGCCGTAGCCTGAGTATCCGCGGGCCACATGGACCACGAAGCGGAGATGCGACAGCACCATGCGGCGCGCCGCCTCCAGGTCCTGATGGTCCCGGTATGCCCGCGCCAGCTCCTGCTCCTCGCTGGCGCTGAGCATGGGAACCTGGTTGACAGCCTGGATATAGGCGTCTTCACTGCCCGCCTTGAGCGGAAGCTGATTCATATTCACCCGTGCCAACGCGGTCGTCATAACTCGAAGTCCCCCTTGGAAGACACTGGCGCAAGTTTAGCACTCTGCACGTTGGAGTGCTAAGCGCCCGCAAGGTTCCAATAAGGACGACACGGATGCATTGATCGGGATGCGGTTGTCAGGGCGAGCTTTCAAGGTCCCGACAGGCGCTCAGCGGGGTTCGATGGCGGCCAGGTGACGGCCAACTGCGAGCCACGAACCCAGCAGTCCCAGCAGCACCCCGCCCAGCAACACCAGCCCGACACCGGACAAGCCCAGGCCCTGCAACAGGCCCTGAGCATCATACAGCGCCGACAACTGCCTCACCGGGCCACGCAGCGCCGCGCGCCCCAGTTCCACCAGCACTACCGCCAGCAGGCCGCCACCGACCCCGTACCAGACCCCTTCATAGAGGAAGGGCCGGCGGATGAAGGCGTTGGTCGCGCCGATGAGCTTGGCGATGACGATTTCCTCGCGGCGGTTCTCGATGGCCAGGCGGATGGTATTACCCACCACCAGAATCACGGTCAGGGCCAGCAACGCGGCCACCAGCCAGATACCTCGACGGACCAGATCCATGATCGCATGCAGGCGCTGCACCCACTCCAGGTCCAGGCGCGCCTGCTCGATGGCTGCATGCTCGCCGAAGCCTAGGGTCAATTGCTCCAACGCCTGGGCGGACAGATCCGGCACCGGGGTCACAATGATCAGCGGCGGCAGCGGGTTCTCATCCAGCAGTTCCAGCGCCACCTCCGTGCCGCCAAGCGCCTGGAACTCGTCCAGCGCCTCATCCGGCGTGACCACCCGCGTCTCGCGCACTTCGGCGTGCTCGGCAAACTCTCGCGCCAGGCGCCGGTATTCCGCCTCGTCCACGCCGTTGCTGACGAACAGCGAGATGCTGGCACCGCTTTCCCAGCCGTCGGTGGTGGCTTCCATGTTCTGGAGGAGCAGCAGGAAGGCGGCCGGCAAGGCCAGCGCGATGCCCAGCACCGCTGCGGTCATGCCGCTGGCGAGCCGCGAGCGGCTGAGCCGCCCGAGCGCGCCCACGCAGGCGCGCAGGTGATCCGCAGCCCAGGCGCGCAGGCGCATCATGCCGCCACCCCAGCCGGCCGATCCGCCATCAGTCGACCCTGCTCCAGCACCAGGTTACGCTGGCGCATGCGCTCGATCAGTGCCAGATCGTGGGTCGCGATCAGCGTGGTCATGCCCACGCGGTTGAACTGCTCGAACAGGTGCATGATCTCTTCGGAGAGCGCCGGATCCAGGTTCCCGGTGGGCTCGTCCGCCAGCAGGATCGGCGGGCGGGTCACCACCGCACGGGCAATGCCAACGCGCTGCTGTTCCCCGCCGGAGAGCATCACCGGGTACACCCGTTCCTTGCCCAGCAGGCCTACCTTGTCCAGCGCGGCGCGAACACGCTTGCCCACCTCCCGGTGCGCAAGCCCGCCGATGACCAGCGGCAGGGCCACGTTGTCGAACACGGTGCGGTCCAGCAGCAGGCGGTGATCCTGGAAGATGATGCCGATCCGCCGGCGCAGGAAGGGGATGCGCCGACTGCCCAGCTGGTTCAGGTTGATGCCGGCCACGCGCACCTGTCCGCTGCTGGGGCGCTCGAGCAGGGGGATGAGCTTCAGCAGCGTGCTCTTGCCGGCACCGGAATGGCCGGTGAGAAAGACCATCTCGCCCCGGTCAATGGAAAAACTGAGGCTGGACAGGGCCTCGTGCCCGCCCGGGTAGCGCTTGCTGACCTGATCGAAGCGAATCATCGGGGCGCTCACGGGAAGATCAGGCAGCCTCGTCCGGGTTCAGGGCATGGCCCAGCAGTGCATCCACGAATTCCTCGGCGCGAAACGGCCGCAGATCCTCCAGCCCCTCACCCACGCCGATGAAGCGAATGGGCAGCCCGAGCTTCTGCGCGATGGCGAAGATCACCCCACCCTTGGCAGTGCCGTCCAGCTTGGTCAGCACCAGGCCGGTCACCCCCACGGCTTCGTGAAAATGCGTGGCCTGGGAGAGCGCGTTCTGCCCAGTACCGGCATCCAGCACCAGCAGCGTCTCATGCGGCGCGGACTCATCCAGCTTGGCCAGCACCCGTTTCACCTTCTTCAGTTCTTCCATGAGGTTGCTCTGAGTGTGGAGCCGACCGGCAGTGTCGGCGAGCAGGATATCCGTGCCACGGGCCTGCGCACCCTGCAGCGCGTCAAAGATGACCGAGGCGGAATCGGCGCCGGTGTGCTGCGCCACCACCGGAATGCCGGCCCGCTCACCCCACCGCTGCAACTGCTCCACCGCGGCCGCGCGGAAGGTATCACCCGCGGCCATCATGACCGAGTGCCCCTCCTGCTTCCACAAGCTGGCCAGCTTGCCGATGGTGGTGGTCTTGCCCACGCCGTTCACGCCCACCGTAAGCACCACAAAGGGCCGGCGCTCGGGATCGGTTTGCAGGGGGGCTTCACATGGTGACAGGATGGCGATCATGTCCTCGCGCAGCGCCCGCATCAGCGCATCCATGTCACCCAGTTCCTTGCGCCGCACGCGCCGGGTGAGGCTGTCGATGATGCGCGTGGTGGCCTCGACGCCGACATCGGCCATCAGCAGCCGGGTCTCGAGTTCCTCCAGCAGTTCGTCATCGATGACCTTGCGGCCAAGAAAGGCGCTGCTCAGGCCCTCGGTGAGCCCGCTGCCGGTCTTGCCCAGGCGCTCCTTGAGGCGCGCGAAAAACCCCTTGCGCGGCGCACTGTCGGTCTGCTCGCCATCACCGCCCGTGCCGCGTTTTCTGAAACCTAACATGACGGCTGTGGTCACTAGTGGCTGTAAGGATTGCGTATCCTACCACTGTACCGTGGGTGTCGTGGAAGCGGCGCCAACAAACCATGCAACGCAACGGCACGTAACGGAGCACGATGAAAACGCTGACCCTGAAGGCCATCGTCCTCGCGCTGGTACTGGTGATGGCGCCCGCGCTGGCCGACCCCCGCACCGAGAGCTACACGCTGGACAATGGAATGGAACTGATCGTGCGCGTGGATCAACGAGCGCCGGTCGTGGTGTCGCAGCTCTGGTTCCCCGTCGGCTCCAGCCATGAGCCCACCGGGTTGACCGGCATTTCCCATGTACTCGAACACATGATGTTCAAGGGTACGGAGAACCGGGCCACGGGCGAATTCTCTCGGATCATCTCCCGCGAGGGTGGCCGCCTGAACGCCTTCACCGGGCGAGACTTCACCGCCTACTTCGAACAGCTGGGTGCGGACCGACTGGAGATCGCCTTCGAACTGGGTGCGGACCGCCTCGCCAACATCCGCTTCGACGAGGAGGAGTTCCGCAAGGAGATGGAGGTGGTGCATGAGGAGCGGCGGCTGCGGGTGGATGACAACCCCATGGGCGTCGCCCGGGAGCGGTTCAATGCCCTTGCCTGGTCCAGCAGCCCCTACCGCCAGCCTATCATCGGCTGGCAGAGTGACCTGGACCAGTTGGACCTGCAGGACGTGAAGGACTGGTACGAGGCCTGGTACGGGGTGAACAACGCCATTCTTGTGGTGGTTGGCGATGTGGACCCGGACCAGGTGCATGAACTGGCGCGCACGCATTTCGGCCCGCTGGAACCGCGCCCCACGCCCTCCAGCCGCGCCCTCCCGGAAATCGAACGGCTGGGCGAGAAGCGCGCCACGGTGCAGGTGCAACGGGCCCAGCCCTACCTGATGATGGGCTACCAGGTGCCGTCCCTGGCCACCGCCGATGACGAGGCGGATGCCTACGCGCTCAGCCTGCTGTCCAGCATTCTGGACGGCGGTGCCAGCGCGCGGCTGCCGGATCGCCTGGTGCGCGGCCAGGAACTGGCCGCGGGTGTCTCCGCCGGTTACTCCCTGATCAGCCGGCTGGACACGCAGTTCATGCTCGAGGCACGCCCCAGCAGCGACACGGACCTGGAAACACTGGAGGAGGCCTTGCGCGCGCAGGTGCGCGAAATCATTGAGGACGGCGTCACCGAGCAGGAACTGGAACGGGCACGGATCCAGGCGCGCGCCGACCAGGTATTCCGCCTGGATTCGCTGTTCTACCAGGCCATGGAGATCGGGTTGCTGGAGACGGCCGACGTCGGCTGGCGTGCCATCGAGCAGTTCGAGGACGCGCTTGAGGCCGTGACGGCGGAACAGATCCGCGACGTGGCGGAACGCTATCTCCAGGACCGGCGGCTGACCGTGCTGCACCTGCTGCCGGCCGACGATAACGGCGCGCTGCAGCCGGAACTGACGCCGCCCATGCCCGAAACGGATACCGAATACTGATGCTGAAAACCATGCGCACTCTCATGACCCTGCGACAGTTTGCCCTGCTGATCAGCCTGTTCTGCCTGTCTCCGCTGGCGCTGGCCGGCGGCCCCGTGATCCAGCACTGGACCACGGAGCGTGGGCTGGACGTGCATTTCGTGCGCACCGACAGCCTCCCGCTGGTGGACATCCAACTCACCTTTGATGCGGGAAGTGCACGCGACGGCGGCACGCCGGGGCTGGCGCGGCTCACCAGCCGGATGCTGACCCAGGGCGCCGGCGGCAAGGACGCGGCGGCCCTGGCCCGCGCCTTCGAGGAACAGGGCGCCCGCTACTCCACGGAGAGCGGCCGCGACACCGCGAGCGTGACGCTGCGCAGCCTCAACGCACCCCGCACGCTGAGCCGCTCGGTGGACAGCCTGGCACGCATGGTCGGCAAGCCCGATTTCCCCGAAGACGCACTGGAACGGGAACGACGGCGGATGCTGGTGGGCCTGCAGACCAGCCGGCAGAATCCGGGCTCGGTGGCCAACCAGGCGTTCTGGGAAGCACTCTACCCCGATCACCCCTATGGCAGCCCGCCAGGCGGTACGGAGGAAAGCCTGCTGGAGATCAGCCGCGAGGACCTTCAGGCCTTCCATCAGCGTCACTACGGCATCGCCAACGCCGGGCTGGCCATCGTCGGCGACATCAGCCGCGCCGAGGCCGAGCAGATTGCACTGCACCTGGAGCAGGCGCTCCCCGACGGCGAGGCCCTGGAGCCGCTGCCCGACGTGGACATGCCCACGGAGGCCAAGGAGGTGCGCATCGAATTCCCGTCCAGCCAGACCCACGTGCTGGTGGGCCAGCCCGGTTACGCCCGTGGTGACGACCGGCATTTCCCGCTGTTCGTGGGCAACCACATCCTCGGCGGCAGCGGGCTGGTGTCGCGGCTGGGCATCGCGTTCCGCGAGGAGCGGGGGCTGTCCTACAGCGTTTCCAGCGGGTTCAGTCCCATGGTGGCGGCCGGTCCGTTCCGCATCAGTACACAGGTGCGCAGCGACCGCACCGAAGAGGCACTGGAGACCATCCATGCGCTGCTGGACGACCTGCGGGACAACGGCCCCGGCGACGAAGAGCTGGATGACGCAATCCGCAACATCACGGGCAGCTTCCCGCTTAACCTGGACAGCAACAGCAAGATCGCGGGTTACGTGGCCACCATCGGTTTCCACGGCCTGCCGCTGGACTACCTGGACACCTTCCCCGACCGGATACGCGAGGTGACCGCGGACGAGGTCCGCGACAGCCTGCAGTCGGCCGTGGACCGCGATCGACTGATTACCGTGATCGTGGGACCGGAGGCCAAGGACGACGAATAGACGCGCGCGGGGTGATGCGGGCACCGGGTTCGGTGTAGGCTTCCGCCAACCACGGCAGGAAGGCAGTCCATGGCCCAGCGCGGCGGCAACCAGCTACGAATTATCGGCGGCACGTGGCGCGGCCGCCGGCTGCGCTTCGCCGCCGTGCCGGGGCTGCGCCCCACCGGCGACCGCAACCGGGAAACCCTGTTCAACTGGCTTCAGGCCGAGATCCGCGGAAGCCGCTGTCTGGACCTATTTGCCGGCAGCGGCGCACTCGGCTTTGAAGCGGCCTCGCGCGGCGCGGCGCAGGTCCTGCTGGTGGAGCGCGCAGGGGCCGCGGCACGCCAACTGCTGGAGAACGTCCGCGCCCTGCAGGCGGAACAGCACATCAGCGTACGCCGGGCGGACGCCCTGGCCCTGTTGCAGCAAAGCCCGGAAACCGGACCGTTCGACCTGGTGTTTCTGGACCCGCCCTTTGACAGCGATCTGCTGCCCCGCGCCTGCGCGCTGCTGGAAGGCAATGGCTGGCTCGCCGACGGGGCACTGATCTACCTGGAATTCCGCCAAGGCCCGCAGCCGCCGACACTGCCCGATAACTGGTCGGTGTACCGCGAGCGCGTGTCCGGACAGGTGCACTACCGGCTCATGCAACGGGACGGCGCGACTGCTACGCTTTGAAAGACCTCGCGGTTAATGCTTTCATGTGGGCACTTCCAACAAAGGGGACACTGCCGGCATGAGCGTTATAGCCATCTACCCGGGTACCTTCGATCCGATCACCAATGGGCACATCGATCTGGTCGAGCGTGGTTCCAAGCTGTTCACCAAACTCATTGTTTCTGTCGCCGCCTTCCCGAGCCCGTCGAAGAAGCCGGCGTTCAGCGTCCAGGAACGCCTGGACATGGCCTCCGAGGTGCTGGGTCATGTCCCGAATGTCGAGGTACGGGCCTTCGACACGCTGCTTGCCAGCTTCGTCAAGTCACAGGGTGCGTCGGTCATCCTGCGCGGCCTGCGCGCCGTGTCCGACTTCGAGTACGAATTCCAGCTGGCAAGCATGAATCGCCAGCTCGTGCCCGATGTTGAAACCATCTTCCTGACCCCGGCGGAGCAGTATTCCTACATCTCGTCCAGCCTGGTGAAGGAGGTGGCCGCCCTGGGCGGCGATGTCACCAAGTTCGTGACCCCCGCGATTGCCAAGGCCCTGGATCAGCGCCTGCGCAAATAGCGCGGGCGCTTTCGCTACCGGGAGTACGCAACATGGCGAGATTCTGGCTGGTTATCGCACTGCTGGTCCTGCCGCTGGCAGTCCCCGCACAAGCCGCCGCCGAGAACCGACCACCGGAGCCGGCGGTGGCTACCGCCCATCCGCTGGCCACCGAGGCGGCGCTGGACATCCTGAACGCCGGCGGAAACGCTTTTGACGCAGCGGTGGCCGCCACAGCCGCACTCGCCGTGGTGGAGCCGTACGGCTCCGGCATTGGCGGCGGCGGCTTCTGGCTGCTCCATCGCGAGCAGGATGGCCGCCAGGTCATGGTGGACGGCCGTGAGACCGCGCCGGGCGCCGCGCACCGGGACATGTACCTGGACGAGGACGGCGAGGTGCGAAGCCGCCTGTCGCTGGACGGCCCGATGGCGGCGGCGATTCCGGGCACCCCGGCCGCACTGGTCCACATCACGGAGAAGTACGGGCGCCTGAGCCTGGCGGAAAACCTGGAACCGGCCATCCGGTTTGCGCGGGAAGGCTTCGAGGTGGGGCCGCATTACCGGCGCATGGTCCGCTTCCGCCAGGACGCCCTGCGCGCCTCGCCGCAGGCCCGCGCGATACTGCTCCACGAGGGCGAGGTTCCGGAAATCGGCCATGTGATCCGGCAGCCTGATCTGGCCTGGACCCTGGAGCAGTTGGCGGAAAACGGGCTGGGTGGTTTCTACGATGGCCCGGTGGCCGAGCGCCTGGTCACCGGCACGCGCAATGCTGGCGGTATCTGGACGCTGGAAGACCTGGCGGACTACCGCATCGTGGAACGCGACCCGGTTCGTTTCCAGTACCACGACATGACCATTACCGCCGCCTCACTGCCCTCTGCCGGCGGCATTGCCCTGGCCACCATGCTGCAGATCCTGGAACCCTTCGATCTGCAGGCCATGGGGCCCGCCGGTCGCATCCACCTCACGGTGGAAGCCATGCGCCGGGCCTATCGGGACCGCCACGTGTACCTGGGTGATCCGGATTTCGTCGACATCCCCAAGGAGCGCCTGATCAGCCGGGAACACGCGGACCGGCTGCGGGAAGACCTGCGCGTGGACCGGGCGACTCCCAGTGAAGCCATGAGTGTCGCGGCCAACGGCGGCGAAGACACCACCCACTTCTCCATCATCGACACCGAGGGCAACCGGGTGGGCGCCACCCTGTCGATCAACTATCCGTTCGGATCCGGCTTCATTCCAGCCGGTACCGGCGTGCTGCTCAACAACGAGATGGACGACTTCGCCAGTCAGCCCGGAAAACCCAATGCCTATGGCCTGGTGGGCGGCGAGAACAATGCCATTGAACCCGGCAAGCGGCCGTTATCCAGCATGACGCCGGTGTTCGTCGAGGATGACAACCGCGTCGCCGTTATTGGAAGCCCGGGCGGCAGTCGCATCATCACCCAGGTGCTTCTGGGCATCCTGAATTTCGCGGACGGCCTCGAACCGCATGAATGGGTCAGCGCGCCGCGCTACCATCACCAATATCTGCCCGACCGGATCCAGCATGAGCCGGGCGCCATCACCGTCGAGGTGCGGCAGGAACTGGTGTACCGCGGCCATCGCGTGACGCCCATGACACGACAATATGGCGACATGCAGGCGGTACTGTGGCATAAGAAGGAACAGCGGGTAGCGGCAGCCAGCGACCCACGCGGCGGCGGGCTCGCCGTTCCGGCTCCGAAAGAGCCGGAAAGCCAACCGGAACCCTTGGGTGCCGAAAGCGGTCGATGACAGCGTGCAGGCCCCTGTCGGCCGACAAGCGGGAGAGCGAGATGATCAAGCATATAGTCCGTTTGCCACTACTGGCGCTGTGCCTGGCGGTCGCATTGGCGCCCCTGGGCCTGCAGGCGTCCAACGACGACGGTCTTGAGCCGCCGGAGCACGTGGTCAAGCGCGTGTTCGATGAATCCGTCGACGCCCTGCTGGACAACAAGGACGAGATCCGCGAGAGCCCCCGCGCCGCCTATGAACTGATTCAGGAAATCTTCGCACCCCTGGTGCATTACGAGCTGATGGGCCAGTTGATCCTGACACGGCACTGGCGCGAGGCGACGCCGGAGCAGCGTGAGGCCTTTATCGAAGCCTTCAGTGAGTACCTGGTGCGGACCTACGCGGGCCTGCTGTCGGACAACGTGGATGCGGTGGCCTCCGAGGTCAACCGTTCCGGCCGGATACTGGAAATCCAGTCCACCACCGAACCGGACCAGCGCGGCCGGGTGGTAGTGCGCACGCTGCTGCACGTGCAGGACTCCCCCGTTCCCGTCCAGTACCGGATGATCGCCACCGACGACGGCTGGCGGGTCTGGGACGTGGTGATCGAGAACATTTCCTTCGTCACCAATTACCGTGATGAATACGGCAGCGAGATCCGGCGGAACGGGCTGGATTCACTGATCCAGCGACTGCAGGAGCGTAATGCGCGAGCCTGGTCGCGGAGCTAGCCCTCGAATGTCACCAGACGGTGTCCGACCGGTGAGATATGCGGGCTAGGCTGTTTCTAGTCTGCCTGGCGCTGGTGCTGCTGGGCAGTGGCTGCGCCACCCGGCCACCGGACCGGGTGGATAACATCTGTGAGATCTTCGACCACCAGCCACGCTGGTACGACTACGCGCGGGAGTCGGAGGAGCGCTGGGGCACCCCCATCGCCACGCAGATGGCCTTCGTGCGGCAGGAGTCCACCTTCCAGCACAATGCCCGCCCACCCCGGACCCGTCTGTTCGGCTTCATTCCCTGGAAGCGCCCGTCCACCGCCTACGGCTATGCCCAGGCGCAGGATCCGGTCTGGGGCGAATACATGGATGAGGAAGGCAGCCTGCTGTCCAGGCGTACCCACATGAAACATGCCCTGGACTTCATCGGCTGGTACAACCACCGCACCCATCAGCGCCTGGGCATCTCCAAGCAGAACCCGGAACACCTCTACCTGGCCTACCACGAGGGACATGCCGGGTACCGTCGTGGCCATTGGCAGAACCGCCCCACCGTGCAGCGTTCCGCGGCTCGCGTGAATCGGTTTGCGAGCGAATACAGCAGCCAGTTGCCAGCCTGCGAGGCCGATCTGCGCTGCAGGCGCTTCTGGCAGGTGGGGCCATTCTGCGACAGTTGATCCCGCTCCGCCGGCCACCAGGCAAAAAAACCCCCGGACAGGCCGGGGGCAAGGGTTACGCGCCAGGGTGGGCAGACGCGTTCGGTAAAACTCTCACATGAGACTCAGCATAGACCATGCCACAACGTTCATGTGAACAGTTTTCAGGCAGTTGCGGCATCTTGCGGGGCGCGAGTGACGCCGCACCTGTCTACACATCCCGACAGCTTTGCCTGACTGTTACGGAAAACGCTTTTAAAACAGGCTGTTAAAAAGTCGCCGATCAGGGACACGCGACTCTCAGATCAGCCAGAGCCGCCCCATGCGTGCTGCTGGCGCGGCGCCAGGGATCAGATCCCTGAGTTGCCATCCAACCGCCAGCATGACAACCAGCGTTCCCATCAGCACCGCGAACAGGTACGCCGTTCGACCGCTACGGATATGCAAGCTCACACCCAAGAGGCGGTACAGCAGCAACAATCCCCATAGCAGCAGCAGCCATGCCAGCCAGGTCCCACCAGGCCAGTCCCGGACGGCCTTCGCGAACCCGAGAGGCAGAAAACCCAGTGCTGTCGCGAACAGCGCCGCCTCGGTGTCCCGGCGGCCATCGAATGCCTCCGCCAGCAGACCGGCAATCCAGGCCAGTGCCGCGGCCGCCACCAGCATCAACAGGCCGCTGTACAGCGCGTAGGCCCACAACTGCGGCACGCCCTCTGGCGGGAGTGATGGCGGATACAGCGTGAGGCCCAGCCATTGCAGAGCCGTACAAGCACCCAGCCATAGCGCCAACAGGATCAGCGTCCAACCCCAAGCCGGCGGTGCATCCCGCAGGCGCTTCACCACCGGGCCGGGCGGATCCGCAAGCCCCAGCCACCAACGTCTCATTGGCGCACCAGCGTCGGTTCAGGATTCGCCGCGCCCGACGGCACGGACGTTATCCACCACTACCTGATCCTGGGCGTCGTCAACGGCATCCGGGTCCTCCGGCGTGACTTCATCCGCCTGCCGGTCACCCTGATAGTCAAGCACCTTGACAGCGTCGTCGGCCGAGGAGCGGCTTTCGCCGACAAACTGGCCACCCGGCTCAATCACGAAGCTGCGGCTGGCAACTTCGCCAAGCACCTTGCCCTTGTCAACAATCTCAAGGCTCTCGCAGTCGATGCGGCCGCGGGCCAGCCCGCTCACCACGATGCGATGCGCCCTGATCTCACCCTCGAACGAGCCCGAGGCTCCCACGGAAACATCACCCTGGGACTGGATGGTACCCACCAGTTCGCCGTCGATGTGCAGATTGCCCTCGAGCGCGAGTTCACCCTGCACAGTCGTCCCCTGGGCGATGATCGTGGTGCCACCACGACGCTTGCCGCCGGGGGCCGGATCGCGCTTGCCAAACAGACCCATGGCTGTCTTCCTTACCTGCCTTATGAATAAAAGCGTACGCTGACATCAACGCCCATTCTGTGCGCAAACGCACATTCAGCGTTGGCAGCGCGCGCAGAAGAACGTGGAGCGCTGCCCCAACACCTGCCTGCGGATCGGGGCCGCGCACATCGGACACGCCTCGCCCTCTCGACCGTAGACGTGCAAGTCCTGACTGAAATAGCCCGGTTGCCCGCCCACGCCCACGAAATCCCGCAGCGTGGTGCCGCCGGCGGCGATGGCCCGCTCCAGCACCTGCACGATGGCGCCCGCCAGCCGCCGGTAGCGGGTGAGTCCAATACGCCCGGCAGACCGGTCAGGCCGTATGCGGGCCAGGAACAGCGCCTCGCAGGCGTAGATATTACCCACGCCCACCACAACCCGCGAATCCATGATGAATGTCTTAACGCTGCAGTTCCGTCCGCGGCTGCGGGCATACAGATAATCGCCGTCAAAGGACGCCGACAGCGGTTCGGGGCCCAGGGCGGCCAGCAACGGGTGGACGGGCCCATCGGACGGTAGCCAGTGCAGGCTGCCGAAACGGCGCGGGTCCGCATAGCGGAGAAGGCTGCCGTTTTCCAGCAACAGGTCCCAGTGATCATGCTTGCCCGGCGGCTGCCACCGAGGTAACACCCGCACACTGCCGGACATGCCCAGATGCAGCATCAGGCTGCCCGCGTCCAGCCGGAACAGCAGGTACTTGGCACGCCGGTCCACGGTCAGCATGCGCTGCCCCTGCACCCGCGCCTCAAGCCCGGGCTCAACCGGCCAGCGCAGGCGGCGCTCCCGCACCAGCATCCGCGTGACCCGCTGACCGGTGACGTGGGGCGCAACACCCCGGCGCGTGGTCTCGACCTCGGGGAGTTCCGGCACGTCAGGGCTGCTCCTCGGGCAGGGCGGCGCGCAGCAGGAACGCATGTATTTCCGCATTGAAGGCGTAGGCGAGCCCATGCTCGCGGTCGATGAAGCGGTACTCTCCCTCTTCCTGCTCCGGATGCAGCGTGCGTCCGCCGCCGTCTGCCCAGCGCAGTCGGATCTCGCCCTCCGACCCGCGCACGCGCTGCACCTCACGCACCACCAGCGCGGAGGCCTGCTGCCAGGCGCGGGCCAGTTCATCCGGGCTCAACTCCGGTGGCAGCGTGCCGCTGACCAGCGTCCAGCCGGTGTCATCCGATCGCAGGTGATAATCCGGGGTCTTCACTTCCGCCAGTGTCTTGCCGGGCAATACCGGGTGGCGGTCGATGAAGTTCCACCAAGGCCCTTCCAGCAGCGGCATCACGCCCTCCTGGACCAGGTGGATGCGCCCCTGGGCCTGCACGTACCGACGGTTTCCCATGGGGTGGCTGGCGCCGAGGAGCACCTCTTCACCGTTCACGGACAAGCGTACACGGGGCGGATCCAGTTCCACGGCCTCGCGGTCAAGCTCGGACGGGTCATACGCGCCTTCACTCGGTCGCTCCAGCAAGGCCAGCACCTGGTCCACATGGAAGGCACTGGCGTGCAGGGCGTGGGGAGACAGAAGTTGCCAGCCGGCGTCGGTGCGACGCAGCTGCAGCGTTTCGCGATTACGCCGCTGGATGCGCAGTTCTTCCACCTCACTCTTGGCCAGCGTGGTGAGGCGCGGCGAGCCGTCGCCGCCGCCGATATCAAGCCAGGCCAGGGCAGCCAGCGCGGCGACCAGCAGAAACAACAGCAGCGTCAGCCACCAGCGGCGTGCCATCAGGCGCGTCTCCGTCGCCACCACAGAGTGCCGGCCACCAGCAGGCAGAACAGCGGCACAACGAGCAGGAACGTCGCGCCCATGACCAACAGTACCGGCTGACTCAGTTCCAGCCGCTGGTCCTGTGCCGCCCGACCGGTGGCAAGGCCTGCCGGTTCGGCGCTGGCCACCCATTCCACCAGCGAAACGCCCAGGTCCAGGTTGGCGCCATTGCCCACGTAGGCATTGGATAGAAAATCGGCATCGCCCATGACCACGATACGCTGCTCGGCACCGGAGTCCATCTCCCGGCGAAGGCTCAGCCCCAGGTTCAGCGGGCCCTGCTGTTCCCCGGCATCCGGCTGGTAACTGGGGTTATCCACATCGCCGGTTTCGTTCCAGTGCCGCGCCTCGCTGCGCAGCAGCGGCTGTAGCTGCCAGCCCCGCTCCAGGTCCGGCACGTCCAGCGCCTGCGCCGCGACCAGCAGGCTCACTCCCTGCACACGGGACAGGGCCGGGTGCTCGGCATAGTCGTCGGTCACCAGAAAACGCGGATCATCCACGCCCAGCAACTGCTCGGCGCGGGGCTCGACCACCGTCCCCGGCAACACATCCAGCCCCAGGTGATCGAAGAGAAATGCAAGTCGGTCACGATCGCCGTCGTCCACCAGCCACAGCAGGTTTCCGCCGGCCTCCACATAGTCCAGGATTCGGTCACGCAGCCCCGGCATCCACTGGGCCCTGGGGCCGGCGATCACCAGCAGTTCGGTGTCCTCCGGGTCAAGCGTCTCGGGATCCGGGCTCAGCGCCTGCAACTGATGGCCGCGCTCCGCCAGCCGTTCTCCAAAGGCGCCCAGGTCGTGGTTTGCCTCGCCTTCCAGGTTTCGCTCGCCGTGGCCGGTGAGAAACAGCAGGGCGCGGTCGCTGCGGTACTTGAGCCGGTGAATGGCGCTGCTGATGCGGGGTTCACTGGGTGCCTGCACGCGCTCCTGGCGCCCCTGGTACTCGATAATCACCTCACCACTCGCCTCCACCCCCATGTCCCGCACCAGGTCCGGCCGCGCATCCGGATTGATGATCCGGTACCGGAAATCCGGGGCATGGGCGGCATAGCGCTGCATGAGCTGCTCCACGTGACCGTGCAGCACGTCGTCCGGCGTGATGAAGACCACCGCTTCCAGCGGCGCATCCAGCGACTGCAGCAGTTCCACGGTGGCCTGCGGCATACGCTGATGCCGCTGATCGGACCATTCCGCCTGCCAGCTGTAGCGCATGCTCAGCCAGGCCAGCAGCCCGATGATGAGCAGCACCGCGAGGGCCAGCAGCACCGATTGCAGCCGGAGCCAGAAGCGTGACCTGGAATCCATTCGCATGGGCGTGAATGCTCCCGTTCAGACCTGCAGGCGCAGCGCATCGAGCCTGCGCACGGAAAAGACCAGGAAGCCGGCGCTCAGCAGCAGGAAGTAGGCGACGTTGCTGCTGGAGACAATGCCCTGCACCAGCGATTCGTAGTGATTGAGCGCCGACAGCCAGGCGAGCACCGCGTCCGGATACCCACCCATGAAACGGGCGCCCGCATCAATGCCGAGCAGCACCAGGCAGATCACCACGGTCAACAACGCGGCCACCGTGGGCTGGGCACTAAGGCTGGAAGCATACATGGCGACGGCGGCGAACAGGCAGGCCAGCAACAACAGCCCCAGCGCGGAGCTCAGCACGCGCCCGAGATCGAGCACCGTGCCGAGTTCCAGGCTGAGGGGCATCAGCAGCCAGGGCAGCGTCAGCACGAACAGGAAGACGCAGGCCGCCAGATACCGCCCCACGACCAGCTCACTCATGTGCAGGGGGGCGGCGAACAGCAGCTGGATGCTCCCGGAGCGGCGCTCCTCGGCCAGCAGCCGCATGGCCATCAGCGCCGCCCCCAGCAACAGCATGGCCAGCAGCAGCACACTACCGAAAAACGGCAGGACCACGAGATCGTTGACCCCCATCGGGCTGTTGACCTGCACCACCACCGGCTCGTAGCGGGTACGGTACTGTTCCACCAGTAGCAGGAACCACCAGCCGGTGACCAGCTGGGAGCCGGCCAGCAGCAGCCAGGCCAGCGGCGACAGCAGAATGAGGCGCAATTCCCGCCAGGCAAGCCGGAAAATCATGCCGCCTCCTCGCCGGTGGTGAGTTCAAGGAAGATCTGTTCCAGCGTGGGGCGCACAGGGCTCAGTTCCTGCACCCCCCAGCGGCGCTCCAGCGCCTGTTGCAGCACCGCGTCCAGGGCGGTATCCAGCATCAGGGTCAGCACGAAACTCCGCTCCCCGGCCCGCTCCACGGCGTCCACCCCGGGTATGGTCGCCAGTAGTTGCGGTGCCGGCGGAGAGCGAAACCGGAGCAACACGCGGTTGGCGTTTACCTCGCCGCGCGGCCGTCCCGCATAGACCTGCCGACCACGGTGAAGGATGGTGACGCGGTCACAGAGGGCCTGCACCTCGGGCAGGATATGACTGGAGAACAACACTGCATGGTCGCGCCGGAGTTCGCCGATGAGGTCGCGGATGCCGGTGACCTGGCGCGGGTCCAGCCCGGCGGTCGGCTCGTCCAGCACGATCAGCGCCGGATCATGAACGATGGCCTGGGCGATACCAATGCGCTGGTGAAACCCCTTGGACAGATTGCGGATCAGCCGCCCGCGCACGCCGCCCAGATCGCAGCGGTCCAGCGCCCGCTGCACCGCCGCCGGTATCGTGCGGCGCGGCAGGCGTCTCACCATGGCGGCATAGCGAAGGTACTCCTCCACGGTGGTCTCGGGGTGCAAGGGCGGAATTTCCGGCAGGTAGCCCAGGCGTGCCCGAGCGCGGACCGGCTGTTCCAGCAGATCCAGACCGTCAAGCTGGATGCGCCCCTCGCTGGGCGCAAGCGTGCCGCAGAGCATGCGGATCGTGGTTGTCTTGCCGGCGCCGTTCAGCCCCAGCAGGCCAAGCACTTCACCTCGATGCACCTTCAGGTTCACATCGCTGACGGCACGGCGGTCGCCGAACCGCCGCCCCAGCCCGGAGGCATCCAGCAGCAGTCGCTCATTCATTGGAGACAGCACATAAGCCTTGCGCACCGGTGGCCTGGCACGGTGCGTATACGCGGATTCATGGTGACGCCACGATGCCAGCCGCCGGGTCCGCTGGCAACACTCCGCCACGAAAAAACCCGCCGCGGCATGACCGGGGCGGGTTTACTGAAAGCGGGACCGGCTTACTTGATCTTCGCTTCGCGATACAGCACGTGCTTGCGCACCACCGGATCGAATTTCTTGAATTCCAGCTTGTTAGGCGTATTCCGCTTGTTCTTGTCGGTCGTGTAGAAATGACCGGTACCAGCGGAGGACACCATTCGGATCTTGTCACGCATGATTTAGCCCCTCAGACCTTTTCGCCGCGCGCGCGGAGATCGGACAGCACCTGGTCGATGCCGTTCTTGTCGATGATCCGCAGCCCCTTGGTGGACACCCGCAGACGCACCCAGCGGTTCTCGCTTTCCACCCAGAAGCGATGATACTGCAGATTCGGCAGAAACCGACGCCGCGTCTTGTTGTTGGCGTGGGAAACATTGTTCCCGACGGCGGGACGTTTACCCGTGACCTGACACACTTTGGACATGTTCGTCCGCCTCCCGATTCAACGGTGATCTGAGCCCGACCCCGGGCGAAAGAAGGCGGCTTTTATACCAGTTATGGAGAACGCCTTCAACTTGAAGCTGTTGCGATCCCCCTATTGAAAACTTTTCCACAGGCACTACATATCCTTTCAGAAGTCGATTGGGACTTTCCGAAACAGGAGGTTAGAGCCATGAACATCCGTCGTTACGAGCCCTGGAGCCTGCTCAATCAGCTGAGCAACGAGATGAACGCCCTGATGGAGGGACGCGGTACCGGGATGGGTGACTCCAGCACGCTGGCCACCAGCGATTGGGTGCCCGCCGTGGACATCCGCGAAGAACCGGACCGCTACCTGATTCACGCCGATGTGCCCGGCGTCGCCCCGGACGATATCGAGATCCACATGGAGGGTGGCGTGCTGACGCTGAAGGGTGAGCGCAAGCACGAGGACACCGAGGAGCGCGAAGGGTACAAGCGGGTGGAGCGGGTCTACGGCAGCTTCTATCGCCGCTTCTCGCTGCCGG
>LFIK01001211.1_pt1 | contig 20230 bp, 23 predicted proteins | sample 643401 | NCBI WGS metagenome assembly LFIK01 (sample SAMN03777447, study PRJNA286221) | soda lake metagenome | biome: soda lake; feature: Kulunda steppe; material: water; isolation source: sample T5-Br brine of Lake Tanatar-5 | place: Russia: Kulunda steppe | collected 2010-07
ACACGGCCACGGTGAGCAGCCCCTGATTAGCCAGCCCGCCAAAGGCCTGGGACGGGGTGAGCACGCCGCTCAACAGCAACAGCGTCACGCCGCCGAGGAACACCACGTCCGGTGGCGTTCGCGAGAACGACAAGATTCCCAGTATGCCCACCACCACGGTGACGGTGAGCCAGGCCTCCCAGATCAAGAAAACGCGCTCCTATGGCCGGGGTTCCAGCCCCGGCTTTCTTTCCCACGTTCTGGATGGCGTCGCACTCTAACCGCTCCAGCAACGTCGGCCAAAGAAGCAATCGCCATGAACACATGACCGCAGGGCACGAGTGATTCAGTCGGCGTTGTGGTAATGCCTCAGGTAGGCAGCGAACTCAGGCCCGAGCTCCGGGTGTTTCAGGCCGTATTCGACCGTGGCCTTGAGATAGCCGAGCTTGCTGCCGCAGTCATAGCGCACGCCGCGGAATTCATGAGCCAGCACCGTTTCGTAATCCAGCAGGCGGGCGATGGCATCCGTGAGCTGTATCTCACCCTTGGCGTCCGGCGCCGTGTGCTCCAGCAATTGGAAGATGCGCGGGGAAAGGATATAACGCCCGACCACGGCCAGGTTGGACGGCGCTTCCTCCGGTTCCGGCTTTTCCACGATACCCGTGACCCGGCTCAGACTGCTGTTGAACTCACCGGTGCTGACCACGCCGTACTTGTTGGTCTCCTGCGGTGGCACCTGCTCCACACCCAAAAGCGAACAACCGTGTTCGGTGAACTCCCCCGCCATCTGCGACATCACCTGCTCGCCGTCGCCGTCGATGAGGTCATCGGCCAGGATCACGCCGAACGGATCATTGCCGACGATGGGGCGGGCACAGAGCACCGCGTGCCCCAGCCCCAGGGCTTCCCCCTGGCGGATGTAGATGCAGTTCACGCCGCTCGGCACGGTGTTGCGCACCAGCTCCAGCATGGCGTGCTTGCCCTTGGCTTCCAGTTCCATCTCAAGCTCGTAGGCCTTGTCGAAATGGTCCTCGATGGCCCGCTTGGTGCGACCGGTGACGAACACCAGGGTCTCCGCCCCGGCGGCCACCGCCTCCTCCACCGCGTACTGGATGAGCGGCTTGTCCACCACCGGCAGCATTTCCTTGGGACTGGCCTTGGTGGCCGGCAGGAAGCGCGTGCCGAGGCCGGCAACGGGGAAAACCACTTTCTTGATACGCTGAGTCATGACTGTCCTGTCTTACTAACGGTTGGAAAACGTGTCGATCATGCAAACGCGAGGACTCCGAACGCGCCGGGGCGTGAGCGGCCGGCCTGGACTGTCGACGAGAGGGATCTCGCCGACAAGCCTACAGGGATGTATTCACGGCGCGTCCAGGCCGGCCGCTCACGCCCCGGCGCTCCCGACTGGCGCAATGCTATCGCCTGCACTGCCGGACGTATCCGAGCAGCTCGCGGGTCGACGGGTCCAGCCCATCCGGGCTCTGCTCACCGGTCACAGCCGGTAGCAACTCCTTGGCCAACTGCTTGCCCAATTCCACGCCCCATTGATCAAAGGAATTGACCTGCCAGATCACCCCCTGCACGAACACCTTGTGCTCGTACAGCGCAATCAGCATACCCAGGGTGTGCGGGTCCAGCCGCTGGAATAGCAGCGTGTTGCTGGGCCGGTTGCCCTCGTGCACCTTGTGCGGCACGGCGCGGGCGATCTCCTCGGCTGAAAGCCCCTCGGCACGCAGCGCCGCTGCTGCCTGCTCAGCGCTCTGGCCTTCCATCAGCGCCCGACTCTGGGCAAAACAGTTGGCCAGCGCCAGCTCGTGGTGACGAGGGTATTCCGCGGAACCGCGCACCGGGGCCAGGAAATCAGCCGTCACCAGCTGCGTACCCTGATGCAGCAACTGGTAAAACGAGTGCTGCGCATTGGGGCCGACCTCGCCGAAGACCAGCGGACAGGTCTGCCAGGTCACGGGTTCACCGTCCCGCGTCACCCGCTTGCCGTTGCTTTCCATCTCCAACTGCTGCAGGTAGGCCGGGAAGCGATGCAGGCGGTGATCGTAAGGCAGCACCACGTGCCCGGTGGCGCCGAGGAAGTTCCGGTACCAGATGCCGAGCATGGCCATCAGTACCGGCATGTTCGCGTCCAGCGGCGCCTGGCGGAAATGGCGATCCATGGCGTGGAAGCCCGCCAGCATGGCCTCGAAGTGCTCCATTCCCACGGCAATGGCCAGCGGCAGGCCGACGGCGGATGACAGGGAGTAACGGCCGCCGACCCAGTCCCAGACGTGGTAACGGTTCTGGTCCGGAATGCCGAAGCCCGCCATGGCCTGATCGTTGGCGGAAACACCGAGGAAATGCGTTTCCAGGGCGGATTCGTCATCCACGTGTCGCAGGAACCAGTCGCGCACGGTACGCGCATTGGTCATGGTGTCCAGCGTGGTAAAGGACTTGGACGAAATGATGAACAGCGTGGTCTTGGGATTGACGCGCTCCAGCACGTCCGTGACGTGGACGCCGTCAATGCTCGAGACGTAGTGCATCCGGATGGCATTGGTGCGGTACGGTGCCAATGCCTCCGTGGCCATGACGGCCCCCAGATCCGAGCCGCCCACGCCGATATTCACCACATCGGTGATCACCCGGCCGGTGCAGCCCCGGTACTCCCCGCGATGCAGTTGGTTCACGAACAGGCGCATGCGGATGCGCTCGCGCTGCACCTGCGGCATTACGTTGACCCCGTCCACCAGTACCGCGGTGTCATTGGGCGCGCGCAACACCGTATGCAGGGCCGGCCGATGCTCAGTGCCGTTCACCGGCTTCCCGCTGAACAGCCGTTCAATCCACGCCGGCAACTCGCGGTCCCGCGCCAGATCCAGCAGCAATTCAAGGGTCCGCGGGACGAACAGCTGCTTGGAATAGTCCAGCATCAGACCGTTCACCTGCAGACTGCAGCGCCGTGCCCGCTGGGGGTTCTCTGCGAACAACTCGCAGATCCGTGTCCCGACCAGACTCCGGGCGTGGTCTTCAAGCGCAGTCCAGGTGTCTGCGGCAGCCAGTTCCCTGCTGGTTTCGCTCATGGCCCTATCTCCCGGCGGCCCAGCCGCACTCACGCACCGTTGCTGCGCACGCTGTCCCCTCGTCCAATAGCGTAGTAGACAAAGCCCTGGTCATTCAGTGACCGGGGATCGTAAAGATTACGCCCGTCAAAGATGGCCGGCGTGCGCAGCAGGGATTTGACGCGTGGAAAATCGGGACTGCGGAACACCTGCCACTCCGTGCAGATCACCAGCACATCCGCCGTTTCCAGCGCGTCGTAGGGCCCGTCGCACAGCACCAGATCATCACGCTCGCCGTAGATGCGGTGCGTCTCCTCGGCGGCCTCCGGGTCGAAGGCGCGCACCCGGGCGCCCGCGGCCCACAGTGCCTCCATCAACTCACGGCTGGGCGCCTCGCGCATGTCGTCGGTGTTCGGCTTGAAGGCAAGCCCCCACAAAGCAACGGTCCGACCGGACAGGTCCCCATGGAAGTGTTCCTCCAACCGCCGGAACAGCACCTGCTTCTGCCGCGCGTTGACCGACTCCACCGCATCCAGGATCAACGGCTCATAACCCGTACCCCGCGCAGTCCGGGCCAGCGCCTTCACGTCCTTGGGGAAGCAGGAGCCGCCATAGCCGCAGCCGGGATAGATGAAATGGTAGCCGATGCGCGGATCGGAGCCGATGCCGTGACGAACGGACTCGATGTCCGCCCCGAGACGCTCGGCAAGGCCGGCCAGTTCGTTCATGAAACTGATCTTGGTGGCAAGCATGGCGTTGGCCGCGTACTTGGTCAGTTCCGCAGAGCGCACTTCCATCAGGATCAGCTTGTCGTGGTTGCGGCTGAAGGGCGCGTAGAGTTCCCGCATCAGGGCCGTGGCGCGCGCATCGTCGCTGCCCACCACCACGCGATCCGGCTTCATGAAATCGCTGATGGCGTCGCCTTCCTTCAGGAACTCGGGGTTGGAGACCACGCTGAACGTCAGCTTGGCGCCACGATCGGCGAGCACCCGAGAGACCGTCATGCGCACCTTGTCGGCCGTGCCCACCGGCACCGTGGACTTGTTGACGATGACCTTGTAGTCATCCATGCGCTCACCGATGGACTTGGCGACCGCCAGCACATACTGGAGGTCCGCCGAGCCATCCTCATCGGGCGGCGTGCCCACGGCGATGAACTGCAGCAGCCCATGCGCAACGGCAAGATCCGGATCAGTGGTGAACTGCAGCCGTCCGGCCTCCACGTTGCGCTCGATCAACCCATCCAGCCCGGGCTCGTAGATCGGGATCTCGCCCCGGTTCAGGCGCTCGATCTTGCCCTGATCCACATCCATGCAGACCACGTCGTTGCCTGCATCCGCCAGACATGCGCCGGTGACCAGACCCACATAGCCGCTACCGAAAATAGTGACCTTCACAACCGCCTCGCTCTCCTTGGCGGCCGGCTCCGTGCGCCGGCCTCAAAACGACAACCGGGGCAGCCGTGCGACTGCCCCGAGATACTCAATATACTCCAGGCGACGCCTAACGTCAGAACGGAATATCGTCGTCAAAATCCTGGTTCATGGCATCAGGCTCGGCCTGCTGCGCGGGCCGGGACTGCTGCGGCCGGGACTGACCGCCGCCCATGCCGCCTTCGCCCCGACTGTCCAGCATCTGCATCTCGTTGGCCACCACCTCCGTGGTGTAGCGGTCCTGCCCGTCCTGCCCCTGCCATTTGCGGGTCTGCAGCCGACCTTCCACGTAGACCTTGGAGCCCTTGCGCAGATACTCACCGGCGATCTCCGCCAGACGGCCGAAGAACACCACCCGATGCCATTCGGTGCGCTCCTGCATTTCTCCGGTCTGCTTGTCCCGCCAGTTATCCGACGTGGCCAGCGTGCAATTGGCCACGGCCGCCCCGGACGGCGAATAGCGGACCTCCGGATCCTTGCCCAGGTTGCCGATGAGAATGACCTTGTTGATTCCTCGCGCCATGTATCCTCCATTGCGGACGGGAATGCGGGTGTTGCTTCCTTGCGCCCCCGACACGGGAGCCCGCATTCGATTAACAGAAAACTTGATGGTGACCGCGTGCCGTAAAGCGGATTTCAGCCCCGCTACTTTAGCCGGTTTCCATCCGTCTCGCATCCCTGCGACGCAGGGGCACCGGCGCCCGACAGGGGCTGTAACCGCAAGCTGAAACCCAGACCCAGCAGTGCCATCAGCGCACAGAGCAGGAACACGCCCGATGTTCCATACGGACCCAACACCAGCCCGCCGAGCACCCCGCCCAGGAAGGCGCCGCCAAACTGGGCGGTACCGTAAACGCCCAGCGCCGCACCCCGTTCAGCGTTGGGTGCATAACGCGAGACCAGTGACGGCAGGCTGGCCTCCAGCACGTTGAACGCGCAGAAGAACAACCAAAGGGTCACCAGGAAACCGAAACCGGCCGGCACCACGGTTTGCCAGGCCAGCACCAGGGTAAGCAGCAGCAGTGCCATGATCAGCACCAGCCGCTGGCGCCCGGTGCGTTCGCCGAAACCGATGGCCGGCACCAGCAACAGCAGCGACAGCAGCAAGACCGGGATGTACACCTTCCAGTGCTCCGGCACGGCCAAGCCCATGTTGTCCGCCAGAATCAGCGGCACGGCCAGAAACGCGCCGGTCAGCACGAAATGCAAAACGCCAACGGCCAGGTTCAGCCGCATGAGATCGCCGTCGCGGAGCACCCGCCGCAGCCCCTCCAGTCGCGGAGCCGATGACTGCACCTGATGGCCGCGGGACGAAGGCACCAGGGTCGCCAGACTGACCATGGCCACCAGCGCCAGAAGGGCCGTGACCCAGAACAGGCCGGACAGGCCACCCCAGGCGACGATGACCGGCCCGAGCATCAGCGCCAGCATGAACGCCGCACCGACACTCATGCCGATGGCCGCCATGATCCGGGTGCGTCGTTCGGGAGGCGTCAGGTCCGCCGCCAGCGCCATGACCACGGCTGAAATGGCCCCAGCCCCTTGCAGGGCCCGCCCCAGGATCACACCCAGGATATGATCGGATAGCGCGGCCACCACGCTGCCAAGCAGAAACAGCAGCAGTCCGCCGAAGATGACGGGGCGGCGCCCAACGCGATCAGACACCATGCCCAGGGGAATCTGCAAGAGCGCCTGGGTCAGCCCGTAGATGCCGATGGCCAGCCCGATCAGGCTGGGGGTGGCCCCCTGCAGTTCCTGACCGTATACCGCGAATACGGGCAGGATCAGGAAAAGGCCGAACATGCGCAGCCCGACGATGGACGCCAGACTGCCCGCCGTGCGCTTTAATGACGGCTGCATGAAGCCCTCCGATCCCGCTGGCAACACCCTTGCATGGACACCTCGCACCGAAAATCGCGGGGTATGTTACCACTCGGGAGCCGCGCTGCGGACATCCCCCCTCGTTCGCGAGACGCGTCCGTCATTTTCCCGAGACGGCGCCACCGGGCTACAATGGTCGGTCGTTCATTTGCCCTTGCAGCCACAGGCCAGACTGTCCATGCAGCACATCAGCATCCGCGGCGCCAGAACCCACAACCTCAAGAACGTGGACCTGGATCTGCCGCGCGACCGCCTCATTGTCATCACCGGGCTGTCGGGCTCCGGCAAGTCCTCACTGGCCTTCGATACGATTTACGCCGAGGGCCAGCGCCGCTACGTGGAGTCACTGTCCGCCTACGCGCGCCAGTTCCTGTCGATGATGGAAAAGCCGGACCTGGACGACATCCAGGGCCTGTCCCCGGCGATTTCCATCGAACAGAAATCCACGTCCCACAATCCCCGTTCCACCGTCGGCACCGTTACCGAAATCCACGACTACCTGCGCCTGCTGTTCGCCCGCGCCGGCACGCCCCACTGCCCGGAGCACGGTGCCCCCCTCAATGCGCAGACCATCAGCCAGATGGTGGACCATATCCTGGAACTTCCGGAGGGCAGCAAGCTGATGCTGCTGGCGCCCGTGGTGGACGACCGCAAGGGGGAACACGCGCTCACGCTGGAGGAACTGCGCAGCCAAGGCTTCATCCGTGCCCGGGTGGACGGGGTGGTGGTGGACCTGGACGAACGCCCCAGGCTCGACGGCAAGAAGCACCACACCATCGAAGCGGTAGTGGACCGCTTCAAGGTGCGCGCCGATCTCGCGCAGCGCCTGGCGGATTCCCTGGAAACCGCGCTGAACCTGGGCGAGGGCCTGGTGCGCGTGGCCTGGATGGACGAGCCCGAGCGCGCGCCGATCAGCTTTTCCTCCCGTTACGCCTGCCCCCAGTGCGGCTATTCGCTGCCGGAACTGGAACCCCGGCTGTTCTCCTTCAACAACCCCAAGGGCGCCTGCCCCAGCTGCGACGGCCTCGGGGTGACCCAGTTCTTCGATCCCGCCCGCCTGATCACCAACCGCAGCCTGAGCCTGGCGGGCGGCGCCATCCGCGGCTGGGACCGCCGCAACGCCTACTACTTCCAGATGATCCGCTCGCTGGCGGAACACTACGGCTTTGATCCGGAAGCACCGTTTGACTCCCTGCCGGAACGGGTGCAGCAGATCATCCTCCACGGCAGCGGCGATGAATCCATCCGCTTCGCGTACATCAGCGGAAACAGCACGCGCACCAGGGACCATGCCTTCGAGGGCATCCTGCCCAACCTGGAACGGCGCTACCGGGAGACGGATTCCGGCATCGTCCGCGAGGAACTGGCGCGCTACATCAGCAGCCGCCAGTGCCCGGACTGCGGCGGCACGCGGCTCAATGCAGCGGCCCGGTCCGTGCTGGTGGCCGGGCACCGGCTGCCGGACCTCTCTGCCCTGCCGGTGGGCGAGTCGCTGACGTTGTTCGAAACCCTGGAGCTATCGGGTGCCAAGGGCGAGATTGCGGCGCGGATCATCAAGGAAATCCATGCCCGCTTATCGTTTCTGGTCAACGTCGGCCTGCAATACCTGAGCCTGGACCGCAGCGCGGAAACCCTGTCCGGCGGCGAAGCGCAGCGCATCCGGCTGGCCAGCCAGATCGGCGCCGGGTTGGTGGGCGTGATGTACGTGCTGGACGAGCCCTCCATCGGCCTGCACCAGCGGGACAATGACCGGCTGCTGGCCACCCTGCTGCGACTGCGGGACCTGGGCAACACGGTCATCGTGGTGGAGCACGATGAGGACGCCATTCGTGCCGCCGACCATGTGGTGGACATGGGCCCGGGGCCGGGCATCCACGGTGGGCATGTGGTGGCAGAAGGCACGCCGGCACAGATCGCCCTGCACCCGAAGTCGATCACCGGGCAGTTTCTCTCCGGCCGACGCCGTATCGCGCTGCCGCAGCGACGGAACCGCCCCGACCCGGAGGCGCAGCTCCGCATCCGCGGAGCCAGCGGTCACAACCTCAAGCAGCTCGACGTGGACATTCCCGCCGGCTTGCTGGTCTGCGTCACCGGCGTTTCCGGTTCGGGCAAGTCCACGCTCATCAACGAAACCCTCTACAAGGCCGCAGCCCATTCGCTGAACGGGGCCGCGGAGGAGCCGGCGCCGGTGAGCGCGATCGAGGGCATGGAGCTTTTCGACAAGGTGGTGGACATTGACCAGAGCCCCATCGGCCGCACGCCCCGCTCCAACCCAGCCACCTACACCGGGCTGTTCACCGGCATCCGCGAACTGTTCGCGGGCACGCCGGAAGCCCGCGCCCGCGGCTACCAGCCGGGACGTTTCAGCTTCAACGTCAAGGGCGGGCGCTGCGAGGCCTGCCAGGGCGACGGCGTGATCAAGGTGGAGATGCATTTCCTGCCGGACATCTACGTGCCCTGCGACGTGTGCAAGGGCCGGCGCTACAATCGGGAGACACTGGAGGTTCGCTACAAGGGGCTCACCATCCACGAGGTGCTGGAACTGACGGTGGAGGACGCCCTGTCCGTGTTCGATGCCGTGCCCGTGCTGCAGCGCAAGCTGCAGACCCTGATGGACGTGGGGCTGTCGTACATCAAGCTTGGCCAGAACGCGACCACCCTCTCCGGTGGCGAAGCACAGCGGGTGAAACTCGCCCGTGAACTCTCCAAGCGGGAAACCGGGCACACCCTGTACATCCTGGACGAACCCACCACCGGCCTGCATTTTCACGATATCGAGCAGTTGCTGAACGTGCTCCATCGCCTGCGCGATCATGGCAACACCGTGGTGGTGATCGAGCACAACCTGGACGTGATCAAGACCGCCGACTGGGTGATCGACCTGGGGCCGGAGGGTGGCAGCGGCGGTGGCACCCTGGTGGCCACCGGCACGCCGGAAACGGTGGCGGGGAATCCCGAGTCCCACACCGGTCGGTACCTGGCCCCGCTAGTACTGGAGCAGGTCCGGGAAGCCGGCCCCTGAGCGGCAGGGACGGATCTGCTATGCTCCCCGGCAATTCCAACCCAAGGCGTAGCAAGAGGCCCTGCATGCAGTCAGCCACCGTGCTCATCGATCACCCCCTGGTTCAGCACAAGCTCACCGTGCTCCGGAAGCAGGAGACATCCACGTCCAAGTTCCGCGGCGTTCTGCGCGAGATCGCGTTGTTGCTGACTTACGAGGTCACGCGCGACCTGCCGCTGACCACCGTGCGTATCGAAACCCCCATTCAGGGGATGGATGCGCCGAAGCTGGATGGCAAGAAGCTGTGTTTCGTCTCCGTGCTGCGTGCGGGTAACGGGTTGCTGGAGGGTATGCTGGACCTGGTGCCCTCGGCACGGGTCGGTCATGTGGGCCTGTACCGGGATCCGGATACGCTTGAGGCGAAGGAGTACTACTTCAAGGTCCCCTCGCACCTGGATCAGCGCCGCGTGATCGTGGTGGACCCGATGCTCGCCACCGGGCACTCCGCTGCCTCGGCGGTCAGCCGCATCAAGGAGGCGGGCGCCACGGACATCCGTTTCCTTTGCCTGCTGGCCGCGCCGGAGGGCATCCGGGCCTTCCATCAGGTGCATCCGGACGTAACCGTGTACACGGCGGCCGTGGACCAGGGCCTTAACGAGAAAGCCTACATCGTGCCCGGGCTCGGCGACGCCGGGGACCGCATGTTCGGTACCAAGTGACCGAAGCGGTTCACCAGCAAAAAAGGCGCCCCTCGGGGCGCCTTTTTCGTGTCTTGCCGCGGAGCGGTTACGGCAGCAGGTGACTCACCGCGTCGCGCTCTTCCACCAGTTCCTGCTCGGTGGCCTTCATCTTTTCGCGGCTGAACTCGTCCAGTTCCAGCCCCTGGACGATTTCGTACTTTCCGTCCTTGCAGGTGACCGGGAAGGAGTAGATCACGCCCTCGGTGATGCCATAGCTGCCATCGGACGGGATGCCCATGCTGGTCCAGTCACCGTCCGCGGTGCCCAGGGCCCAGGTGCGCATATGGTCGATCGCCGAACCGGCGGCCGACGCCGCACTGGAGGCACCGCGCGCCTTGATGATCGCCGCCCCCCGCTGCTGAACGGTAGGAATGAACTCGTTCTCGTACCAGTTGCGGTCCACTTTACCGGCGGCCGCCTCGCCCTTGATCAGGGTCTGGCTGATATCCGGATACTGGGTTGCCGAATGGTTGCCCCAGATTGTCATTCGGGTGATATCCGTGGTGTGGGCACCGGTCTTGTTGGCCAGTTGCGCCAGCGCACGGTTATGGTCCAAACGCGTCATGGCGGTGAACTGACCCGGATTCAGGTCCGGTGCATTGCGCTGGGCAATCAGGGCATTGGTGTTGGCCGGGTTACCCACCACCAGCACCTTCACGTCCCGGCTGGCAGCATCGTTAAGCGCCTTGCCCTGGGCAGAGAAGATGGCGGCATTCGCCTCCAGCAGGTCTTTCCGCTCCATGCCCGGGCCGCGGGGACGGGCGCCAACCAGCAGCGCGTAGTCCGCGTCCTTGAACGCTTCCTCGGCCTTGTCGCTGGTGGTGATACCGGCCAGCAGCGGGAACGCGCAGTCTTCCAGTTCCATCACAACGCCGCCCAGCGCCTCCAGAGCCGGCGTGATCTCCAGCAACTGCAGAATCACCGGCTGATCCTTGCCGAGCATGTCGCCGGATGCAATGCGGAACAGCAGGCTATAGCCGATCTGGCCTGCCGCGCCGGTGACTGCTACGCGTACGGGTGCCTTCATCAGTGATCTCCTGTGAGTTTGCCTGATACCCGGGATGCCCCGGTCGACCTTACCCGCCCGACTTCGGGCTAAACGGCCCTTCACCCCCGGGCAGCGGGCACTGTCAGCGACGATGCGTGCTGCAACGCAACGTCATAAGGGCCGATATTGTAGCAAATCACCGGCGAGGCGACACTCCAACACGCATCAGGACCGCTTTCCGGTACCGCGCTTCGCACCCTTCTCCGGTTCCGCTGCCTCATCGGATGGCGCCAGGGCACTCCAGAATGCCCGCTGCAGGGCATCCATGCCCTGAAGATGCGGCGGCAACATGGGCCGGATCAGGCTCAACGGGTCATACCCTTCCTGGCCTTCCAGCATGCGCCGCCGCAAATCGTCCATCAATTCATCCTGCAGTCGCTGCACGTCCGGTAGGCCAAGAAAACGCCGCAACTCCTCGGGCGTCGCTTCCAGATCGACTTTGATTTTCATCGCTCCTCCTTATGCTCACGGCGTGAGCAGGCGCACCTGCCCCCCGTCGGCGAGGCCGAGGACCTCAGCCGCGGCACCACCGTTTACCGCCAACTCAACCAGGCCGCTGGAATTCCGATACCAGAACGCCGCGCCCCTCGGCATACGGGAAAACGTCTCCGCGTAGCGGAGCTTGTAATCGCCAATCTGCAGTATTGCCCGGTCAGACAGCAACTCGCCCCGGATACCAGTCATGGCATTTCCGTAATCATCAATGAACAGTACCAAAGGCGTATCGTCCGCCCAATCCACCTGCAGGCGGTCGGCAGGCTCCATGGAAAGAAAATCCCCGAAAAGCTGACGGGTGACCGCCACCGCGGCCGGCGCAAACACGTCACGGCCATGAAACGTCCGGGACACCTCGGCCCCCGCTGACGGCAGCCGCCAGGCTCGGAGTTGGGCGGCGCGGCGCGCCACCATTTCCATAAGTCCGTTGTCTGGCCCTATGAAGAACCGGCCATCCGCTTGCAGGCACCATGCCGGCCGCTCGGACCCGACACCCGGATCGACCACCGCCAGTACAATCGCGCCCACCGGCAAGGACTCGGAAAAGGCTGCAAGCAGGTAGCTGCTGCCCCGCGGATCGAAGCGGGGCGCATCGTGACAAAGGTCGACAATGGCCGCATGCGGCTCGGCTGCGGCCAGCACTGACTTCATCTGGCCGACATAGGGTCCGCGCCACCCGAAATCCGTGAACAGTGCAAACATCCGCCTACCCCCCCAGAACGCAAAAAGGCCGGGCACAGGCCCGGCCTTCTTCATGCTTGCCCAAAAAGCCGCGCCTTATTCGGCGCTCGCCTCTTCAACGGGCTCTTCGACGTCCGGCATCGGCCGATCGACCAGCTCAACGAAGGCCATCGGCGCGTTGTCCCCGGTGCGGAACCCACACTTAAGGATACGCATATAGCCACCCGGACGCTCCTGATAGCGCGGCCCCAGTTCCTGGAACAGCTTACCCACCGCGGCCTTATCCCGCAGACGGGAAAACGCCAGACGCCGGTTCGCGACGGAGTCTTCCTTGGCCAGCGTGATCAGCGGCTCCGCCACCCGGCGCAGTTCCTTGGCCTTGGGCAACGTGGTCTTGATCGCTTCGTGTTCGAACAGCGACGCCGCCATGTTCCGGAACATGGCCTGGCGATGGCTGCTGTTTCTATTCAGTTTCCGACCGGACTTGCGATGACGCATGGTTCTCTACCTTTCACTTGGAGCGCCGCCGACGTGCAACACGTCAGCCGGCCGCATGTTCCTTATCACCCAGACCCGCCGGCGGCCACTCTTCCAGCCGCATGCCCAGGGACAGACCATGGGAGGCCAAAACCTCCTTGATCTCGGTCAGCGACTTCTTGCCCAGATTCGGGGTCTTGAGCAGTTCAACCTCAGTGCGCTGCACCAGGTCGCCCACATAGTGGATGCTTTCCGCCTTGAGGCAGTTGGCCGACCGCACCGTCAACTCGAGATCGTCGATCGGGCGCAGCAGCACCGGATCCACCTCGGGCTCGCGCTGCTCCGGCTCGGACGCCAGTTCTCCGCCTTCCAGGGACACGAAAACCGACAACTGGTCCTGGAGCAGCCCGGCGGCGAACCGAATCGCCTCTTCCGGCTCGATCACCCCGTTGGTTTCGATGTCCATGACCAGCTTGTCCAGATCGGTCCGCTGCTCGACACGGGCGCTTTCCACGTTGTAAGCAACGCGCCGCACCGGGCTGTAGCTCGCATCCACCCGCAAACGCCCAATCGGCCGCTCTTCCTCAGCCTGGCGCTGGGTGACTGCCTCATAGCCACGACCACGGGCAACCTTCAGCGTCATGTTCAGCGAGGAATCGGGCTTTGCAAGATGCGCGATCACCAACTCCGGGTTCTTGATCTCGACGTCATGCCCCGCTTCGATATCGCCTGCAGTCACCACACCGGCGCCCTTCTTTGAAAGGGTCAGCGTTGCCTCTTCCTTCGCGTGCAGCCGCACCGCCAACTGCTTGATGTTCAGCAGTATGTCGACCACGTCCTCCTGAACACCCTCAATGGCGGTGTATTCGTGAAGGACGCCCTCGATCTCGGCTTCCACGACGGCATAACCCGGCATGGAAGAGAGCAGAATGCGGCGGAGCGCATTGCCCAGCGTATGCCCAAAACCACGCTCCAGCGGCTCAATGACCACGCGGGCGCGTCGGTCGCTGTCCGCCTGCACGTCCACGACGCGCGGCTTGAGATAATCTTTGAACAGAGCCTGCATTCGCACGTCCTCTCTGCGCTTCGGGTCGATGGGAGCCTTACTCTTTACTTGGAGTAAAGCTCGACCACCAGGTGTTCGTTGATGTCGGCCGACAGGTCGCTGCGCTCGGGAAGCGCCTTGAACACGCCTTCCATCGTCTTGGCATCTACCTCAACCCACTCCACCAGACCGTTCTGCTGGGCGAGTTCCATGGCGGCCTGGACCCGACTCTGCTTCTGCGCCTTCTCGCGCACGGCGACCACATCGCCAGCACGCACCTGGTAGGACGGAATGTTCACGGACACACCGTTCACAAGAATGCCCCGATGGCTGACCAGCTGCCGCGCTTCCGCACGCGTGGAGGCGAACCCCATGCGCCAGACCACGTTATCCAACCGGCCTTCCAGCAGTTGAAGCAAGTTCTCGCCGGTGGAGCCTTTCCGGCCTGCCGCAGCCTTGTAATAGTTGCGGAACTGCCGCTCGAGCACGCCATAAATACGACGGAGCTTCTGCTTCTCACGCAGCTGCAGGCCGTAATCCGACAAGCGCGTCCGACGCTGCCCATGCTGCCCGGGCGGCGTATCGAGCTTACACTTGCTCTCCAGCGGCCGAACGCCACTCTTCAGAAACAGATCCGTCCCCTCGCGGCGGGACAGCTTGCACTTCGGACCGATATACCTTGCCATTATCAGCTCCCTGTATCAGACGCGACGTTTCTTCGGCGGCCGGCACCCGTTGTGCGGGATCGGCGTCACGTCCGAAATGTGGGTAATCTTGAAACCGGCGTTGTTCAGCGCGCGCACGGCCGACTCGCGACCAGGACCGGGACCCTTGACCCGAACCTCAAGATTCTTCAGGCCGTAGTCCTTAGCTGCCTGGGCCGCACGATCGGATGCCACCTGAGCCGCGAACGGCGTGCTTTTCCGGGAACCCCGGAACCCGCTACCACCGGAACTGGCCCAGCTCAGGGCATTGCCCTGGCGGTCCGTAATGGTGATGATGGTGTTGTTGAAGGTCGCATTGATATGGGCGATCCCATCAACGACCGTTCTGTTCACGCGCTTGCGCACGCGGCTGGTAGCTTTCGCCATAACCGTGATCTCGTATAAAGCCTTGAGCGTTCACTCATCCGGCCACCGCGAGCGGCGGCCATGACCCGATCTTTACTTCCGGACTGCGCGACGCGGGCCCTTTCGGGTCCGGGCGTTTGTCCGGGTCTGCTGCCCACGCACGGGCAAGCCACGGCGATGACGGATACCACGGTAGCAACCGAGATCCATCAACCGCTTGATATCCATGGCGATCTTGCGCCGCAGATCCCCTTCCACCAGGCATTTGCCGACTTCGGCGCGCAGGGATTCGATCTCCTGCTCACCCAGCGAACCCAGCTTGACGTCCGGAGCCACACCGGCGGCGGCGCAGATTTCCTGCGCCGTGGAACGGCCGACACCGTAGATCGCGGTCAGCGCGATGACGGTGTGCTTGTGGTCCGGTACGTTGACGCCAGCAATACGCGCCATGTATCCAACTCCCCAGCTGTGCGGAAAATCCGCAATGTTAGCGAAACACTCTCTACCGCTGCAACCCCGAGGGGTCGACGGTTACCCTTGCCGCTGCTTGTGGCGCGCATCCGAGCAGATCACCCGAACGACGCCGCCGCGACGGATCACCTTGCAGTTGCGGCAGATCTTCTTGACCGAAGCGCGTACCTTCATCTTCGTTCTCCGACACTCGAATCGTAAACGCGAGGGCGGCGAAGGATAGCAGATTTCTGCAACCTTTGCGCGCCCTCGCATTGAATTTTTTCGTTACCTGGGCTGGCCGCTCCGACCCCAGTTCTTCAGGTTGGCCTTTTTCATCAGCGGTTCGTACTGATGGGACACCAGGTGCGCCTGCAACTGTGCCATGAAATCCATCACCACGATGACGATGATCAACAGAGACGTGCCACCAAAGTAGAACGGCACGTTCCAGTAAAGGATCAGGAACTCGGGCAACAGACACACGGCAGTGATGTAGATCGCACCGACCGCAGTGAGCCGCGTCATAACCCCGTCTATGTACTTCGCCGTCTGCTGCCCCGGCCGAATACCCGGAATGAATGCACCGGACCGCTTCAGGTTGTCAGCCGTGTCCTTCGAGTTAAACACCAGCGCCGTATAGAAGAAGCAAAAGAAGATAATGGCGATGGCATAGAACAACACGTACAAGGGCTGCCCGGGCCGCAGGGTGTTCGCCAACTGCGAAATCATCCCCGCACCCTCCGGGTCGCCCAGCCACGTCCCCATGGTCGCGGGGAACAGGATGATACTGGATGCGAAGATGGGGGGAATCACCCCTGCCATATTCAGCTTCAGCGGCAGATGGGTACTCTGACCAGCAATCATTTTCCGGCCCTGCTGCCGCTTGGCGTAGTTAACGGTGATCCGCCGCTGACCTCGCTCCACAAAAACCACGAACGCGGTTACGGCGAGCATACCGATCACCAGCAGCACCACGAGCGCGTAGCTCAACTCACCCGTGCGGGCCAGTTCCAGGGTGCCCCCAAAGGCGCTCGGCAAGCCTGCCACGATACCCGCGAAAATGATGATGGAAATACCGTTCCCGATACCACGCTCGGTGATCTGTTCCCCGAGCCACATCAGGAACATCGTGCCCGTTGCCAGCGTCACCGTACCGGTGAAGATAAAGCCGAAGTCCAGCCCAGCGCCGCCACCACCGAAGGTGACGCCTTGCCGCTGCAGGGCGATGGTCACCCCGACGCCCTGAACCACAGCAAGCACCAGCGCACCATAGCGCGTGTACTGGGTAATCTTGCGACGACCCGCTTCGCCTTCCTTCTTCAACTTCTCCAGGCTCGGCACCACCGCAGCCAGCAGCTGCATGATAATGGCCGCCGATATGTACGGCATGATGCCGATGGCGAAGATACTAAGCCGCTCAAGCGCCCCACCGGAGAACATGTTGAACATGTCCAGTATCGTGCCCGCCTGACGGTCGAACATCTCCTGCATGGCCTGCGGATCGATGCCCGGAATCGTCAGGTGCGACCCGATACGGAACACGACGATCGCCATCAGCACGAACATCAGCCGCTGGCGAACTTCGGTCAAACGTGTAAGACCCCCGATGGACGACATATGCGCTCAATACACCTTGGAGTGTCAGTCCTCGACTTTGCCGCCAGCCTGCTCAATGGCAGCACGAGCGCCCTTTGTGACCCGCACCCCCTTCAGGGTGTAGGCCTTGTCCACCTCTCCGGAGAGGATAACCTTCGCCGACTTCGCCTGCGCAGGGATGATGTCGGCGGCTTTCAGCGCCTCCAGATCCACGGTGTCACCTTGCACCAGGTGCAACTCGGACAGGCGCACCTCGCCAACCGTGCGGGCCTTGCGCGAACGGAAACCCACCTTCGGTACGCGGCGCTGCAACGGCATCTGGCCGCCTTCGAAGCCTACCTTGGTGAAACCACCGGAACGGGATTTCTGGCCCTTATGCCCACGGCCCGCGGTTTTTCCATTACCGGAACCGATACCGCGACCGACGCGGAACCGTTCCTTCCGGCTGCCTTCCGCCGGCTTCAGCTCATTCAGTCGCATGTTCACACTTCCTCTACCGCAAGCATGTACGAGACCTTGTTGATCATGCCCCGGTTCTCCGGGGTATCAATCACCGTCACGGTCTGATGCATGCGACGCAGACCCAAACCGGCAACGCAGGCCTTGTGGCTGGCCAGCCGTCCGTTGGTGCTGCGACGCAGGGTAACCTTCAGCTGCTTGTTGTTGCTCATGGCTTAACCCTGGATCTCTTCAACGCGCTTGCCGCGTTTCGCGGCCACCTGCTCGGGGGCGTTCATGTCCGCCAAGCCCTTGATGGTGGCGCGCACCACGTTGATGGGGTTGCGGGAACCGATGCTCTTCGCCAGCACGTCATGCACGCCCAGCACCTCGAACACGGCACGCATGGCGCCGCCGGCAATAATGCCGGTACCTTCCGATGCCGGCTGCATGAAGACCTTGCTCGCACCGTGCTCGGCGGTCAGTGGATACTGCAGGGTGGTGCCGCTCAAATTCACGGTCACCATGCTGTTCCGCGCCTTTTCCATCGCCTTCTGGATAGCGGCAGGCACTTCACGTGCCTTGCCGTAGCCGAAACCGACACGACCCTGACCGTCACCAACCACGGTGAGCGCGGTAAAGCCAAACTGCCGGCCGCCTTTCACCACTTTGGCCACGCGGTTGACGGTAATCAGCTTTTCCTGAAGGCCGTCGGTGCTGCTGTCGTTCATCGCCATGCTTCTGTGCCTCAATTAAAACTGCAAACCGCCCTCGCGCGCGGCGTCTGCCAGCGCACGGACGCGACCGTGATAGCGATAGCCGCCGCGGTCGAACGCCACGCGCTCGATACCCGCAGCCTTGGCGCGTTCGGCAATCAACTTGCCGACCTCGGTAGCTGCATCCGCATTGCCGGTAGCGCCTAGCTTGCCGCGGAGTTCCTTGTCTACCGTGCTGGCACAGGCCAGCGTGCGACCGCCATCGGCATCGATGATCTGCGCGTAGATGTGACGCGGCGTACGATGCACCGTCAGGCGAACAGCACCCGTCTCGCGGATGTGCTTACGGGCGCGACGGGCCCGACGCAAACGTGCTGCATTCTTGCTGCTGCTCATAGACCCTTACCCGCTACTTCTTCTTGGCCTCTTTCATGACCACGCGCTCATCCGCGTAGCGAACGCCCTTGCCCTTGTAGGGCTCCGGCGGACGATAGGCACGAATCTGCGCGGCCACCTGGCCAACCTGTTGTTTGTCAATGCCCTTGACCAGCACTTCGGTCTGGCTGGGCGTCTCTACGGTGATACCTTCCGGAACCGGATAGTTCACCGGATGCGAAAACCCGAGGGTCAGGTTCAGGGTCTTGCCCTGGGCCTGCGCACGGTAACCGACACCGCGCAATTCGAGCTTACGCTCGAAGCCGTCGGTCACCCCGGCGACCATGTTGGCCACAATCGCCCGGGTGGTGCCGGCCAGCGCTATATCCCCGGACTTCTGGCTCACTGCCTTGCACTGCAGCTCGCCTTCTTCCTGGGTGACCCGCACGCTATCGTGCACAGTGAACGTCAGCTCACCTTTCGGGCCCTTGACCTTGACCTCTTGGCCATCCAGTGAGACCTGCGCGCTGGATGGCACCTTGATTGGTTTCTTTGCAACTCGCGACATGACGTCAACCCCGCCTTAGAAGACCTCGCAGATGACCTCGCCGCCAATTCCGGCAGCGCGGGCGGCCCGGTCGCTCATGACGCCCTTTGACGTGGACACGATGGCCACGCCCAGGCCGCCATTCACCTTGGGCAGCGAGGCAGTATCCTTGTAAATGCGCAGGCCCGGACGACTGACCCGCTTCAGCGTCTCGATCACGGGCTTGCCCTGGAAATAGCGGAGCTTCACAACAAGCACCGGCTTCTTCTCGTCACCCTCGACGCGGAAATCGTCGATATAGCCCTCATCCTTCAGCACTGCGAGAATCGCCTGCTTCTGCCGGGAAGACGGCATCGCCACTTCGGCCTTGCCGGCGGACTGCGCGTTCCGGATTCGGGTCAGCAGGTCCGCAATGGGATCAGTCATGCTCATGGATCGTTACCTGTTCGCTGTACTGGGACGGCTTGCGCTTACCAGCTGGACTTGGTCAGGCCGGGAATCATGCCCTGCATCGCCGCCTCACGCAGCTTGTTGCGGGCAAGCCCGAACTTCCGATAGTAGCCGCGAGGCCGACCGGTAACCCGGCAACGGTTTCGCTGGCGCACCGGGCTGGAATCCCGCGGAAGCGTCTGCAGCTTCTCCTGCGCAGCCAGCTTGTCTTCCGGGCTGGCGTCCTCGCTGGAGATGATGGCCTTCAGCTCGGCGCGCTTGGCCGCGTACTTGTTCACCAGGCGGGTCCGCTTCTCTTCCCGCGCAACCATGGAAACCTTTGCCATAACCGACCTCTGTTATTTCCTGAACGGGAAGTTGAACGCTTCGAGCAGCGCCTGTCCTTCCTCGTCCGATTTCGCGGTGGTGGTGATCGTCACATCCAGGCCGCGAATCGCATCAACCTTGTCGAACTCGAGTTCGGGAAAGATGATCTGTTCCCGCACACCGAGGTTGTAGTTACCGCGCCCGTCAAACGACTTGGGGCTGAACCCCCGGAAGTCACGAATACGCGGAGCCGCCACGTTGATGAACCGGTCGAGGAACTCCCACATCCGGTCCCGGCGCAACGTCACCTTGCAACCGATGGGCCAGCCGTCACGGATCTTGAACCCCGCAATCGACTTCCGGGAGTAGGTGACCACCGGCTTTTGCCCGGCAATAGTCGCCATATCCGACGTCGCATGCTCAAGGATCTTCTTGTCCTTGACCGC
>LFIK01001212.1_pt1 | contig 20214 bp, 26 predicted proteins | sample 643401 | NCBI WGS metagenome assembly LFIK01 (sample SAMN03777447, study PRJNA286221) | soda lake metagenome | biome: soda lake; feature: Kulunda steppe; material: water; isolation source: sample T5-Br brine of Lake Tanatar-5 | place: Russia: Kulunda steppe | collected 2010-07
CGCGCGCGCACGCGCGGGGCCCTTTTGACTGACCTTGCTGAGCACAGACACAGCAGAGGCAAAGCAGCCCGTGCCCGCCTTTGCACAGCAGGGCTGCGTCAGCGCGCGGCGGCCTTATCTCCCTCACCTCTAGCACGTGGCTTAGCACCGCCTGGGGCTTGGCCGCCGCCAACACCGCCAGCAGCGACAGCGCAGCGTTGCGCACTGCCGAGTCCGGCGCCTGCTGCGCCACTCGCACCACAAGCGGCAGCGCCACAGCCTCCAGCGCGCCACTGCCGCCCCGGCTGGCGTTGCGCAGGTCCTGCTGCGGCGGCTGGGCATGCGGCGTGGTGTGGCGGCGCGCCACGCCCTCCATGAATGCCAGGATAAGCTGCGCCGCATAGCCAGCCAGGGAGGAGCCTGAGACACCTGCGGTGGCGGTGGCCGCCTGCTGCCGCTGCTGCTGCACCTTCCTGCTGAACTTGCCCCGGCGCTGCCCCTCATCGCCGCCTTCTCCTTCTTCGTCATCGTCGGACGCAGGCGCGCCATGTGGCTGTGCCAGGGGGCCCATGAGGCTGGCCAGGGCCTCCAGCAACTGCTGCGCCGCCTCCACCACACGCTCCTCGCCTGCAGCATGCACAGGGGTGCACAGGAGCACGTGCTTAGGGGGGACATGCGCGGCCATGGCACACGCTTTCCGGTTTTAACATGCAAATACCATAGTCTGCTGCAGTCCGCCCGAGCTGAACCAGAGTTTTTCCACGCACACCCACACAGCACAGCGCCCGCACTGAAAAGCATGCTGGTACATGCCCTCACGCTTTCCCACCTTCCACAGCCTTCCACTGCAGCACCTCCAGCAGCAGCACCGCCAGGTCTAAGTGCCTGCCCTGCTGCGCGCCTGCCGGTGCATCTGCACCACTTTCGCCGCCGGCACCGGCCTTCTTGGCAGCCTTTTTGGCTTTTTTAGAGGGCGTCTCCTGCACTCCATCCTGCTCCTGTGCGGGCAGCGGCAGTGGGGCCACAGGCGCACGCGCTGCGGCTTGCAGCACGGGGGCCACAGCGCCGTCAGAAAGGGGCAGGGCCTGCGTACATCAGCGGCAGGGAAGGCATTTTCCCAGGTCTGATCACATGCACGCATGTGTGACTGCGCAGCGAGGGGATGCGTTCACTGAGGAGCTGCGCAAGCTCGCTCTGATGTGTGCGCGCTTGGTGCGCCTTTTCATGTGCTTGCACAATGCATGCGCGTGTGCGTGTGTTTGCATGTGTGCAGGTGGCGGACACGTCTGCGCACTGTGGCAGCGCTGTGCTTAGTGTCTGTGTCCATGCGATCTCAGTCATGGTGGACTGACACAAAGAGGAACTGCCACGGTCGCAGACACAAGGAAACCCCTGGTGCGCACCCACCTCCAGCACCGCAGTTGCAGCCGCTCTGCACTCTAGCGACGCGTCGCCTGCAGAGCTGACAGCCAGCGACAGCACCAGTGCAGCGTGGAGCTGCTGCTGCTCCTGTGCATTGCTCTTCCCGTGCAGCGCCTGCACAACATCAGGGGCCGCATCAGTACAATGTGAGTGGCCTTCATGCCAGCACAGCCTTAAGCAAAAAGATTGCACCCACAAGCACATGCAAACCTGTGTGTGAACACACACGCGCGCGCAGATGCGCACACACCAAAGTAAACACACACACAACACAAACGCGCGTACGCGCACACACACCCTCAACCTCACCTGGATGAGCTTGGAGGGAGGGCCCGTGCGCAGAGCAGTGAGCGCAGCCAGCCGCAGTGGCGCGGCCGCGTCAAACCAGGCCTGTGTGAGGGCTGCGCTGGTGGCTGCAGGAGTGGAGGCCGTGGCGGCGACGGAGTGCGAGGGTGATGCGCAGGGCGAGGATGGCGAGCACGCGAGGAGCTCTAGCAGGAGGCTCCTCGCGGCGGGCGCCGCAGTGGCATGGGCGGCGGTGTGCGTGGCCAGGGCATCTGCACGCATGCGCAGGCACGCAAACACATGATCTCCGCACTCCGACAGCCAGATTTTGCAGGGACAGCATTGCGAGTGCTACTCCTCCGCACGCGTTTGCAATCGTGCGCAGGGCAGGGCAAACGCGGCCGATGTCGCACGCAAGTCTGGCACGCGTCCCGTCCCCTCCCCTCACCTGTCGTGAACACGCAGCCCACGAGCAAGGCCCCCAGCTGCTGCGCCTCCTGGGACACTGAATGGGCATCTCTGTCCAGGACGAGCGCCTGCAGGGTGGTGGTGAGGAGGGCAGGGAGGGTGAGCGGGCTTCAGGGGAAAAGCTGCTTGCCTTCCCCCCCTCGTTTGCGACCATGCAAGCGGGGCAGGGCTGCATGGGTGAGGGTGCTTTGGGAAGGGCGGGGGGAGGGGAGTAAGGGGGTAGGGCCATGTCCTTGAGCAGAAGGTGCAGGCTGCAGAGGGGGCAGAAGGCAACCAAGCACGGGTGGCCAAAGAGGATGCACTTACAGCGGCAGCCGCCAGGTCAGAGGGCTTTGAAAGACAAGGCGCATGAGGCAGGCATGCAAAGTGGAGGCCACCTTGCAAGCCCTTGGCTGCAGAGAGTGTGCTCACCTGCAGCAGCTCCAGCGCGTGGGGAAGCAGCGCCTGACGCTGCGCGGCCGTGGCTGCCACCGGCTGCGTGCCCACAGCCCCTTCCCCGTCGGCCCCGCCCGCCTCCTGCACCATCCCCAGCAGCAGCGTGCGCGCAATGTGCGCGCCGTACGCTCTGTCGCCACGCCCGCCCGCGCGCCACCCGGCGCCCAGCGCGTCCAGCATCTGCGCCAGCTGCGCAAAAGCGGCGTCCACCGCAGCGGCGCCGCCCTCGACACGCAGGCGCTCCTGGCTGGCCTTTGCTGCCCGGCCGGCCTGCTGCTTGCCCTTCTTGGGTTTGCTCGGCGTGGCTTGAGCGGGCTCGGGTGGGCCGCCTCCCTCCGCAAACGTGTTGCGCATCAGTGTTACCACCGCGTCTGCGTCGGCAGCCACCAGGGCGGCGTGGTCCAGCAGTGCGGCCAGCAGCGGCGCCAGGGCCGCGGCCGCGCTGCGCTCCTTGCCTGCAGCCTCCTTGCCCGCAGCGTGGCCCTGCAGCTGGCTGGACGCGCTGCGCAGCACATCCAGTGCTGCGGCGCGCACCTGTGTGTGCAAGTGCGCATGAGTGCTAGTGGGCGTCAGAGCAGGGGAGGCCCGAGGCTTGCATGCAGCATGCAAGCAAGCACACATGCAGGGGGCACTGGCGAGCATCCACACAACAGAGGATCATGCGAGACCCACGGCACAGCCGCCTCCTGCGCATGCATGGTCTGCCCAGTGTGCTCCCCCTTGCATCCCATCAGCTCGCACCTGCGCGTGCCTGCTGTGTGCTGCGGCCAGCGTGTGGGGGAGGTACTGCAGCGTGACGCTCACGTCCTGCTGCTGCAGCCGCTGCTTGCCACTGCCACCCGCGGCGCCGATGCACGCAGCATGCAGCCGCAGGGCCCCGGCGCGCACTGCCGGGGAGGGGCTGGGGGGCAGGGCGGGCTGGCCTGGTGGTGGAGGGCCTGCAGGGGCAGCCAGCCACAGGGGCAGCAGGCATACATGAGTGATGGCAGGGCCTTCGGTTCCAAAGCCCGGATCCTTTTTTTAGTCCAGGGGAGGCCCTTCGACTGCCCAACATCTTGCATCGCTGACGCCGTGAAAGGGGGCCAAGCAGGCTGGCTGAACGGCGTGCCACTGATGTGCGCTTGCAGCAACATCAGCGCCTTGCCTGGCAGCGCTGCCTTGCAACCATGCGTGCACGCTCCCTGTTGGCGCATCTACCTGGCTTGCTCAGTGGCTAGGTGCTCAATGACCAGCAGGTGAAAGGCAGGGGAGACCCCCTGGAAGGTTCTCCCTGTTATTTGGCTGAAGGATTTGCAGCTGGAGCTGCCTGCTGCCGATGAGCGTTTCCCCGCCGGGGAGGCATGCCCAGCACGATCTGCAGCAGCTGGCACAGCCCCAGGAAAAGTGCAGCCCCACTGCACATCTTCGCTCCTTACAGCAGCACCTGACAAACTATGCTGGGGAGCTCCTACCACCTCCCCCATCCTGCTCATCATCCATCCCCCTGCTCCCTTTCTCATCCCCCCCTCCTCACCTCGCACAGTGTCCTCGGGCGCGGCATACAGGCCTGCCAGGAAGCCCACACGCCGCTCCAGCTGCGGCAGCGCCTTGTCCAGCAGCAGCGACAGGTGCCCCACAAACGCAGCGCCTGGCTGCAGCTCGCCCAGGCCCACAAACATTTCGCGCACAGACGGCACTTGCTGCCCTGCCCTGTCGTCTGTTTGTGCGCCGCTCGGCTGCACCAGCTGCTGCTGCTGCTGCTGCTGCTGCTGCTGCGGTGCGGAGCGACCACCCCTGGTCTTGGTCGCAGAAGCTGGGGGCGGCGCCTCCACAGCACCAGCCCCGCCATCGCTGCCTCCCAGCTGCTGCGGCGCGTCCAGCTCCGGCGCAGCGCTCATTGCAGCGTGCAGCGCGGCGCACAGCAGCGCCGCGTGCGTTGCTTGCGCTGCCGTGCTCAGCGCAGCGGCATGGCCCTCCTTAGGCAGGCCCGCGCGCTCGTGCCCAGTCCCCAGCTCCACACACTCCGACGCGCGCACCTCCCAGTCCGCCAGGGCTCCCCCGCCCTCCTCGCCGCCACTCTCTGCCCCTGATAGCTGCAGCAGCAGCGGTAGCGTCGCGCGCAGCTCGGGGAAGGACGCCGACACCAGACCCCGGGCCAGCGCCGCTGGCGCCACGCCCGGGTGCCCCTTGGCTGCCGCCCCGCGCCCGGCCTTGCCTGCCCCTGCCCCCACCTTGCCCGCGCCCGCTGCATCACTGCCAGCCACAAGGGCACGGTGCAGCGCCAGCACCAGGACGTGGCGCACGCGCAGCAGGCCAGGGTCAGCTGCGTGCTCTGCCCCGCTGGCGCTGCCGCCATCACTGCCCCCTTGCAGGGCCTCTCCCGAGATGGGGTGCCCCGAGCCGCCTGGCACTTCAGCCCCAGCAGTGCCGCTGTTGCTGCTGCTGCTGCTGCTGCTGCTGCCGCGCGCCAGAGCTAGCAAGCGCAGCACCTCCGGTACCAGCACACCTGGGTCTGCGGCAATGGCCTGCAAGCGCAAATGCGAGCCGGACAAGGAAGGGGGGGGGGAGGAGTTGACTGCGGGTTGGCCCCTAGCGTATGCAAGGGAAGGGCAGGCAAGCTTGGCGTAGCCATACGCTTCACTGAGCGTACCGGCCCTCTATAGCTCATAAAAATGCTTATGACCACCAACCCACAATTGACAGATCTCAAGCATTTTGTCTCAGACAATAATTCCGTCAAGACAACACAGCATGACGTAGCATACAACAATCCAGTGCTTTCCAAGGAATGCGCGCACGCTGGTATGTGCGTGCATTTCTCCCTTGGCCACACGTTACAAAGCAGATGAGGGTGTGCACCTAGGCCCCCTCCTCACTCACACGCATGCATTTGCTTCTTGATCCTCACAAGCGCACATATGGACACCGCACACTCATCTGGATGGACAAAACGTCCATGACACACACATACTGCACCTGTGCCAGCTCATCCACCGCCGCTTGCTCCACTGCTTGTGCACCACGCTCCTGCGCCTCCTTCTGCGCGGCCTTGGCCGCCCACTTGGCCTTGGCCCCCTTGCCTTGCGCTTGCAAACCCTCCCCACCCTCACCCTCCTCCTCCTCCTCCCTCCCGCTGCCTGCACCCTGCTGCTTCTTCTTCTTGGCCCCCTTCTCGCTGCCTTTCTTGCCGCCGCTGGCCCCAGCCCCCTCTGCCTCCTCCTGCTCATCCTCTTGGGGGCCTGCAACCGGGGCATCCAGCTGTGCTGCCGTGGCCTGCAGGCCGGCCAGCGCTTGGGCCAGGGGGTGGTCAATCTGAGAAGCTGCCCGCAGCGCAGTTTTGGTGACCTGTGGAGGGGACAGGGATGGTGCAAGTGCAGCAATGAGTGCGCATGCGCATGTACGCGTGCGCGTACGTGTGCAAGGAGGGCCAAGGGCGCAGGGCAGATGAAACAAGCCCCTCCTTGCGCCCAAGATGCTTCAGCATGCATGGATGTTGCCTAAAAATGATGGATGCTACGAGATAGAGAGGTAGGTAAGCCATTGCTGTCCTTACCTCAAACGAAGTACACAAGCAAGGTGCTCGCTCCTGCAACCCACCTTCAGAGCCCGCCGCACAGGCAGCAGGAATTGCAGCACGAGCAGCAGCGCCGCATCCTTGGCCTCCGACTGTGCCGCGCCACCCACGCGCCCGTCCCCCCCTTCCTCAACCTCTGCCTCTGCCACGGCCGCCAACAGCTGCATTGCCTTGCGTGCGGCTGTGCTCGCCACGCGCGTGCTGTGGCCGGCCTTGGCAGCCCCACACAGGAGCTGGCTCACCCGCTGCAGCGCCGGCTGCAGCGCAGGCAGGAGCGCGGCGCGCGGCAGGTGGGGCATGCAGGGCGCACCCAGCGCAGCGACGACCACCTCTAGATCATCGTCCTGCAAGCATCAGGTGCACAGCACAAACAGTTGTGAATGCTGGTCACCCCCTAGCAGAAGGCGATTGGTGCACTTCAGAGGTAATGCTACACTGGTGCAGCAACAAAGCAATGCTGCCACTTCACAACCACCATTCCCTCTCACTCCTGCATGCACACATACCTTTTCACACCCCCACAAACTAATTTGCGCGCTTATGTACACAGCGTTTACATACACAGTACACAGTGAACTAATGCATGCTGAGTGGGCTTACACACAAACAAGATTGCACATACCTGCAAACCCTTGAGCATGCCAGTCTGCAGCTGCGCCCTGGCCTCCGAGTTGCCGGGCCCCAGCTCCTCCAACATGCGGCCCATCTGCTGCACGGCCTGCGCACAGCAGCACGCACAGGCTGAGGAGGTCAGAAAAAAGGAGCAGCACATATTGGAGAGGTGCACTTGCTGTTTGCATCTGCTGCGCGGTCTGTGCATGGCAGCATGTGCATAGGGGCAGGCATGGGCAGGACAGGCGCAGGACGCCGTGCGGCGCTTTCAAGGCTGCATGGCCCCCTCTCCCCCCAAGACGTGCGTGCACCTCAAGGCGCACAACTACAACCGTTTGCGTGCGCAAAATGGGATGGGCACAAGCGTGCCATCGAGGCGAGGTAGGGCTGAACTCCCGGTGCCAAGCATGCACCAAGCAGACACAGCAGCAGCCTCCTTGCTCTGCAATTGCTCATGACGACTTCCCCATACTCAAGTCGCACATGCTCCCCACGTGCGGCCTCAGTATTGGGACCTAGGAAGAAGCCCCTAGTTGGGATCATCACTCTGCCCATCGGAAGGTGGATCTTTAGCAGCGCTGCATCCTTGGCCTGAGAGGGGGTCCCAAGGCCAGCAAAACGACGCTGTAGCTGATGCTGGGGCGCTGTCAGCGCTATCGCACCCTGAAGCAAGCCAGGAGCTGAACAGGCAGCAGATGAACCCACCATCCTGCGCACGCCCGCGGCAGGTGAGGCGGCCGCCGCAGACAGCGTGAGGGGGGTATCTCCGCACAGTGCACGCGTGGAGCCATTGCCTGCAGCTCCCCCAAACGCAGACTGCACCACAGCAAAGATGGCGCGATGGCGCGCGCTTGCCCTGCCCTCCTCCTGGAAAAGGAACGGAGCGCACACACAGGCAGACGGATCAGGCACACTGACTTGAAACAAGCATGAGGAGGGCTACGGGCGGGTTGATCATGAGAGGTGTGAGCAACGCAGGGTGCCGCTACTGCACGCATTGCGAGCTGAAAAACATGCTTCAGCGCTGGCAGGGGGTCGGGCGGGCAAGCAGCCTCAGTCACATCACCACCTCTTGCCCCCCTCACCTCCGCCTCGCCCTCGCTGCTGCTGCTGCTGCCGCCCTCGCTGCCGCTGCCAGGCGCCTGCAGCTTGCTGCCCCCCCGTGCACGCAGCGGGGCCAGCGCGCCGTTCACTGCGGCATCCACGGCCTCAGGGTGACGCACATCCAACGCCCGCAGCACGCGCTGCAGGGCCACCTGCGCTGCGGGGGGCGCCTCAGGCGCCGCCGCCGCGTGCAGCACCTGCAGGGCCAGGCTCTGCGCGACCTGTGCGGGTGGGGCAAGGCAGCAGCTGCGCAGTGCGTCACGCGCTCACGATGGATGGTCCGACCGTGTGCATGCAAGCAAGCGCGAGGAGCGGCTGGGGCGGGTGAGCGGGTTGGCCAGGTCCATGATAGCGGCGCATGCGAGGAGGCAGCAGAGGGCTTGGCGTCAACAGAGGCAGGGTGATGCGTGGGCGCAGTGCTGGACCAGTGTCGCAGGGAGAGGCGGCAGGGCAAGACATGTATCCCCATCCCACGGGAGTTCTAGGGAGGGCAGGGCACGGCCTGCGTCCCCCCTGTGGGTTGGGGAGCGGTTGTTAGTCGCGTGCGCGGGGGGGTCCCACGCACCGTCATTGTGGGCGACCGAAGTGAGGAGTCCTGCTGCACGGGAGGTGGCAGCGGTTCCAGGCAAGGTGGCCCATATGCTGGACAGGGGCATGGATCAGAGCGGTTAGGCACATGCAGAGTGCCGTTTTACGGGGAGCAGTATGATGTGTACGAGGAGGCTCGCAGGACACACAGGCGGCCCGTCTCAGTGAAGGCTGCATGCGTGCCATCATCCCATGTTGGGTGTGGGGGGGTCTGGCGGCAGAGAGCAGGAGGCAGGGAGGCCCCGCTGAGCAGCCCGCACACGTGGTTGGGAAGTGGCGCAGGCTCAGCGTGTGCACGCGGACGCGCTGGGCAGCGCTTCAGGAGCGTGCACGGCAAGCCAGCCTCGCAGAAAGAGGCAAGAGGGGCGGGTCTGGCAGGCCGTGGTGGGGAGGGACATTGCGTGGTGTGCAGCAAAAGGAGATGTCGCCCGCTCAACCAGCCCAGACTACCGGGGACGGCGGCACGGTCTGGGCAACTTCCCGGGCAAGATGATGCGTGTGTTCCTGTCGCGTGCGAGAAATCCCCGCTTCAACCGGCAGCGGCGCACCGCTGCCGTCAGCAGCGGAAAGTTAACACGCATTTTTTGGACCAGGTCGTCGAGCCATGCAACACATACAAGCACGTGCATGTGCATGATGCCATGAAACCAAGGTGCCCTCACACAGTGCGTACACGTCAGACTGATCTCCAGAGTCTTTCAGCAGGGCACCGGGTGGCACCATTAAGAAGACCGTCGTGAGAATTAACTACTGGTGGTATCATCATGCGTGTACCCTACGTGCTTTGCAAAGCCCTTGGTCGGCAGTATCCTTAATGAAGCTACGCGTAGATGCAAGGCATTAAGGTAGGCATGCTGTAAGTCATCAATGTCCAGATTGTATGCAGCATGCAGCTCATGGGGCAGGCACACATCAGACTGATCTCCAGAGTCTTTCAGCAGGGCACCGGGTGGCACCATTAAGAAGACCGTCGTGAGAATTAACTACTGGTGGTATCATCATCTGTGCGCCTATGGACGATACCAGGGCAATGCAGACCCCCATCCTCATTGCAGTACATGCTCATTATCGGCAAGACGTCCCAACGTGCGGGCATGCATGAGGGCAGGCAGGCAAGAGACTGTTCAGCTTTTGCTGCGAGGTTCTGGGCTCAGTACTCACACAACAGATGCACTAGTATGACAAACTAGCTACTTATGCAGGGGTAACTGCCTCCTCTGTCCTTTTTTTGCGCATACACATGCACATCTATGTGCGCACCCACACGCGCCCACACAAAACAAGCACACACAAACAAAACAAGCACGCACATGCACATGCACACGCACACGCGCACGCACACGCACACGCGCACACAGACACACACAGACACACACAGACACACACACAAGGCCTACCTGCTCTAGCAGCCCAGTGTGCACTAGCTCCATGAGGGCAGCCTCCTCCTCCTGCCGCCCCTCCGCCCCTGCCGACACCCGCGCCACCAGGGAGGCAGTGACGACACGCAGCAATGGCGCGAGGCGCACGTGGCAGGCCTTCAGCGCCGCCAGCTCGCCCAGGAAGTTGGGCGTGGACAGCAGCGCCTGCGTGCACCAAGACGCACGGGCATGGTTTGGTTGGGAGCTTGAGGGAGGTGCAGGTGTGGGCGCGGCAGGAGGCTATAGGGGACACTCTGGGTCTGCAGGTGTGGGCTTGGCAGACGCTAATAAAAAGGCGTACGCTCGAGTGGTTGCAGCAGGGGCAAGGAGGTCAGCGGGGCATTATGGTGGGGGGATAGACAAAGCAGCGCACGTCCGTGCGGCCTGGTACTTAATTCAGCGTGGTGGGTTCATGTTTTAGCTGGTGGTGTGCTGTAACATGGTACGGAGGTGGGAAGAAGCATAGGGCTGGGTCGGGCCTTGCTTCTGTGTGGCTTTGCATGTTGCCAAGGGCCCTGTGCATGCGCTTGACAAGGATGCTCAAAAAAAGGCCCAGAGACACTCCTTAAGGAGCCCGGGTAGTGCACATCATTGCTTCTCGCCTGATGCTCAAGAGGGAAACCAGCAGCAGAGAGCACAGAGATGTCCTGCCGCCTTAGTAATGCATGCAGCACAGAGGTAGCTGCAACAAAGTGGAACGACAGTGTGCTGTGGCAAACGGGAGAACTCCCACCCAGAGCGCATGGAAGGCGCACTAGGTCCCTTTGTTTGCGTAATCTACTCCCTAGGGTAAAGTAACCTACTTCCAGTAAAAATGGCGCATAAAAGTGAGTTAGCGTCCTGCCGTCTTAGTAATGCATGCAGCACAGAGGTAGCTGCAACAATGTGGAACGACAAAGTGCTATAGCAAACGGGAGAAATCCCACCCAGGGCGCATGGAAGGCGCGCCAGGTCCCTTTGTTTGCATGCATGGTCTTCGGCGAAGCACAGGCGGCTGCGTGGGCAGGCATGCCTGTCAACCAATGCCTGCCGTTGTTTGCTTTGGGTCTTTCCTTGTTTGCTGTGGGTCATGGAATGCGCTCAGGCAATCTCAGCATCTTGGCGCAGGCCTCAATTTCCTTGAGTCACTAAAGTAAAGTTTACTTTAGTAACCCAAGGAATTTGCCAAACCGACCTGCCTTAGCAAGCACAGCAGCAACAGGCGCAGGCTGGGGCCAGTGCATTGAACATGCATGCAAGTCATCGATGACCCCAAGGCTGTGGTCCATGGCTCGCATGTGCGTGCAGGCAGGAGATGACCTCATGCTATGACCATGTTTCGCACAAATGCGTGCGCACACATGGATGCGAGCCCCCTGACGGCCTACCTTCAGCGCCTTCTCTGGGAGTGTGCTGAGCTGGGGCTGGGTCGCAGCTACTTGCGCTACCAGCAGCAGCACCGGCCGCACAGTCTCTGGCTGGTGCTCAATGTTGCGCAGCGTGGAGTTCACGACAGCTGCGACGGCCAGGTTGGTTACCACAGGCATCTCAGTTGCAACTCGTTAGGAAGGAACCACAAAGAAGGGGTGCTGTTTGTTGGGTTGGTGAGATTGAATTTTCTTGCTACAGCATGCAGCACCCTCCGCACATGGAGCACTACAGTGCCCATCAGTTCACTGGCATATGGGAGGCCACAGACTCGACATAGCGCACAGACAGTCGAGTCGTTTGCGCGCCAGAGATGTGACCCTGTGACACGCTCATCACAATAATGCACACTCCTTAGGGCAAGAGAAGAGGGCCACTATGGCCAGGGCCCTTGGCCTCTGCCTCACCTTTGACAAAGTCCTTGCCCAGCGTCGCCCTGCTGCACAACTCAGCCACCATGATCAGCGTGGCGGCCTGGTAGTCGCGGGAGGCCCCTTTTTCGAGGCCAGAGCTGATAAAGGGCAGCAAACGGGAGAGGAGGCCCTCATCCACAGTCTGCGCACGCGCACCATCGGCAATATTCCTGTGAGCTGAGGCTGGTTTCTCACAAAGGCTCAGCGATCAGGCACACATGCTTTGGATGTATCATGGGTTTTTCATGTTCTTGGCTTGGTAGTTGGCTGCTGGTCTGCATTTGGAGCATCGCTGGGGTGAAGAAGGGCTGATACAAGCGCTTGCAGTCGGTCACGTACCATGCACACCTTATCTCCCAGACCTGGTGGCAGAAAAGCAGTTGGCCTGGAGGCACCCGGACACCTCTATACCTGTTGTCTTGTTCAGAAGTGTGTAGCACACACATGCGCACACACCTGTACGGCAGCGATGACCTCGCACATGGCCACTGCGTAGAAGGACATGAAGGAGGTGCTGCGGATCCTCCGGCTGCCCAGCTTGCGTGCACCCTGCGCAACAGCAAGCACATAAAAGATTCTAAACCAGAAACATGTAGGCCTAACCTCTTGGCACAGAGCAAGATGGGTAGGTTCATGGTTGGGACCAGGAACTCCTGCCTTCACATCCATCCCATACTTGGGCTTAGAGCAAGCTTGATGCTTGTGCAGACAAAGCCAGGAGAGGATTAAAAGCCATGCATATAGATCACTTCCATCCTCCAGCACTGCTGCTCCCGCTGCCACTGCTTCTGCAACTTCAGCACCAAGCAATTCTGCAGTATACTCGTACAAATTAAATGCAGGTGGCATGGGAGAACAGCAGCAGTGGCAACAAGCGACGGCAATGGCTGCAGCAGCCCTGGCAACACCTTGATCATGAAGCGGGGACAGGCCAGGGCGCACCTGGCACAGGAAGTTGAGCACCCGCGGGTCGTTCACGCAGCGAGCCACCAGCAGCTCACGCGGCATGGATGTGCCTGCGGTCTGCGCAGGTGCAAGCCACGCCCACAGCCCGCGCGCAGGATCCAGGGGGAGCACCTGGAGGGCAGCGCAGGCAGAGGAAGAGAGGGGAGCATGGGCGGGAAGCGGGAGTTTGGAGAGGGGAGGGGAGGGGTCCGCCACAGATGTGAATGCAAATGCTTGAGCAGGAGGCCCAGCGGGACGGGAGCCGCAGCCTTCACGTGTGCGCACGGGCATTGCAAGGTGCGTGCCTTCGCATAAAGTCAAGTTTGCATGGGCGTTGCAAGGACGCTGCAAAGGCCTGTGCAGGCAGGTGTGTGCACCAACCAACCTTCCATGCGCACTTGCAACTGCACAGACGGTGCACTTCATACAATGGCCCACGAGCCTTCGTGAGCGAAGTGTCAGAGCAAGTGTGCTCCCCAAGCCGTGGACTCGCAAGGAAAAAGCCGTGCACTCCCTTTGCTCAAGCACACAAGCAAGACATGCACAGGCAGCAATCTTGCCCAATGGCTGAGCCTGAGAGGCTGCACCAACCTGCAGCAGCCGGACAAACTCATTGGTCCCATGGTAGGGTAGGGCAGCCAGCATGAGGGAGTCCATGTTGTGCTCATTGGCCCTGAGGAAGGAAAGGGCAAACAACAGCACAGCTATGAGGCAAGCGGTGGCTGCGGCTGCGGCAGCCTGAGTACGGTGGGGAACGCGTGATACAGACACGCTCTACGCGTATCTGCCAGGGTATGGCAGGATGCAGTGCAGGTACCAAATGGTGGCCGGATTGTGATTAGTGTTGGGGTTAGGACTTAGGTTTGACTTTTACCCCTTTTCCACGGACATGCGCATGGAGGAGCGCACAGCGTGATGAGGGCTGGGCATTGCACACAGGAGCAAAGCCGTGATCCTGGTGCTCACTTGAAACGCCTGATGAGGTACTCCAGGGCCTTAAAGGCAGCTGGCAAGAGGAAATGCTGCGCCAGCAGGCAGCAGAACTCGTCAATGGCAGCATCCAGGCGGGCTACCACATCTGGGGTCTGCTGGTCACGGCTGATGGATGCAGCCACGCGCGAGAACAGCGCCTCCCGTACAGCGGCATAGCGCGGCTCCAGGAGCACAAGTTCCTCAAAGCCTGCGCAAAAAGGTGGGCTGTGGACAATGTTTATGGCGGAGCAGGTATAAGGGCATCCTGCATGTGCGAGGTGAGAAAACACTGCAATCCCTGGAGAATGCATGTGTACTCAGTGCTTGTGCTGGCTATCTATGCAGTGCACAATATCAAAGTAAATCGGGCAAATCAGCCATCCACACACAAGGATCAGGCTCGGCCTGCACTCCATGTGCGTGCATGCATCCATGCATGCTAGAGCAACAGCATCCCTCATTCGCAACAACCAGGCACAAGAGCCGGCTACCCACCCTGCCACAGTCAAATCTAACAACAGGACACATCAACCTCGTGCACAATTAGAGGTGAGGCGGTGAGACGTCGAGCGGGGAGCCGTCAGCATGGCCACTCGTGTGCCGCCAAGTCGGCATGATCCCACAGGCAGCAGTTATGCACACCTCACGATCGCGTTCAAATGCAGCTTTTGAAGCCAACTCTCACCAGCTGTGCCCAGTTCGTGGATGGCGGAGAGGTCCACATCCGCAGCCGCGCGAAAGTCCCACAGCAACGAGGGTTTCCCTTTCGTTTTCCTGGCCCCGGGAGCCGGCTGCAATGCAGCCAGCTGCTGCTTCAGAGTAGAGGTCATGATAGTGGGGGCCGCCACCACAGACTTGTCCTCCCCCGCCTACTCCTTGCACTTGCCCCTTTCCATTGTCAAAGGCGCAGGGCCTGTCATGACGTGTACGATATATGCTGAATCATGTGTTATGAATCTGAAAAATTGTCAAGACAAGTGCGATTTCAGTTGGGGCAGTTGGCAGCTTGCTGGGGGCGGGGCTGGATAGTTGCTGAGGGTATCAAGTGTATTAGAACATATCAGAAATTAAAAGTTGCCCATGATATCAAAGCACTTTGCAGCACCTTGTTGTGGAACGCCATCAGTTGTACACCAACGTGCTCACAAGGCTGTCCGTGCATCACTGCCAGCCTGCAGGACCGCTGCAACAACTTCTGAAACGCGAAATGAAAAGCAGCAGACCAGCACTACATGGGATCAGTTTGCCATAAATGCCACAGGCAAGTAGGGACTGACAAAGCATTGGGGCACAGAATGCCACTTGGAAAGATGAAGCGCACATGTGCACCTGTGATTTAAGTGAGATAATCAAGTGATCTCAGGCACTTGCGAGGCTTGTGAGCTTGTAAAGGCTTGTGAGCGCTGCATAAGTTCCCACTTCAGTTCCCACTTGCTCACGCGGAGCGCTTGCGCATGGCTTTGGGCCGACCTGGAGGGGCAATCAAGTTTCATATTCATTTATATGCCAGAATAAATCACACGTTCATCTTGCTTCTTTCTGTTCAGGCGAATGGGAGGGAGCGACCGCAAGCTTCAATCCACAAGACGGCACACCCATCCCACTGGACCCTTATTATGTTCCACAGGTATTAATTGGATTTGGTACTTTATCATTCTCATAAATGATAATGATGAGCTAATCACCAGCGCTATGTTTCATGGATAGTTGCTACATCTGCTCATTCTTGTTAACCATAAGAATGATAGATTGCGCATTCTACATGGGATGTAGGCATAGCTAGCAAATCAAGTTGAAAGGGTGTAGAGAATTACTAATCTAACCTTTAAAGAGGATGCGTGGTCGGGCGTTGAGTCTACGTGTCAATTCATCCTCCTGGATGCTGGCATGTGCATTGTCACATTGTGCAACTTTGCAGTCAGCAGCATTTGGACCTGATGCCCTCTGTCCAAATGCCCGCAGGCTTTGCGCGACTGGGATGTGGAGCTTTATGACTGGCAGACCACATGCTCAACACTGGCAAAGGCAGATGAGCAAGGGTCACTAAGCAACACGTGCCGGTGCATGATGCCCACAGGTGGGCAGATGATCAGCTTTTGTTCGTGTAAATGTGTGTGTGCATGTGTGAATGCGTGCGCGTACATGTATTTGTGCACTAGTGTGCTAAATATGCGCACATGTGTGCACAGGCGTGTAACTCTATATGATCAGTGTACCGTAGACAAGATGTGAGCCTGACAGGTATTGATTAGAGCGGCAGATGCTAAGTGGCCGCTATGCATAGGGTACAAGCTATCTTTCTTGGTCATTAAGCTTAAGGGTAGGTGTGTCCAATGGCTTTTGATGGGACAGACGTGTCCAAAATCTGTCTTGCATGCTCTCTGTGATAGGACCAGATGGGGCACTTTCCCAATGCTGCAGGGAGATGTATTTTATGGGCACGTTCCCAATGCTGCAGCCTGCTCACGCAAGTGTGTCATGCTCATGCAGATGGTTGCTAGCGTGCCGGATACATGAATTAGTCGGGTCGTCTACCTATGCCAAAGAAATGCTCGTACACAGCATTTTGCCAGCCTTGCTGTCTCAGCGCCAAGCTATACATGACCAGGAAATTCTGTTTCATAAGCTTGCTCTCAATCATTTGTGTATGCTGCAGTGGGGTGTGAAGCAGATGCAGTGGCATTCACAGAAGAAGCCCAGGTCACTGATGGACTGCTGCACACAGTGGCACCAGATGGAAGCTATGTGGCAGGTAAAGGTGTTGTCAAAGCTCGCTCTGAATCTGCATCTGATCATGTACGTGCCTATTCAAGTTCAGGCAGCTGCCAAGATAAACAATTGGCTAGTCTTGGAGTAGAAGAAATCACTGTGTGAAAATTCTTTCGTGCCAAAGTTTAAGGCAAATGGAATCTTAGGATGTTCAGATGATGAGGCAAATATATCCTTGACGATTACAGGATTAGGCGCTCTTTATGCATGCAGTCCTTGCCCTTATTTGCATGGAACATTTGTTCATGTCCATCACACCCGCGCAAGGAAGCACGGACAAAGGATCTGTCCAGCCCTCCAGCTACAAGGTCTCATGCAATGCACACTCTAATGGGACTGCACATTTTGTCCTGGTGGCTGCAGGCCCAATGCAGCTAGACACTGATGACGGCAGGGCACGTGTGGAATTCTGCTTGCCTTTGGCATCTGACATACAGCAGCAGGAGCAGCAGAATGGAAATGTAGAGGCACAGCCACGAGAGCGCGTGCGGATAGTCCATCGCCTGCAGGTACCAAGCACCATGTTTGCCATAGTGCAGCGCACGCAGATGCATACTGTGCTCGTATGCTCTCACTTGGAGCAACGCCGAGAGACACTGCCGTAGTTTTGCTGGTTGACAGCACCAGGAGCAGGCAGGCGGGAAAAGGAAGCAAACCTCCTGCTTGCTACTTGTGCTGCTTGTCCCCCAAATGTTCAACGCGTCCAGTAGACACCAAAAATATCTCCTGCCACCCATGCCTATGCTAGCCTCCTCCATTGACCATCCCTCATCATAAGTGAAGATCAAGAGACAAGAGTGCTGGCATGATCTTTAAATGACAGTGCTTCGGCAGGCAAGCACACAGATGCCACATTGTGCGATGAACCATTTTGATCCATTACAGGTTAACTGGATGACCAAGCAGTGGGAGTTGAGCCGCGTGGAGTTGCATAAGGAGCGGTACTCCGGGCCATACAAGGGCCAGGTGGATTTACGTGGCTGTGGTGGGGGCATGCCGGTAAGTACTGCCTGTGTGAGCCTCGCACATCTATGATTGAATAGAGACTCAGCTGCTCCCTTACTTTAAATGTTAAGGGCCCATGCTGGAGGCAATCTAGGGTTTCAGGATCGCGGGAGGGCCTCCTTCACGCCGTCATCTAACATATGTCATCTCATGCACGGTCGACAGCAAACTTAGATGCATCAGCCTTTGCCTGAGGCCTCTGGCTTGAAAAGCAGACACCACCTTGCTTCTAGCTTTTCACTGCAACAGTGAGGCAGACCGCTTCTGCTTTGCTGTGTTCTGGCAACCACACTACTGCAACATCTTGCGTCGTTGCCGTTTTTTCTGCTCATTTTTCTCCCTCGTGTCTTGGGTTCATATGCACGTACTCATTATCCCAAATTTGTTTAACGTCTTCGTCGCTGCCCTTCACCGCTCACCCTCCCCCCTGCCCAGGGGTTCTCCAGGCAGGAGGTGGTGTCTGAAGAGCGAGCAAAGGGTTCTGAAGTGTGGCAGCTCATGGACCAATGGGCCTATGAGGCAGACGCACAAGGAAAAATGCAGCCCAGTGAACTGCCTGCTTCCAGGTGGGGAGGTATCCTTGGGTCTTGTGCATGCCTTTCAACCCTCCCATATGCATTATCATTATCATGAGCTCTGATAAATGAAAAAGCACGTTAAGAGTGCTTGCTCTTGCTCTGCTGCCACCCCAGCACAAACTTGGCTATGTTTGGTTGACCTCTGAGGTGCGAGTAGTATCTTCACAGTTGCAAGTGCTCACTTCTGCTCTGACCTGGATAGAACAACCAGTGTATTACTATAAAGGATTTTCAATGGACAAATTTGAGCCTATCACAGGAAAGACTGGCCTTGAATGTGGTCATAACTTGCACGCTTTCTAGTGCAGTTGCCTTACACGCCTCTATGTATGGTATTCCAGCTGTATAACTGTACCCATGCCTGAAGGAATTGTTGTACAGAGGAGAACTTATACTTCTGGTTCCTTGCATGTCTTGAATGGTCTTGCACCGCCTGACGGAATTTTGGCCGCTGAATGTGTGAATGATGGCAGCAGCAACAGTGTATTAATGCGCCCTGCTCAAGCAAGAGGCTGTTCCTTGGATCCTTGTACCGCGTCAGCCTGTTGTCAGCCTGCTTTCTGCCTGTGAAGTGTCCAATGCCTTAATTGAGGTGTTTTTTTTCCAATGCCTGGATGCCAGACTGTGAACAGCATATACTCCTAGGATTGTCAATCTGTGCACAGTCCCTTACTGGCCATATTTGATCAATAATCAGCTGAACTAATGTACTGGCACATTGACGCAAACTCTCCTACTGTACTGTGCATTCAGGCCCTTGGCCGCCACTAGGGAAAGTATGGCCAAGATACTGCTGCCATTGGGCGTTGTATTGCACAGCCAAGTTGGTGGTGATAAGGGTGATGTAAATCTTCAGGTCACAGTTGCTGTGGGGGAGACGGAGAACAGAGTGGCAATGTGTGGCTATGTGGAGGGAGAGCTTCGGAAGGCAACTATGGCCAGACAAGTTGAAGCTACCCGCTGAAGTTGCACTGTGCTTTTGTTTTTGCACTCTCGGTGTCAGTTTAAGAAGATTATCAGCAAGCTTTTTGCAGACATTAAGTCTGCAAAAATTTCTGGCAGGGACCTTTTGGCTAAGGACAACTTGCATCGCTGACAGGTCACCATGGAAAGTGCGGCACTTTCCTTGCGGCTGCCACGATCTAAGATGAGACTACAATTTGTCACAATTTGTTAAACATGAACAAGGAATGGGTGCCCTTAGGCTGATTTGTCTGCCATGCAGCCCTTCAACTCATTCCTCCTGTTGCACTGTATCCCAAGTTCCCAGTGAGTTGATGAGTGTTTGCTGTGTCCTCAGGTTCAAAACATGTGGGGTGTCAATGTATTGAATTTAGGGATTAAAAGAGAAGACAACACCAACTGGGATAAGATAAGGTTTATATAGCTGTACCTACCCAAACGAGGTTAGGTTGGGTTACATACATCGGAATGTTGTTTTTCATTTCCAGTTAGGATTTTCTCGATTACCTTGTTGAAAATCGGGCTGGTAATCGATGTGGATTACCAATTTGGTAATTGGCTGGGAATCGGGTTAGTAATAGCCCCCTGGATTACCAAAATAGTAACTGGGCTGGAAATAAGGACTACCATTACCAGAATGGTAATTGGTGGAAATCAGACCAGGAATGGTTTTCTTGATTACCAAAATGGCAAAATGATAACTGAACTGGACATCAGGTAAGGTAAGGTTTCAAGGCTGTATCCGCCGAACGAGGGCAGCTTAGCCGGTTGTGGCCTCCAGTGAGGTTGGAACCCCGAACCCACAGGTTGCGAGGGTGGACAATCGACTTCCCATATCAGGTGCCCTGCCGTCTGCTCGACTGTCCAGACCTGGAAATCAGGACTGCCATTCAATGGTAAATGCTGGAGACCAAACCCAGAATTGTCTTCTTGATTACCTAATATTAGCAGTGCTTGTATTCAGGCCAATAATCTTCAAGCCAATGATCCTTAATGCCATGAATGGAATTGTAATTGCAAAAAAACTGACAAACCTTACTATATCAGTAAAGCAACTGTGTAATAAGGCCAGAGATCAGGCATTAGTTGCCAAATCTGTAAATGTTAGGTATCAGACTATTCATGCCATCCTTGAAGGAGCATTTGGTAATCACTGATTAGGGGTAGGGGTCGGCGTTGGCCTGTAGCGCAATATAGTATATAGCGCTACATAGAGCTATATAGAGCTATAGATTTTTTAAAATATAACATGCCAAAATGGTGCCCTGCTGATTCGCTCGTTTCAGGCGCCCCTCGAG
>LFIK01001213.1_pt1 | contig 20207 bp, 17 predicted proteins | sample 643401 | NCBI WGS metagenome assembly LFIK01 (sample SAMN03777447, study PRJNA286221) | soda lake metagenome | biome: soda lake; feature: Kulunda steppe; material: water; isolation source: sample T5-Br brine of Lake Tanatar-5 | place: Russia: Kulunda steppe | collected 2010-07
GCGACGTTTCCGCCCGCCACTGGGCATTTCTGGCCGAGGCGCTGGAGAGCCTGCGCGGCGAGCTTGCCACCCTCGGCCAGCCGCTGGTGATCCGGCAGGGCGAGGCCGTGGCCGAACTCGCCCGACTGTGCGCGCGTTTCGGCATCACGCGGATGATCAGCCATGAGGAGACGGGCAACGCCTGGACCTATGCCCGCGACCGGCGCGTCGCCGCCTGGGCGCGGGGCGCGGGCATCGAGTGGCAGGAATTGCCGCAATCGGCGGTCGTCCGGCGGCTGCCCTCGCGCGATGGCTGGCAGGCGGCGCGCAATCGCTTCATGCGCGCAGGCCCCCTGCCCGCCCCCGCGGCCCTTGCCCCGGTGTCCCGCGAGGCCACACCCCGCCACCTGCCCGACCCGCGCGCGCTGGGCCTTGCCCCCGACCCCTGCCCGCACCGTCAGACCGGCACTCATGCGGCTGCGCGCGCCACGCTCGAGAGCTTTCTCGCCACCCGCGCGGCGGGTTATCGCAGCCAGATGTCCTCGCCGCTGACCGCCGAGCGCGCCTGTTCGCGCCTCTCGCCCTATCTGGCGCTGGGACTGCTGTCGGTGCGCGAGGTCGAGGCGGCGCGCCAGCGCACCCGCGCCACACGGCCCGACTGGGCCGCCCCCATGAACAGCTTTGCCAAGCGCCTCGCCTGGCGCGATCACTTCATCCAGAAGCTCGAGGACGAGCCCGAACTGGAACACCGCTGCCTGCACCCCGCCCATGAGGGGCTGCGTGACACCGAGCCCGCGCGGCTGGCCGCATGGGCAGCGGGCGAGACCGGCCTGCCCTTCGTCGATGCCTGCATGCGCTACCTGCGCGCCACCGGCTGGCTGAATTTCCGCATGCGCGCGATGCTGATGTCGGTGGCGAGCTACCATCTGTGGCTCGACTGGCGCGACACGGGCGCGCATCTGGCGCGGATGTTCACCGATTACGAGCCCGGCATCCACTGGAGCCAGTGCCAGATGCAGTCGGGCACCACCGGCATCAACACGCTGCGCATCTACAACCCCGTCAAGCAGGGCCATGATCAGGACCCGGACGGGCGCTTCATCCGCGCCTGGGTGCCCGAACTGCGCCATCTGCCGCCCCGCGCGCTGCACCAGCCCTGGACCGCGCCCGAGGGCGCCGCGCCGCGCTACCCCGCCCCCATCATCGATCTGGACGCTGCCGGGCGGCGCGCGCGCGACGTGATGTGGGGGCTGCGCAAAGGGCGCGATTTTCGGGATGCCGCGCAGCGTATCGCGCACAAGCACGCCTCGCGCGCCCGCGACAGCGACCGCAGCAGCGCACGCGCGCGCCGCGCGGCAAAGCGCGCGCCCGATCCGGCGCAGCTGCGCCTCGACCTGTAACCGCGAGCACCGGCGCGCTGTTGCGCATAGGGGACGCGGCGCATGTTCGTCGCCGGGGCCGGGGGTTGCAGCGGGGTCACTGCGCTCCCACCTCGCAGATAAGTGGTATTGTGTCAGGAGGGCCAGGGATGACCGAGCATGATTTCGACGCGCGCTACCGCAGCGCGATGGCAGAGTTGGCCGCGTCGGACATCCCCGTCGCGCAGCATCTCCCGCCGCTGCATCGCCTGTTGCGCCGTCTGGGCGTCAAGCTGCGCCCACCGCATTATCAGACGCCATCGGTGAACATGGCCGTGTTCGGAGTGCCGTTCGCGGTGCTGTTCGGCCTGCTGGTCTGGCTGGTGCCGGGGCTGATGGGCGGTGCCCCTGCTGCCGTGACCATGCCGCTGGTGGCGCTGAGCGGGGGCATCTTCGGCTGGCTGATGGCGCGAAACAGCAGGCGCGATGCGCAAAAGGCCGGGCTGAGCAGCTGGGACGCGCTGACGCCCGACAGCACCACTGGCTGAGCGGTCACGCAATCGGCATGCGGCTGCCCCGATAGGCCCCACACCCCGGGGGTGGGGCGGCGCGCGGCCCGTATCGTGACGATCAGCATCTGGCGCGGGGGGTGCGCGGCGTCTGGGTCTGCTGGCCCGCACGGATCGCGGCAAGCGCGCCCCCTTCAATAAGGTGCCCGGCGCTGTGCACGGGGATCGCCCCTTGGCAACGCCCGCAGCCGCGCGGCACCCGGCGCTGTCCGGCATGTCTTTCGCTGTCAGCTTCGCCCCCCCCTCGCCCGTCCTTGCATGTCGCGCCTTGCGGGTCCCGGGCGCGCCCTCGCGGGCGCACGACGGGGCTCGCCGGGTGTGGTCGCACCCCCCTGACGAAACACCAAGGCGCCTCACGCCGTCGGGCCAGAGTGGCGCGGACTTGCGCCGCGCGCCGATTTCGCGCACTTCGCAACCACGCTTCCCAGACAGGACCCCGCGCTCATGCCGATCTATGTCGATGCCGATGCCTGCCCCGTGAAGGCAGAGACCGAGCGCGTCGCGACCCGCCACGGGGTGGCGATGTTCCTCGTCTCGAATGGCGGGCTGCGCCTGTCGCAGAACCCGATGGTCACGACGATCATCGTGGCCGAAGGCCCGGACGCCGCCGATGACTGGATCGCCGAGCGCGCGGGGGCGGGGGATATCGTCATCACCGCCGACATTCCCCTGGCCGCGCGCTGCGTGGCGGCGGGCGCGCAGGTGCTGCGCCCCGACGGGTCGGTGCTGGATGCGGCCAATATCGGCAACATCCGCGCCACCCGCGACCTGATGGCCGATCTGCGCGCCGCCGACCCGTTCCACAAGGGAACGGGTCGGTCCTTCGCGAAAGCCGACCGCACGCGGTTCCTCAACGCGCTCGAACGGGCGGTGCGGGGGCGTTAGCGTGGTGTGGGCTTGTCTGGAGCCCATCAGCGACATGCAGGCCCGCCGCAGAATGGAAGGCCGCTTCTCGGGCGCAGCACTTGTTCGGCCCCAATGGGCCGGTCAGATTCTGCTTTTCACACGGGTCGGATGCGACCAAGCGGCAATCCAGGTTTGATCACAGGCGTTGATGATACTATTCCGGCCATGGCCTGCCCCACGACGCAAGACACTGGGCAGCAACGAGCCACCGATGGTGGCCTATCCCCTTGCGGCAACGCTTTCATCGTAGCGTGTCAAGGCACTGATCAGGGCAAGCCCGGTCGGCGTATCCATGCGCTTGCAGAATTCTTCCCAGATGGTGCCGAAAGGCAGGTCATTGAACTCTTCGGTGAGTGTCAGCCGCGTCGTGAAATCCAGCTTTTCTTCGATCGAACGCAGCCGGTCCCATGGCATCAGGAGTGCGCGCAACAGGGCCTTTTGCATGTTTCGTGTGCCGATCACCCAAGCGGCTGTCCGGCTGATGGTCGCATCGAAGAAATCCAGGCCGATAGAGGTCCGGTCCAGCAAATCCGCGCTCACCAGTTCACGGGCCATGGCAAGAATATCGTCATTCAGCAGGATGACATGATCACTGTCCCAGCGCATGGGACGCGAAACATGCAGAAGGATCTGCGGCAGCGACAGGGCGACGGCGCTGAGCTTGTCGGAAATGCTCTCGGTCGGGTGAAAATGCCCCATGTCGAGGCAGAGCAATGTGCTCTCGCGGATCGCGTAGCCCAGGTAGAATTCATGACTGCCGATCGTGCAGGCTTCAACCCCGATGCCGAAAAGCTTGGATTCCACTGCGTCGCGCATCTGGCCTGCGTCATGGGGCACGGACAGCATCGCGTCCAGCGAGGCCTCCAGCCGCTTGCGCGCGGCCATGCGGTCTACGGGGATGTCCTTGTATCCATCGGGAACCCAGATGTTATTGATGCAGGGGCTGCCAAGCTCTGCCCCGAAGCGCGCGGCGATCTCGCGTGTGCGTTTTCCGTGCTCTATCCAGAAATCCCGTATGCCCGCATCAGGGTGTGACAATGTCAGGTTGTCGTCGGCTTTCGCGTGACCGAAGAAGGTGGGGTTGAAATCAAGGCCGATGCCTTGTTCCTTGGCCCAATCCACCCAAGGGGCGAAATGCTTGTATTCGATCTGGTCGCGGTCGGGCGACTCGTCCGTGTCCATATAGATCGCATGCAGGTTCAGCCGGTGCCGTCCGGGGATCATGGAATAGGCAAATTCCAGATCGGCGCGCAACTCATCCGGTGTGCGCGCGCGGCCGGGGTGATTGCCGGTTGCCTGAATGCCGCCGCCTGACGTCCCGCTCCGCCTCTCGAACCCCGTGACATCGTCACCCTGCCAGCAATGAACCGAGATCGGAACTGTCTTGAGCCGCGAAATCGCGGCTTCAGTATCAACATCCCAGTCTGCAAAAGCCGCCTTCGCGCTCTCGTAACTCATGGTTCCCCCCCCCCGCAGGCGCGATCAGCGCGTGAACGCCTGTACGTTTCCTGCATCCACGTTCAGGATATTGCCGGTCGATTTGGACGATGTGTCGGCGGCGAAGAAATAGCAGGCCTCGGCAATATCCTCGGGCAGGACCGAACGTTTCAGCATCGAGCGTTTGCGATACATCTCCTCCAGCCCCTCCTTGTCGGTGCCATAGGTCGAGGCGCGCTGGTCCAGCCACTCCCCTTCCCAGATTTTCGACCCGCGCAGCACGGCATCCGGGTTCACGACATTGACGCGGATCCCTTTCTCGGCCCCCTCCAGTGCCAGGCAGCGCGCCAGATGGATTTCAGCCGCCTTGGCCGTGCAATAGGCCGATGCGTTGCGCGAGGCCGCAAGCCCGTTTTTCGAGGCCACGAACACGATCGAGCCCCCCATATCCTGCGCCCGCATCAGCCTGAAGGCCTCGCGGCTGGCAAGAAAGTACCCGGTCGAGAGAATATCCATGTTCCTGTTCCACAGCGCGAGTGTCGTCTCTTCCACCGGCGCGGAGGACGCGATCCCGGCATTTGAGACCAGAATATCCACCCCTCCGAATTCGACCGCCGCCTCGGTGAACGCCCTGGCAACGCTGTCCTCGCAGGTCACATCCATCGCAACCGCGCGCACCATATCGACACCATAGCGCTGGATCAGATTGTCCCGCGTCAGTTTCAAATTCTCGGCGTTGATGTCGGCAAGGATGACGCAGGCCCCTTCCGACATATACCGCTCGGCGGTCGCCGCCCCGATCCCGCCAGCACCCCCGGTCACAAGTGCCACGCGGCCTGCAAGCGATTTGGGCTTTGGCATGCGTTGCAGCTTGGCTTCCTCCAGCAGCCAGTATTCGATATCGAAGGCTTCCTGTTCGGGCAGGCCCTGATAGGTGCTGACTGCGGACGCGCCGCGCATCACATTGATGGCGTTGACATAGAACTCACCGGAAATCCGCGCTGTCGTCTTGTCCCTGGCGAAGGTGATCATACCCACACCGGGCACCAGATAGACCACGGCGTTCGGGTCGCGCATTGCGGGGCTGTCCGAATGTTTGCAGCGCTCGTAATAGGCTGCATACGCATCCCGATAGGCCGCGATCTGGCCGGGCAGCCCGTCCAGAACCGCGTCCAGATTGGCTTTTGCCGGATCGAAATCCACCACCAGCGGGCGGATCTTGGTGCGCAGGAAGTGGTCGGGGCAGGACGTGCCCAGCGCCGCCAGGGGTTCCATGTCCTGCGCGTTCACGAATTCCAGCACGGCGGGGTCGTCGTTGAAATGGCCGACCATATGCTGGTTGCCACTGATGAGGCCGCGGATCGCGGGCATCAGGCGCGCGGCGACCGCACGGCGGTCGGTGGCGCTCAGCGCCGCGTGCTTCGCACCACCGAAGATCGGCACATCCGCCATATGTTCGTGCAGCCATTCTGTCGCGCGATTGATCACGTCGATTGTCGTGTCGTAGCAGGCTTTCGCCGTATCGGCCCATGTGAACAGCCCGTGACTTTCCAGCACGACACCATCGGCATCGGGGTTTTCGCGGCAGAAATCTTCCAGCCACAGCCCCAACTCGAAGCCCGGGCGCTTCCAGCGCAGCCAGCCGATACGCTTGCCGAAAATCGCTTCCGTCAGCGCCTTCGAGTTCGTCGAGGCAGCAATCGCGATGATCGCGTCGGCATGGACGTGATCGACATGCCTGCGCGGCACATAGGCGTGCAACGGCGTGTCGATCGACGCCGCGCGCGGGTTCAGCCTGAAGGTGCAATGCGGCAGGTAGCCGACCATCTCGTCTTCGAATTCCACCCCGCGATACAGCGATTTCAGCGCCTCGAGCTTGTCCATGTAGAGCGTGGCAAAGCCGTCCATCGTCATGGAGCCGATGTCACCGCCCGAGCCTTTGACCCAGAGCACCTCGACCTGCGCGCCGGTCAGCGGATCGGTTTCCATCACCTTGGCCGACGTGTTGCCGCCGCCATAATTCGTAACCCGCTTGTCCGACCCCAGAATGTTCGAGCGATACAGCAGCAACTCCGCTTCGCTCAGCCCGGCCGCCGCGCTGTCGTCCCAGCGGTTGTCAAGCAAAGGGGTTGCCGCTGTTTTCAACATGGTGCGCTCCTGATCAGGACGTTCGGCTGCATGGCTGTTGCACGTCAAACTGCGGTCTGTGCGGCGATTTGTCAATCTTATACAGTCATAACCAATCATGCTGCAGTGCAGTATGATTTTTTATGATTGTTTTTGATTGACTGCGCGCGGATTTCCCTGCAGCCTCAAACCGCAGGAGGCCGCAATGCATGAATCAGAGCGCCACAGGGTCATTCTTTCCTCCGTCCAGGATCGCGCGGTCATGACCGTGGTCGACCTGTGCAATCTGACCGGGGCGTCTGAGGCGACCATTCGGCGCGACATCTCTGCGTTGCACATGCAGAAGAAGGTGCGGCGCGTGCGCGGCGGGGTAGAGGCGCTGAACCCGCCTCAGTTCGTCGGTCTGGCCGGGCGCACCTTCGCGGTGAACCAGACGATGCGGATACGTGAAAAACAGGCCATCGCCCGCGCCGCTGTCGATCTGTGCGAGGATGGCGAGCCGATCATCATCAATGGCGGCACGACCACCTTCCAGATGGTGCACCCGCTGGCCAATCGGCGCTGCCAGGTTTTCACCAACTCTTTTCCGATCGCCGAGCACCTGCTGAAGCACTCGAAAAACACTGTCATGGTGTCGGGTGGCGCGATTTACCGCGAACAGAACATCATCCTGTCGCCGTTCGAGAATGACGTGACACGCAATTTCTATGCGCGGCGCATGTTCATGGGCGCGCAGGGCGTCGGCCCGCTGGGCCTGATGGAAGCGGACCCGCTGCTGATCCGGGCCGAGGAAAAACTGATGGGGCAGGCAGATGAGCTGGTCGTGCTGGTCGACAGCACGAAATTCAGCGGGCGGTCCAGTCTTGTGCTCTGCGGGTTGGAGCGCATCAGCACACTGATCACGGATGAGGGGATTCCGGACAAGGCGGCCGCCATGCTGGACGCTGCGGACGTGAAACTGATCGTCGCCCAGACGGGGGGCGCTCAAGAGGAGGAAGAGGTCGCCTCGTAAACGGCCTTGCTTACTGTTTTCATGGGAGGAAATGACATGAAAAGACGGACGATCACGTCGGTGGCAGCCGGGCTTGGCCTTGCCGCCAGCCTGATGGGCACCAGCGCCATGGCGCAGGACGACATGCGCATCGCACTTCTGGTCAAGGCGCTGGGGATCGGGTTCTTCGAAGCGGCAGCCGAGGGCGCCGAGGAAGCCGCCACTGAGCTTGGCAATGTCGAGATCATCTATACCGGCCCGACCAGCACCACCGCCGAAGGCCAGATCGAGGTCATCAACTCGCTGATCGCGCAGGGCGTCGATGCCATTGCCATTTCGGCCAACGATCCCGACGCGGTCGTTCCCGCACTGCAACGCGCGATGCAGCGCGGCATCACCGTGATCTCCTGGGATTCCGGTGTCGCCGAAGAGGGCAGGATGATGAATCTCGACCCGTCCTCGACCGAGTTGATCGGCAACACGATCATCCGGCTCGCAGCCGATCACATGCCCGATGGCGGGCAGGTCGCGATCCTGTCGGCGACGGCCACATCCACCAATCAGAACGCCTGGATCGCTGCGGCCGAAGCGGCCCTGCCGGATTTCCCGGGCATCGAGCTGGTCGCGACAGTCTATGGCGACGACCTGTCGGACAAGTCCTATCGCGAGGCCCAGGGTCTGATGTCCTCGTACCCGGACCTGCAGGCGATCATCGCGCCCACGACAGTCGGCATTCTGGCCGCGTGTCAGGCCGTTTCGGATGCGGGCCGGATCGGTGAGATCAATGTCACCGGGCTCGGCCTGCCGTCCGAGATGGCGGGTTGCGTGGAGTCCGGCGCGACCCAGAGCTTCGCGATCTGGAACCCGATCGACCTTGGATACACGGCCACGATGATCGCACATGCGCTGGCCTCGGGGGCGGCGACGGCAGAACCGGGGGCGGAGATCCCCACGGGCCGCATGGGGTCGGTCACGCTGGACGACACCAACTCGGCGGCGATGTCGGACCCGTTCACCTATGACGCGTCCAATATCGACCAGTTCAAGGATATCTTCTGATCCTGGACAAGGACCGGCGCAGCGCATGCGTTGCGCCGGGACACCGACGGCGTGGTGACTGATCCGATGTTGATGAAATCCGAAGCCCGATCCGACGCAAAGAGCACCCGGGATGCGCTGCCGGTTCTGTCACTGAAGAATGTGACCAAGACCTTTCCGGGCGTGACGGCCTTGTCAGAGGTCGCTCTCGCGCTGTTTCCGGGCAAGGTCACTGCCCTTGTGGGTGAGAATGGCGCGGGCAAATCAACGGTCGTCAAGATTCTGACGGGGATATACCAGCCCGATGGCGGCATGATCGAGGTTGACGGCCACCCGGTCCGTTTCCAGACCGCGCAGGACGCGACGGCGGCGGGCGTGACGGCCATCCATCAGGAAACGGTCCTGTTTGATGAGTTGTCGGTGGCAGAGAACATCTTTCTGGGCCACGCGCCGCGCGGCCGTTTCGGCCTGATCGACACCAGGGCGATGGTGGCCCGGGCGCGCGAGATTCTGGCCGGGATCGGTGCGAAGATCGACCCGAGGGCCAAACTGAGAGACCTCGGCATCGCAAACAAGCATCTGGTGGCGATTGCACGCGCGCTCTCGGTCGATGCGCGGGTTGTCATCATGGACGAACCCACCGCGGCCCTGAGCCAGAAGGAAATCGAAGAACTCTATACACTTGTCGAAGAGCTGAAGGCACAGGGCAAGGCGATCCTGTTCATCAGCCACAAATTCGACGAGATCTTCCGCATCGCCGACAATTACACGGTCTTTCGCGACGGGGCGCTGGTCGGCAGCGGAGCCATTGCCGATGTGACCGAAGCAGCGCTCGTCAAGATGATGGTGGGCCGCGATGTTTCCCAGATCTTTCCAGACCGCACCCGCAATGTCGGCGATGAGATCCTGGTGGTCGAGGGATATGAGCACCCGACCGAATTTGCCGAGATCAGCTTTTCGCTGCGCCGGGGCGAGATCCTTGGCTTCTACGGTCTGGTCGGTGCCGGTCGGTCAGAATTCATGCAAGCCCTGTTCGGGATCACGCGGCCACACGCCGGCACGCTGCGTATCGAGGATGCCCCGGTTGTCATCCGCTCGCCCGCCGATGCCGTGGCCAACGGCATCGTCTATGTGCCTGAGGATCGCGGCAGACAGGGGACGATCACCGCGCTGCCGATCTTTCAGAACGTGACCTTGCCGTCACTGGGGCACACATCGAAGAACGGCTTCCTGCGACTGGCCGAGGAATTCAAGCTTGCGCGCAAGTATACCAGCCGCTTGAACCTGCGCGCCGCGTCGCTCGATACCGAGGTCGGCAATCTTTCTGGCGGCAACCAGCAGAAGGTCGTCATCGCCAAGTGGCTGGCCACCCGGCCCAGGATCATCATTCTGGATGAGCCGACGAAAGGCATCGACATCGGCTCGAAGGCCGCGGTTCACGAGTTCATGGCCGAACTCGCCGCGCAGGGGCTGGCCGTGATCATGGTGAGTTCCGAGATCCCGGAGATTCTGGGCATGTCGGACCGCGTGATCGTCATGCGCGAAGGACGCATCGCTGCGGAATTGCGCGGCAACGACATGTCACCCGAAACGCTTGTTCGCCATGCAGCCGGGATTTGAGGGAGTTTGACTGTGGCAAGACAGGCCCTGATGTCGCGCGAAGTGCTGTTGACGGGCGCGATTGTCCTGCTCTTGGGCATCATCGCATCGCGTTTCCCGGCCTTCGTCGCCCCGTCCAACCTGGTGAGCGTGTTCAATGATACCGCACCGCTGATCCTGCTGGCCATCGGGCAGATGATCGTGATCCTGACGCGCTGCATCGACCTGAGCGTCGCCGCCAATCTGGCGCTGACGGGGATGGTTGTCGCCATGGTGAATGTGGCCATGCCGGGCTTGCCTGTGCCGGTCATCATCGCCCTGGCTATCAGCTGCGGGGCCTTGCTGGGCATGTTCAACGGCGTTCTGGTCTGGCAACTCGCCATTCCGCCCATCGTCGTGACCCTTGGGACGATGACGATCTTTCGCGGCACAATCTTCCTTCTCTCCGAGGGCAGGTGGATCAATGCCCATCAACTCAGCGATGCCTTCAAGGGGTTCCCGCGCGCCGCCTTTCTGGGACTGCCGGTCATGACCTGGATCACCCTTGCCGTGGTGCTGCTGTTCGTCGTGGTGATGACCCGAACCACCCTTGGCCGCGCGTTCTATGCCGCGGGCGGCAACCCGCATGCGGCCACCTATGCCGGGATCAATGTCGGCCGGACCCAGTTCTGGGCCTTCACGATCTGCGGGGCGCTGGCGGGGCTGGCGGGGTATCTCTGGGTCTCGCGCTTTGCCGTCGCCTTTGTGGATCTGGCGCGCGGGTTCGAGCTGACAGTGGTCGCGGCCTGCGTGATCGGCGGGGTGGCGATCATGGGCGGGCGTGGCACGGTGCTGGGGGCCATGCTGGGCGCGCTGTTTCTGGGCATCATCAGCAACGCGCTGCCGGTCGTGAATATCTCTCCCTTCTGGCAACTGGCGATCTCGGGCAGCGCCATCATCATCGCCGTGGCCCTGAATGCCTCCGCCAATCGCAAGGAAGGCCGGATCATCCTCAAGCGCGCGGAGCAGGCAACATGAGTGACACCACACGCGCCATCCCGGACCGGCTGCGATCGCCGCTGGATCAGCGGATCAAGAGTTGGGAGACCCTGCTTCTGGCCGTCGCCATCGCGATCTTCATCACGAACAGCTTCATGTCGCCGTTTTTCCTGAACGCCTGGAACCTGAGCGACATGACCTTCAATTTCACCGAAAAGGCCATGATCGCTTTTGCGATGGCATTGCTGATCATATCGGGTGAGATCGACCTGTCGGTGGCCTCGATCATCGCGCTGGCCTCGACGGCCATGGGGGCGGCGGTGCAGATCGGGGTCGGCACACCGGGGCTGGTGCTGATCGGGCTGACAGTTGGGCTGCTTTGCGGGGCGTTCAACGGCTTTCTGGTCACGCGCATGGGGCTGCCGTCGATTGTCGTGACCATCGGCACGATGAGCCTGTTTCGCGGCATCAGCTACATCGTCCTTGGCGATCAGGCCTTTCGCGGCTACCCGCCGGATTTCGCCTTCTTCGGTCAGGGCTATGTGTTCTGGGTGATCTCGTTTGAACTGGCGCTTTTTGCCGTGCTGGCGGTGATCTATTATGTCGTCTTGCACCGGACGAATTTCGGGCGGGCGGTCTATGCGATCGGCAACAATCCCGTGGCGGCCGAATTCTCGGGCATCCGGGTCGCGCGCGTGAAATTCATCCTGTTCCTGCTGACCGGCCTCATGTCCGGGATCGCGGCCATCTGCCTGACCTCGCGGCTGGGCTCGACCCGCCCGTCGATTGCCTTCGGCTGGGAGTTGGAGATCGTGACCATGGTCGTGCTGGGCGGTGTCAGCATCCTCGGCGGGTCCGGCTCGATCCCCGGTGTGGTGATCGCGGCCTTCGTCATGGGGCTGGTGACATTCGGGCTGGGTCTGCTCAATGTGCCGGGCATCGTGATGTCAATCGTGATCGGCGCGCTTCTGATCGGGGTGATTGCGCTGCCACGCCTTTGGGAAAGGTGGCGCCTGCAAGCAGCGAAGCGATAGGAGAACGCGGCAGAGGCATGGAAAAATACGCTTTCAAGATGCGCCTCAATCCGGGCGCGAAGGATGAATACAGGAAACGCCATGACGCGATCTGGCCAGAGCTTGTCACGCTGCTGAAGGAGGCTGGCGTGTCCGATTACTCCATCCATCTGGACGAGGAAACCAATGTCCTTTTCGGCGTGTTGTGGCGCACAGATGACCACAGGATGGATGATCTGCCGACCCATGCCATCATGCAGGAATGGTGGGCGCATATGGCCGATATCATGGAGACCCATGACGACAATGCGCCTGTCGCCGTCCCCCTGACCCCCGTTTTCCACATGCCATGACGGACAGGAACGTCGCGGTCATAGACATCGGAAAAACGAATGCAAAGCTGGCGCTCGTGCGCCTGTCGGACCTGTCCGAGATCGCGGTGGCAACCCGCCCGAACACGGTTCTGCCCGGCCCCCCGTATCCGCATTTCGATATCAGCGGCCTTTGGGCTTTCCTGCTGGACGGTCTGGCGCGGTTTCACGCCAGACATGGCATTTCGGCGATCACGGTCACGACCCATGGCGCCGCCGCAGCGCTGCTTGCCGAGGACGGGTCGCTTGCCGCGCCGATCCTCGATTACGAGCATTCAGGACCTGACGCGTGTGCCGCCGCCTACGATGCGATCCGGCCGCCGTTTGCCGAGACAGGCTCGCCACGCCTGTCGATGGGGCTCAATCTGGGTGCGCAGCTGCACTGGCTGTTCGAAACCGACCCGGCGCTTCGGGCCAAGGTCCGGCATGTCGTGACCTACCCGCAATTCTGGGCGTATCGGCTGACCGGTGTTCTGGCGACGGATGTGACCTCGCTGGGGTGTCACACCGATCTGTGGAACCCCTATTTGGGGCAGTTTTCAACCCTCCCCGAGACGCTTGGCATCACCGACACGATCGCGCCACCCCGCAGGCCCGGAGAGGTTCTCGGGCCTGTCGCGCCCGCAGTTGCGCAGCGTGCCGGTCTGCCCCGGGATACCCCGGTGCACTGCGGCATCCACGACTCGAACGCATCACTCCTGCCGCACCTTCAGTCGCGCAAGCCGCCCTTCAGCGTCGTTTCGACCGGAACCTGGGTGGTCGCAATGGCCGTCGGTGGCAGGCCCGTGACGCTCGATCCTGCGCTCGACACGCTGGTCAATGTCAATGCCCATGGGGAAGCCGTGCCGTCGGCGCGCTTCATGGGCGGGCGGGAACACGACATGGCCCTCGGGGGCGAAGCTCCGGAAGCAGATCACGAACAGATATCGGACGTGCTGACCAGGCGCATGATGCTGTTGCCTGCCCTCGTTCCCGAAACCGGGCCATTTGCCGGTGCGAAAGCCCGCTGGCTTGGCGAAGAGCCCACGCCGGGCTCCGGCCAGCGGAGCGCCGCAGTCGGGTTCTACCTCGCTCTGGTGACGGCACGCTGTCTTGAGTTGATCGGGCATGCTGGTCCGGTCGTTGTCGAGGGGCCGTTCGCCCGCAACAATCCCTTCCTCCGGATGCTCGCGGCGGCCTCGTCTTCGCCAGTGATCCCGATGACCAGTACAACCGGGACAAGCCAGGGCGCGGCGCTCCTGATTGGGTGCAGTCGACCGGAAGCGGTAAAGGATGTCGCCTTGCCCGCCTGTGAAGAACAGATCGGCACGAGGCTTTCTGCCTATGCCGAAATATGGAAGCGTAGCTTGAATTCGTCTTGATCCGGCACGGTTTCGAAATCTGCCGTCAGCGCGATTGCCCTGAATGTCGCGCTTGGGCCAAATTGCTCGGGATCGCGGCCATGACCCGCAACCTTGCAAGCGACGTTTCGCGCCAGTTGCCGCCGTTGAAGCCTGGCGAGGCAACTGGTCGCTTCAGTCATTTGTCACCGATGCTCACCGATGCGATACCGCAAGGTCACAATCGGCATACCGCCCGCTGCGCTGGTCATGCTGCGAAGACGAGCAGATCTTGCACAAATGCAGGGAAGCGAAGAATGCGCCCGCAAAGCGGACGCAACCCCTACCCCATATGCGCGAACGCCGGGTGCGTCTGGAACCGCCAGGCGCGGCGGGGGCCGGCCATGACGTTCAGGTAATACATCTCGACCCCGCAAGGCGCAGCACAAGGGTGGTGGCCGCGCGGGACCAGCACCACATCGTGATCGCCCGGCGCCATGCTTTCGTCGAGGCTCAGATCATCGGTGAAGACGCGCTGGAGGCCGAAGCAGCCTTCGGGGCTGAGGCGGTGGTAATAGGTCTCTTCCAGATAGGTGATGTTCGGGAAATCATCCGCGTCATGCCGGTGCGGCGGGTAGGAGGACCAGTGTCCCGCAGGCGTGAACACTTCCGTCACCAGCAGGCTGTCGGCCACGTCGCGACCTTCCATCGCGATGGGGTGGATGTAGCGCGTGTTGGTGCCCTGCCCGCGCGTCTCACTCCCCACGCCCTCGGGGCCCAGCACCTGGACGGGCCGCCCGCCGGGGCTGGGCGCGGTGCACACGGCCAGCACGCAAGCCCCCCCCTCGGCCCGCGCGGACCATGGCGTGCCGGGCGGCACATACAGCGCGGCAGGCGGCACCTGTTCCCAGACGCGGGCGCGCGTGCCCATGACGCCGCACTCGGTGTCCCCGGCCCGCACCGCCGCGTGCCCCTCGACCAGCACGAGGATCGCCTCGCGCCCGTCGAACTGCCCCTCGGCCACATCGCCCGGCCCCAGCCGCCACAGGTCGAAGCCGACATACTGCCAGCCTGCCGCCTCGGGCGAGATTGCATGGACCTGCCCGCGCGTGCCCTGCGGCTTGCGTAGCAGCCCCGCGCTCATGCCTGCCGCCTTTCACCCTGGGCGCGCAGGGCATCCTTGAACGCCTCTCGCGTCCAGCCCTCGGCCAGCGCGCGGGCCAGCAGTCCGGCCTGCGTCTCGGGGGCCAGCCCGTCCACGGGCGGGTCGCTGTCGAGATTGGTGGGGAAGGAATAGCCCTCGGCGGCGGCGGCGATGGCAGCAGCGCGCTCGGCCGCGCCCAGCCCGCCCAGCACGGGGAAGAGCGCGCGGCACATCGCAGTGCGGTCCACAGCCTCCATCGCGCGGCCAAAGGCCGAGGACACCTGAACAAGGTTCGCCATCCGGTTGATATCGCGCGAGACATTCTCGCCCGCCGCATGGTAAAGCGCGGGGTTGAAGAACAGCGCGTCGCCCTTGTCCAGCGGCAGTTGCACGGCGTGGTCCTTGAAGAAGGCAGCAATCTCGGGACGACGATAGGCCATGTAGCCGCCCGGCACCAGTTGTGAAAACGGCAGCAGTTGCGTGGGCCCGCTCTCGACCGGCATGTCGCAATGCGCGATCGCCCCTTGCAGCGTCATGACAGGCGAGAGCGCGTGGACATGCGCCGGGAAGCGCGCCGCGACCTCGGCGCTCTGAAAGCCCAGATGATAGTCGCGATGCGCGCTTTGGGCCTTGCCCCCGGGGCGGACGAGATTGACCTGCGCGGTCATCTGGTAGAACGGGCCGAGCCAGCCCTCGCAGACCGCATCAATGACCGGGTTGCCGAAATAGCGCGCGAATCCCTCGGGGTCTTCAAGGCAGAGCTTCTGCAGGCTGTTCCAGATGCGGTCATTGGCCCCGGCGGCGGCGAAATGATCCGCCCCGCCGCCGCCCGCCGCCTTTTCGCGCGCGATGATGCGCTCATAGGCGGCGGTGGCGCGGTCGATGGGTGCGGTGTCGGCATAGGCGCGCCTGAGCACCAGCACGCCCGACCCCTGCCCCAGCACCCGCGCCCATTCGGCCATCAGCGCGCGGCGGGGCGCGGCCTCGGCCAGCCGGTCGCACAAGTCGTCCATGGCGTAGATGGGCACGTTCGCCTGCACCTCGGCGGCCAGCGGCACCTCGGCCCGGTCGAGTGTCTGCGCGCAGATCGTCGCCAGTTCCTCGACCGACCCGCTGCCCGTGTCGAAATACCCGAAATCACGCATCTCAGACGGTCCCCCCCAGCGAACTTTCCAGCGCCACCATCTCCTGCCCGCCGGCCATCAGGTCCTGCAACTCCTCGGGCGTGATCTGGCCGCGCTGCGCAGTGCCCAGCGTCTTGCCCCGGTTGAGCACGGTGAACCGGTCACCCACGGCCAGCGCGTGGCGGACATTGTGGGTGATGAACACCACGGCGATGCCCGATTTGCGCACCTTGTCGATGGTCGAGAGCACGTTGGCGGTCTGCCGCACGCCGAGCGCCGAGGTCGGCTCGTCCAGGATCAGCACCTTGGCGCCGAAATAGACCGCGCGGGCAATCGCCACGGTCTGCCGCTCGCCGCCCGAGAGCGTGCCAACGGCCTGATCGGGCGAGCGCAGGTTGATGCCCATCTTGCGCATCTCGGTCATGGTGACCTCGTTCGCCTTGGCGAAATCCATGAAACGGAAGGGGCCGACCTTCTTGACCGGCTCGCGCCCCATCCAGAAATTGCGCGTCACCGACATCAGAGGGATCATCGCAAGATCCTGATAGACCGTGGCAATCCCGGCAGTCATGGCGTCGCGCGGGCTGTCGAAGGACATCTCGCGCCCCTCGAACAGGATCTTGCCCTTGGTCGGCTTGTGCACCCCGGACATGGTCTTGATGAAGGTGGATTTGCCCGCGCCGTTGTCGCCCAGCAGGCAATGGCACTCGCCCGGGCGCACGTCGAAGCTGACGCCGTTGAGCGCGATCACCGGGCCGAAATGCTTCTCGATATCCTTCATCTCGACGATGGGGGCATGAACAGCTTCGCTCATCTCAACGCTCCCCGGTAATGATGCGGCGGATATAGGTGTTCAGGATCACCGCAAAGAGCAGGATCACGCCCAGGAACACCCGGAAGAGGCTCGATTCCACCCCGGCGAAGAACAGCCCCTGCTGCACCACCCCGAAGATGATCGCCCCCAGCGCGGCGCCGATGACCGACCCGAAGCCCCCGGTCAGCAACGCGCCGCCGATGACCACGGCGATGATCGCCTCGAACTCCTTCAACAGCCCCCGGTCTGCCCCGGCCGAGCCGAATTCCATCACCTGACAGGTGGCAAACAGCGTGGCGCAGAAGGCGGTGAGCATGAACATCTGGATCTTGACGCGGTTGACCGGCACGCCGACATAGCGCGCCGCCTGCGCATCGCCGCCCGAAGCGAAGACCCAGTTGCCGAACTTGGTCCGCGTCAGCACGATATGCGCGACGATCACCAGCACCAGCGCCCAGACGATCAGCATGGGGATGCCGTTGACCATGGGCTCGCCCGCGCGCGCGCCGCGGCTGTAGGTGGCGATGATATCCATCTCGGCCAACCAGCGGAAAAACCCCTCGCCGATCTTGCCGCCAAAGAGCGGCGCCAGCCAGTCGCCCTCGGCCGCGCTGGAAATGCCGCCGATGATGGTGCGCCGCTCGATGGTCTGGGGCAGGAAGATGGTAAAGCCGCGCAGGATGAACAGAAAGGCCAGCGAGACGATGAAACTGGGTAGACCGGTGCGCACGACGATGGTGCCGGTCAGCGCGCCGATGGCCATGCACAAGGCAAAGGTCAGCAGGATCGCCAGCCACACGGGCCAGCCCAAGGTGACCGACATGATGGCGATGGACATGCCCGAAAACCCGATCATCGAGCCCACCGACAGGTCGAACTCGCCCGCGATCATGAGCATGCAGGCGCCGACCGCGATGATGACGAACTGCGCCGAGACGGTGGACCAGTTGAGCACGCCCTGCGGCGCGAACATGCCGCTGTCCCCGGCGAAGATGATGAAGAACAGAAACACCGCGATCACGCCGACAATCGCGCCCAGCTCGGGCCGGATGAAGGCCTCGCGCAGTTTCGAGGTCTGCTTGATGCGCTCGTCCACAGCGGCGCTGCTGCCCGTGTCGGACATGGTGATCCCCTCCCCAAGGTCACGCGAATATCGAAAACAGGGCGGGCCCGCGCGGGTCCGCCCTGCGTGTCAGTGGCTCAGCGGAACTCGCCCGCCAGATCGGCCACGAGATCCAGATCATCCGCCGTCACGAAACCGGGGCCAGAGTTGATGTTGTTGCCCGGCAGCACCCCGAAGCGGTGGCGATTGGCGAGCACGATCACCGGCAGATAGGCCTGCAGGAAGGGCTGCTGGTCGATCCCCCACTGGATGATCCCGTCGGCGATGGCCGGAACGATGTCGCCGCCCAGATCGAAGGTGCCGAAATAGATGTCACCGGCCAGCCCCATCTGGTCGAGCGCGCGGATGGTCGGGTCGGCCGAAGTGGGCCCGAGCGCCAGCACGGCCTCGGTTTCCGGGTTGGCGTTCAGATAGGCCATGACGCGGTTCTGCACCTCGGACGGGTCGGTGCCGCTGTCGATCATCTGGTTGCCCAGTTCGACCCCCAGCCCGTCGGCAAAGCCCTGGCACCGCTCGCTCGAGGCGGGCTGCGCGATGTAGTGGTTCACGCACAGGAAGGTGGTGATACCGTCACCTGCGGCGCGCTGCCCGGCGGCGAAACCGGCGTCATATTCGGGCTGGCCGACATACATCAGCGCGCCCACCTCGCGCGCCTGTTCCGGCGTGCCCGAGTTGATGATGATCACATCGATGCCGGAATCGACCGCATCCATGATCGGCCCCGACAGCACGTCGAAATCCGCCAGCGTGGTGATCAGCCCGTCCGGCGCGCTGGCCGTCACCTGCTCGATGATCCGCGCCATGTCGGCCAGGTCGCCCGTCGGCGGGTTGCGATACTCGGTCGATACGCCCATCTGCTCGCCCGCCAGCGCAAGGCCGTTCTGGATCGTGTTCCACCAGGCGTCGGCGTCGTCGGCATGGCTGACCAGCACATAGCGCAGATCATCGGCCACCGCCGGGGCCGCGCCCAGCATCGTGGTTGCGGCCAGCGCCGAGGCGGCCAGGGTCTTGAAAGGTGCCTTCATGATGTCCTCCCATCGGATTGCAGGCGCGCCCGTTACGGTTCTCCCCGCGCCCTGGGTGGAACACTAGCCTCGAATCACTAACTTTGCAACCGGTTGCAAATACTTTTGGCCAGCGTCGGGATGGCGTGCTATGAACGGGCTGCAACAGCTTTCCGGACGCGAAAATGCCAGTGACCCTCAAGGATGTGGCGCAGCGCGCGGGCGTCTCCCGCTCGGCGGTCTCGCGCACCTTCACTGCGGGCGCCTCGGTCTCGGCGCGCACCCGCGCCAAGGTCGAGCGCGCCGCGCGCGAGCTGGGCTACAGCCCCAATGCGCTGGCCTCGTCGCTGACCACCGGGCGGACCAAGCTGATCGGGCTGGTGTCGAACAACTTCCACAACCCCATTTTCCTCGAGGTGTTCGACCTTTTCACCCGCGGACTTCAGGAGCGCGGCCTGCGCCCGCTTCTCGTCAATCTCTCGACCGAGACCGACCCGGCGGCATCGATCCAGATGCTGCGCGCCTATTCGGTGGACGGGGTGATCGTCGCCTCCTCGACCCTGCCACCCAGCTTTGCCGAGGCGTTTCGCGATGCGGGCCTGCCCGTGGTGCATTCCTTCGGGCGCTATACGACCAGCCCCTATGTGCATGTCGTTGGCATCGACAACATCGCCTGCGGGCGCATGGCCGCGCAGGCGCTGATCGAGCGCGGCCACCGCAACGTGGCGTTCCTCGGCGGCCCGCCCGGCGCCACCTCGACCCAGGACCGCGAACGCGGCTTTGTCGAGGCGCTGGCCGCGCATCCCGAAATCAGGGTCGGCATTACCCATGCGCGCGCCTATTCCTTCGATGCCGGGCGCGAAGAGATGCAGCGCCTGCTCGCCGCGCCCCCGGCCGAGGCGTATTTCTGCGGCGATGATGTGCTGTCCATCGGCGCGCTTTCGGCGCTGCAGGATGCCGGTTTGCGCGTGCCGCAGGATGTGGGGCTGATCGGGCTCAATGACATGACCATGGCGGGCTGGCAGAACATCGACCTGACGACCATCCGCCAGCCCCTGCCCGCGATCATCGCCGCCTCGATCGAACTGGTGGTGGCGACGATCGAGGACCCCGAGCGCCACCCCGAAACACGGCTTTTCCCCTGCCGCGTGGTCGAGCGCGGAACGCTGCGCGCGCGGAGCGCCTGACGCCGCTACTGCCCGGGCCCGCCCGGGCAGCGCCCGCGAGCGGGTCATGGGCGGGCGGGTGGGACCCCGAGCGGGCGCTTTCACCGGCCCCGGTCACCGCAGCATCGCGGGACGCGCGTCTACCCA
>LFIK01001215.1_pt1 | contig 20188 bp, 16 predicted proteins | sample 643401 | NCBI WGS metagenome assembly LFIK01 (sample SAMN03777447, study PRJNA286221) | soda lake metagenome | biome: soda lake; feature: Kulunda steppe; material: water; isolation source: sample T5-Br brine of Lake Tanatar-5 | place: Russia: Kulunda steppe | collected 2010-07
CCCCACCAGCGCCACTGCTGCAGCACCCCTCTCGCCCTTCCAGCCTGCCATCACCTCCACAGCTGCTGCTGCTGCCGCTGCCACTGTTCCCCGAACCCCACCCCACCCCATCTTCTAGGGCACCCCTCCTCCAACTCAGGCCCCCTGCATGCGCGCTGCACTTGCCTGCACCAGCTTCCCTGACCCCCCTCGCCAAGCCACCCTCCAACGCAACCTCCTCCGGCCCTGCCTGGACGCTGCCCTCACACACTCTGTGGCAGCTGCCAACGCCGTCCGCAGTGGCCTCGCCTGCACTGCTGCTGCTGCTGCAGCGCCCCTCCGGTGCTCCTGCCTCCCCAGTCCCCTGGAGCTGCCTCACATCTGCGCAGCTGCTGCTACTGCTGATGGTCATGCTGCTGCCACCACCCCTGCTCCCGCAGACACTGCCGCCGCTGTTGCTGCTACTGCCGCTGCAGTCATCAAGCAGGGCGCCTGGGCTGCCGGCCTTGAAGGACCAGGCAGTCAGGGTGGCCAGGCTGCCTCTCTTAGCTGCATCTCCCAAGAGCAGGCTGTGTGGGTAGAGCGCAGACCGCAAGGGGCTTGGCACGAGCCGCCAACAAGCCTGCCTCGCGCTTTGCACCGCCTGCGCAAGTGCATGCACACACGCACAATCCACCTTCCTGGTGCACTGCCTACAAACAAAGGGGTCCAAACCCACGCTTGGGCTCATCAAAGGAGGGCGGGGTGTTTGCCAGGGCCATGCTTGCATGCTCACAGTGGTGGGTGGCGGTTGTGTTTGCCAGGGCCATGCTTGCATGCTCACAGTGGTGTGTGGTGGGGTGTTTGCCAAGGCCATGCTTGCATGCTCACAGTGGTATGTGGTGGGGTGTTTGCCAGGGCCATGCTTGCATGCTTGCAGCGGAGGCCCACATGCTGGGCTTGGTCACAATCATGTGGCAAACAAATCCTAGGCGCAGAGGCAGCCAGCTTTGTCCCTCTGCCCCACCGCGCAGCCTGCACTGAGGCAGCCCACATGCCCCCACCTGCCTGCATGCGCACGCCAACCCTGACAATACAGGGGGCAAGCAAAGCCCAGCGTTTGCACCTGCACGCCCAGTGCTTCTGCGCAGCCCAGCACTCTCGGTGTTTTTGCGCACCTGCACGCTCATTGTTTCTTGCGCAGCCCAGCACACCCAGTGCTTTTGCGCACCTGCGCGCTCAACGTCCTCGCGTATGCCAGTGGGCCATCCACACATGGACAAGCCTGCTCAAAGCTGACCAGGATGGCGTCCAGGGGGTGTTCGGGCATGCAGGCACAGGACAGCTCAAAGGCCTTGTTCCAGGCCCTGAAGCGGGCCTCTGGGTCGGCCATGTACTCGCGGTCAAAGAAGTCCTCCCTGCAAGCACGACAGACACGACGCAGCCAGTTGCACAGGGGCCACCGCGGCGAGCATAGAGAAGGTATAGGCACCTGTGGCCACGAAATCCTCCCTTGCATGCACAGCAAGCACTGCAGCCAAACTCTGTGTGGGCCCCGAGGCCCGCCTTGCAGTCACGGCCAAGGAGTCGTCCCTGGAAGCACAGCAAGAAACACAAGCCGCACAAGGCACCAAAGCAAGGCCCCGCATGCGGAGCAACCGCCCCCACAAACAGTCCCATGCATGGCAACTTCTGTGTCCCATGCAGCACCAATTTTCAGCCTCTGTTTGTGCCTGCCAGAATTGATGAGTGCAAGCGTGGCCCCTCCCCAAGCTGGGAGCTTCTTACACCAGGTGCGTGCCGCCAGACTGCTGGTCGTGGCAGATCAGGCTGTCGTTGTGCGCAGAAGCAGGCTTGCTGGCATCGCATGGCAAGCAGGCATCAGCATTTTGGCAAACCAGCACCAGGGCAACAGCAAACAGGCGCCAGCACTCCTGCGGACGCCCCTCACTCACGTCTTGGGAAGCCGCCCTCGAGGGAGTCGGTGTACAAAGTGGGCTGTGGTACACAGCATGCTCACGTGCGCAAAGGCGTGCTCCTTCAGCGACCTCCACGGCAGGAATGCTGCGGGGGAGGGAGACGAGACGTGGAGCAGCGTGGCACAAGGGGCTTGCATCACTGCAGCGATGCGGTGATGCTCCTGAACGCGGTTAATACACCTCAATTGTGTTGAGGAGGGACGTGTTGTGTTGGTGCAACCGCATCAACCCACAGTTCTAAGGTTTTTCCTTGTAACCAGCCATGGCGTTTGTCGAGTGAGCGACGCACATATTAGCACCGTGGTAGGACCAACTGCCACAGCAATAGCAAAAAGAGTGCCCAGATATGCAGTGCAGCAACTAAGTCTGGGAGCTGACTACGGTTCCCCAAAGTATGGAACCATGGCTGGTAGTGCAGCACAACAACTGCACGGTCAAACAGTCACTCAGGCAGGCAGGCAGGCAGGTTCTCATCTGTACTCCTGCGTTCACGGCCCGGCGTCAAGCGCTACAACATCAGGCAGCACCAGCCACACCCAGGAGCCGCAAAGAGCATGGGACGCGTACACACAGCTCCTGGGCGCACCGGCGCATGTGCAAGGCAAGCTGGGCGTTGCTTGCCTTGGGGCATACCCACTGCCGAGACCAAGAACCCCCACCCAAATGTGGCACCATCCCAGGGTCTCGACTCACTGCCCCGAAGTGCGGCATTATCCCAGGGTCTCGACTCACTGTCCCAATATGCAGCACCATCCCAGGGTCTCGACTCACTGTCCCAGCGCAGTCCCAGGCCCAGACCCACTGCCCCAAAGTGCAGTACTATCCCAGGGTCTCGACCCACTGTCCAAACATGCAGCACTACCCCAGGGTCTCGACTCACTGTCCCAGCAGGGTCCCAGGCCCAGACACACTGCCCCAAAGCAGCACCATCCCAGGCCCAAACTCACTGCAAGTGCAGTACTATCCCAGGGTCTCGACCCACTGTCCAAATATGCAGCACTACCCCAGGGTCTCGACTCACTGTCCCAGGCATTCCCAGAGGTCCAGACTCACTGCCCCAAAGCAGCACCATCCCAGGCCCAAACTCACTGTCCCAGACGTTGGACAGCACTGGGTCTCCCACACTGCCCGCGCTCAGCAGCAAGGCTGGCCACGCCGGGTCCGTGAGCTTCAAGTTCAGGTGGTAGTCGCTCAGTGCCCCTGCAACAAAAAGCACACAGCCGGTGGCTTTGGTTGGAGCGCCCCTGCAGCAAAGCCAGTGCCCCTGCAGCAAAAAGCACAATGCCTGTGGCAGCAGAGGGAGCCGGCGGGGCGGCAGCCGCAGCTGGCGCAGCTGAGAAGGGGCGGCGGCAGAGGGGGCAGCAGCCGCGAAAGGGACCAAAGGTAAACTGCCACAGAGACGGGGTCTTGAGGGACTGATGCAAGCATTCCTGTGCCAAGCCATGCGCCCACCACCAGCGGCAGCACCTGCCTGGAGGAGTGGCACGGCATGCGTGTTTTCACAGCAAGAGGGCTTTCCCAGGACCTGGGCACTGCACAAGTCCTTACAGCACCGGTCAGCTAGTCAGCCAGGCAGCTCATACATACAGATGACGAAGCGGTCACGAAGCACCATGCACTCCTGGAGCTCATAGAGGACTGCATGCTGTCACAGCTCACTAAGGGCGGTGCACTGTCACAGCTCACTGTGGGCGGTGCACTGTCAAAGCTTATTGAGCCCCAAGCAGCGCATCAGAGCTATCAGGCCTTCAGAGTGCAGAGCCAGGTGCGCAGGCATTCAGGGCAAAAGCCAACAAAGCTCAGCGCTGCAGCTGCTCAACCAGGTGTACACACCTGAAGCCGAAGCCCCCATGCTTCAGGCCTGCTGGATCAAGCGGCCTCAATTTCAGTGCCAAGAGGCGGCTTCAGCACTTTGAAACACACATAATATTGCTACCTTTCCCACGCAGCCTGAGGGCGCGCGGCGCGGCTCGTTTCAGCCTGACAGGGAAGCCCCAAGCGCTCATGTACGCTTGCTCACACCCAAACAGGCATGGACCCGCATTTCAGCACAGAGGTACGTCTACACACACCGTCGTAATAAAGCCCTCGCCCAATCCCTGAGATGTAGGTGCAGGGCACCGACACAAAGGGAATGCACGTGGTTGCGTGCAGCACCTGCGTGTGGGTTTGCACGGCATGCAGTGAGCAAAGGGAATGCACGTGGTTGCGTGGAGCAAAGGGAATGCACGTGGTTGCGTGCAGCACCTGCGTGTGGGTTTGCACGGCATGCAGTGAACACGGCATGCAGTGAGCACGGCATGCAGTGAGCGCGGTATGCAGTGAGCAGCTAGCGCTACACACGAAGGGTATGTGTGCTTGTGCATTCTCTACTCTGACTTTCTGTGCGTTCTATTTTCTGTGCGTAAGAGTGCATCCAAGGTGCAAAGCAGCAGCCTCGTAAGGCACACAGGGACACACCAGCCCACGCATCCCACACACCGCTGTCCAAACCCTCAAGCACACAAAGAGACGGCTGACACAGACAGGGGCTGCGCAGGCACTACCCTGCTGGCGATGAGGGCACATGAGCCTTTCCTTACTCTCAACCTGCTTCCCGGCCTCAACCATCACCTGGCTGAGCGCAATCCATGCTTTGCATCTGTTGGCCTTCACATCATGAACCTGTCAGGAGTGCTTCCGTGAGCAGGCAAGCGCCCTGCTTGTTTCACCCACGCCAACTCAGATCACACACTCTGCTGCTGCCCCAAGCACCACCAGCCGCGCACCAGACCAAAGAGCAAGCCTGGTGCATGCTGTCTTCAGTAAACACTTATAACAAGCGGACGGGTGAACCAACAACGAATGGCTGACCTCAGCCAGCAGCACAGCCACCCTCTGACCTTCGGACTGACCTGGTAGTAGTTGGCCTCAGTCAGCGGCACGAACAAGATGTCTTCATCCTGGCCAAAGGGAGGCGGCGTTGGGCCCGTATAGAAGCAGATGCGGCGCTGCAGCAGGTCCACCGGGAGGTGCGTGGCCGTGTTAATTGCCTGCAGGTGGAGGTGTAAGGGGTGGAGAGAACAAGCACGCACACGCGTGAGTACATGTGTATTGCAGGTGCACCCCCACAGGCGTGTTTGTTAAATAATCACTGGCGCATGAAGAGCATGACATGGCATACAAGTACTCAAAGATGATGGTGCGTGTACACACACAGACAAGATGTGCAAACATGCAAATGTTTAAACGTGCCCATGGCAACACCCACATGCAAGTCAAATACATACACCCCCCCACCCACACACACGCGCATGCACAAAGGCAGCTTGCACACGCCTACCTGACATGCATGCACGTACCAGGAATGAGTAGAAGATGGCCTTGAGCTGCCATTCTGGGATGAGCTGCGCCCATGGCTGCATGGCGGTCACCATAATGGCCAGCCGCCAGCTGGGATGGTGCACGATGTCCGCAGGCCTGTGCACACGCAGGGTCAGATGTGCAAACGCGCCCACGTCTCTCATAACCCGTTTTTTGCTTGTGCATGCTGCAAAGGTGCTGGGTGGGCGTAGGTGGCCTTGCCAGATGAGCGCCAAGCATCGGATGGACAGGCGGTCCAGGATCCTGCCGGCCAACATGCACTAAGGATATCACAGCATGTGGTACAGGTCGGGCTTGTTCCTGGCTGCATCCCCCTCCGGGCAGGGGTGCGCCGACCCACCCCCTGACATATCACAAAGCTGCATGTCCCATTGTGGTGGATCCAACCTGGGCAAGGGGTGCAGCACAGCACGGCACCCAGCCTGTATCCGCCACTCTGGCACGTATCCACAGCACGGGTGCTATGGAGAGATCAGTTGTTGTCTGGCACCGCCCTGGGACTGGCGTGCGGTGCGCTCGCGCGCTGCTGCCGGGCCTCGCGGCAAAGGCGAGCAGAGGGGGGCGCTCCCGGGCACAGAGGCCCTGTGCGGCTCCTCCAACACTCTCATCCCGCCACCTGCGTGCCTTCGCTGCACCGCGCCTCTGCTCAACAAGGCACACAAGAGGGCGCACCTGGGCGCAGCGATCCTGTTCAGGTTCTCCATCATCGTCTTCAGCAGCTGACGTGCCTGTGCCGGCCCCATGCTCGGCTTGTACACCATGCTCGTGAACGCTGCCTGCAGCGCCTCCGTGGCCAGCTCGCCAGACACGCAGCCCGTGACGAGGGCGGAGAAGCGCAGCGCCGCCAGCGAGCCGCCTGCGTTGTCAGGGCGTGCATCACGGGGTTGACATGCAACGCACCCGGGGCGCTGCTCACCCCCAAAGCGCGTGTGTGGCTTGCGTTCAGGGGAACACAGCGCCAGCAGCGCGCCGCATGCCGGGGGTGAATTGCTGTGGGTTGGGTCTGCTGCCTGCCAGTGACGCTGTGGTATGGCAGCGAGACTTTGAGCAGCGCAGCACTGGGAGGGCAGCACCTGCCCCTGGCAGGGCTGCAGGCAGCGCGTGTGCTCCAGTGTGACCTTTGGAACTCCTGCAATGCGTGAGGCCTTAGCAAGCGAGGTGGAGTGGAAGAGGTGCAGCGAGCCAGAGCGGCGAAGGCCAAGCAAAGCCTGCTTGGATGAACGGGAGGGGCCAACCTGCACTGGCCATCTGCCGTCTGCCTCACAACAACCCCAACTGGTGCTGAGGCAATGGCGAGGCGCGAGGCAGCAGGGCGGCAGCCACCACTGCATGCTTATGCAGCATGCCGATGCGCGGGCTTGCACCCGCCATCCGCAGAAAGCAGCCACAGGGGGGCATGCGAGGTTATGCAGCGAGGCAAAGCAAAGAAGCCAGCGCCCATGTGTGGGGTCGCAAGGATGTTTGACGCAGCGCCAGCGGCAGAGCCAGCACCTCGCCCTGGCCTCTAGCCGGCACTTGCCCGGCTTGCACTTGCACATGGTTTTGCTGCCACGTGGGCACTGGCCAGGGCTGGCACGAGAGGAGCTGATAGCCGGTGAGCTGCATGGTTAGAACAAGCACGCATGCACGTATGTGAGCATAAGTAAGCACACACACGCACGCACGCACACGCGCGTGCGTACACACACACGCATGCACACGCACACTCGCTCATGCTCGCACTCACGCACACACACACACACACATGCACACGCTCGTGCATGCGCGCACGCACACACAAGCCCCTGCCTGTGCACACACACGCACAAACGTCTACGTGGTCATTTACTTACACGCACCACATGTTTATGCGTTTACCAATGCACACACATGCTCACGCAGATGCATGCACATACAGATATTGGTGTGCATGCGCACGTAGACTAGCACATGCATAGACTTGTGCACATTCATTGACGCACTGGCGTGTGCCGCACACATGCGTATGTGTGCTTTAACTGTGGGGTGGCTGTGGGATGGCAGCGAGGCGCTGTGGGGTGGCAGCGAGGCTGAGTGGCACAGCACAAGTAACCACGCACATGCACACACGCACACCCACACGCGCACGCATTCAAACTCACCCACAAGCCACCGCTCTTCGGACCCAAGCCCTCCTGAACGGTAGAGCTCCCTCAGTTTGATGTCTAAGCCCATGGTACATTTGTTGCGAGGACCTGCATGTGCAGGCACCAAATCAACTGAGCAAAAGCACGCGCATGCATTAGTGTGGCACACGCCAGTGCGTCAATGGGCGTGCGCGAGCGTGTGCATGTGCTAGTGTACGTGCACACATGTGTCAATGTCTGCGTGTGCGTACACCTGCGTAAGCATGCGTGTGCATCAGATGTATGTAACACAACATATATAAATTCTATGTATGGTGTTCATGAGCACGCAAACGTAAATGCGTGTGTATGCACAGGCAGGGGATCTGGTGTGTGTGTGCGTGTGTGTTGCTGTGTTACTGTGTGTGTTACTGTGTGTGTGTGTGTGTGTGTGTGTGTGTGTGTGTGTGTGTGTGTATGCGTGTGTGTGCGCATGTGTGCGCATGCGTGCGCGTGCACCAGCTCGCATGAGAATGCGCTTGCGCTTGCACCAAATTAAAAACAGTTGCATGTGCAAGCACAAGCATGCTTGTGCTTGCAGTTGCATTTTTTGGACTCACATCCAGTGTTCAGGATTACCCTGATATTGCAAGCACGAGGCACGGCATGGGAATTTAGCATAGTCTTGCAGTGCTTCAGTTTGCATGACTAAGGAGCATAAACTTATGTATTCTGTGTGTCTGTAAGCTTTCAAGTCCCACCTGCAGCTGGAGCACAGAACACGCGAAAATAATTCCATCCTTTCTCCCTGAGCTGCTCCATCTCTCCGCTCTCCTTATCCAGCGCAATTGAAGGTTGGAAAGCATACATTTCTCAAGGCACCCGAGGTCCCAAAAGTGGCTCCACTTTTCACACCGCTACATGCCTACATATCTAAGTTTAATAACGACAATAAAATATTAAATTTTTTTGGTTTGGTATCTAGTGGCCTGGACCTAGATTCAAGAGAAAACATTCATTCAGTCTATGCCTGCCCATTGCTTATGTCGATGACCATGCATTCAGTAAAATACCCTGAGTGACATCATGCGGTGCCCAACACAATACGGAGTTTGGTGCCTGTTCTTTCCACTGGTGCCTGTTCTTTCATACAGCAGGCTTGATTTGTCTCTTGTTGGTTCATGCACCTTGGGCATTGTCACTGCATGCAGTCAAACCCATGCATGTAGCAGCCTGTGTGCATGGTGTTGCACGTGACACTGCTTTTTGTAAATTTTTGTTATGCTAAAAATATGTTCTGGCTGGCATGTATACCTGTCAGGTAAGAGTATGGGTTTCCTGGGCTTGGGCCCTCCCTCCAGACGCTGCACCTAAATTTCTTAAGGGCATGCTGAGCGTGAAGGTTTCGGCTTCCTACTGAGCTGTGGTTGGAGGTCTGGCTATGACACTGTAATTTTGCTATCAGGTAAATTAACCTCTTGAAAGAGTTCTAATTCCCTGTTGGGAAATTATGTTACAGCATGGCCCCAAGGTCCTTGAAGCTGACCTAAAGCCTCAGGCTAAGGCCTGGTAAGCCTCAAATAATTTGTACCTATAAGGGCCAGCTGGCCTGTGCCGCACAAAGAACGCAAACAGAAACACTCCCTAAGAAAATAACAGAAAAGGGGTCATAACATGGGCCAAGAACAAAAAAAAGCCAATGGGAGGGTGATAAGCGGTGCCCAATCCTGACCTGAAAATGAGAGGTTGCAAAAGTTTCCTCATGAGCACATGAGCACACAAGCCATCTTTCAAGGGAACCCCTCCTGTTCTCCGGCTTACCACTGACCTGAGGTCCAGGATTAGGGACCACTTTGAATATCAAGTGAAATACTGCTGACCTGGACCCTCAGCCCCGCAACAACAAGTTTGCTCTCTATCACTCTTGGTTTGCTTCTCCTCTGGTAGATCTCCATGCTGATCTGCATGCACATGTCCGGAATGGGGGGCACGGTGCCCCCATGGTGCCCCCTCATCATTTGCACCTTGACCATGTATGACGTATGGCATGTCCCTTATCTTGATCTAAGGAATGTGAGCAGGGTTCATCTGTGTGTGCAAATCTCTCAGTGGAATCCTCCCTTCAACTCGAAGTGGTGCTGAAATGCCCATTTATTTATGAAGCAGATGATGCATTAAACTTCTCTTAGTTGTTCAGGTACATCAGCATGAATTTCCATTGGATACTGGACATGGCAGTACTGTCTAAGCATGCAGAAAGCATACATGTTTGCAGCGGCTTATCGCGTGTGTGGTTTTGGACTGCCCTTTGCGACTGGCCTTTTACTTCCCTGTGGCTAGCTGAGCCATATATAACTCCTGCTGATTTGTATGGCAGTCAGTTTTGGAGCTCAGGGTTCTTTTGATAACATGATGAATTAAGGTCCTCCCTCCAGACACTTGAAGAATTTCTGAAAGGGCACGCTAGGCGTGCAGCGGTCACCTTAGACGGTCTGTATCTAATTGGGCTGTGCTACGTGAGTGTGGCGGTTTTATTGGTTCAGAGCTGCTAATTCTGCAGCAGCATGCTGTCCTCCATAAGTGCATCCCTTAAGCAGGACCTTCAAGCTGGTCTTGTGCTTCAGCCTTGGGCTTCTGGTATCTTGCACGTATTTGAGGGACTGCAGGGTTGTGATACATAAACACAAGCCTTCTTGCAGGAGAACCCTCTTTGTTACTCAGATTTTACTGTTGACCTTAGGTTTAGGATGAATAATGTGTGGAGGGATATTGCTGATATAAACCTTATAAGGAGGGTGCTCCACTGATCCCGCCTCGCTATTTGTACCTTGACCTCACAAAGCATGATGTTGGGAAAGTGAGCAGGTTTCATCAGCTTGCACACACTTCTTCATGGAATCCTCCCTTTGGCGCAGTGGAAATCGGCATTGTGGCAAGTGCTCTTGTACTGCTGTGCAAATAGGTGGCATGCGATCTAGAATCTGCTATCTAGAATTCTTTGTTTCTTTTTTCACCTTTTTGAAAGTTTTCTGTGGAAGCCTAGTCAGAATGTCTCTGGTTTCCTTCCTTAACACAGCACAACAAACTTTGCTCATCTCAAACATTTTGAACTTGGCTGCGATGACCAGCCACAGAACAAACAACCTAGCGGCTAGGCTGGCGATTAAGCCTGTCTTGTAATCTATTCATTTCAGACATCACTTGCTGATCTGGTCTGACATCATGGATTACTTTTTGGTAGGCGATAACCAACCGCACCCCAATCAGCCAAGCTGGCAATCATCCTTACTTTTAAACTCGCAGTGGAGTCCCCTGTTTGTGAGGCGGGGAATGGACGTTGTGACGCACATGTTCAGCAAGTTGACACTTTGTGCTGCTCTACAAAACAAGAACATGTTCAACCAAACAAGTGCAGTGAATATAATTCTTTTTCACTGCCCTTTTTCGGCAATCACAGTCGTGTGATCCTCTTCCATATGATGGCATGCAGCTCCCCTACACAGACTCCTTCAAGTATCTGAGTATGGTTTGTGACAAACATATCAATCTGAATTCATATCAATACTGCGGCTGTTGCAGCGCTATGTTTATTCACAGCTGGTACTTTCCACATCAAATAGTTAATACAGGAGAATGACCTCACCAACAGGTTAGATGTTTACTAGTGGCTCCTTAAAACGTACGCAATTCCTGCCGAAATGTACGCAAGCCAGGTTCGTGCCATCCCCTCCTTACGACAGGGTTAAGAAGTGGACAATCCTGTGCAAAAATGGCTGCTGACAGTGCTGAAGAGGATTATGATGGTCAGGGACACGACCTCCGAGGTTGAAGAGTTTTCATGGCGCATCAGCGCGAGTGTGGTCTGGAGCCTTTACAGTTCAACAAATTTTGGGTGGCAATGCGACTGCACAATTCTGACTAAAATTACTTGCTGTAGTATAGCTCCATTGCTAGAAAGACTCTTTTTAAATCGGGTTTACCAAGCTGGCATGCAACTGAGCTCACGGTGTGGCAATTGCTGGTCGTCACACATGCTATCTGCCATTAAGCCAGTCTGACAAAGTCCTCAAAAAATGGCTGCTGAAGAGTGAGCCCATTCATCTTGCTCGTTTTGTCGTGGACCTCAGGGTGAGGCACTTGGATTTTGGGGCACCTTATTCTGATACGCATCCGCGAGAGCGCGACAGCAAACTTCACTGAATGTTGAATGCTCTATTATCATCAATGGTTCACCCTCCCTACAAAGAGGGCCCTGGTCACGTGTTCACCATACATCCTTCCCAGATACATGTTTCTGGACCTTCCTTAGGACGTTTTCCGCAGCGTGGCACGCTTCAGACTTCGTGCCCACATGTGACGAGTTGAAACAATCACCTGGACTCACAATACTGTATTGTTCGGAGGTGACCTCCCCTACTTGTGACCTGTGAAATGCTAATGATGTACAAGATGAACAGCATGTCCTTTTCCACTGTACCCATCCCCACTGTTTCAGCTAAGCTGCCCTTGCTCAGCAGGTACAGCTAAGTAATCTAACCTTTTCGACTGTACCCCGCAGGCTGCGCCACCAGTAATTTTCTCCGCACAACTTGCATCTCTGTTTTGTCCCACAGGCTTCCATGATGTGTCTGCTTTTCTGAACCACAACAAGCTAAATGTTTCTCCTCCATGCAAGCCACAACAACTTGAAACAGTCCTTCTATGTGGAGGCCCCTTATATTTTGCATGCCTAAGCAATCCTTTCGCCCATATGACATAGCAATCCTTTCGCCCATACATACTGGCTTGCAGAAGAGAACAATGAGACTACTCATACTACCACTAAAATCAGCCTTGCACCACTTCAAAACATGAAAGACAAACTTAAAGCTCACATGAGCAAGCATCACAGACTTGGAGATGCGAATACCAACTCAGGTTACTCCAACTATTGGAAGAGACTGCTCTTTTTCATGAATCTTACAACCAGCAATTCTTTTTGGAACAGTACAAGAATTAATGCATGACAGAAAAGGAATGTCATGAAATTTAGAAAAGGTACTCTATACTCAGAAAACGGCCCACCTCTACGGCAGAGCCACTAGTACATCTTGTCTGTTGTGTCATCAGCCAGACAGCCGAATCCATATGCTTTTCTGGCTGTCAGTATGCTTCAATTCAAAACATGGTGACTGAAAGACGTAACATTGCTTCCAGGCTCATCATCAAAAGCTTGAACAAAGGCGATTTTGGAGGAAACATCATTTTTACAGATATTGGAAGTGAGACACAGATGGCTCAACAAGTCTGGTCTTGCCGGCACATGTAGCCAACAGGACTTTACCCCAATGGCTTCTACCAAACCTTTCAGCAGACGAACTTTGATCCTGCTCAAGACCAGATGCTATTTGTGTACTGGCAGTTGGAACGAAAAATGGCCATCAAAGAGACATACAGGCAATACACCCTTCGCGCTGGGATGTACACCTCATTGAAGTAAAATATTGTTATGATACTCGACCAGAGCAACAACTAGCAAGAGCAACTAAACAGCATAATGGATTGAAACACGCCCTTGCACAGCAATGCCACAAAGTAAGCCTATATACCACCCTGATTGGAGTGATTGGAGTGATGGGGACCATTAATAAATGTCATACTGAACTACCCCTCACTAAGCTTGGCCTAGACCGGTGTAGAGTAAGAAAACTTACTCTCGATCAAAATACTCATTCTATTCAATATGCAACAAATATCATAAAAGAAAGAAGGAGGTTGAAAAACATCAAGGAAAGAACATATGACTCTTTCCAGAACCCTCCCGCCCCCCACTAATGACCTTCCTAGTTTGATGGTGGAGGTTTGCCTGGTGCTTGCACCAGATGTAAACTTCTTCCTTAATTCACGCAAACAGGGGTTACCTTGTTGGCGTAGTCTTTCTTTCTTTCTTTCATGCCTAGCCTAGCCAGACTGTCTTTGATCATCAAGGGAATGCTTCCTTTTCTCAATAGCACAGCAAACTCTGCAATTTTATCTCGGACATTATGGACTATAGACGAGCAGGCGGCAGTGCACCTGCGATGGAAAGTCGAGTATCCACCCTCGCAACCTGTTCGGGGCTCGAACCTCACTGGAGGTTCACTACCGGCTAAGCTGCCCTCGTTCGGCGGATGCAGCCCTGAAACCTTACCTTACCTTATGGACTATTTTGGCTGGCAATGCTGCGTGTCAAGACAAGAAGCTGGGAACATCACGATGGTACCTGTGATAAGTGTGGCTTGCAGGCAATTCAAGATGGAAAAATACGCCCTTTTCCTGTGCCCTTGCATGCAAATGTGTTTGTTGAGGCTTCAACTTGCAGACTTGTTTCATGATTTACCAATGGCACACAAAATTACTTTCAATCAGACTAGAGCTTATATTTCTCCCAAGCTTGTTCTGAGGATGTCTTCAATTTTTTCCAGAAACAAATTAATGATTCCTATCGTTTTATTTCAGAGCCTATGGATGTTTTTTTGATGGCTGGTGTTCACCAGCAACCTGAACAGTCAAACTACCTGGCTGAAGGTCAAACTTAAACTTATGGACTATTTTTGGCCGGCAATGACCAGCAACAAACTAACCAGCCAAACGACAAGGCTGACAGTTAACCCTTACTTCAAATCGCAACTTTTTCTCCATGCACTTATTGCCTTTAACCTAAAGTTTAAGAGCAGGCTAGCAGTCATACTTCTTGACTGAAGCCCTATTTTTTGTAAATCCCTTGGAATCCTTACCTTTTCCACTGGCAAGGCTGCTTGTGTGCACCCTCAGAAAGGAAGATTGGATCCTTTTCTCCCTTTTCGCCAAGCCTCCCTGGTGGATACATACATATTTTGCATGTTTTGTCTTATCAAAGTGCCTTTGATTTCCCGTTCCAATGGCAAAGCAAACTTCGCCATGTACTCTCAGAGATTATGGATCGATTTCTGGCTGGCAATGACCACAACCCAATCAGCCTTACGACCAGGCTTTTTTACAAAATTTGTTCATTTAAGCTTAAATCATGGGCTATTTGAAGATGTGGCATTTGCTGCTCTAGATAGTCATGCTGACTTGGGCCTGATTGTAAGACAATTTATTCCTAAATGCTCACATATTTGTCCAATGACTCCGGTTGTGTAAGTCAAATACCTGCGAGGCATACAGACGTGTTTCCGCAACGATCTGACTAGATCATCGGAGTCGCCGCAGATCTGGTCAGATTGTTATACCTTGGTCAGAGCTATGACCTAGATCCAAGGATATCCAGAGAGGTTATGAAGAACTGGGCACAATGTGGGCTGCCCAAGCAGCAAGAACGCAAAGGCCCCGTACAAGCATGTGTTCAGAACCAAGTGCCTTCTTGTAACCTGAAATCCCAGGATGACTTACCCGGCAAGTGCGACGGCGTGCAGCACCAGAGAAAGCAAGCTGGGGCTGGTCAAACAAACCAGCGTGCTATTCAGAAGAGTGGCGCCAAAGCACCCAAGAGCCAGGAAACAAGGCCCCAAGGGCTCCTTTGCCTGAATTGGGAAGGGTCCAGAGCTGTATGCTTGAATACCATGTCAACGGTAGGTTTAAATGCCAACAGCGCATCAAAACAGACGGACATGAGGTGCTCATGGGCCAAAGCTGTGCAAGGACTTAAAAAGTGACGAGCTGTCAGGTTGCGGGTCATGCCCTGCACTGGAATTGCACCTTTGAGAAGTTCCTTTCAACAGATGTCATCATATAATACCGACCTAGAACTCTGAGCGTGCACCGCACCAGCACTTGTGTCAACTCAAGGCATGCCCGCCACTGAGCAATCAAAGTTACCCACGGGGTGGCTCACCATGTGTGCAATAATGAGCTGCAATACTAAGCTGCAATAATGAGCTGCAATACTGCAATAACTAATAACAATACTGCAATACTGCAATAACTAATAACAATACTGCAATACTGCAATAATGAGCTGCAATAATGGCTCACCATGTGTGCAATAATGAGCTGCGTTGCGGTCAAGGCGTAAAGCAAGCCAAAGGAGCTGAAGGAGAGACGGCAGTAAGCAGCATCTACCAGCCCCTGGCTCAGCCCGTATTCTGACCTGCGTACATGGAACGTTGACGAGCCGGGGGCCATGGATGAATTGTGTCCAGCCTCGTTGCATTAGAAAGAGCGCGACGGCAAGGCAGCGCAGGCATCAGACAAAAGGCGCGCCGCAGTGCGCCTTCCAGCCTGCCTGAGGATTTCAGGGGAGCATAAGGGCTAACATAAGCCAAAAGCACCCATCAGCTGGCCTGTAGCTAAAACAGGATTACATAGTGCGCCTGCTGTCAGGCGAGCACTGCTTTGCATCAATGCGCACTCACCTCAGCAGCTCCCGCCACTGGGCTTTGTCAAGTTTTGTGGAGCTTGCAAGAGCCACTGTCATTGCCCCCAGCACAGTGATGCCAAGAAGGAGCAGCAGATGCAGCATGGCTGCCACTCTCCCTAGCTGTTTATGGCCCTCTTCCTGCATTTGATCCACAAACCATGCAATGCTTACAAATGATGAGGTTATTGAGTCACCTTGTGCGGGGAATGGACGCAGGCCCCCCAAAAGGCGAAGACCTCTGCATGCCCAGACCAGCAGACTTGGCCTGTACATTGTCGCTTCATGTACAAGAATTGCTAAGCTGCATCTGCCACTGCCCTTTTAAACACAACAGCTTGCACTAGAGCCAAGGGCAGTAACCACCACTTGACCCTGCACCGCATCAGCTATCAGGCTTGAAACTGGGAACCCAGCTTGGTCTCCGTGCGCCCCCCCACCATGTTCTTAAAAAATTGTGTTTGGATAAACAGAAATTGAGTTTGGATAACCGCATAATTGACTCCTCTGACACAGGCAGCAGGCTGGCAACTATGGCTGGGATACTGTGGCAAACCGTCAGGAAGCTAGGACTGGTCAACTGTTGTTGGCATGGTGTGGGATCCGGTGCATAATTCGTCACCTATTTTTATAGGACAAAGCGTGAGAGAGGATCAGCATGGCACCCCTGCAGAGCTCCAAAGCAGCCACAAGGCCCTAGGGGCGCGCCGCACATGCCCTGCCTTTCTTTGGACACTCGCACAAACCCATCACCATGGCGTTCGCACCTCTTTTGGCAGCTTTGGACCATGCCCGGCAAGCACCCGCGCTACATTGTGCATTGCCTGCGCGATGCCAGCAAGCGAGACAAAGAGCAGCGCGGCGTCCGCCACACTGATTTCGGAGCCAACCATGGCCCAAGCCCAAGCTGTGGCCGCATCGCTGCCCTGCCCAGCCAGTCCTGCTGCTCCTGACAGCAGGCTGTGCGAGGCTGACAGGATGGGGGACGGCAACGGCAGCTGCATGCGCCAGAACGACAGCCCCCACATCGCAGAGACAAGGTGCACAATGCTGCGGTAAGCACGCAGAAGATGGGAGGAGTGGGGGCGCTGTTAGAAGAGATGAGGGGTGGGCGAGCTGTTCTAAGTGGCGTGCGTCAAGCTGCGGATGCTTACTAGCCTGTGCCTTTCAGCAGGAGTAGGGCATGATGGGTCATGAGATGGCCATGAGAGTGCAAAGCAACATCGCTGACCTGGGCCCTCATGAGCGCAACAACAAACTCGCGTCTAATATGCCTTAGTTGGCCTCTCCCCGACTTGATCTTCAGGCCAGACCACGTGCACGTGCGTGGAATGCGGGTGCGCCACTAGTGCCACCTCACTGTTTAGACCTTACCTTCTCGAGCATGTTTTAAGGAATGTGAGCAGGCTTTGCTTGTGTGTGCACACTCTTGCACTGGAATCCTCTGTTTGGCGCGGTTGAAATGGACATCGTGACAAGTGCTGTTGTGCTGTTGAGCGAGATGAGGTGCATGTTCTATTTCACTTTCAGGGCTTCTTTGTGTGCTTTCTCAGAAAGAAACATTTGTTCCTTTTCCTCCCTTTTTGGGAGTCTTTCCCTTCTACTCCCTTATTCTTTGCATGCCTTGCCTGTTCAACTGTTTTTTTTTCTGATTTTCTGTTTCAGCACAACAAATTATGCCATCTCATTTCAGACATCATGGATGACTTTTGGCGAGCGATGTCCAGCCACAAATCAATTGGCCCAATGACCAGGCTGGCATTTAAATCTACATTTTTGGACTTGCGGGGCATATCATGGTCATGGCTCTTCTAATACCCTGGCACCATAAGCCATAATGCATGCAGCCTGCCACATCACCTGCCTGCCATTGAGGCTCATTCAAGGCACCCTGGCACCATAAGCCATAATGCATGCAGCCTGCCACATCACCTGCCTGCCATTGAGGCTCATTCAAAGCACCCTGGCACCCAAATCAAATGCATGCAGCCTGCCACATCACCGGCCTGCTTTTGAGGCATCCCAAACAAACTCGAACACGCCACTTTGTGCAGTGTGCAAGAGACAGGTGCGTGCAGTAGGCCTCTGCTCTGCGTATCACCCCTGGAGGAACGCATATGGTTGCGCCCCGAGTGAGGGTGCCTTTGCGACTCACCAGATGCTATAGTTAGCTTCCAGCACGCCATAGTACTTGGTCCCGTACATCATGATGCCGGTGTGGTACTCCTCCCACTGGGCAAGAACCCAGGGCACCATGATCTGCACATGCCAGCATTGACGGTCGTTGCGCTAAGCGTGCGTGACCCAGGCACACAAGCAAGCGCATACCGCAAGCTGCTCATCAAACACTGGCGAGCCTGGCACTTATGGCAACAGAGGCTCTGAGTGTAGAGGTCCCAAAAGGGCAGGCATGCCTCATGAACTATGCAGCTGAGCCGGCTTTTGAGGGGCCTGCTTCCCCTGAGGCTATGCCTGCAAAGTATATGGGTGGCAAAGCGTGTCGCAGCGCTTAAGCGTGCTCCCATATACTCCATCCCTATTTGCATCGGCATCAAAGGTTAATGAATGCTGGCCACTGATGCACCGGCGCGCGTGCCCAGCCATCTTCACATCTCCACTGATGCACAGAGTGACCAATATTTGCTGATGGGACATCTGTCTCAATGGTTCTGTTCCTCTAATCAAGTGGGCGTGGTGCCATTAAGGAGTGTGACTGAATGCAGCTGCTGCTCCTGGAAAAGATTCAAACAAGCTTCCCAAGACGAATGTGCAAGCAAGCCTGGATGCCCAGGAGTCATGCACGCAAGCACAGGTCCTGAAGAGGCTTGCTCTAAGCCCTTCTGTACGCACCCCCAAGCAGCCAGCAGCCATCTTCCAGCTGCATGAGACGCCCAAGCTGGCAGCAATATTGGCCAGCATCATATGCCTGGCAGCAAAAGCAAAGTGCACAGTGGACAAGATCAGAGGCACAAGGCGTGCAACCAAGGACAGAGGGGCTCCGTGGCGATTCTTGCTGCGCTGAGAGCATTGAGGGGCTCCTTTATCCCCTCTGCTTATAATGTTTTGCTCAATAAATGGCATATTTGGCCATTAAAAGCACTGGCTAACTGTTTGGATTTCATTCGGCCAGCAAGGACCACGGAAGCAACCAGCAGCCTACAAAATCTGGTGAAAATAAGCATCAGAACAAATTAGGGAGCTCTAGCAACTTTCACTTCAGTAAGGTGCCTGCAAGCATTTTTCTAGCAAAGAAACTTTCTTAAAGAAAAGCATGCCTAAAAGGGCAATTTTGAAAAATACTCACAAGACTAGGGCATCAACGCCGTGGTCAAACAGCTGACCCTGCAATTGGAGAAGGTGCAGCTTGAGATGTAAAACGCAGTGAGCAGGGTAAGAGCAAATAGAAATCAATCTTCTGCTCCTGATAACTCAGTTGCAGAGAGTGCTAAAAATGAAAATGTGTCAAGCAGCAAATGTGTGAATGTGTGTGCACAGAAGCATGAATCCCATGCAACTGGGTGCAGGGAGGATTGATTCCAGATTTGGCATGCGAATTTATGATTCCCCAAGTAACAACAGACAAGAAAACGAGGATGCTGGATGCAAGAGAATTGGTGAGGAAGGCGAGAAAAAGTCAGGCAGTCAAACTGGGAATATACCAGGGGTGATGAGGTGCGTGTCCGCCTCGCTTGCTTTCCGTCCATGCAATCCAGGTTAATGTACAAAGCGATGGAGGCGGCTGTAAACCAATAAACCCAAGCAGGTGCCTCGTCTGCAGATGGCCAAAGCAAAAGAAACAACTCAGTGGCAGGTTGCACACTGCCTCAAGCTGCAAGTTGAACCCATTGTTCTACCAAGTACCATTTGGAAATATGATTTATTTCCTCAATCGTTCCACCGACCTTGGAAGCTCGCATTGTAATAGATATTGGCTGCATATGCGCACAGGATACCAAGGGCTCCAAGGAGTGTGATGAGGTTGGGGGCAAGCCACATCGGAAGACATTCAACCAGGTCTGTCAAGGACGTGCCAAGAAAGTGCAATTGAAGTCAGTTCAAGCTTCAATCAGGCACTTGATGCCTCTTCACAGATGAGAAGAGACGCATTCTTTTGACTTACAGTTCCAAATCGGGGTGTGCAGCTCATCCAAGATGGTGTATCCACCCGCCTTGTACTTGTAGGTCTGTAGACCCACCAGGGCTTGCTTGGACAAGAACTTCATGGACGAATAACAGCTCACATTAAGTTGTGTGGGTGATGTTATCTTCTTAACGTTAACTAAGATCAAATGATTTGAACATCATCGAAAAAGAATGGAGCAGCAAAAAAGATCAACTAGACAAGAACGTCGTGTTTTCCAAGAGCGGCAGGCAAGATCACGAGCACACGTCACACACATACACATAAACATGTTCATACACACGCGCACGCACGCACGCACACACAC
>LFIK01001217.1_pt1 | contig 20185 bp, 12 predicted proteins | sample 643401 | NCBI WGS metagenome assembly LFIK01 (sample SAMN03777447, study PRJNA286221) | soda lake metagenome | biome: soda lake; feature: Kulunda steppe; material: water; isolation source: sample T5-Br brine of Lake Tanatar-5 | place: Russia: Kulunda steppe | collected 2010-07
AGCATAACATTGCGCGCCGAACAGAGGGATTGGCTTGCAGCAAATACGAACAGAGGCGGAATTCTGCGAACCAGATTTTTAAACTAAACCCCTTAATTTATTGATTGAATTCCCATTCAAACCCGTCTGACCGCGTGAAACGGTCTGACTGGGATAGTAATCAAAACAACTCGTGGCACGACTTTAAGGCGTGCCACGAGTACTCCCTTCCAATAATCCATCAGACCGACATTATCGGTCTAATGGGGATCAATAATTCTGTTTTATAAACTCCAGAACTTTCTGCATTTCGGACCTGACCTGATTATTACTGATCACATAGTTGTTATTCAGAAAACTGAAGTTGAGTCTTCGTCCGGAGTCGGTATAAACATATCCGCTGAGTGCCGTTGCATTGCTCAGTGTTCCGGTTTTTGCGTACACATACGGTTCCTCACCCTCAGGCGCGCGGTAAAGACCGCTTATCGTTCCGCTTACACCTCCAATTGGGAACCAGCTCAATGCCTTCTCCTCTCCGTAATCTTCCATCAGTTTTTCGAGCAGAATTACCAGTGAGTGCGGAGTCACCAGATTATACCTCGTCAGCCCCGAACCGTCTCTCCAGTTCGGCCTTTGGGGAAGATCATCGAGATATTCACCCAGGGCAAAACTGATTGCTCTTGCCGTATTCATCTCACCAAACTCCTGTTCAGATATCATAAGCATCAGCTGTTCCGCAACAAAATTGTCGCTAGTGATCATAAATCGCCTGTAAAGCGTATCCGCCGGAGTACTGTAATAAGTTTCTGAATATTCGATATCGGGCCGGTTTATAAAATGGACTTCACGCCCCAGGGTGTCAGAAAGCATTTCAACCAGCAGATCGCTATCGTACACAAACGGCACATTTCTTTCCCGGCTAACCGTATCCGCTCTTGGAGTATAGAGCGTATGATTCGACCTGTGATTACGCCTGACCAGCTGCATCTCCTCGCCATTCCACTCACCCCGTTCCACAAACTGTTTAAAAAACTTCGGCTCAACAGGTGTCTCTTTATTTAGCTGAACCAATGCAACCTGTTCGGTTTGAAAGCGCATCATATTCCCGTAAATCGGAAAAGGTGATTTTTCAGGCGCATAGGCAGCCGGATACCAATCCCACGACCAGCCGGAGCCAAAATGTTCATCAGAAAAATTGGAATCAGAGAAAACCAAAACTTCCGGGCGGTCTTTCAGAAAATCGTAGACTCCATTTAGCTCAAAATTTGGATTCAGAAACGCCGGGTCACCCGTACCCTGAAAAAACAGGGTATCGTTTTGCACAGTGTAGCGTAGAGAAGGTAATGTATCGGGCAGAGCTTTCAGTGATGCGTAAAGCGTTAATATTTTGGTGTTCGATGCCGGCACAAAAAAACGATCCTCATCACGGCCGTAAAGCAGCGAATCAGAAACGGGATCGTAGAGCGCAAACCCGGTCACACTTTGAGAAAACACGTCAGACTCTTCAAACAATGTATGTATGGGAAGCACCGGTTCGGGGCCGTCTGTCTGTACTACTTCAGCCGGCTTGCAGGATGAAAAAGCAAGCAGTAATATTATTCCCGTTATCAATTGCCATGTAAAGGTTTTTATCATTTTCAAAAGTGTGTTTTGATAATAGTTTACGATACTGATTACACTCTCTAAGATGAGCTTTTTTTAAATCAAAAATTGTAAAAGGATTGTGATCGCAGAGCTCAAACAAGCGCTTCCATTCCTTTATCACATTCCCAATATCGTGGTTTTAGCACGGTTTGGTCAATGTAAAATCATCCCCAAAATTGTCTGCAGGCAGATTATTGGCATCACAAAATCCTCCTAGCAGAAAAGACGTATAGACGTTGAATATTTATTGGATATTGTTGAATATAAAGGGTGTGTAATATTTAAAAAGTTTGGTTTTACAGTTACTAAGCCAAATCAAGTATGATGGGAAAATACCGGCTGCATTTATGCAGATCGGCTGCCTTTCATTAATCAAATAAAAACAAATAAGAAGGAGAATTATGCAAAAGATGCTACGATTCAAATTGCTCTCTTTGCTCACGTTTATGCTTCTGTTTTCCGCTTCTCAGGCCTTTGCTCAAGGTTCTGTTTCAGGAACGGTAACAGATGCGGAAACTGGTGAAGAGCTAATTGGTGTGAATGTTGTCATTCCATCGTTAAATATCGGTGATGCTACCGGAGCCGACGGAACCTATCTGCTATCAGATGTTCCTGCCGGGGAATATCGAATTGAGGCCCGCTATGTAGGCTTCACAACGGTTCGCCGAACCATAACCGTAAACGACGGTGAAGAAACCATTGTAAACTTCGAACTTCTACCTGCCGTGGATGAGCTTGGCGAAGTTGTTGTAACAGCTTTTGGTGTGGAGAGGGAAAGCCGCTCGATTGGTTACTCAATCCAGGATGTCACAGCCGAGGATATCGGAAGAGCAGGTTCAAATAATTTACTTGGAGCCCTGCAAGGACAAGTTTCCGGAGTTCAAATTAACCAGGGTGGCGGTGGTGCCGGCCAGGGAATGCAGATTTTTATCCGCGGATTTAACTCTTTAGATCCCGGTGCTGACAATCAGCCGCTTTTTGTTGTTGACGGCGTACCTATCGACAACTCCACGAATGAGGCTGCAATCGGTGTTCGAGGGATGTCTAACCGTGCCATGGATCTAAACCCAAATGATATTGAGAATATCTCTATTTTGAAAAGTGCTCCTGCTACAGCGCTCTATGGTGTTCGTGCAGCTAACGGAGCTGTTATCATTACTACCAAGAAAGGAACCAGTGGAGATCTTCAAATTGACTTTTCACACAGTATCAGCCGCGAAGACGTAATCAACCGGCCAGACTACCAAGATGTATATGGCCCGGGCTTTGGATTTGTATCCCAACCTGATGGTTTTTGGCCTGCATGGGGCGCCCCATACAGCGAAACTCCCGACCTGACGTACTATAATAACTGGGAGAATTCTATGAGAACAGGTATTGGGATTAACAATTCAGTGAGTGTTTCAGGCGGAACCGACAACGTGACGTTCTATACATCAATCTCGAATTCAAACAACAGAGGTATTCTACCAAATAACGATTGGGACAGAACCTCTATTCGTGTTTCCGGTGAGCTGTTTCAAGGACCACTTACTGTTGCCGCTAGCGCAAACTACATTAACTCAGGCGGTAGCCGAGTACCATTTATCAACTTTATGGCTCGCCTAGCATATTGGAATACCAGTGCAGATGTAACCGACTGGAGACATGAAGACGGAACAATGAAGTCCGACAGCCGTGACGGTCGCGGATCAGGTCGTAATCCGGTTTATGATGCAAACGTAAACACCTACGTTGATGATGTAAATCGTCTGATCGGTAATTTGAGAACATCCTATCAATTTGCAGACTGGCTATCACTCGAATATCTAGTTGGTATTGACTCTTACACCGACGAAAGAACTGACATCGAGCCCGGTCCACTGGGCCTCGAAAATGAGTTTGTCTGGAGTAGTGTTGGCGGTTACCGACAGGAAGAGAGAATTACAAGCATGGACTTGACTTCAAACTTATCTGTTAACATCAATACAGATTTGACAGATCAGATTGGAATGAGCTTAAGAGTTGGTAACGACATCTTCGATCGAACGACAAACTCTGTACGTGCATACGGTTCAGGATTTGTTGTTCCTGATTTTAGTCATTTCAGTAACGCAACCAACGTAGACATCTTCCAAAGGCTATCCGAACGAAGGTTGATTGGTGTTTACGGAGATTTAAATCTGGATTGGAACGACATTGTTTACTTGAATATTACAGGTCGTAATGACTGGACCTCTACTTTACCCGAAGAAAACCGTTCATTCTTCTACCCATCTTTTAGTTTAGGGTATGTATTCAGCGATATGTTTGAAATGCCTGAGTGGATGACCTATGGTAAACTTCGCGCTTCTTATGCCGAAGTCGGTAAAGATGCTCCACCATACTCAACACAGAGCGTATTTGTCTCTCCATCAATATTCCCATTGGGCGGACAGACCGGCTTTACAAGAGGTGCTACTATTGCTTCTTCAGACCTGAAGCCTGAAAGAACTGAATCGATCGAATTTGGTTTAGATATGCGATTCCTAAACAATCGAGTAGGCGTAGACCTGACCTGGTATAAAGCAAACAGTAAGGATATGATTATCCCTGTTCCGGTATCCAACGCTACCGGTTCATCACGGTTCATCACCAATGCAGGTGAAATTGAAAACAGGGGAATTGAACTCACAGTTCGGGCAACTCCTGTTGAAACACGTGATTTCCAGTGGAATATCAACTCTAACTTTACCCGTAATAGAAATGAAGTTGTTGCTATCCGCGATGGCGTAGACGCTATCTTCCTCGGAAATATTTCAGCTTACGTAAACAATCCGTTTATGCAGCTTATTCCGGGTGAATCGTACGGTGCTATCTGGGGCACAAGTTATGCGCGCTACGGTGCAGACCCTGAATCGAACACAATCGATACCAGCCTCCCGATTATCATAGGCGACGACGGTTTCCCTGTAGTAAACAGCGATCCAAAGATTGTAGGGGATGCAACACCGGACTGGACAATGAACGTGTTTAATCAGTTTAACTACAGAAGCTGGGATTTCTCATTCAACATTGACGTTGTTTACGGTGTAGACAAATACAACAAACTGGACAACTGGGATGCAGCTTTCGGTCACACTACAAAAACCCTAAATAGAGAAGATTACGTAGTATTTGACGGTGTTCTCGCAGACGGCTCACCAAATACTCAGGAAGTATGGCTAGGGCAAGGAGAAGATCCTCAAACCGGCCGTAATTACGGTGCAGGTTACCACAGAAACGTATATCGAACTCTAATAGAGGAGTCGACCGAGGATGCTTCTTACATCAAATTGAGAAGCGTTGCATTGGGCTATTCACTTCCTCAATCAACACTTGAACGACTGCCATTCAGCAGAGTTCGTGCCGGAGTGAATGCAAATAACATCTTGTTATGGACACCATTTTCTCAGTACGATCCGGAAGCTTTTGTCAGTTCAGGCAGTAACCTGATTGGACTTGTAGACCTGGCCTATCCGGGCACAAGAAGCCTTGTCTTCTCATTAAACTTCTCCTTTTAATCCATGAGGTATCATAAAATGAAAAAATCAATAAAATTACTTTCTGTATTTGTATTGACTACACTCATGGCATTAGGGTGTAGTGATTACTTAGATATCAACGAAGACCCGAACAATCCTACATCAGCTCCTATTGAAGGATTGATGTATCAGACTACGTTCGAAACCACCCGGAACACACAGCGGGTTGGATCTACTACTTCATTCTTTGTGCAGCACTTCGCTTCGCCTAACACAGCGACAAGTACCGATATTCACGAGCCGGTATCTTATGGTGGAACATGGTCAAATCTCTATTTTAATATAGGCGACCTCATTACACTTATTGATCAGGCAAATGAAATTGGTGCACCTCACTATTCAGGTGTTGCCAAAGTTCTGAAAGCATATAACCTCAGTCTGTTGGTGAACATGTTTGGGGATGTGCCATATTCTGAAGCATTTAATTCAGAAATACTTCAGCCTGAATATGACGGCTCAGAGAGCGTTTATAATGTTATCCTACAGGATATCAGTGATGCAATTACTGAGCTGAATGCAGCAGAATCTGCAGCCTCTCCGGGTGGAGACGATATGATCTTCGGTGGCGACCTGGCTGCATGGACACGTACAGCATATTCACTTCAGGCTCGTTTTCTAAATCACTACAGCAAACTCAACAGTTATGATCCAAATGCAGTTTTAGCTGCAGTTGATAACGGGTTTGCAAGCAGTGATGACGACTTCGAGATGGACTTCTTTGACGAAAGCACTGCAAGTCAAAACCCATGGTATCGAGTTGCTGTAAACAATGCAGGACTGCTGCTTGGCGGATGGTTATCCGAACAAACCGTAAATCACCTTAATGGCGATACTTACGGGTTGTTTGATCCACGTATCGAATTTATCACCGAACCGGTTTCTGACGAAGATGATCCTCGATTTGGTGAATATGTGGGTACAAGAAACGGTGCCGGACGTGGCGATGATCCTGAACAAGGCGTACGAGCTGTACTTGCTGTAGGCTCCTATTATGCATCTGCTCCTACCGATCCGCTTGAAAACATGACCTATGCAGAGCTTAAGTTCATCGAAGCTGAAGCTGCATTGGCAGCCGGCGGACAGGAAGCCCGGGCATACGCTGCTTACGAAGAGGGGATTCGTGCACACATGGAAAAACTGGGCGTTGACCCTGCAGATATTGATGCTTACTGGAATGAACCTTCTGTTTCTGTAGGGGCAGGAAACCTGACTATCGACGATGTCATGAAGGAGAAGTACATCGCTACTTTCCTGAATCCTGAAACATGGAATGATGCACGTCGATATGATTACCAGTATGCTGAATTTGAAGCACCAGCCAACTCAGCTCTTGGCGGAGAAATGATACGCCTGGTACGCTATCCCGACTCTGAACTTCAGAGAAATGAAAGCAACGTACCTAATCGATCGATGCTTGATCGAGTATTCTGGGATGCTCAGTAATACACTGAATAAACCTTAAGTTCTTAAACCCGATCTCTTCACAGAGGTCGGGTTTTTTTATTTACCGGCCGACTCTCTTCCTATCATGGCTGCCTTACGTACAGTTCCCCATCTGTAATTTCCAATAACTCCCGTTGAAGCAACCACTCTGTGACAGGGTATAATGTATGCAATTGGATTTTGACCTACAGCCGTGCCAACAGCCCTGTAAGCTTTTGGATTACCCATTTTTGAAGCCAATGATCCATAGGTCATTATCTCTCCTTCAGGTATTCCAAGCAGCACATTCCAGACTTTTCCCTGAAACGGTGTGCCTTTCAGGTACAATCTTATTTCTGCATTCTCTATCTCTTCCCCGTTAAGTAAACTCAATGTTTGATTATGGAGCTCACATGCTTTTTCCTCGGAGGTAGCATTTGGGAACATCTGTTTTAGCTTACTCTCTTCAGAAGCAGAATCGTCTAAGAAGGTTACAGAACAGACTCCCTTTTTTGTCGAAGCGATCAACACAGATCCATATGGTGTATTTCCTGTACTATAATAGATATCCAGCCCGGAATTAAAATCTTCGGATGACATGTATTCAATCTCTACAATATCACTATGCCGTTGTAAAGCTTTACTGCGGGGAAACCCAGGTTCATCATTAAAAAGGGTCAGCTCACTCTTGAAATTTGATTTGATCTGTTTTTCTCTCAAATATTGATGAAATTTTTCAGGACTAACACCTGCCCAATCTTCAAATATCTTAAATAAATGCTGAGGACTTGAATCCATACTGGCAGCAATTTCATCTACATTTATCCTTCCACCGGAACTCTCCAGCATGTAACGAATAACCTTTTCTATTTGATGGTATTCATCTTTCATAGAGGGAAAGTAGAGAGAGTGCTTCGGAAACCTCTAAGGTTTAGTATAAGTGTATTTATCCGTCAGATCGCTCTAAGCGGTCTGACGGGTTACTTAAAGAGAAAATTTAATAGTGAGTAGAGCAGTAAAAAAAATCCGTCTGACCGCGGAAAACGGTCTGACGGAGATTATTTATTTCACACCAGGCCGATACTCTCTAATCAGCTGCTTTTCAACATCTTCATCTGTGAAGGCAACCGGAGTCATTTCGTTATTGGTAAAGATCAATAGCTGATCATTGTAGTGCGGTGAATCTTCCTTTATACTTTGACCATATGCCAGTATGGTATAGGCTCTTGGGATTTCACCAAATTCAACGGCAAATACCCAGCCGTCTCCGCCACGCACTTCAAGTTTTTGTTCATCATTTCGATGATCGGTAAACCAGATCACCCTGTAACAGCCAAGCAGGCCGGTACAACCGCCAACCGGCAGGTCCAGATCACCAATTACTGCGCGATGAACTTCACCCCAGGGTAAGTTCCAGTGACCATAACGATCTTTGGACTCCTCTATCGCCCACTCAAACGCTTCGGCTGCTCTCTCAAAGTCTGCCAGCCCGTAAGGTGTTGTTGTGGGTTCATCATAAGACCATGGCTGTGTAAACAGTTTTTCCGGAGTAGCAGAATATCCCACTGATTCTGGGGAACTGTTCACTCGCTGGCTATCCGCTGTTGATGCATAACGGCTCCACCATGTTTTAAACAGCACTCCGCCTCGGCTGTCACGAGCAACGGTATTGTCCCACTCTTCCATCAGCTGAAGAGCCTGGGCAACTTCACCCTCTGGGTTAGATTGTTTTACAGCGGCTATCAGATCAGCTTTCACCCGATCGGCCATCAGCATTCTTTCGCTGTGTTTTAACTCCACAATCTCTTCAAGAGAAAATTTCTTGTCGTTATGAACTAACTCATGTGAATGTTGACTTCGAAGCCTGAGCTGCGGTTCCGGATAGAATGACGGATAATCTTCAGGAGGCAGAACCTCATTCAGATTGGTGAAGTGAAATGTATCATTTTCATTTCGCAGGTATCCGCCTTCAGGATTTTCGAGCTGTGGCAGCATCTCCCAGGAAGTGTATTCCTGCCACATTTCATCAGAGCTCGTTACGTGAAATGCCGTAGTGTCACCACCGGCTTCATGGGGCCGATCGGGCATACTCGCATTCCAAACGTAGAAAATATTTCCATCAGAATCCGCATAGGTCAAATTCGATGAAATTCGTGCGCGCATCTGCATCGCCTCTTTCCACTCATCCAGGTTTTGAGCTTTCATCATCTTAAAAAACTGTTCACCCGTTCTGAAACCTCCATCCTCGGCCGATTTGATGATATAAATTTTCCCGGCTTCTCTGTGAATTACCGGTCCGTATGGTGTTGTCCAAAAATCCCGGGTTTCCGTCCCAATTGCGTCACCGTACTTAAACTCAACGGTAACGGTCTCCTTTTTCAATGGAACTGAGGCCCCATCAAGCAGATAGTGATCAGCCCGTTCAGGGTCTGCAGTAAAAGCGTAAACTTCATCCAGATCCGGATTGTTATTCGTGGTTGACCAACCAAGCTTTTCGTTAAAACCACCGATAATCCCCACAGCCTGCCCAATTCTGAAATCTCCGTAGAAATTAAATTTACCCGGCACTTTTACCTGGGCTTCATAATACCCGGCATCCCAGGATAGATGTGGATTTCTCACCAAAATGGCATTCCCCGATGTTGTCCTTTCCGGTGCAAAAGCCCACACGTTAGAGCCCACATCCGGATGGGGCTCCTCAGATTTAGCTGCAAGCCTGGCCCATACCGTTTGATCCTCCAGCAGTGAAATCTCATTCACTCTTTCACCTACTGCAATTTCATTATCCTCACGTTCCTTTTGCCGCTCATAGGCTGACAGAAAGCGCCTGATTGAACTGCTGCTTGGAGAAACAACATTTCTGGAGTGAACATCATACGCTGTATAGTGAGGCTTTACCCAATCATCAAACTCATCAGGATGCAGTTCTATATAACGATTCACACCCTGAGCAAAACCGCTGATAAATTCACGAGTGTCTTTCTCCAGTGCATGCCATGTTTCTACAGCAACTCTGTGATACAACCGGCTTGAAGCATCACTGTCAATTGCGGAAGCTCGTTCTGACCCTGTCAGCTCGTTATACTTTGCCCACTCACCACGCGATTTAAGAAGTAGTTCCGCGACTCTTTCCCCATAATCCTCCATCTGAAGATAACCGAGTGCAAATCCGGCTGCCTCCAGATTATCGGCGTTCACGTGGGGAACTCCATAATCTGTCCGCCGAATAATGACCTGTTGAGACAGATCATCGGAATCGGTTTGTTGTTGAAGGTTAGGGCCTTTTTGCGTTGTAGAAGAAGCAGCTCCGCACGAAAAGAGACTAATTGAGAGTAAAATAACCGGTATTAAATATCGCATCTGTTTGGGTTGATTTTATTTGAGAACTAAGATGAAAAACTCAACTTTTTAAGAGGCTGTGAGATAATAATTGATCAACAGTAATTTTGATAACTTGATATCAACCACGAAGTCTCGATGACCCGAAGAATCACGAAGAGCCTCCAATTGATTATGTTGAACTTCGTGTATCTTCGTGACTTTGTGTCCTCGTGGCAAAAATGACTGCACGACTTATTAGATTAATAATTTTTTCAAAACCTCTTAAGAGGAGAGCCCGCCAAGTGGCGGGTAAAGGAGATAATCTTCTTTACAATAACTGATTTAAAATTTAACCAGATTTATATCATCCCCCATACCCCCTTCGAAGGGGGATTTTGTTAATCGATTTTATTTCTGAGTACTTGACCTACCAGTTCCGACTGAAACTCACCCGCTTTCACCGCAAATTTTCCGCCAATCAACACATGTTCAACTCCTTCCGATAGTTGATGGGGTTCGTCGAACGTTGCTTTATCCTGAATCTGATCCAGATCAAAAATGGTGATATCTGCAATTTGCCCTGACCTTATCACACCTCTGTCGTGAAGATTAAACACAGATGCAGGGAGGCTGGTCATACTTCGGATTGCAAACTCCAGATCGATGGTTCGCTTCTCTTTCACATAGGTTGAAATTTTTCGCGGAAATGATCCGTAATTTCGCGGATGTACAACGCCGGCTCCCATCTCAACCAATCCACCATCAGAGCTTGTCATCATCCACGACTGTTTCATAAAACGGGCCACATCATCTTCATGCATGTTAAAGGAGACAATCTGCGGATTGCTCTCTTTGATCAAATTGAGTGCAGCATCAATGGGACTCTCGCCCATCTGTTCGGCGACAGCACTCAGCCTGAGACCTTCATATGACCTGTTTGGCGAATAAGAAGCGATCTGAATACTTTCCGCGCCTCCTCGTCTGGCTAGGTTCGCCTCCATTTCAATTTTAATATTATCAATTAGTTCAGCATCGTCGAGCCTGTTCAGCATTTCAGATCTTCCCCCTTCGCGAGCCCAGGATGGAATCAGCACAGCAGTCAGGTTTGTGGATGACGCCGGATAGGGATATTGATCAGCAAACACTTCGACCCCTCGATCGCGCGCGCGTTCTACCCGGCTGACAACCGCTGCTGAATATCCCCATACTCCGGTTCCCAAAGCTTTAATGTGAGTAACAATTCCCGGAAGCTCAGCCTCTTCGGCAACCCGAATCACTTCATCCACAGAGTAGATCAATCCAACATTGTAATCCGATTCATCCCGAATATGACTGCTGTAGACTCCATTATATTTAGAAGCCACTTTTGCAAGCTCAATTACCTCTTCCGTTTCGGCGTAGGCGGCGGGTGTGTAAAAGAGACCAGTTGACAAACCAAAGGCGCCCTCTTTCATTCCCTCTTCCACAATCGCTCTCATTTGATTCAGCTCATCGCCATTGGGCGCACGGTTTGCTTGTCCTAAAATCTCCCTTCGAACACTGCTATGGGGAACCAGTTGTACAACATTTACACCAATACCGTGTTCTTCCAGTGCTGATCTTTGACCGGCAATATCTATACTACCTCCGCCATCCGGATTAATCATCACCGTTGTAATACCCTGAGCAAGGAGTGGCTCTCCATGGCTTAAAGATTCAGAGGAAAGGCCAGAACTTGCATGGGAATGAACGTCAATAAAGCCCGGTGAAACGTATAGGCCGGTGGCGTCAATCACTTCATCAGCCGTAAGGTTATCTGATTTGCCGATCCAAACGATACGATCGCCGTTAATTCCTATATCTGCATAGTACCAGGGGTTTCCTGTGCCGTCGAGGATTTTGCCATTTTTGATGAGGATATCAAATTCTATTTCGGCAGTTTTCATGTCTGATTGCGTAACATCTGTCGACTCCGAATAGGCAGCACAAGATGTAAAGATTCCTGCCAGACTGAATATAATGATGGTTTGTAGTGTAAAAAGTGCTTGTTTCATGATCTCTGTTTCGGCCAATCAATTTGATTGCCGTCCTTTAAGTTTAGTTTTCGATTATCATTCATCACCAAAAAGGTAGTCGGCTACATCCAAAGCCATTTGGGCGTTATTGTGACCAACTCCGGGTACTGTACGGATAAACCAGCCAAGCTCAGTATTGTGCTCATCAGCTATCTGTTGAGCCGTTTCCAAAAAGTGATGTCCCCGGGCAAACCGGTGCTCACCCTGTACCATTGCGTTATCACTGGTTCGTAGCTGACTGTGATTCGGATCGTTATCCTCTTCGCCCAACTGCAGCATCAGGCGGCTTTCCAACCTTTGGACCAAAGTTTCAGTATCCATAGCGGTATTCTCCATACCGTACGGGAACTCTGTTTCAAAATCGGGGAGTGTGTACCATCCGGCATTTGCTGCGATTACGTGGTTGGTTCTCAGATCCTCTTTAAAGAGAAAAAACCGATGGGTAAATTGTGCCCCGGCAGAGTGGCCAAAGATATCGTACCGCTCCTGTGCGCTGTTGGTTCGTTCAAGAACCTCATCAAAGATCGGCTCAATAAGGGAGTATGCCCAGGAGGCTTCATCCACAGGATTTCCATCACCATCAAACATACCGCCCAGGTTGTATCCACGGGCTCCCGGAAAGTCATCGCTGTTAAACTCGGGAGTTACAATAAGAACTCCGTATTCATCGGCAATATCGATCCAGTTATCGCGGTAAGTGTCTGCATTTCTCAGGGTTCCATGCATGACAAACAGTATCGGCATCTGGGTAAAATCACCTTCAGGCCGGTAAGTGTACACCTCAATGGGTTTATCCTGCAGAGGCTCGTAGCTATCGAAGGTAAAGGAGCTTGCCCCGGGATCAATGCCCGGTTCAAATTCGGTACTGCACGCCTGTGCAGTAAGTATAAAGAGAGCGATCAGTGTTAATTGTAAGCTCGATTTGTATAGTTTAGTCATTTTCAAAATCATATCTGTTATGGTTATTGAATGTTGTATCGGTCGCCCGGGTAGAGTATTCTATTTACGGTAGTGCCGGAATCCTCTGAAGAAGCTTTGACCACGGTTACCGTCCCTTCACCGATCACGCGGAAATCTATTCCATTGAATACTATGGCTGTACTTTCATCGATGCCTATTCCGGTAAGGTTTGGGTGGTCTTGCACCGCTCGCTCCAGTCTTTCCAGCCTGTTGCGTTCAGAAAAATGCTGATCGATGATCACATCCGGCCAGAATCCAAAGCCGTTCGACATGACAGGAATAAGGGCCCCGGTCTCTTCATCACGGTTGCTGTTGGCAATCATCACATCCGACATGACGGCAGCCCCGGCGCTGGTTCCGCCGGTGGGAATGCCTTCGGCTACCCGAAGGCGAAATTCATCCGATACACCGGCTTCATCCAGCGCATTCATCATCCGTTGCTGGCTACCGCCCGGCATCCAGATCACATCACTCTCACGAATGGCGCGAATGGCCGCACGTCGATCATCCAGATTCAGAGCAATGCTGTTCTCAGCTCCCAGTTCCGCAAATACCTCGGATTGCTGCTCGCCTCGGTTTTCCCAGTTATCGGGTGCCGTAGCGTGGGGAATGATCAGTACCTGCGGGTTTTCTTTATCGCTCAGCGAGACCAGGTGCCTTCGGATCTCATCACTGAGCGGACCGCCCCCGGCAATGACCAGGTTTTGAGCCAGCACTTCCGTGGAGAGCAGAGACAATAGCAGAATGGCCAGAATGGACGTTTTTTTCATCGTTTTGATCGTTCTGTTGATTTGGGTTTAATATTCATATCCATGGTGTCAGGATAGATTGTATGCATTGACCAACCGTTAAAAGCACTTAAGGATTAATCTGCCAATGATTCATTATTGCATATCTGAATAAAAAAATTGGAACATATTTTAAAATTACTGTAGTAGCTGAATTCGACTTATTCAAAACAAACATTGATTAAATATTTACTGTGACAACCCGGCTTCACTGACCAGCAGCAGCAGAGCTCGCTGAATTGCCAAGTGACCATCTTTATTTAACCACCATTCATTCAGTGAATGACCACCTCCTCCTGCTCCGCCACGCCCAATGGTAACTGCCGGGACATTTAATGAAATCGGAATATTTGAATCTGTTGAACTTCGAGTTAAGCTGGGTTCAGACCCAAAAAACTGCGCTGTTGACATAGCCCGCTGAACCAGTGGTGTTTCCGGATCAATCTCTCCGGATGGTCGATTCCCTATCATTTCGATGTCAACTGTGAGTTCCGGACCGCGACGACGCATCTCATTTTCATCATTCAGTGCTTTTAATACAGATTCTTGTAAAATCTGATCAATCTGTTCCAGACTTTCATTATTAACTGACCTCATATCCACCTCCATCCACGATTCGAATGGGACGGAGTTGACAGAAGTACCGCCTGCAATACGTCCAACATTATAGCTTGTTCTGGGGCCTTCCCGAGTAAACGCATCAGCCTCCTGACTAAAATAGTTCATAGCCTTTCCCAGTGCATGCGCCGGATTTGCCAACCCAAAACTCCCCCAGGAGTGCCCTCCGGGACCTTCAAAGGTGATCCTGTATCGATGAGATCCAAGCGCTTGATTCACAATCCTTCCAATACTCCCGCCATCAACCGCAATCCACGAATCAATGTCGGTGCCCGATTCACCAAAAAGATGCTTTACTCCTCTCAGGTCTCCCAGTCCTTCCTCGCCAACGGTGCCCACAAAAATTACATCATCCCGGGTCTGTACATTCTCGTGTTCCATTGCTCTAAGTACGGTAAGTACAACCATCAGTCCCCGGGTGTCATCTCCAATTCCCGGAGCATACAGAGTATCTCCCCGCATCTCCACAGTCACATCTGTTCCTTCCGGGAAAACTGTATCCAGATGAGCATTCAGAGCTACAGTTCTATTACCTTCATTTCCTTTTCTGAGTGCCAATACATTGCCAATCTCATCCAACCATACAGAATCGGCACCGGCTTCTTCGAGCATCTCTTTATACTTATTAGCTCTACGTTCTTCTTTAAAGGGCGGGGCCGGAATTTCGGTGAGCATAATTAGATCTTCAGTCGTTTTGGAATCAATCTTCTCAATATAGTTGAATGCATTAATTATCGATTCCTTACCGGCTATCTCATTTATCTCGTCGAGATAATTGGCAGACTGGGCATTCAAGGTTGAAGAAATACTAAAAAGTACAACCAGGCTTAATACATAAACTGCAGAATATTTTCTAAATAAATTTTTCATAAAATTTACTCCTCTAGCGAATTAACTACTATTTCAAATACACGGCCAATGTCGCCATAAGTAACTCGCTGACCCGAAACAGCCGTATCTGTTCTATGAACAAATACCAGATCCATGTTTGGCACTACTGCCAGTACATGCCCCCTAGCTCCGCGCGCGGTATAGGTTCCTTCTGGTACCTGCTCCACACTGTCAAAATGTTGTCCGTCTACTTCCACCCACCACATGTAGCCGTAGCCTCCTCTGTCGCCACGTTCATCAGAGAGAACTGAGTGCGCCATTATGCTCTCTTTAACCCAATCTTCGGGAAGTACTCTTTCACCATCCCAAATACCGTCATTCAGAAAGAGATGACCAAACCTTGCTAAATCACGTGTGCTTATTACAAAAGGGTAAGCGGCATGTTGTGATTCTTCGCCGGTAACATAACGGCCATCTTCGGGTACGTAATCCTGCATTCCAACTGGATTGGCAATACGCTGCTTAAAGGATTCATGTATCAGTTCACCGGATAACATCTCATAAATGGTTCCGGACGCATTGAAATCCCAGTTGTTGTAGTGGTAATGGGTTCCGGGAGCGTGTGAATGCCTTTCAGGTTTGGCAGCCGTCATCGACGCAGTTTCAAAAAGCGCCGGATGGTAAATACCTGACCTCGCCTCAAGAAGCATTTGAACCGTTGCTTGTTTTTCAGTATCACTCAAGCCCTCATTATCATCAATTTCAAGGTCCTCCATCGTTGCATCCAAATCAATTACACCCTCCGATACCTGAATTCCGTATAGTGCACTGAGAAAACTTTTACGAATTGAGTGAGATCGATATTTGTATTCCAGATCACCCCATGAATCCACAATTTTTCCTTTATGAATAATCATTATTGAGGCGGTGTCCAGTTCATCCGTCAGCTCACGGGCTTTTTGCAATCCTTCCATCGACCATCCATTTGCTTCGGGATCGGCCATCACTTCCCATTCAACACCCGGGAATGCCATTTCACCTCTATCATCTACGGCACATGATCCGATTGTAAATAGTATCAGAAATACAATTGTTAAACTTTTTGATAAGTTAATCATAGCAATTTTTTTGTATATGAATTAGGGATTAGACAGTTAATTAATTTTCATCAGGATCATATTCCGGATTACCAAATGGATAGTACTGTTCAATATCTATATTCTGGTAATCGAGAGCGTTAAGCCGAACTGTACCAAACCAGTCTCCGGGTGCATCTACAATATGTATGGTCTTGGCGTAGCCTGTTTCGTCAAATCCCCTGCGAAAATGAACTCTGCTTTTTAGCACGAATACATCGTAATCGTCGGGATCAACCGGGCCTACCCGAGAACGGGCAGGGGTGGAGTTCTGCTGATAACCCGGGGCGAGTAATAGCATATTCCCATCTCCGAAAGCTATGGCTGCTGCTTTGTCGTACCCCCACTGTGACCCTCTCCAGACAAGTTCACCTTCTATTCTTACAGGATCACCGGCTTGCTCTCCCGTATAGCCCCCCACTTCCATATCAAATGGGTCGCCGGGTTGTAAATCCTGCTCCCAGATGGTATCCAGTGTGGGCTCATCTGTCAATGCTGATATGATAAACTTATTCACACCCTGATCTATCAACTCTCTGAGCGTCCAGGTAGCATCACCCGGTCGATCCCAATAGTCGCCAAGCACAACAGGGGTTTCACCGGCAGCAATTGCTTGTCGAGTTAACCGAACGGCTTCCTCAGGTGAGGGGTACTCTCCATGAGCCCATTCACTTCGCACGCGCCAGATATACTCTGCCATATCTGTGGCAATCTCATCAGCCAGTTCCTGATCATTATTGGTCATCACATGGATACTCGTCCCAAGAGTAGGAACGTCCGACCATGGAAACCCAAGAAAGACACTTACGTAAGCTCCCGGCTCTCTATCCTCCCATCGCCGGGCCCGTTCCATCACATCCATTATGGGTGACTGCCCTGTCCACTGAAGAATAGTAGCCGTTAAAATTGGAGGGCGTCGGGTTGCCGTGGTCGGTTCATAATTTCCGCGCATAACATTTCGCAGATACCTCGAAGCTCTTTGACCTTGCCGGTATGCATCATAGTGCGGAAACCTTTTTGTAACAAAAGCGCCATCAGCATACTCTAAAAATTGTTCATCCTCGTTTCCATGAAGGTCAAACGTACCGACGATCGGAACATCAGGGCCAACCACTTCACGAAATCTTTTCGCAATTTCAGCCTCCGGCCGATCGATATTACGCACAGCCATAGCTCCGTGAAGAGACAAATACACACCATCAACCGGCATTGCCTCCTTCAGGTCTTCAAGCATTAAATTCACAAAGTGATCAAATGCCTCCTCTTGATTCCAGCTTCTGGATGTTCCGCCAAATACTCCTCTCGGTGTTGACAAGCCGATCAGATTAATGTCACCAAGCTCTTCTGATTGAGCTACAAAACCCCTCATATAGCTGCTTCTGCTAAAAACATCATCTCCGGTTACCGGTTCGCCCTGAAATGTCCAGTCTTCAATTCCTGGATCACCGCCGGGACAAAATGTGCATGTTTCGTGAGAAAAACGTACAACGGCTACATTATATTCATCCTTATCAGACTCCATTTCACACGAAATCGCTGTAAACATAACAGCAAAGAGTGCCGTTAACAGTACCAATTTTTTCATATTTGGAAGATTTAGTTAAAATATATCTTGGAATCACCTTTTCAGGCTGGGTTATATATCATCAGTAATATATTGATGCATCATTTTCATTATGGCATCTGCAAACGCTTTTGAAAACTCCATTCGATGGATATCGGTATCGCGCACACCTTCAAAGTTTGCCTCAATCTGCATCCCGAAAACATTTGGATAATCTTCTGAAGTATACCGACGTGTGTTATATCCTCCGGTAAAATAAGCTTCGTTTGGATAGGGATAGGGGTCATCCAGGCTAGGCACAGATGGAAAATCACTTCTCTCCATTAGAGATCCGAAAGCATCTTCTGCAAACATCAGATCATAAAAACTTAAATCATCGCGAGCATTCAGTAAATTTCTGAATGAGGATTTCGATCCCAGCTCTTCGGCTACAGATTCATCTTCATAGCTGTTTCGAAGGTCATTCTTGCTGAGCAGGTAACCCAGTTCCAGTCTTTGCACGGTATGGCCATGGCCATGTACATCTATAAAAACAGCTTTACCGAACTCATCAACCGCTTCAGCAATGGCGGCTTCAATTTGGTCGTGATACTCATGCCACAAATCCATAGCCACGCTATGGCTACAGGTTGCCGGGTGCAGATCGCGGTTCAAGTCTATTTTTCTCCTTGTAATCAGGGCTGAAACGATATAGGGGCGAACCCCATATTTTTCATATAATTGCTCGCCCATTTTAAAAGCAAGCTCTGTTGTATTTCGGTCGCGAACGGTTGTAATATTCGGGCAGTTTCGATCGGGAATTGCACCGGGCGTCAAGGTACCGCCGTGGGGTGCACTGATAACAAGAGGCATATTTCCCTCTTTTACGTCGATCCATGCCGACACATCGATCTCGTTATCGGAACCGGTATCCGCGGTTTTCGGTTTATGGTCAGCTCCGCACTGTATAAAAAAGAGCAGAATAAAGATAGAGAGGGCGTAAGAAAGAGCGTTGGAAGTGTACAAAGCTGAGCGATTTTTTAATAAAATTAAAATACTGTCATCATCATCTCATCCAATCAGACTTAAACTTGAAGAGAAATTAACGGTTAAAAGTTATCCACGGCACATTTCTGAGGGCTAATGTGCCGTGGTTATAACTATGGTTACTGGTTTCCAATGAGTATCATCAGATATCTTTCACATGAACATCAAGCCAGTCAACCCAGCGAGTCCACATATCAAGCAGTGTTTCTTCAGCAGCAGGACCGTGCCCCTCATACGGATACATGTAGAGAGCAGATGTTTTACCCATGCTGTTCAGTGCATGGAACATTCTCCATGAGTTTTTAGGCCATGTTCCGACGTTCTGGTCAATTTCGCCATGGTACATCAGGAATGCGCCGTCCAGGCGGTCGGCCCAGAATATCGGCGACATCTGTACATATCGGTCCATACCCCTCCAGAGGTCGGATCGTTCACGTTGAAAGCCGAATGGTGTGAGGGTACGGTTGTAATTTCCTGCTCCTGCAATTCCCGCTTTGAAGAGGGAGGTATTGATCATTGCATGGGCTGTACCAAACGCACCGTAGCTGTGGCCGCCAATGGCAAGTCTGTGGCGATCAACATATCCGCGAGCCGATGCACTGTCAACAACAGCGGTACTGTTTTGGACTACGCTCCAGATAAAGTTGTCATTTGACGTGCCTCGGGCACCGACAATCGGCCAGTCAGGCTTCAATACGGCGTAGCCCTCTTTCACCATGATGTCGGCAGTTCGTGCACCAATTCTGGGATAGGAGTTAATATTATGTCTGCGAATACTTTCGTTGTAGCCCTCCTGGTCGTCATACTCACGCGGGTAGTGCCACAGCAGACCCGGAAGCGGCTCACCGTCCCAGTCGGCTGGCATTACTACATCCATCCAGAACTCAATGCCGTCTGCACGGCGAACCTTGAACCGGTCACGCTGCGCCTGTGTAACCGCTTCATTGTAATCTACATTCTGCGTCAGCTGGCGTCTGTTGTCAGACGACAGATCGACATGCCAGTAGTTCGGAAAGACGGTTGATGATTGACGCTGGATCACGATCTGATCTGCGTTGTTGTCCAAAATAGATGATACACTTTCATAGTAACTGTCAGAGCTGTGGAATATTCGCTCTTTATCACCTGATTCAATCTCTACCCTGTCAATAAAAGGTCGGGGTGCCTTCTCTTCAACCTCTTCAAAATATTCGATACCGGCCAGGAAAACATGGTTTGCATCGTCAGTCAGGCGAACGGCACTCACACCCTGCGAACCCGGTGCAAAGGAGAGGCTGCCTGGGTTCTCGTAAAATTCACG
>LFIK01001218.1_pt1 | contig 20159 bp, 23 predicted proteins | sample 643401 | NCBI WGS metagenome assembly LFIK01 (sample SAMN03777447, study PRJNA286221) | soda lake metagenome | biome: soda lake; feature: Kulunda steppe; material: water; isolation source: sample T5-Br brine of Lake Tanatar-5 | place: Russia: Kulunda steppe | collected 2010-07
CGCGGGGTCGTCGAGCTCGAGCAGGTGCAGGCCACCGCCGGCGTGGTAGGCGATCGCCCGCCCGTCCGGTGCGGGGCGGGGGTCGAAGGGGCCCGGTGCGGTGTCGTGGGTCACGACCCGGCCCGTGGCCAGCTCCACGGTGTGCAGGGCGCCACCGAGCACGAAGGCCGCCAGCGTCCCGGCGTCGTCCACGGCGTAGGAGACGATGCCGTCCGCCTGCTCCCGGGCCCGCTCCCGGCGTGCCCGCTCCTCAGCGGAGAGCCCGCCGCTGTCGGCTCCGAGGTGGCGGGCGTCCACCAGGGTGGTGGTCCGACCGGAGACCGGGTCGTGACGCATCAGGTGGGTGACCGGGTCGTCGCCGGCCGCGGTGCGCAGGAACAGCACCACGGGACCGTCAGGGGTCAGCAGCGGGGTGAAGGCCCGCGGGACACCCAGGGTGAACCGTCGGGTCCGGGCGTGCTGGCGTGGGAAAGGGACGGTGCTCACGGCGCGGGCTCCTCACCTGGCGTCGACGGGCCGGCCCCGATATCGACGACCACCGGACGGTGGTGGCTGGCGAGTTGCACCGGATCGTCGGTGGCCACCATCGCGGCGTTGACCTGTAGCCGGGGGCTGACGAACACGAAGTCCTGCCGGGTGCTGGGATCGACCGTGGGGTAGGTCAGTCCGGCGCCGCTGCCCGCCACGGCGTGGGCGTCCTGGAGCCGCTCGGCCAGGGCCGCGGCCACGGGGGATCGGACGGACTCGTTGAGGTCCGCGCCGATCACCGAGGGCTGCTCGATGGTGGCGAGGTAGTCCAGCAGCTCGGAGAGGTTGGTCCGCCGGACCGCGGGCCGCAGCCCGAACTGGACCGCGGTGACCGACACCCCGAGCCCGCTGGCGCTGAGGATCGCGTGGGTGGCCTGCCGCGCGGGGACGTCGCGGGGCGTGGTGAGCGGCACCAGGGCACTGGCCCGGACCCGCACGTCCTCGTGGGCGAGGATCGCGGTGCCGGTGCCCCGCCTGCCGGCCCGCGCGACGATGTCCAGGCCGGCGAAGCGCGCCAGGGCCTTGAACCGGCCCGTGGAGGGGATCTCGGTCAGGCACACCACATCCGGCGCCAGGCTCGCGAGCACACGGCCCGCGGCCACGGGATCCAGACCACCGCTGACGTTGTAGGCGACCAGACGCATCAGGCGTGCTCCCCAGGACCCGAGGTGTCACCCTCGAGCGCCAGCAGCCCGGCACCGACCACCCCGGCGTCGTCCCCGAGGACGGCGAGCTTGACCGGCGGTGGCTCCCGCCAGGCGGAGCCGACCAGGTGCGCCGCCATCGTCCGACGCGCGGCATCCAGCATCCACGGATCGGCAGCCGCGGCTGCGCCACCGCCCAGCAGGATCAGCTCGGGGTCGAGCACGTTGACCAGTGAGGCGAAGGCCACGCCGAGCCAGCTGCCGGCCTCCTCCAGGACCTCCCGGGCGATGCGATCGCCCGACCGGGCTGCAGCGGTGACCTCCTTGCCACCCACGTACTCCAGGTCCCGCAACGAGGTGACGGTGTTGGGGTCGACGAGGCGGTCCCGTGCCAGCGCGCCGATCGCGGTACCCGAGGCGTAGGCCTCCAGGCAGCCACGGTTGCCGCAGGGGCAGGGACGGCCGTGCTCGGAGACCACGACGTGGCCCACCTCACCGGCGAACCCCGACGCACCGGTCAGCAGCCGGCCACCGACGACCAGTCCCCCACCGACGCCGGTCCCCAGGGTCGCCAGGATGAGATCACCGACCCCTGCGCCGGCACCGGCACGCTGCTCGCCGAGCGCAGCCACGGAGGCGTCGTTGGCGACGACGACGTGACCACCGACCGACTCCCGCAGCGTGGCGGCCAGGGGCAGGTCCCTGACCGCGATGTTGGGCCCGTAGCGCACCTCCCCGTCCCCGGTGACCAACCCCGCCATGCCGATGCCCACGGGCAGCTCGGCGCCGATCTGCTCACGCAGGCCGGTCACCAGCTCCGCCAGGCTCCCGAGCAGGTTGGTGGGATCATCCGCCGGCGTGGGGCGTCGGTCCCGCTGGACGATCGTGCCCTCCGGGGTGACCAGGGCGGCACGCAACTGCGTGCCCCCGATGTCGATGCCGATGCCGTGACCGCCCATCAACCGTCTCCCCTCTCCTGCGTGGTGTCGGTGGACGCCCCGGGAGGCCGGGGACCCGGGTCCTGGTCCAGCGGTATGCGCTCGACGCCCGACCCGGGCCGCCGTGATCGCGAGCTCTGCGCCGTCGGGCCAGCCTCGTCTCCCTCGGCTCGCCGGTCCGGTGGTGGCTCCAGCAACGCCCGGGCGGCGGCGGACAGGTGGCGGGCCGCCTCCGTGAGATGGTCGAGCAGCTCGGGCCGGGTCTCCTCGAGCGTGCGTGCCAGGGTGCACAGAGGACAGATGCCGCACAACTCCGGGCGGTGGTGCCCACCCGTGGTAGGGCCCTGGCTCGACCGATCAGGGCCCTCACCGGCCTCGGCGGGGTCCTCCTCCGGCGCGGCTGCGGCCCGGCGCCCGTGGGTCGGTCCCTGGTCCGACCCCGTGGCCTCGGCGCCGGACCCGCCGGAGCGCTCCTCGTCGGTCGATGCGTCCTCGGGCCGCCAGCCCGCGGGGCGTCGCGACGCCCTGAACGCCTCGACCGGGTCCACCGCATCGAGGTGCTCCACCTCCGTAGCCGAGGCCCACCAGGGCTGGTGCTCCCCGCTCATGTCGGTGCCACGCCGGCGGGCTGCGCGGCGAAACGGACCTCGAGCCGCCCGTCGGACAGCCGCGCGCCGGCGACGCTACGACGCACCAGCGCCGCAGGGAGTGGCACGTTGCGCCGCAGCCCGGCCACCGTCACCTGCAGGGTGTCACCGTTGCGGGACAGCTCGAGGTCGTCCTCCACGGCGAAGGGGAGGCCGAGCAGCAGCCAGGCGTCCTCGCCCTCGGTGACCACCTCGAGAGGAGGCTGGTGGTGGAGCAGGTCACTGGGGTCGAGCACGCCGTAGGTCCGGGCCCCGAGGTCGGACAACGCCCGGGGTCCGATCACCTCGTCTTCGAGCAGTGGAACCTCCAGCACCGGTGTCGGCGCGAAGGCCGCGCGGGCCGCCGAGAGGTGCTCATGATGGCGTTGCTGCCAGCGCACCAGGTAGGGATCGACCACGTCGGGGGGCAGGATGCGGTTGACCACCACGGCGTCGATGCCGTACCCGAACAACGACAGCGAGGTGGCGGTCCGCTGCGCTTCCGCCAGGACGATGCGCTCGGGGTTGACCACCAACCGCACGCTGCTGCGTGCCGTATCGGTCAGCAGGGCGTGGACGTCCGCGAGCTGGCTGTGCAGAGCCGTCGCAGCGTCCACCACCTCCTCGTCGGGCAGCGGGAGCCCGTCTCCGCCCGTTCCCCGGGGACGGGCCAGGGGGGCGATCGCACGGACGACCGCCCGCGACGGACCAAGCACGCGATCGCTGTAGAAGCGCAGGGCGTCGGGCAGGGTCAGCAGCTTCAGCGTCTCCGCGGTCGGGGCGCAGTCGACCACGATCAGGTCGTAGCGGCCCGCAGCGACCTGGCTGCGCAGATCGATCAGGGCGAACAGCTCATCGAGACCAGGCAGCAGGACCAGCTCCTCCGCGGCGACCCGGTCCACGCCGCCCCAGTGGAGCAGCGCGGTCAGGTAGTCGCGGACCTGCCCCCAGTGGCGTTCCAGACGGTGCTGCGCGTCCAACTGCTGGGCATCGAGGAGGTGGCCATCCCCCAGCATGACCGGCGTCGGTCGGTCGCCGAGCGGTGAGGCGAAGGCATCCGCCAGGGAGTGCGCGGCGTCCGTGGAGGTGACCAGCACGCGCTGTCCCCGCCGGGCCGCAGCAACGGCGGTGGCCGCGGCGATCGAGGTCTTCCCGACGCCGCCCTTTCCGGTGAACAGGACCACGCGGGTCAGGATCGTCTCCGGTCATCGACTGCCCTCGTCCCGAGGCTAGCCGCCCACGCCCCGGCGGGGGGTGTGCAGGTGCCCCGACCGGCAGGTCAGGCCGGCCCCCGTCCGAGGGTGCTGGCGAGCACTACCGCGACCAGCCCGATCGTCACGCCCAGGACCCCCCACGCCAGGACCCGACCGTCGGCGATCGGTGACCGCCCGGCCGCGTGCCGTTGGAGGTCGACCAGGCTGACCGCCCACACCGCGAGTGCGGCCAGCAGGAGCACCACCGCCGCAGGCGTCAACCCGGCCGCGATCAGCGTTGCGACGCCACCACCGCCCCACAACGCCCACAGCAGCAGCCGACCCAGCCCGGTCCCGATCTGACCACGCAGGAGGTGACCGATCCCGGGGGCGGCAGCGCTGGCGACCATGGCGGGTCCCAGCGGGACGGCGGGGGGCCGCTCCTGCGGACCGCGGCTCGTGGGGCCGAAACCGGTCCGAGGGCTGGCGCAGATGGCGCAGGTCGGTGCGGTCAGGGAGGTCCAGGCGCCACACGCCCCGCAGCGCCACTCCACGACCTCACCATGGAGCCGGACGTCCCGGCCCGGGTCGTCCGCAGCCGCGGCTGTCGGGTCCTGCGTCCCGGTGGGCGTTCCCCCGTGGTCCGCTGCGGGCTCTGCTGGCGGTGACGGTGGATCACCCCCGTCCGCGGGTGGGGCCGCCGGCTCCGGGGGGGCGAAGCTCGCGTAGCACTGGGTGCACCAGGGCGCGTCCGCGGCGTTGCGGGCACCGCACTCCGGGCACCTCACGGCGTCAACCCGGCAGCGGTGCGGGCCTCGATCTGGACGGCGTCCTTCAGCCCCCACAACCCACGCCGGACGGCGCCGCGGAAGGCCCTGAGTACCGTGATTGGCCGTGGTTGGGGGGTCCGGGCCACCAGCAGATGATGCACGACCGTGCCCCCGTGGGTCGGCTCCAGCCAGAACTCGCTGCGCCCGACCAGGTCACCGGCGAGCCCGAGGGTGAACCCCAGATCGTGGCGGTAGCCGTGCGGTCGCAGCACCAGGCGCAGTTGGCGCCCCCACCCCGCGTGCAGGCTGACCGTCCACCGTTCATCCCCCGGGCCACCGACGGCCGGCGCGACGTCAAGGCGCGGCCACCACCCCGGCCAGGCGGCGATGTGGGTGAGGCGCCGGTACAGCAGGGCCTCGGGCGCCCGGACGAAGGCGGCATCGTCGGCGTACAGCAGCTGCGTGTCCGGCAACGGACACGACACCTCCTCCACCACGCTCACACCTCCTGCGCCGGGATGACCTCGTCGAGGAAGGCGGTGATGGTGGCGGCCACCAGCGGCCCGTCCTCGTCGAGCTGCGGGACGTGGTAGCTGTCACGACACACCAGTTCGCGGAGATCACGGCTGCCTGCGAACTCCAGCACCTCACGGGCGTTGTTCGGGGACACCGTGTGATCCTCCAGGGAGCGGACGACCAGCAGCGGTGCGGTCACATCGAGCAGACCGGCACGCACACGGTCGAGCTCCACCAGCAGCGACCGTGCCGCACGCGCGGGAACGAGCGCGTAGGAGCCCTCCTCGACCCCGTCGCGGGCGATGTCGTTGGCGGGCATCCCCGCGAGTTCGCGCGGGATGAAGGGCACCACGTACTGCAGCAGGCCGGACAGCTTCGGCAGGAGCCCCGCCGGTGCCCGCACCGAGGGGTTGATCACCACCACCGCGGCGATGTCCTGTGGCCGACGGGCCGCCACGTCGAGGGCGAGGGTGCCACCCATGGAGTGCCCGATCACGGCGACGCGGCTACATCGCTCGCCGAGGTGGTCGACGAGGCGGTCGACCGCGGCGTACCAGTCCGCGTAGCGGGTCCTGGCCAGGTCATGGTGGCTGGTGCCGTGTCCCGGCAACAGGGGCACCTCGACGGTGTAACCGTGGGCGGCGAGGTGCTGCCCGAGCGGTCGTGTACCGATGGGGTTGCCGGTGAAGCCGTGGACGACGATGACCGCCTCACGCCCCCGTCGACCGTGTCCGACCGCCGACCACGGCTCTGCGCCCGGGATGCTGACCGCCGCGTCCACCTCACCGCTCCTGGGTCCGTGTCCACCACCCGCACGTGTGGAACATGGTCACCGTAGCGGCACCTCCTAGGCTCGCCCGGTACCCCTGCCCAGGGAGTCCGACCATCGGGCCTGGTCGCACGCTCACGCTCGGGGCGGCGCTGCTGACGGCGGCGACGCTCCTGCTGCTGCGCGCCTTCCTTCCCGGCCTGCTCCTGGTCCAACCGCCCGCGGGCGGGCTACGGCTGCCAGCCGCTGTCGCGGTCAGCGTCGTGGTGCTGTGCCTGGTCCCGCTGGCCGGAGCGCTGGCCGTCCCACGTCACCCCCGGGTGGTGTGGGCCGGTTCCGTCCAACTGGCGGCGATCGCGTTGCTCGCGCTGGTGCCGAGCCCCTCCGGACAGCTGCTGACCGTCATCGCCGGGCTCGGCAGCGCCGCCGGGCTGCTCGGTCTGGTGGCCCTGGCCGGCACCACCCCGGCACCGCGCGACGTGCGACTGGGCATCCTCGGCGGGCTGGCCGCCGAAGGGCTGGTCCGCACCGCCACCGGCGGCCTCGGGTTGCTGTGGTCCGGCACCGTCGCGGCCGGTCTGCTCGCCGTCCTCCTGGCAGCGGCGCTGCTCGGGCTCGCACGATCCCGGGCGTTCGAACCCACGGCGGAGGAGGCGGCGACCCGCCCCCTGTCCCCGGCGCTGGTGACGTGGGGCTGGCTGCTCCCAGCGGTGGTGCTGACCGGCGCCCTGACCGGTGTGCCGGGGCGCATCGCGGTGGCCACGGGGTGGACCAGCGCCCAGGCTGCCAGCGCGACCGCCACCTCGCTGGTGCTGACGATCCTGGCGGCGCTGCTCGCACCCCGCCTGCCGGCATCGCGCCTGGGCCCCGTGGCTGCGGCCCTGGTGCTGGTGGGCACCGCCGCGAGCCTTCCGGTGGCTGGCTGGCCGGCGGTGCTCGGGCCACCGGCGGCCGCCATCGGTGTCGGAGCCTTCGCGGGGATCGTGTCGCCCCGCGACCGCCGGCTGACCCCGCAGCGTCGCGCCATCGCACCAGCGCTGCCGCTGGCCGGGGCGATGGCGATCCTGCTCGCCTACGAGTTGGCCCCGTCCGTGGGCCTGCCCGCCAACGTCCGGCCCCTGCTGCTCCTTGCCGTCGCCCTCGGCGCCGCGGCCCTCGCTGTGGTCGCCGGCCGCCCCGCACACACCGCGACGGTACGGGGGCGCCTGCAGACGCTGCCGATGGTCACGGCGGTGCTGGTCGGCGCGGCGACGGTGGCTGCGGTCACGCTGCTGGCGCCGGCGCCGTTGCACCCGCTGCCCGCGGGTGACTCCAGCTCCGACCACCTGGAGGTGGCCACCTTCGCGGTGAGCGCCGGGTTCCGGGCCGACGGCAGGTACGACCCAGGGGCACAAGCCCAGCTCCTGCGCGACCACGAGGTCGATCTGGTGCTGCTGACCGGGGTCGATCGCGGGAGCTGGCTCGCTGGCGGCCAGGACCTCCTCCCCCTGCTGCACGCCGGCATCGGCCTGGAACACGTCATCTTCGCACCAGCGGCCGGTGAGCTCACCGGGCACGCGCTCCTCAGCCGCTACCCGATCACGGAGTTCGCCACGGAGCCGCTGCCCGGCGGAACACGTTCCGCGGTCCACAGCCAACTGGTTGCCGTGGTGACCCTGCCCGACGGCGCGGAGCTCGGCGTGATCGGTACGGCGCTCGCCGTCGCTGACGGGGAGGCAGACGCACGGCTGCCCCAGGCCCGGGCCGTCGCCGGCAACGTCGCCCGCCTCCGGGAGCGCAGCCTGCCCACGGTGCTCCTCGGTGACCTGGGAGGACCGCTCGAGGGCGCCGTGCAGGACAGCTTCGACCCGCTACTGCCGGGCACGATGCCGGACGGCGCCATGAACTTCCCCGCCACCGACCCCACCGAACTGCGGGACCACGTCCTGCTCTCGGAGGACCTCAGGCGCGCCGCCATCGCGATCCCCGCCGAGCCCGCCTCCACCCACCTGCCCGTGGTCGTGACCGTGGAGGGCGTTGCCGTGCGACCGTGACGGAGCCTGGTCAGCGCGAACCGGTGTCGGCGACCACCTCATCGAGCAGCTCCTCGAAGCGCGCCGCGAGCACGGTCCATCCGTACCGTGCGCTCACGCTGTCGCGAGCCGGGCTGCGGGCTGCCCGACGCCGATCGGCGTCGCCCACCCAGTCGAGCAGTGCGGCGGTCACCGCGTCCCGGTCACGACCATCCACCGTGACACCAGCCCGCGGGTCCAGCACGGTCTCCGGCGCCCCTCCCGAACGTCCCGCGATCACGGGCACCCCGCTGGCCTGCGCCTCGAGGTAGACGATGCCGAGCCCCTCGACATCCAGGCCCGCCCACCGCGTCCGGCAGGGCATCGCGAACAGGTCGAGCGCGGCGTAGGTCGCCGGCAGGTCCTCCCAGCCGACGGGACCGGTCAGCGCCACGCGGGCCTCGCGGCCCAGGGCGTCGGCGCGGGCCCGCAGACGCCGCTCCAGGGGCCCCTCGCCCACCAGCACCAGCCAGGCGTCCGGGTGACGCCGTACGACCTCCGGCCACGCGGCCAGCAGCATGTCCTGACCCTTGCGGGGCACCAACCGCGACACGCAACCGACCACGACCGCGTCCGAGGGGAGACCGAAACGTCTCCGCAGAGGCGCACCATCGACCTGCGGGGTGAACCGGTCCAGATCGACCCCGGGGGGCAGTTCGCGCACCCGTGCCGCCCGCAGATGGCCCTCGAGGCGCGCAGCGGTGAAGGCGCTGATGGTGGTAGCCGCATCGAGGTGGCGCGTGGCCCGGGCGATGAGGTGGCCGAGCCCTGCCCCGGCCATCCCGGCCTCGAGCCCGTGGGTCAGCGCCACGACGGGGACGCCGAGGCGCTGGCGCAGGGGCCCGGCGAGCTCGCCGAGCGGCCAGGCCGCGCCGAGCACGATGACGTCGGGACGGTGGGTACGCGCCACGTCCACGATCAGCCGGAGCGTGGCGGGTGTGGGCAGGAGCGCGCCGGGGGCACGCACCGTGCGGTGCTCTTCGGCAGCGTCAGCCGCGTCCACGCCGGCGTCACCTCCCGGACCGATCACCACCGTGGTGTCGGTGTGGACGCGCCTGAGCAGGTTGACCACGAACTGCTGGATGCCCCCGGTGCGGGGAGGCAGATCGTTGGTGACCCACAGGGTGCGGACGCTCATCCCCGCGCCACGGACAGGAAGGCCGTGGTCCCCACCACGTCGGCGTCGGCGGCGCGGACCCGGTCCTGCAGTTCCCGGTCATCGGTCACCACCACCACGGGCTCGTCCGTACCCTCCACGGCGAGCACCAGCTCGTCGTCGGCGGTGATGCCAGCACCGGTGAACCGGACCTCGACACGCTGGCGGCCCGCCGCCGGCAGATGACCGCCCGCCTGCTGACCGTCGAACACCACCACCGGACGCCAGCGGTGCACCGCGGCGGCGTTCACCAGCAGCTGCACCAACCAGACACGCTGGCCTTCGAGGTCCCGCCCGCCCTGGTGCTGCTGGCTGACGTTGTACCCGTCGACCAGCACCAGGCGACCCGGGCCGAGCAGCGCACGGGCCCAGGCTGTGGTGCCGGCAACCAGCTCCCGGGGCAGGCGTGTCGGACGCCCGGGGGTCACCCGCGGGGCGGGCTCGAGCGCCTCCGTCTCCGCGCTGACCGGCTCACGCCGCTGCTGCTGAGCGGCGCGACGGCGCGCAGCGGCCACTCGCTCCTCCTCCCGGCGCCGCAACGACGCGTTCTCCCGGGCGAGCCGCTGCTGTTCGCTCTCACGCCGCCGCCGTTCGCGCTCCACGGCGCGCTCGCGTTCCGAATCCGCCTCATCGAGGGCAGCCCGGACGTGTTCGAGCTCGTCCTCCAAGGCGCGACGCTGCTGCTCGGTGGCCTGCTGGGCCGCCTCCGCACGGGCGGCGCGGGCGTCCGCACCTTCGGCACGACGCTGCCAGGTGTCCCGTTCCTCCCGCAGCGCCCGGACACGGGCGCGGACCCGCTCCAACTCCTCGCGCAGCTGCGCGGCAGCCGTCCCATCCGCAGCTGCGGCGACCTCGTCGTCGACCGGAGGCGAGAGCCGCCCGGCGACGTCACCGGGAAGCCGGTCGATGATGGCCGCCCACAGGGAAGGGTCGGTGCTGAGGGCGGTGATCACGGAGTCCCGGCCCGAGCCCGATACGAGCCGACCGGTCGGGGTGTCACGCACCCTGGCGAGGTCGCCGCTGAGGTCGGTCCGGGTCCGCAACTGCGCGCGGGTAGCCGCCAGGACCGCTGCCCAGTCGTCGCTGGACAGCGAAGCGAGCACCGACGGGTCCACCCCGCCGGCCGACGGCGACGACGAGGTGGTCACCTCCGGTCGGTCCGCGGTTGCGGTGCAGGCGCCGGTTCCACCCGCACGGTGTCCCCGCCGGCACACCACCGACAGGTCACCGACTCCACCCGTGCGTCGAGCACCTCCTCCTCGTCGACCGTCCCGGCACCGCCGAGGTCGAAGTGCAGGTACCGCCGCGTCCGCGCGGTGGTGACCACGTCGAAGCGCGTGACGTTGCCGCAACCGTCACAGCGGTAGCGGTGTCCCTCGGTGAGTGGCAAGGTGAGATCCGTCGCGGGGAGCGCCCCGCCGGGCGGCCGGTCACCCACGGGGTACCTCGCCCACCAGGGGCTCGCGTCCGGGGACCGCGGGGAAGGTCCCGACCTGCAGCTCCGACGGCGCGGCGCCGGCGTCCAGGGCGGCCATCAGCTCGCGACAGCGGGCCACGGCCGCCGCCACCGCGATGCCGTGATGGCCGTCCGGGTAGGCCTCCAGGCGGTCGCCGGCACGTTCCAACAGCGACCGTGCCCCCGAGGGGTTGTCCCGTTGGAGATGGACACCGGCGACCGCGATCTGGATGACCCCCTGCCACAGGTCCGCGTCCTCCTGCTCCGCCGCGTGCCACACCACCTCGAGGCACTCGTGCGCCTCGAAGTAGCGCTGCTCCGCCCACAGACGCCGACCCAGCGCCAGCGCCTCCTGCGGCGTGGCGGGGTCGTGCTCCTCGATCAGCGGCACGCCCGTGGTGCCGTAGGGCAGAGGACGCCCCGTACGGTCGCGAGGTCGCGCCTGCTCAGGGCGACCGTCGTCGCGGCGGTCCCGCCGTGGTTCGGGCTCGAGCGTGTCCGGCACCGTTGCTCCCTCTCCTCGTGGTTCGCATCGTCGACAGCGGGCCACCACCGACCGGGACACGGCCGCGGCAGGGTGTGCGTCGTCCCCCGCACGTGCCGCCACCGCGGGTTGAGAGGAGGCAGGGTAACGGCGCGGCTACCCTCCTCTTCGTGCCTGAGCTCCCCGAGGTCGAGTCCGTCCGTCGTCAGCTCGCGCCGCGGCTGACGGGGCGTCGGGTCGACGCGGTGTGGTGGGATCCCCATCCGCACGCGCGCTTCCACGCCGTCGACCGCCTCCGTGGACGGCGCCTGACGGCGGTGACCCGGCGTGGCAAGTTCCTGCTGCTCCCCCTCGACACCGACGCTGACGGCCGGCAGTACGAGCTGGTCCTGCACCTGGGGATGACGGGTTCGCTGCGGGTGGACGACGACCCCGACCGGCAGCTGAGTGGCTCCCTCAGCCACGTGCGGGCGCGCCTCGAACTCGACGATGACTCCGTCCTGCTGTTCCGGGACCCGCGCCGTTTCGGACGGTTATCGGTGGTGGAGGCCGGCGACTACGCGCAGGTGGTCCCGACCCTCGCCCGGCTGGGCCCGGAGCCGTTGTCGGAGGCGTTCACGCCGGCGCTGCTGGCAGCCGGGCTGGCCGCCAGCCGGGCGAGCGTCAAGGCCCGGCTGCTCGACCAACGGCTGGTGGCCGGTGTGGGCAACATCTACGCCGACGAGGCCCTGTGGCGTGCGCGTATCCACCCGGCCTCGCGCCGGGTCGGAGCCCGTCGGGCCGCTGCCCTCCACGCGGCGCTGGTCGCGGTGCTCGCCGCCGCGGTCGAGCGCGAGGGCACCACCTTCCGGGACTACCAGATGGTCAACGGCCAGTCCGGGCGGTACGCCCAGCACCTCGACGCCTACGGGCAGCATGGACGCCCCTGCCGTCGGTGCGGCACGACGATGCGCCGGACCGTCGTGGCGCAGCGCACCTCCAGCTACTGCCCCCGGTGTCAGCGGATCTGAACGGTCGTCGCTGCGGCGACGCTCACGCGCCGCGCCGCGCGCTGGCCCGTAGGCCCCCCGCAACCAGCGCCTCCGCGAAGTCCGCCGCCTGCGCGGGGTCGTCCACCCGCACGTAGATCGGCGGGAAGCTGAAGTAGGACAGGATCAGCCGGACGACGACCTCAGCGGCTGCCGAGGGATCGACGCGCCGGAGTTCACCGCTCTCCACGCCGGCCGCGATCAGGGAGGAGAACAGCTCGAGGCCACGCTGGACCAGGGGGCCGCCACCTGCGGTGATGCGCGGCAGGAGGATGCCGGGTTCCTCGTCCCGTCCCTTGGTCAGGACGGGGTGCTCGACGAAGAAGCGCACCCCCGCGAGGAAGGCCCCCTCGACCTTGCCGGCCGCCGACGCGTGGTCGCGGGCGCCGCGCTCCAGGGCCCGGACGAACCGCTCGGACTCCCGGTCGAGCAGGGCGTCGATCACCGCGTCCTTGTTCCGGAAGTGGCGGTAGAGGGTGGCCTTGCCCGCGCGGGCCTCCCTGGCGATGTCCTCCATGGTGGTCTTGCGGATCCCCACGGCCACGAACCGACGCGCCGCGGCGGCCAGCAGATCCTCGCGCCGATCGGTGCGGCCGTTGTCCTGCGACATCGTGGGGTCTCCTCCTCGCGAGGGAGCGGGCACCGGACGGGGCCACCCCGTCCACACGTCCGGTGGCGCGCTGCCGTGCGCTGGCCGACAGTGTCCGTCGATGCAGGGGCGAACCACGCCGCCCGCGCACCACGACCACCTCACCGCACCGCGGTTGCGTCACAGCGGACGCGCCTGCCGGAACCGGGCCTGTGCCCGGTCGACGGCACGACCGGAACCCGACGCTAGTCCGTCGCGCGTTGCCGGGCGCGCTCCGACGCTGCGCGGTGCCGTTCCCCGACCACCCGTGCCCACCAACGGAGCCACCGTGTCCTCCACCTCCCCCCTGAGCGACCTCCTTCCCACCGGCACCTGGCAGCAGGATGCCGCCTGCCGGGATGCGGAACCTGACCTGTTCTTCTCCACCGCGGAGGAGGACCGCGCCGCGGCGCTGGAGCTGTGCAACGCCTGCCCGGTGCGCCTCGAGTGCCTCGAGCACGCCCTCGAGACCCGCGAGGCCTACGGCATCTGGGGCGGGACCGACGAGCAGGAGCGCAAGCGTCTTCTGCGCCGGCGGCGCCGCGCGGCCTGAGCACGCGCTCGTCCGTCACAGGGCCGTGGTACAAGGTGTGACGAACGCATGTTCGTAACACCGAAGGACGCCACGGTGCCTGCATCCCCAGCGACCGTCACCACCAGCAACCCGCCGACCACCGGACCACACACCGCCGCGGCGCAACTGCGGTTCGATGATCTCGGCACACCACTGATCGAGACCGTCTTCGCGGTGCTCGACCTGGAGACGACCGGGCTGGACCCGTCAGCCGATCGCATCACCGAGGTCGGTGTGGTCAAGGTCGCGGGCGGCGAGGTGCTCGGGGAGCTGCGCACCTTCGTCCACCCGGGCCGACCGATCCCTGCCCGCATCACCGCGGTCACCGGGATCACTGACGGGATGGTCGCCGACGCACCACGGATGCAGGCGGTCCTCGACCACCTCCTCGACTTCCTCGACGGTGCGGTGTTCGTCGCCCACAACGCCAGCTTCGACCTCGCCTTCCTGCGCGCGGCCGCGACCCGGCACCATCGTCCCCGCCCGGAACCGGTGGTGATCGATACCGCACGGCTGTCACGACGCCTGCTCGGTGACGAGGTGCGTGACCACCGCCTCGCGACCGTCGCCCGCCACCTCAAGGCCCGCACGACGCCGACGCACCGCGCCCTGGCGGATGCCAGGGCGGGCGTGGACGTGCTGCACGGCCTCCTGGAACGGGCTGGCGGTCTCGGCGCCACCACCCTGGAGGACCTCGTCGAGCTGGGGCGGAGCCGATCCCAGCGGGCCTACCGCCGCCGCGACCTGGTCGCCGACGCCCCCCGCAGCTGCGGCGTGTACCGGTTCCTGGACGGCGACGCTCGGACGCTGTACGTCGGCAAGGCCACCGACCTGCGCGCGCGGCTGCGGACCTACTTCGGGCAGGACCCACGACGCCGTATCGCGGACATGGTGCGCGAGACCGTCCGGGTCACCTGGGAGGTCACCCCGACGCTGCTCGCCGCCGAGGTCACCGAACTGCGCGCGATCCAGCACGAGCAGCCCCGCTACAACCGGCGGTCGCGGCGTCAGGCGACCGCCCGCTTCGTCGCGGTGACCCGGGAGCCCTTCCCCCGGCTGGTGGTCACGCGCGCACCGGGTAGCGGCCACCTCACCGCCATCGGGCCGCTGCAGGATGCGAAGACGGCGCAGCACCTGCGCACCGCGATCGAGGAGTCGTACCCGATCCGGTCATGCACCACGCGTCTGCGCCGGGCGCAGGATCACCCGTCCTGCGTGCTGAAGGACCTCGGGCGTTGCGCGGCACCGTGCGACGGCAGCCAGGATGCCGCCGGGTACGCCCAGGACCTCGAGGAGGTGCTCGAGCTGTGCACGGACCCGAGCCCTCTGCTGCAGCGGTTGCAGGAGCGCATGGTCCTGCAGGCAGCGGCCGGCCGGTACGAGCGCGCCCGGGAGCTGCGGGACCGCACCCACCTGCTGGCACGGGCACTGACGGCGCTGCGGGTCCACACCTGGCTGACCGGCGCGGCGAGCATGGAACTCCAACGCACGGGGCCCGGCGGCACCGAGGTGGTGTGGCTGCGGCACGGCGTGCTGGTGGCGACCGCGCTGCTCCCGGACGGCGCCGCTCACGACGCGGATGTCCAAGCGGCCCGCGTGCGACTGCCCGGCGGGGAGCGGGACCCGAGCTTCGCCGAGCTCGAGCTGATCCGAAACTGGGTCGCTGACCCCGGGGTCACGCTGCGGGCGACCTCGACACCGCTGTGCAGCCCGGTCAGCGGTGGCGCGGCGCTGGCCGCCGCGCTGCAGACCGCACACCGCACCGATCGCGCGGTGCGTCGCGACCGTCAGGTGCTGTCCGGCAGCAAGGTCCGCCGACGCGACCTGAACGCGTCGTGAGGTCAGGCGACGGGTGCCCCGTCCGGCAGGGGGGCATCGGGAGCCAACAGGTGCACCGTGCCCTCAGGTGCGAGCCCGCCGAGCAGCAGGAACTCGCTGACGAAGCCGGCGATGCGTCGGGTACCGAGGTTGAGCGCGCCCACCACCTGCCGCCCGATCAGCGCATCCGGGTCATAGCTCGTGATCTTGGCGCTGGTGCGCCGCACACCGATCAGCGGCCCGAAGTCCACGGTGACCTTGTACGCCGGGTCACGGGCCTCAGGGAACGCCTCCACGGCGGTGACGGTGCCGATCCGCATATCGACCGCGGCGAAGTGGTCAGGGGCCACCACCGGCAGGGGCTCGACGGCCTCAGGCGCGTAGGGGCGGCCGTCGGGGTCGATGCGGTGTCGACGCTCAGCCACGACCACCCCTGTGCGCCAGTTGCTGCGTGGTGCTCACCCACCGTTCCTTGAGCGCGAGCGCCACCCCGGAGCGCAGCACCTCGCGGGCTCGCCGCACCCCGTCGGCGAGGTCCGTGGCCGCGTCGGCTGCCACCAGCCCTGCGGCGGCGTTCAGGGCGACGATGTCGGCCGGCGGTCCACCCGCGCCACCGAGCACCGCGTCAGCGATCGCGACGTTGGCCCGGGCGTCACCGCCGGTGAGGTCGTGGGCTGTCGCCACGGCCAGACCCAGCTCTGCTGGGTCGAAGCGTGACTCGCTGACCACGCCGTCGCGGACCTCCCAGATCCGGCTCGGCCCCGTGGTGGTCAGCTCGTCGAGACCGTCCTCGCCGCGGAACACCAGAGCGTGGCGTCGGCCCAGCCTGGCCAGCGCCTCGGCCATCACCGGCGCCAGCCGTTCATCAGCCACCCCGACGGCCTGGTACGGCACGCCCGCCGGGTTGGACAGCGGCCCGAGCACGTTGAACACCGTGCGGATGCCGAGCTGCAGCCGGACCGGGGCGACGTGCCGCATGGCGGGGTGGAAGGACCGTGCGTAGAGGAAGGTGATGCCGAGGTCGGCGAGGCATGCCGCTACCGCGGCGGGCGGCAGCTCGATGGCCACACCCCACGCCTCCAGGAGATCCGCACTCCCGCAGCGCGACGACGCCGCCCGGTTGCCGTGTTTGGCGACCGGCACCCCGGCGGCCGCGACCACCAGGGAGGCGACGGTGGAGATGTTGAAGGTGCCGGCACCGTCGCCCCCGGTCCCGACGATGTCGACCAGACGCCCGCGCACCGTCTCGTCGATCTCCACCGGTACCGCTTCGGCCTGCATGGCGCGGACGAAGCCCGCGATCTCCGCCGGGGACTCGCCCTTCGCACGCAGCGCGACCAGGAGTCCCGCGACCTGCGAGGACTCCGCGTCACCGCGCATCAGCGCGCCCATCACCTGTGCGGCGGTGTCCTCGCTGAGGTCCTCGGCAGCCAGCAGGTGTGCGAGCACGCTCGGCCAGTGCAGCTCGGTCACCGGGTCCTCCTTCCCAGACCACCGCACCCCGACCGGTGGCGGCTCACCGGCTCAGTCGCGCTCGCGCAGCGCCGTCGCCACCTGCGCCGCAGCCGACCCTTTGTCGCCGTAGGGCTCGAGAGGTGCCCCCTCCAGCGCCGTGACGCGGCGGGCCAGCACGAAGGGGTCGACCGGCTTGAGCAGCAGCTCGTTGGCACCCGCCCAGCGTCCGAGCCACACATCCTGTTCCCGCGAGGCCAGCACCAGCGAAGGCGTGGCCTCGAGCTGGCCGAGATCCGCCCGGGCCCGCAGGTCGTAGAGCACGGCGTACCCACCGCGTGGCTGCAGGTCCCCGTCCATCACGAGCACGTCGTAGGTGGCACGGTCCTCGAGCAGCAGCCGGCGCGCCTGTTCGGCGCTCTCCGCCTCCTCGACCTCGATGTCGGGGCGCAGCGCGAGCGCGCTCGTGGCGCGTTGACGCTCCTTGACATCCTCGGACACGACCAGGACCCGCATGCGGTGACCTCCATCGACGGGGCGGTGCAGCCACGTACGGTAGCCGGTGCGCACGCAACGGCGCCCTGCGCACCCCGGTCGCATCCGACCGACCGCAGAGCACCTCGGTCGCCTATCCTGAAGGTCCGGGCGACGCCCCGATCGCGAGGAGCCGGCGGTGGAACACCGACGCCACGACTCCGCCCACACCGGTATCGGTCGGTGCATCCTCGTGCCTGTGGCCAACCCCGCCTCCGTCCGGCCGCTCCTGGAGCTCGCCGGCCACCTGGTCGATGAAGGCGGCCACATCGAGCTGCTGACGGTGCTGCCACCGGACGCCGGCGCTGACGCCCACGCCGACGCCTGGCAGGGGATGGCGTCCGCCGAGGCGTTGGCCACCCGGTTGGGTGTGGAAGCTCACGGCGAGGTGCGGACCGACCCTGCGCTCGGCGATGCGGTCGTGGCCGCCGTCCACGAGCGGGGCGCCTCGCTGGTGCTGATGGGGTGGCGGGGGGCGAGCTCGACCACCGACGTGTTCGGACGGCTGATCGACCACGTCGTCGGGCGGTCCGCCGCACCCTTGGCCGTGGTCCGGTTCGGTGCGCTGCCCTACGAACGGGTCGTCCTCCCGGTCTCCGCCGACCACCTCCTACCCGGTGGAACCCGGGGACTCGAGTTGGCCGTCGCGCTCGCCCGCCGGCTCGGTTCGAGCACGCCCCGACCCACCACCGTGCTGCGGACCGGGGCGCGGGACGTGCAGCTGCCCACGGCGATCACCGCCGTAGCCGACCGGGTGCACCACGACCCGCGACGTGCGCACCAGGCGGTCGCGGCGCTCGCCCATGCACAGGACCTGATCGTGGCGGCGGTCGCCCCCACCGTGTCGGGACTGCGAGCGGCGACGACCCACCTCGCCTGGGCCGCTCCGGACGCGACGCTGCTCGTCGCCATCGACGTGGGCCCCCGCAGTGAACGGTCGCTGGCAGCGGCGGTTGCTGGTGCCGGCCGACCCGCGCCGAACGCCCGCCGACCGACCGGCCCCAGCGCCCCCGTCCGCGTCGTGGTGACCGTTCGGCTGCCCGATCACAGCGCGCTCACGCCCCACCAGGTGGAGCGCGTGCTCGCAGGGTGCGGCCGCCCCGACCAGCTCATGGCCTGGTGGCCTGCCGGTGACAGCACACCCCGGGTTCGGGTGACCGTCGAGATCGCTGCGCAGGACCCTGATCGCGCGCTCGCCAGGGTGATGACCACCGTCGACGCGGCACCCGAGCTCACCGGTGCGGAGATCAGCTACGAGCTGGAGGTCGCCGCTGATCGGACCACCGGTGGTTCCACCGTGGGCGTGCGCGACGACGAGCTCAGCGTCCTCACAGGGGACCTCGAAGAGGAGCCGGCCCGGACCTCCGAGACGGGTTCCGCACCGTGAGCGGTCCCCCAGCGCGGTCCGGTGGTGTGCACCAGGTGGACGCCACCGGGCTGCACTGCCCGCTCCCCGTCCGGGCCCTGTCCAAGGCGATCGACAGCGTGGCGGTCGGCGCTGTGGTGGAGTTGACCGCGAGCGACCCCACCGCACGTATGGACGTGCCCGTGTGGTGCCGGCTGCAGCGCCACCGCTTGCAGACGATCACCGAGGTAGCCGGCGGGTTGTGCTTCCGGGTGGAGCGCGCCCACTGACCGCTGACCCCTGCAGGGCTGGTCCGCCCTGCGGGTCGAGCAGCCACCGTGGCTCAGCCCTCGACCGCCCGCAGCACCTCCTCGATGTCGGCTGCCACCGCCGTGGGGACCCGCCCAGCGTCCAACCGGAGGTAGGCCCGTAGCCCGGCGGTATCGACGTACAGGCGCCCGGCCAACCACAGCGGCTGTACGGCGCCGGCGACCAGATCCGCACCCGCACACACGGCCGCCTCGGGTGGCAGGCCCAGCAGGCAGCGCACCACGCCCGGCTCGCGCCCGAGCGGCACCACGGGCACGTCCCCGCCGCTGGCCCACCGTGCAGCGAGCGTGTCCCACACCTGCTCGTAGCACTCCCAGGCGGCCTGGCTGCCCAGGGCCTCGAGATCGGCTCCGGTCTCGTCCCGGATCGCCGCCAGCACCAGTGCGTGGACCGTCTCGGTGAGCTCGCCGCGGACCTGCTCCGGAGCGGCGAACACGCGCACCAGCCAACCCCGGCGCCCCACGGTCGCGGTCTCGATACGGGTCACGGCCGCGTCGCGCACCTCCTCGCTCCACAGCTCGCGCAGGACGGCGTCCCATCCCGAGGCATCATCCATCCCTGCGTGCCCTCCTCCCCGAGGCTCGGGACGCTAGCGACGAGCCGCCCACCGCGTGTTCCGGCAGGCTTGGCGGCGAGGATGGTGCGGCCCTTCGCACAGGTCGTGGCCGTACAGCTGGTGCTGTGGTTCAGCCGGACCCGTGACCTCGGGTGCGGCCCCACCGAAGCGCTGGCGGCCGAAGCCGTCTGCTGGTGGATCCTGGTCCGCCCTCCGCAGGCTGGTCGGTGCACGGCTCGGCATCGATGAGGCGCTCGCCCTCGAAGGATCCGGTTGGGAGGCAGACCTCGACCGGATGCGTGATGACCACCCACCTGACACCGCATGACGGTCCTCGTCGACACCTCCGCCTGGATCGAGTACCTCCGCGGTACCGGCAGCCCGGTTCTCGCGCGCGACCGCGACTTCGAAGCCCTCGCACAGGTCTCCGACCTGGTCATCGAGCCCCCACAGCCGTGACTGCGGGCGGGCCGGTCTCGGCGGCAAGCCGCGCATAGTCGCGACGCGGCGGAGCAAGCATGTAGGCGAGGCATGGCCGCCTCCTACCCGCCGGTCAGCACCTTGCGCATCGTCGCGTCGAGGACTCCTATCTCACGGGAGGGCTGCCCCTCGCTGGCCGAAGCCCAGCTCCGGCTCCAAGCGACGAATCAGGTCTTCGACCGGCGCCTCGCCTGACAGCTCGATCGGCTCGTCCCGCCATGGCTCATAGGCGTCGGATCGAGCCATCACCTGTTCCCACGACGGTTCCTGAACGTGCCCGAAG